>OGJF01000219.1_pt1 | contig 30090 bp, 19 predicted proteins | sample 1572001 | NCBI WGS metagenome assembly OGJF01 (sample SAMEA2582113, study PRJEB24529) | metagenome | biome: Human gut stool | place: China | collected 2011
CAGCCCACTTATTGCTTATTTAAAACCTACTACTTATGCTTTAATGTGTTAGAACTTCCGACCCACGCTGAGCGTGTATGCCAAAAAACATACGGCATCACGCCGACCGATTACTCGCACGGGTGATGCCGTATATACGTTTATTTCAGTATTTTGTAAAGTAGCTCCTTTGCTACTTCAGGTTATAGACAGCGTATTTTGCCTTGCCTTTGACCATGACCTTGTTGTAAGGCTTGGTCGGGAATACAAGGTTGGTCATAGCCATGCGACCTTCGGCGTCGAACGCCTCGATGCTGCAGCGGTCGATGAACACTCTGAGCTGAGTCATCTTGCCGTGAACCGGAGCCGTTGTGACGGCGGCGAAGTCGTCGCTGAAGTCCTTCACTCCGCTCTTTGAACGGTCGACGGTGAACGTGCGAATCTTGTCGTCGTAAACCATCACCACCTTCTCGCCCTTTTCGTTGAAGAGAGTGATTGTGGCTGTGCCCTTGAGTGTTACGACCATTTCGCACGACTCGCTCAGCGTCTTTGTAGACTTCTTCGGGCGCGCCGCCGTCATCTCAGGCGACGGAGTTACGCCGCAGTAGGTGTTGCCTTCGTACTCGTAGAGGTCAAGGTCGCGCGGAATTGAGTTGCCCGAGCGATACTGCATTGTAGGCACCTGATTGGCATACTGCCAGTTGCTCATCCATGCCATAGCCACGTGTCGACCATTGGGCGCATTGTCGAAGGTTACGGTGGCGTAGTGGTCCTTGCCGTAGTCCATCCATCGTGTCACTTCGGGAGCCGTCTCGCATGTGAACTTCTTGCCGTCGAAGTCGCCTACGAAGTACTGTGTAGCCGAACCACCGAACGGGCCGCCGGGGTTGATGTTGCAGATGAGGAGCCACTTATATGTGTCGGTGCCGCGCACGCGCAGTTTCATAAGGTCTGGGCACTCCCATACGCCGCCGTGGTTGCCGTATTCGGCACCGAACTGGCTCTCGAGCTTCCAGTCCTTAAGGTCGTCAGACGAGTATATGTTCATGTGCTGACCCTCGGCAAGAATCATGTTCCACTTCTTGATGTCGTCGTTCCAGAACATGTGCGGGTCGCGGAAGTCGGGTGCGCTGCTTGTGATTATGGGGTTGCCCTCGTGTTTTGTGAACGTCATGCCGTTGTCGTTGCTGTAGGCGAGGCTCTGCGTCTGGCTCTCGCCAGCCGATGTGTACATAGCCACTACGGCATCCTTACCGAATCCGGCAGTATTGTTATGGTCTACCACAGCCGAACCAGAGAATATAGTGCCCCATGCGTCAGGCTCTACAGCCTCGCCCTCGAACTTCCAGTGCAGAAGGTCGGTAGACGTAGAGTGGCCCCATGTCATGTTCTCCCACTGCGATCCGTACGGGTTGTACTGGAAGTAGAGATGCCATACGCCGTCCTTGTAGAACATGCCGTTCGGGTCGTTCATCCATCCGTAAGTAGGAGTGTGGTGGTAGACTGGGCGATACTGCTCGCGGTTGGAGAGATCGAGCGAGTCGGCGTACTTCATGTTCTTCCAGCAGGTGAAGCTCGCTATGCCGCCATCGTTGCGGTAGGTGCCGTTCACGTGGATGTCGAAAGAGATATTGCTGCTCTCCTTATACTCGTCGAGGAAGAACGGCACATAATAGTCGATGTGGTTCGAAGCCAGACGTATGTTGAACGCCTTCACCTGGTTGTTGCTGTCTATGACCTTCACGTTGCACATCTCAGCCTTCTCCTGCACTGGCAAGAGCAGGTATTTCTGCGATTTGTCAACACGATAGATGCAGTGGTTGCCACTGAGAAAACGAGTCTGCTGCGCCGAGGCTGTCATTGCAAGTCCTACGAGGAGCGACGCTGCCGCTGTACGGCTGAAGAAAGATTTGTTCATATTTTATATAGGTTTTTAGAATAATCGAAATTGCCGAGCCGGTAGACTCTCGGTTTCTGCTGCAAAATTAAGCTATATATCTAAATCTGTATGCCATTTATGTTTCATAAAATTGCAGAAAACAGCGTATGAAACAAATCTTACACTAATTGTTTAAAATATTACTTATAGATTTTGATAAATTACTTAACTTTGCTGACGAAAACATTAAAACCTAACACGTATTTATGAAAACCAGAATCTCTAATACATTATTTATATTATTAGCGACGCTTGTTACGCTCAGCGGTTGCACCACCAACTATAAATATAAAATAGGTGTGTCGCAGTGTGTAGGCGGACGATGGCGCGAGAAAGCCAACGTAGAGATGTTCTCGGCGCAACACCTCTACGACAATGATGTGAAGGTTATAATAAAGAATGCCGACAACAACAACGAACGCCAATGTTTGCAGATAGACAGTCTTGTGGACGAAGGTGTCGACTTGCTTGTGGTTTCGCCTAATGACTACCATGCTCTGAATGGCAGTCTGCAACGCGCTCGCGAAAAGAACATTCCTATTGCTTTCTTCGACCGTACTACAGCATTGAAAGACTATACCGCTTATATCGGGGGCGACAACGTTGAGGCAGGACGCAAGATGGCGGAGTATGCAGTTTTGCTATGCCGTGACAGTGTTAAGACAGACGGACGACGCCCTATTGTGCTGGAGATGACCGGACCGCTCGCAATATCGCCTGCCGCACAGCGTCACGCCGGATTTAGCGAAGTCATCAGCAACAATCCCTCAGTCGACTATCGCCATTTGCCAAGTCAATGGTCGTATGACGACTGCAAGCGCATTATGCGTGAATGGCTGGAGAACGGCAAGGCGGTAGATGTAGTGTTCTGTCATAGCGACCTTGCTGCTATGGGAGCTTACGAGGCTGCAAAAGAGTTGCACAAAGAGCGTGAGATACGCTTTCTTGGCATCGACGGACTGCCGGGCGAGGGTCTTGACGCTGTGCAGAACGGACAACTCGCCGCGTCGTACATCTATCCTACACATGGCGAGGAAGTGATAGCTCTCGCTCTGCGCATACTTGAGGGTAAGCCGTTCGAGCGTATGAACAACCTGAAAAGCATTGTCGTAACACCGCAAAACGTAGCCGACATAGCGCTTAGCAGCAACTCGCTGCAGAAGCAGAACCGGTATCTCGCCACTATACAGTCGAAACTCGAAACGTATCTCGGCTTTTATCATCTCCAGCGTACGCTGCTCGCTGTGGCATTCCTCGTTATTCTGCTGCTTGCTGTAGCTGTTTTCACTACATGGCGTGCTGTGAAAGCCACACGTCGTGCCAACCGTCGAATGCGCGAACTGAACGCCGAGCAGACTCGATTCTTCACAAACGCATCGCATCAGTTGCGTACTCCGCTCACGCTTATAGCAGGACCGGTCAACCAACTCGCAGAAGGCAAGGGCGACCGGCAGCAGCTCGTGGGTATCGTGCAGCGCAACGTAGAACAGTTGCAGCGCCTTGTGGGCGACGTGCTGCTGTTCCGTCGCGAGAACAGCGCCACCGTTGACGACACCACTGTAACTACCGACGAGCAACTCTTAGCAAGTCGCAAGGCTGTGCAGGAGAGTCGTCACGACACACTTATCAACGACAATGCCGAGGAACTCGCCACAGTGCTCATCGTGGACGACAACGCCGACATGCGTGCTTATCTGCGCACGCTGCTGCTCGACCGCTACTATGTTATAGAAGCTGCCGACGGACAGAGCGGACTGAAGCTCGCAGTGGAGAGTGTGCCCGATATCGTAGTGTCGGACGTGATGATGCCCGTAATGGATGGACTGACCTTCTGCACCCGTCTTAAGCAACACGAGGCAACAAGCCACATCCCCGTATTGCTGCTTACAGCACGCAGCAGCGAGCAGCAGCACATCGAAGGATTGCAGACCGGTGTCGACATATACATGACAAAGCCGTTCAGCGCCGACCTGCTGCTTGCCAACATCGCGTCGCTGCTTGCCAACCGTCAGAAGCTGCGCCAACTGTTCAAAACTCAAAACCTCAAAACTCAAAACCTCAACACCACACCATCTCAACACCTCACCACTCAAAACTCCCCTTCGCCCGACCGCCGCTTCCTCGATACCTTCCTCAAGGCAATGGAGAAGCACATGTCGAATACCAATCTCAAGATAGAAGACCTGGGCTACGAAGTAGGACTCTCGCGTGTGCAGCTCTATCGTAAGGTAAAAGCCCTTACGGGCATGACTCCTGTTGAGATTTTGCGCGAGACACGACTCAAGCGCGCCATGCAGCTGCTCAAAACAACAGATAAAACAGTATCAGAAATAGCTAACGAAGTGGGATTTGCCACCCCTGGCTACTTCTCCTCATGCTTCAAAAAGCAGTATGACAAGTATCCGACAGATGTCAGAGAGGAGATGAAGGTTTAGCTTTTCGTTACAAAACAAGAAAACAACTCAACGTTTTTGACTATTCAGTCAACGATTGTTGCATGTAACATGAGTGATATTTTGTGAACGATTCATGAAATATTACTCATCTTTTGTTTTCTAACTTTGCAACCGTAAAACTTAAACCCAAAACAAAAAACGTAAAACTTATGAAAAAAGCAAAAGTAGCTTTAGTAGGTATGCTCATGCTCGCTGGGTCAGGCGCATATGCTCAGACCAACGGCATCGGTGGAACAGTGACCGACAACGCCGGTGAACCTATTATCGGTGCATCGGTTAAGGTTAAGGGCGCCAAGAACATGGGTACAGTGACGGATATCGACGGCAACTTCAAACTTGACGTGAAGCCAGGCGAAACCCTTATCATCTCTTATATAGGTTGCAAAGACCAGGAGGTGAAGGCTGGCGAAAACCTCAAGATTGTGCTTCAGGACAACTCAGAGGTGCTCGGCGAAGTGGTAGTAACGGGTTATCAGGTGCAGCGCAAGGCCGACTTGACGGGTTCTGTATCTGTAGTAAGCACCAAAGACCTCAAGTCGTCAGCCGACACAGATCCTATGCGTTCGCTTCAAGGCAAGGTGCCGGGCATGACTATCACCACCGACGGTTCGCCAATTGGCACCGGTACGGTTCGCATTCGTGGTATCGGTTCGTTCAATTCTTCTCAAGATCCTCTCTTTGTTATCGACGGCGTGCCTACCACCACAACCCTCAACTCGCTCAACATGAACGATATTGAGAGTATGCAGGTGCTCAAGGATGCTGCTTCGGCATCTATCTATGGTTCGCGTGCTGCCAACGGTGTAATCATCATCACCACAAAGCATGGCAAGAAGGGTAGCAAGCTGAATGTAGACTTCTCAGCAAACCTTACAGCTCAGTTCTACAACTCGCAGTCGATGATGAAACTCTGCAACACCTCAGAGTATGCAACGGCAATGGCTCAGGCTGCGCTCAACGATGGTCTTGACCCCGTGGCTTATGCTCACAACTATGGTCTTGACTTCAAAGCCTCTACCGGCCGCACCATCAAGGCATACGATCCTGCCTCAAAAAGCTATAAGACATATACCGTAAACGGTGCATACGACGGCTATATCAATGCAAAGAAAACAATGCGACTGTCGGACACCGACTGGCTTGACGAGATTTCGCGCACCGGTTTCATGCAGAACTACGACCTCTCTCTGTCGGGTGCCACCGACAAGTTCACTGGTCTTTTCTCGGCAGGATACAAGAAGAACGACGGTATCTTGAAGTATTCTAACTTCGAGAACTTCTCTGCCAGATTCAACTCTACATACAATGTGAACAAGATTGTAAGTGTAGGCGAGAACGCTACGGTTACTTACTCGAAGCAGGTAAATAGCGCACCGATGGAGAATGCGTTGAAGATGTCGCCTACGGTGCCCGTATATGAAGAAGACGGCACTACATTCGCTGGTCCGGTGGGTGGTATGAGCGACCGTCAGAACCCTCTGCGCGAGATGTACATGAACCGCGACAACGCACTGAAGATATGGCGTGTGTTCGGCAATGCCTATGTAGATGTGAAACCGCTGAAGGGCCTTGTGCTCCGTTCTAATTTCGGTCTCGACTACTACCATTCGTTCATTCGCTCGATGAACCACACGTTCAAGTCGGACATCGTGAACAACGACATACCAAGCACCACACTCTCTGCCCACGACGACGTGCGCTGGACATGGAGTAACACAGCCAACTACAACTTCAAGATTGCACGCGACCACGACTTCACGGTGCTTGCTGGTATGGAATTGCACAAGCAGACCGTAGAGGATATGGGTGCGTATGCCCAGAGCTTCGTGATAGAGGACAAGGACTATATGTGGCCTGATGCAGCAACGGGCATCGAGCGCGCTACGGGTATCGGTTCTGGCTACTCGCTGGCTTCGTTCTTTGGAAAAGTTGACTACAACTGGCAAGACCTTGTTCTTGCTTCGTTCACCATTCGTCGTGACGGCTCTTCACGCTTTGGCAAGAACAACAGATACGGCAACTTCCCCGCAGCTACTTTGGGCTATCGTCTTTCGAAGAACCTCAAAGCAAACTGGATTGACGATATTAAGATTCGTGCCTCATGGGGTAAGACTGGTAACCAGGAGATTTCCAACACAGCTCGCTACGGATTGTATGTAGCCGACTATGGTGCCGACCGTGTGACATCTACCGCTTACGACCTCTATCGTCAAGGTACTGGCATCTTCCCGTCAGGCTTCCGCGCAACTCAGACTGGCAATGATAATCTTAAGTGGGAGACAACAATACAATATAACGTAGGTGCCGACTTCATGATGTTCAACCAGGAACTCTATGGATCAATAGACGCATACATCAAGGATGTGAAGGACATGCTCATCTCTCCTGCTTTTCTTGCCACTATGGGTGAGGGTGGAGCAAGCTGGTCAAATGGTCCGTCGCTTCGAAACATAGGTATGGAGGCTAACGTGGGCTATCGCCACACCACCAAGTATGGACTGCGCTACGACGTCTCTGCCAATGTTGACTTCTTCCGCAACAAGGTGACGTATCTGCCTTCTACCACAACCGGCTCGTATGCACACACAATGAAGGAGAACCTCGTGCAGTCGAAGAAGCCTTACGGCTCTATCGTGGGCTACGTTGTAGATGGACTCTTCCAGAACAGCGAGGAGGCAAAAGCCTCTGGTCAGCCTAACGCTCGTGTGGGCGGTTTGAAGTATGCCGACCTCGACCACAACGGCACTATCGACGCAAAAGACCAGACATGGATATTCAATCCGGTGCCCGACTTCAACTGGGGTCTTAACGTGCAGCTCGGATACAAGAACTTCGACCTCTCTATGTTCTTTCAGGGAGTATGCGGCGTAGATGTTTACAACAACCAGAAATTCCAGACCGACTTCTGGAGCATCACCGACGCCGGAAGCAACAAGGGCAACCGTCTGCTTGGCGCTTGGACCGAGGACAACACTTCGTCTAAGATACCGGCGCTCACAACCAACAATACCGGTGACGAGGGACGCGCCTCTACTTACTTCGTAGAACACGGCAACTGGATGAAGCTCCGCACGCTGCAGCTTGGCTACAACTTCAGCGACTCGCTCCTGAAGAAGCTCCACATGACATCGGCTCGTGTATATGTTTCGGGTCAGAACCTCTTCACATGGAAGAGCAGCAGCTTCACCATCTCCGACCCCGAGAACCCCAACTGGGCATATCCTCACTCTTCGTCAGTGTCGTTCGGACTGCAGCTCAGTTTCTAAGGAGCTATTGATATTACAAAGAAGTCAAAACAATTTAAAGAATCAGAACAATGAAAAATTTATCTAAATATATATTTGCAGCGATGCTCACGCTCGGCACTGTAACATCGTGCAGCGATTTCCTCGACGACTCTCCGCAGGGTGTAGTCGATCAGTACAAGGCTTTCAAACTCCCCGACGATATGGTCAATTCGGCATACGCCATGCTCGGCGACTGCTGGTACTCTTATCCGTTTAACCTCTGGCCTTACGGCGATTTGTCGTCAGATGACTGCTTGAAGGGCGGATCGGGCACTACCGACACTGGCTATCATCCGATGGAGATTTGGTCGACCATGACTTCTACACCGGGCGAGTTCGACGAACTTTGGTATCGCCTCTACTGTGCTGTTAGCCGCTGCAACCGCGCTCTGCTCTCGCTTGAGCAGTATGGCAACAGCAAACTTGGCGAGGAGGTGACGAAGCAGCGTGTGGCAGAGGTGAAGTTCCTGCGCGCCCACTTCTACTTCAAGCTCATCACCATGTTCCGCCAGGTGCCTTGGATTGACGAGAACGTAATGAAGAACAATCTTCAGGAGAAGACTCGCAACGACGAGTTTACATACCAGGAGTTGTTCGGCAAGATAATAAACGACTTTAAGGAGGCTTACGACGTGCTGCCCGAGATGCAGAAAGAGCAGAACCGCGTCAACCGCGTTGCTGCTGCGGCATATCTCGCCAAGTGCTATCTGACGCTTGCCTACGGCGATGGCTACGAGGCAACCAACGGTTACGACCACATCAACAAGGAGTATATGCAGAAGGTGATTGAATACACAAACGTGGTGAAGAACTCGCCCTACTTCGGCTATCTTGAAGACTACGGCGACATCTTCCTGCCCGAACATAAGAACAGCAAGGAGAGTGTGTTCGCTGTGCAGACTTCCGACTACAAGGACGACAATACCACCTTCGGACGCGCCAACTGGAGCAACGTGCTCAACGGTGTTTGGGGAATGTGGTCGTGCGGATGGGACTTCCACAAGCCGTCGCAGGACCTCGTGAACGCCTTCAAGACAAAGAACGGACTGCCCGAGTTTGACGACTACAACAAGCATATCGACTATCCCGTCAACGGCCAGCCGACCACCCAGAAATGGGATCCGCGTCTCTTCCACACCGTGGGTATGCCTACTTTCCCGTACAAGTACGAGAAGGAGTATACGCTCACAAAGGCTAACAGTCGCACACCGAACACTTACGGCTACTACTGCTCTATGAAGGAGGTGCCGCAGCGCTCTAAGGGCGAGACCTACAACGGCTCATGGCAGGCGTTCGCTATGAACGACTATGTGTTCCGCTTCTCCGATGTGATGCTCATGCGTGCAGAGGCTCTCATCGAGACCGACCAGCTTGCTGAGGCTCGCACCATAATCAACGACATTCGCCAGCGTGCGAAGAACTCAGTAGACAAGCACATCGCTTACGCCAAGGATCAGTGCGAGATAGCGCTCTATCCAGAGTCTTACTTCAAGGACAAGGATACGGCACGCAAGTGTCTGCGTTGGGAGCGCCGTCTGGAGCTTGCAATGGAGAACGGACGCTACTTCGACCTGCGTCGCTGGGGATTGGCTTCAAAGACTCTCAACGCCTACTTCGCAACCGAGAAGAACGACGTGTACGACGGACAGACATACGCTACGTATCTTAAGGATGCCCACTACACGGCTGGCAAGAACGAGTTCTACCCGATTCCTTACAACCAGCTCTACTATGTGCCTGGCTTGTATAAGCAGAACAAGAACTACTAAAAGGCGCCACCGATATTCGGAGTAAATATAAAAACCCTTAATACGAAAAAGCGGAGGATATCACACCTCCGCTTTCTTGTACTGTGTAAAGCGCAATAGTACGAATGTTGCATCTGTAGCAAATATGTTGTGCAATGCGATTATTACAACTTTATGTAACATAATTTTCGCTCTGCTCGGCACGTTTAGCGTAATTTTGCTGCAGAAATTAATTCTCAACTCAACTAATAACTAAAAGTTTCATACGCAATGAACAATTCCAATCAAAGCAAACTGACACTCATCCCGGTGATGATTGCCTTCTTCACTATGGGCTTCGTTGACCTGGTCGGTGCGGTTTCAAACAACATGCAGGAAGACTTCGGACTCTCCGACTCCGCTGCAAACTTCTTCCCCTCGCTCGTGTTCTTCTGGTTCCTTATCTTCTCTGTGCCTACGGGCATGCTCATGAATAAGATAGGTAGAAAGAAGACCGTTCTGCTCTCAGTAGTAATCACAACATTGGCTGTGTTCCTGCCGCTCTTCGACAACTTTATGCCTACAAAGGAGAGTCAGCTTTGGCTGATGTACATCTCGTTCTCGCTGCTCGGCATCGGCAACGCCATCATGCAGACCGGCATCAACCCACTCGTGACGATGCTCGTGAAGGGACATCTCGCCTCTACGCTCACCTTCGGACAGTTCGTCAAGGCTATCGCTTCGTTCATCGCTCCGCTCATCGCGGCATGGGGCGCTACCACTACAGCTCCTATCCTCGGACTCAGCTGGCGCATCCTCTTCCTCCTCTTCTTCGTGATAGGTATGGTGGCTACGCTGTGGCTCGGCATGACACGCATCGAGGAAGAACCCATCGAAGGCAAGGCTTCCGGCTTCGCCGACTGTCTGAAGATGCTCGGTTCGCCTATCATCCTGCTCTCGTTCGTCGGCATCATGTGCCATGTGGGTATCGACGTAGGTACTAACGCCGTTGCACCGAAAGTGTTGTTCGAGCGTCTTGGCGGTGCCGGCGACTCGCTCAGCCAGTTCGAGTACGCTACGTCAATCTATTTCGCATTCCGTACGCTCGGATGTTTCACCGGCTCAATCCTTATGCGCAAGCTAAATATCCGCACCTTCTTCACAATCATCGTGCTCATGATGGCACTCGCTATGGTGGGCTTCGTGTTCGGCACAGAGAAGTGGGAGCTTTGGGCAGCAATCGCTCTCGTAGGCTACGGCAACTCTAACGTGTTCTCTATCGTCTTCTCGCAGGCTATGCTTTCTGCTCCGGAGAAGAAGAACGAGGTTTCGGGCCTTATGATCATGGGTCTGTTCGGTGGTACCGTCTTCCCGCTCCTCATGGGCTTCGCCAGCGACGCTGCAAAGGCTGCCGGCGCTCAGTATCCGCAGGTTTGGGCTGCTGCTGTGATGGCTATTGGCGTGCTCTATCTGCTCAGCTATATACCTAAAGTAAAGCAGAACTAAAGCCCCTCCCAACCCTCCCCGTCGGGGAGGGCTTAGTTAGCCTAAAAAAGCTTAGAAATGCTTAGAAAGGCTTAGTTTTCCTTGGCTTAGAAAGGCTTAAGAAGGCTTAGAAAGGCTTAAACGCTGCCTTAGCTCGGCTTATTCAAAAAAACAATAACTGAAAACAATAAAACTATGGAAAAGAAATATGTAGTAGGACTCGGCGAGGCACTTTGGGACGTGCTTCCTGAAGGTAAGAAACTTGGTGGTGCACCGGCTAACTTCGCATTCCACGCCGGTCAGTTCGGCTTGAACTCAATCGCTGTGAGCGCTCTTGGTGAGGACAAGCTCGCTGACGAGACCGTGCAGCAGCTCGAGGAGAAGGGCTTGCAGTATTGCATGCCGCGCGTGCCTTATCCAACCGGCACCGTGCAGGTGAAGCTCGACGACGAGGGCATACCTACATACGACATAAAGGAGAACGTGGCGTGGGATAACATCCCGTTCACCGACGAGGTGAAGGCTATCGCCGAGAACACAAAGGCTGTGTGCTGGGGCTCGCTCGCCCAGCGCAACGTGGTGAGCCGCGAGACAATCTACAAGTTCCTCGACGCTACACCTGCCGATTGCATGAAGATATTCGACATCAACCTGCGCCAGGACTTCTACACAAAGGATGTTATCTGCGAGAGCATGAAGCGCTGCAACGTTCTTAAGATCAACGACGAGGAACTTGTGCTCATCGGCAGAATGTTCGGCTATCCTGGCTTGGACATCGAGAACAAGTGCTGGCTCATTCTTGGCAAGTACGACCTCGATATGCTCGTGCTCACCTGCGGCGTAAACGGCTCGTACGTGTTCACACCAGGTGAGATGTCGTTCCAGCCCACACCGAAGGTTGAGGTGGCTGACACCGTTGGCGCAGGCGACTCGTTCACGGGCACCTTCTGTGCTTCTATACTCGCCGGAATGCCGGTGACAGAGGCTCACGAGCGCGCAGTGAGAGTGAGTGCATACGTCTGCACGCAGAACGGCGCAATGCCCGTACTGCCTGAGGAGGTGAAGTAAAGCCCATCGCAAAATTTGTTGTTAGAGTTAGAAGCCGGAGGCATCGTTGCCTTCGGCTTTTTTCGGTTATATCATACAAACGCTTTTCTGTTTCAGATTAAAGCAGTAACTTTGCAGCTAAATAGGAGGTATGGGCATCTTGCCCATACCACGCACCCACAAACGCTTTTAAAAGTAAAAAATAAAGAAGTAAAAAGTATATGAAATCAATAAGCCGCATCCTTAAAGGCAACCCTACAATGACAGAGAGCACGGTCTATTACGTGCTCGTCATCTGTTGCATATCTCACTTTCTGAACGATATGATACAGTCGATCATTCCGTCTATCTATCCTATCCTCAAGGACAAGTTCGACTTCTCGTTCGCGCAGATAGGTATCATAACGCTCGTCTTTCAGATGACATCCTCCATTCTGCAGCCCTTCACCGGACTCTCTGCCGACCGCCATCCGCGCCCCTATGCGCTCTCCGTCGGCATGTGCTTCACGCTCGCCGGACTGCTCATGCTTGCGTTCGCCGAGAACTATCTGCTCATACTGCTGGCTGTGAGCGTCGTAGGCTTCGGCTCGTCCATGTTCCACCCTACGGCGTCGCGCGTGGCTCAGTTGGCATCGGGCGGCAAGAAAAGTCTCGCGCAGTCTATCTTTCAGGTGGGCGGCAACGGCGGTTCGGCGCTCGGTCCGTTGCTCGCAGCGCTCATCATCCTGCCCTTCGGACAGCACGCCATATCGTGGTTCGCCATAGCCGCCCTGCTCGCAGCACTCATCATGGTGCGCCTCGGAGCGTGGTATAAAGCCCGCCTGCAGTACGCCGTGAAGCATCCGCGCAAGGCGGAAGTGCTGAACACGCACATCTCCCGACGCGCAAAGTATGGCGCATTGCTCATACTCATCCTGCTCGTCTTCTCGAAATACTTCTACACATCCTGCATCACGAGCTACTTCACGTTCTACCTCATCGACAAGTTCGGCGTCTCGGTGCAGGCTTCGCAGATATGCCTCTTCGTGTTCCTCGCCGCCTTCGCCATCGGCACGCTTGCCGGCGGCGTGTTCGGCGACCGCTTCGGACGCAAGTACGTGATATGGTTCTCCATCCTTGGCGCGGCTCCGTTCGCCCTCGCCATGCCCTACGTCAGTCTGACGTGGACCATCGTGTTCACCTTCCTCTCCGGACTCATCATCGCCTCGGCGTTCTCCTCGATAGTGGTCTACGCCACCGACCTCATGCCCGACAAAGTAGGACTCATCGCCGGCATCTTCTTCGGCCTTATGTTCGGTCTGGGCGGCATCGGTTCAGCGTTCTTCGGATGGCTCGCCGACAAGACCAGCGTCGAATTCATCTTCAAGGTAAGCGCATTCCTGCCGCTGCTCGGCATAATCGCCGGACTGCTGCCCGATACGCAGAAGCGGTCATAGTGGGGAGGCGTTTTTGCAACCTCATTGCACTGCATTTTTTATAATTTTGCATTCAAATTATAAAAAAAATCAGTATGAAAAAGACAATACCAGTTATAGGTATGGCGTGCGTTGTCTGCGCCGCCAACGTAGAGAATACGCTCCGTAAGTTGCGGGGCGTCAACTCGGCTACGGTAACGTTGTCTACACGCACGGTGCTTGTAGACTACGACCCAGACGTGATTACGCTTGACGATATGAAGCGCGAGGTGAGCAACGCCGGCTACGACCTCGTGGTAGAGAACGACCGCAACGCCGAGGAGATTAACCGTCGTGAATACACGTTGCTGCGCCGCCGTACGCTGCTTTCGTGGCTGTTCGCCGCGCTCACGATGTACTTCGGCATGAGCAGCGACGGAGCGTTCAACAACCAAATCTGCCTCATACTCGCTCTCTTAAACATGTTCTACTGCGGCAGACGCTTCTATGTGTCGGCGGCAAAACAGATAACGCATCGCACGGCGAACATGGACTCGCTCGTGGCGCTGAGCACACTCATAGCGTTCCTCTTCAGCACGTTCAACACGTTCTTCGGCGAGGCGGTTTGGGGCGCACGCGGCATAGAGTGGCACACCTACTTCGACGCTTCGGTGATGATAATCACGTTCGTGCTTACAGGTCGCTGTCTTGAGGAGAAAGCGAAAGACAGCACGGCGAGCAGCATACGCCAGCTCATGGGCATGCAGCCCAAGACAGCGCGCATCGTGACGCACGAGAAGATGAAAGGCACCGACGACTACCGCATGGAGGAGGTGCCTATCTCTACGATTCAGATTGGCGACACGATAGAGGTGCGCGCCGGAGAGAAGATTCCGGTGGACGGCGTGGTGTGTGCGGCAGAGAGTTTTATGACTGCCGATGCGGCGTATGTAGACGAGGCTATGATAAGCGGCGAACCCACTCCGGCAATGAAGAAAGCAGGCGATACCGTGCTCGCCGGAACCATACCGAGCCAGGGCAAGCTGCGTATGCGTGCGCGTCAGATTGGCGAGAACACAGCTCTTGCGCACATCATACGTATGGTGCAGGAGGCACAGGGTAGCAAGGCTCCCGTGCAGCGCATCGTAGACCGAGCCGCACGGGTGTTCGTGCCGACGGTGGCTGCCATCGCGCTGCTCACGTTCTGCGTGTGGTGGGCTGTAGGAGGCAACGCCGCACTGCCGCACGCTATTCTCTCGGCTGTGGCAGTGCTCGTCATTGCCTGCCCCTGTGCAATGGGCTTGGCTACGCCGACGGCACTCATGGTGGGCATCGGCAAGGCTGCGCAGAAGCAGATTCTCATAAAGGACGCATCGGCACTGGAGAACCTGCATAAGATTCAGGCACTCGTCGTCGACAAGACGGGCACGCTCACCATCCCCAACCCGAACATTGACTTCACACGCCCGACTGACATACCGCTCGAAGAGCGCGAAACGCTGAAGCCTAACGCCAAGGAGGCGATAGCGCAGCTGCAGTCGGCTGGCATCGAGGTGTACATGATGAGTGGCGACAAGGAGGAGGCAGCGCACTATTGGGCTGCTGAGGCTGGCATACGCAACTATCGCAGCAAGGTGTTGCCGGGCGACAAGCAGGCGCTCGTGCAGCAACTTCAGGGCGAAGGCAAGCGTGTGGCTATGGTTGGCGACGGCATTAACGACACGCAGGCACTCGCCCTCGCCGACGTTGGCATAGCTATCGGTCGTGGCACAGATGTGGCGATGGACGTGGCGCAGATAACGCTGATGGGCGACGACCTCATGTCGCTGCCCGAAGCCGTAAGGCTCAGTAGACGTACCGTACGCATGATATGGCAGAATCTCTTCTGGGCGTTCGTCTACAACCTCGTCTGCATACCCCTCGCCGCCGGTGCCCTACACATCTTCGGCGTCGACTTTCAGATAACGCCGATGTGGGCAAGCGCCCTGATGGCGTTCTCAAGCGTAAGTGTGGTGCTCAACTCGCTGCGCCTGCGCTACGCGTAGGTGCAGTGACTTGTGTCTGCAAATGTAAATAGCGTGCATAGCAAGGAAGTGTGTAAAAAATTACCTCCCGTCAACTGATATTCCTTCATGTTTTCTTTTTTTATGTTGGTAATTTTATCTAAATTTGTAGCTAAGTAATTAGAAATCTATTTCATTGAACCCACGTTAATAAAAACCTATGCAATACCCTCTTATATCAGAATATCTCGCTGCCATTCGCGAGGCTCACGACAATCTTGACAAGTTAAGTCATCTGGTGCCCGTGCTGGACAAATACGGTGAGCCGTATCGTAGCAGCGGTGCGTTTGCCGTCGTGTTCAAGATGAAGGACGAACAGACGGGGAAGTGCTATGCCTTGAAGTGCTTCACCGAGGAGCAGGAAGGGCGTGCGGAAGCATACCATAAAATTGCCGAGGAATTGGAGTTTGTCGACTCGCCTTATATCACTTCCGTGAAGTATCTGGAGAAGGAAATGTTCGTTGACAGCAACTGTGAGAACGAAGAGTTCCCGGTGTTGTTGATGGATTGGATTGAGGGCGAGACGATGGAGACGTATGTTGCCGCTAACTATACGGACAACCTCGCTATGGCGATGCTCTGCTACCGTTTCTGCAAGATGGCTGCTTGGCTTCGCTCGCAGTCGTTTGCCCATGGCGACATCAAGCCCGACAATATCATGGTGCGCCCCGACGGTACGCTGGCGCTCGTCGACTACGACGGCATGTTCGTACCGGCGATGAAAGGTCAGAAGTCGCCTACTATCGGCACAAAGGACTTTTCGCATCCCCTTCGCACCATAGACGACTTCGACGAAACTATTGATGATTTCGCTTTGGTATCCATTGCCCTCTCGCTAAAAGCCATCTCTCTCAATCCGTCTCTGCTTAAGAGCTACGGAGCATCCGACCGTCTCCTCTTCTCTGCTGCCGATTATCTTGATTTAAGTAAGAGCAATACCTTCACCGCCTTGCAAGGCTTGTTGGCAGACGAGGAAGCGATAACCCTGATGTCTATGTTCCTGTTAGCCAGTGCCCAAAAGAACTTGTCCATGTGTTCCTTCAGATTGTTCGGTATGCAGAAGCCGAAGAATGAGGAATTTTGGAGCACGGAGGTTACTGACGAGGATCTCGAAAATGCCGTAGAGGATGAGTTTGGCGTAAAATATAGTAAGGATTGGAAGAGATTGCTAAAGGCTCCTAATTGTTTAAAAGGTGAGTATTCTATCAGAAAAGGAGTGAAGGTGATTGGGAATGAGGCTTTTTATTTTTGTAGATCACTCACCAATATCAATATTCCGAATAGTGTTACAAATATTGGGGATAGTGCTTTTGAGAAATGTGAATCACTCACAAGCATCAATATTCCTAATAGTGTGACAAATATTGGAGATAGCGCTTTGGGGAACTGTAAATCACTCACCAGCATCAAGATTCCTAATAGTGTGACAAATATTGGAGATAGCGCTTTTTGGTGGTGTATATCACTCACCAGCATCAAGATTCCTAATAGTGTGACAAATATCGGAGATAATGCATTTTGCATTTGTATTTAGAGCCTTATAACTAACCATAACTTACTATGACTAACCAAACATAAAGCCTTGATTTTCAATACTATTTGATTTTTAACACTTTCTGAGTGCTTTTTGGCAGTTCCCGATTTTCCACATATTTTTGCAGCGTATTTCTACCGTGGAGAATTTGCGGAGCTTTTATTTTGTCATATCGTGAACGTAGTTGACAAGGATTTACGAGTGACTACAATGGATGACATATTTGAAGCTGATAGGCAAAAAGCGTTATATCGTGGACTGGGTTGACAAAGGTTGTCAATAGTTCACTTCCGTTTATTCCATCGGTGGAATACTCAAAGTATGTAGAACATAGCAATATCAAAGAGTATGAGACCGACAAGAAAATGTGAATTTTGTGGCAAGACATTCGTGCCAAGGAGCGGTATGCAGAAATACTGTTCCGAGGAATGCCAGGCAGAGGCAAAACGTCTTAGGAAGAAAAGACAGCAGGACTTGATTAACGGTATTGAGCCAATCATGGATCTGCAACATCAGGAGTATCTTACCTTCTCCAAAGCTGCCATTCTGATGGGATGCACCCGACAGTATATCTACAAACTTGTGGCTAACGGCAAGTTGAAGGCATCAAGATTGAGCAGCCGAATGGCATTCGTAAGAAAGGCTGATATAGAGAATATGTTTGAGGGTAATCCCTACAAGCGTGTGGTTCCTGTCAGCAAGAGCAAGCTCAGTAAAAAGGCAAAAACAGAAAAGCCAACACAAAACCAGGAACCGACAAAAGGGAAAGAGGAGAATGAGGTGCTTGACTATTATTCGGGCGAGGAAGTGATGTCCATTTATAAGGTCAAGAAGTCTTGGCTCTATACATCCGCCAAGCGCAACCAGATACCGATGTGCCGTATCGCTGGCAAGAACTATTACAGCAAACGACATATTGATGAATTCTTCGGTACTGCCGTTGACCTCAACAGTATCACGGAATGGGTGACTGCTGATGATGTAGGGGATGCTTTCAGCATGAGCAAGTCGGCACTCAGGGCATACACCTACCGCCATAAAATACCCACCAAACGTGAGTATGGTCGCACCTATTATTCCAAGGAGCATCTTGAAGAACTGCGCAGGACTGACATCATGAACGATGACAGCTATTATACCACAGAGCAAGTACAGCAGTTATATGGTCTGACAAGTGCCAATATCTGCCATATAGTGAGAGTTCACCATATCAGCAAGGTAAAAGTGGGTGTAAAGAATCTGCTTTTGAAGACGGATGTGGAGCGTGCAATGGCAGAAAGAGCTGCTAAAGGACTGTGAAAGCAAGTGATTTCAGCATTATCCATCAGTTACTATGAATAATTGGAGTCACGGATGCATCATTTTATTCCTTTGCAGCCGTGAAGATACACTTCACCACGAATAATCATCAATAATACATATCAGTTATGAACAACATTTGCAAGACCGTATCATTGCGTACACGCAAAATCAAGGACGGACACATGCTGTCCTATTATCTTGACTATTATCCAGGCTATCGTGACGAGAGCACGATGAAAGTCATCCGCCATGAGTCGCTTGGCATCTACATCTATGCCAAGCCGAAGAACCAGACGGAACAGAAGTATAACCTCAACCTTACGGCAAGAGCCGAGGCGATACGCTGCCGTCGCTTCGAGGCTATCGTCAACGAGCGTTACGATTTCTTCGACAAGGAGAAGATGAAAGGAGATTTCCTCGCCTACTTCAAGAAACTGGCAGACAAGAAGAACTCCAAGTGGCAACACGTCTATATGCACTTTCGTACCTTCACGCAAGGCAAGTGTACCTTCGGGGAGATAAACGTGGACTTGTGCAACAGGTTTCGTGAGTATCTGCTGACAGCACCACAGGGACTGCATAAGAACAGAAAGCTGCATATCAACTCAGCTGCCAACTACTGGTCAACTTTCCGTGCTTCAATCCACACTGCCTATCGTGACCGCAAGATAAAGGAGAACCCGAACGGTTTCTTGGAGCGTATCGAGACAATCCCGACTGACAAGGAGCATCTTTCACAGGACGAGGTTATCCGCTTGGCATCCACACCATGCTCTGCTCCTGCCTTGAAGCGAGCCTTCCTGTTTTCTTGTCTTACGGCATTGAGAAAGAGCGACATCAAGAAACTCACTTGGGAGGAGATACAGCCATACGGCAGCGATGGTGTGATGTATGTCACCACACGAATGCAGAAGACAAAGGACATCGTGCATAACCCAATCAGTGAAGAAGCCTTGGAACTGATAGGCTATTCACCAGATAAACGAGGCAAGGTGTTCCCTGATTTCAAAGACTCCATGACACAGGCACCATTGAAGAACTGGCTGAGAGAAGGAGGGATTACCAAGCATATCTCCTATCATTGTTCACGCCACAGCTTTGCCTGTCTCCAGTTGGACGCAGGAACAAGTATTGCGGTTGTGCAGCGTTATCTCGGTCACAAGAATGTGGCAACAACAGAGGTGTATGCCAAGATTTCCGATGCACAGAAGCGTGCTTCGGTTGGCTGTATCACCTTGAAGAAGTAACCATTTGACAATAACACGCAGAAAAGGACTGTTGGAATAATTGGGTTCCAATAGTCCTTTTCTCGTTTTGTTGGTTCTATTTGCTGTCGTGGATAGAACCAATTCGACAAATACATTCCAATTTCTGTTGATATTGAGGAGGAACTGCAAATATCCCTTTTCTTCATCCTTACCTTTGTAGTCAGTAATAAGCAACAACTGACGCTAACGAGCTGTTTCAAGTATGATTCAGAGTATGAAATCATATTAGAACGCTAATAAAGCGTAAAAGAAAGAGTGCCAGAGAACGTAAATGCTGTTTTTACATGCTTCTGCATCTAACTTTGTGGAAGTTTTTGAACGAATAACAATAAAACGAATACAATAATGATAGAAAACAAGACAACTTCAGATTGTACCATCTACGCTTTTGTTGGTACTGCAATTCTCGCCATCTCTCTTGTCGTGGCGATGTATGTAGGCAATGACTTTCACCAAAGTCTGTTTGTCGAGTCAATCATCTTTGTAGGGAGCAACATCCTGCTTTGGGCGATATTCATTTCCATGGTGAATTGTCCCTATGAATTGATGACTATTGGTAGCAACGGCAAGACAAAGAAAAACGTGGTAGAAGCAGAGCCGGTAACAGAACAGCCAATGCATACCTTACCACAAACAGAGCCAGTAAAATACAGCCATGAAGACTATGCCAAGTGTGTAGAGGTACAAGAAAAAGAAGCGCAGGAGGAAAAGGAAAAGCGAACGAGAGCCGTACTTGACTATGTGCATCGTACAATGTCAAGGTTTCTGTATGAGGAAGATTTGAATAAGGTGATAGAGGCAGTCAATGAATGGAGTAACGACACCAACTATACCCCAACAGCAATAAACCGTTTCAAGGAGAATGTTGAGAATATCCCTTTAAGGCACTTCGTGTGGAATATCGCAGAACGTTTGGGTAAACGTGATTACACAATGGCAATGCGAATAGCCTTTGTCAAGGCACTGTTTCCAAATCCGTTTGAAGGCTTGGACTACAGCACATTGAAGAACCTGAAAGCACCATGCTCCAATGATGTCATTCCGATTGATGAGCCAGACAATGGTGGATACGATTTCCATGATGTGACGGAGAAAACTTCCGAATAATCCCCATTGTTAGAGTTATTCCTTCGTGAATGACAAATGACTGTCACGAACCTCAGTAACGGAAGCATCATTCTGTTCCTTTGTACCAGTTATTAACAAAGTATCAGAATGAATAAGGAATTAACTTTCAACGACCTTCCAATGGTCGTTGCCCAGCTTCGGGATGAAGTGGTGGGCATGAAGCAGATGATCATCGGTCTGCAATCACAGAACAAGCCACACAAGGCGAACACGCACATACCTATGAGTGTGGAGGAGGCATCGGCATATCTAAAAATGCCTATGGCTACCCTCTACATGAAACTTGGCAACGGCAGCATTCCTGCCACCAAGCCGGGCAAGCGTTATTGCCTTTATCAAGACGAACTTGACAAGTGGCTGGAGACTAACCGCAAGAATCCTGTACCTCTCACTGCTGAAGAGGAGAACGCTGCCATTCTTGCAGGAAACAAGCGCAAGCCCAAACCCTTAAACTGGTAATGTAATGGATGCGCTTGAAATTTGTAACAAGCTACGCTCGGAGGCTTCGGGCGTAGCCACTTCTGGCATTCCGCTTGACATATTCCCCCAGAAGATGCAGCAGATGATTCTTGATTTGGCAAGGACGGAAAACTATTCCATTGAGTTCACTGTCACTTCCCTAATATCCGCTATGGCAGCAGCCGTCGGCAACTCCTGCTATATCCGGATTAAAGGCAATTGGATTACTTCACCTATTCTATATGTCATTCTTGTTGGCAGACCAGGAGTCGGCAAGACTCCACCATTGAACTTTGCCTACAAACCGTTGCACGACATTGATACTGAGGAGCACCATAAGTTCAAGGCTCTAAAGAATGAGTATGCAGCCATTGTGGAGAGGAACAAGGGCAAAAAACGGACGGAATGGGAATCGTTACCTCCTGTACCAGTCCTGCATAAGAATATCATGAATGACTTCACGCCAGAGATTCTGATGCGCAATCACGATGCCAACCTCAGAGGTGTGGCAGTTGTGGTGGATGAGATAATGGGGCTGTTCAACACCATCAACCGATACAACAACAGTTCTTTTGTACAACAGATGCTGTCGGCTCACAATGGCTTGCCTGTAGATGTATCTCGTTGTAATCTTGATTGTCCTTTACGCATTGACTATCCTTGCATACAGATTGTAGGAACTATCCAGACTGGTATTGTGCATGAACTTTATGATATGGGATTCAAGAAGAATGGTTTTCTTGACCGTTTCCTGATCACATGCCCAAAAGGTTTGAAGATTGCTCCTTGGGTTAAGGTTCCAAAACAAGATGCTGCAATCATTGAAAGACCATTCCGTGTATGGAAAGAGATTATAGACAAGGCTGTGGCTATTCCTTTTACGGAAGGCATCTTCAATGTTCTTGACTTCTCTGATGAAGCCATTGACATATTCTATGATTGGCAGAATGAGGACATAGAACGGCAGAATGCCATTACGGATGAAAAAATGATAGACTCACGTGCTGCAAAAGTTCCTTTGAACACTGCTCGGCTTGCCTTGATATTCCAACTGTTCCGATGGGCTTGTGATGAGTCTCACAAGGATTTTGTTGATGCGGAGTCCGTGAATGCAGCCATACGGATGAGCGATTACTTTGAGAAGTCATACAAAAGGATGGATGACCTCGTTTTAACCGAGGCTACCGACCCTGTGAAGAAACAGGTACTTGACTCGTTGGGAAACAAGTTCGTAACTGCTGAAGCAGTAAAGGCTGGAGCGGATTTCGGTTTTGCAAGACGTACTGTCATGTATATGCTCAAAGACTTCTGTCAGAGAAACTTTATCATCAAAGACAAGCAAGGCAATTATGAGAAAGTACAGAAGTAGAATCACCACCTTGCACCGTTTGCACTTTGCACTTCTTGCACTCTTGCACAAAAGATGCTGCATTTTGTGCCAAACAAGTGCAAAAGTGCAGAAAGTGCAAGGTGCAACAAGTGCAGAGCCCTATGAGTGAGTATAGATTCCATCTACAGAAATACAAGGTGGGCAACCGTTATACTTGCCCTCAATGTGGGCGTAAGCGTTGCTTTGCAAGATATATTGACGAGGAAGGACAGATTGTATTCCCTGACAATGTGGGGCGTTGTGACCATGAACAGAGTTGTGGCTACCATTATTCTCCGTCTGATTATTTCAAGGACAATCCCGATGCCAACTGCAATGATGATTGGAGATATAAAACACCAATCAAAGAGTGCAGTAAAGAGAAACCTCTTCCAACTTTCATTGATAGCAAGCTGGTGGAGCAAACACTGCATGGCTATTCTGTCAATCCTTTGTACCGATACATTTCAACGGTCTTTGGCAAAGAGGAGACAGAACGGCTGTTTGCCTTGTACAAGGTCGGAACTTCAAAGAAATGGGGAGGTTCAACTATCTTTTGGCAGATAGATGTCAATGGGAATGTGCGCACTGGCAAGATAATGAAGTATGATGACAAGACAGGACACCGCATCAAGGAACCCCACAGCCTGGTGACTTGGGTACACTCGGAACTGAAACTGCCAGACTTTACACTTCGGCAGTGCTTCTTTGGCGAACATCTGTTGACAGATAAAACCACGACCAAGACTGTAGCCATCGTGGAGAGCGAAAAGACAGCCATCATTGCCACCCACTTCATGTCTGATTTCGTATGGTTGGCTACTGGAGGCATGAACGGATGTTTCAATAAAGATGCAGTCGAAGTCCTAAGCGGTCGGGAGGTTGTTTTGGTTCCAGACCTTGGGGCAACGGATAAGTGGAAAAGCAAACTTCCTTTGCTGCAATCAATATGCAAACAAGTTCTTGTCAGCAATATCTTGGAAGACAATGCCACCGATGAACAAAAGGTCAATGGTCTTGACATTGCCGACTTCCTATTGATGACGGAAACACCGCAGATGGCGCTACAAAGGCTGATAAAGCAACATCCGCCACTCCAACATCTGATAGACTGTCTTGGGTTGGTGTTGGTGGAAGAGTCATAGCAGAGTTGGTAAGGATCTGCGAGCACGCTTGCGTGACGGACTTTCAAAAAAGTCCTAAACATAATAGGGACTTTTAGATTCACCTGCTGACGCTGTTCACTTAAAAAGTCCTTCTATTATGCTCAAGCTCCGCCCGAGACCTGTCACCAGTCATACTATAACAATGTTACAAACTCAAACAAGATTCTTATGGAAAGAAACATACCACGTGCCGCCATCCATGTAGGCACAGACAAGAAATCGTTCTCGTCCCAAGTGGGCAACGAGGCGGAACGCAGAGGTTGGGACGAGAAGCGTTACCAACTAAAAAACGCAGACATAGACAAGAACAACCATTATAACTACTCACGCAAGAGACTCAACTTTGAGATAGTCAAGGGTGGAAAGATTGTGCCTCTTGGTTCCCAGTCTGTGCCGTTGCATGAACGCTTGCAGCACAGACTTGATGAACTTGGCTTCAAGCCATATATGGATGCCAAGCGTCCCGACCAAGTTTCAAGGAACAGTCCGAACTGCACTGTCGGCATCATCTTCAGTGGTGACCATGATGTGCTTAACAGGCTTGCCTTTGGTGAAAAGAAACTCAATACGTCAGATCCAAATGCTGACCACAGCAATGTGACATTACAAAAAGGCATCTATGACTGGGCATTGGACACCTACCGCTTTGCATGTGAGAAATGGGGAGAAGAGAATGTCATCGGCTTTGATGTGCATTGTGACGAGACAAGCATCCATGCCCATGTGCAGACCGTGCCTGTTGAACAAGTAAGGAAACGTGGGCGCATCGGAAGCAAGTACATTCACAAGGATAATCCAGAAAAGGTTCTCTCTACCAAGGAATGGAGAGCACTTCCAAAAGAAGAACGTGACAACTACACAAAATCGGAAGCGGCAAAGGGTGTTGTTGAAAGGGTCTCTTATGCCAAAGTGTGGGGAGAGCGAGCAAAGGACAAATCACAATACCTTTCCCAACTGCATACTGACTATTACAACAAGGTCGGTCATAAGTATGGCTTGGCAAGAGGCTTCTCCTATGATGAACTTTCAGAGGAAGAAAAGCGAGGACGCAAGCATAAGAACAAGGTGGTGCTTGAAGCTGAACGTCAGGCGAAAGTCGCTCTTGACAAAGTGGAGAAATATGCAGTGCTTGCCACAATCGACAAGAAGGAGCTGACCATTCCTTTTCTCAACATCAAGGTTCCTGTTCAAGAAGCGATGAATGCCGTAAAGAAAGAACTTGCCATCCCCATTCCTACTATTATCGGACAAAAGGCGTGGCGTGAGGAGCGTGTAAACAACATCAACGCAGCTATCAAAGCTCTTGTTGCAGCCATCAATGCAGAACGTGACAAGCAGAATGAAAGTGTACGCAAGTCTGTCAATAAGACATACACTTACTATATGCAGAACCTCAATAAGCAGATAGAGGACAACAAGTCACTTCGTGCCGAGAATGATGCGCTAAAGGCAGAAAACAACAAAGTCAAACAACGCATCTCTCAACTTGACGAGAAGGCAGTGGAGCGAGTGACTACTCAACTTGTCTGTGCGAAGGAAGAACTCGCCAGTGCCAAAAGTTATAATACTACACTTATGGAAATGTACAATGATTTGAAGGCTCGTTGGAATGCCATTTGGCAAGAGCCTGAAATGACAGACGCATGGAGACGAGTGGAAGCACGTAAGGAGAAAGAAACAAAAGAAAAGGCTCGGCAAGAAGCCGAAGCCAAACGTGAAAGCATGGCTCGGCAAAACAGATACATAGGAGTGCTTGACAAGTTCATCCATGAGGGACATGAAGCTTTATCATCCTTTGCAAAAACAGACAGAGTCAACTTCAACGAGAAAGAATCGGCTTCCATATACTATGGCATCATGGCATCTGCTGTAAAGCATAATATTGGATTGGACTCTAAAGCCTGTATAGATTCGGCAGCAAAAAGTTTCTTATCTGGTATGTCGTGGAAAGGTTTTACAGACTTCAAGCAAGAATGTGTCACCAGTTGGACAAAACTCTTCGCCACGAATGAAGTTCAATTCACAGACAACGCCATTGACAACTTTCTCGCTTTTGTTGACCATATGTCATGCAGTGCAGATACATACGTTTCACTCGGTGGCTCCAATGGCTGTGCTGACCAACTTACAAATTGGGACGGAACACAAAAAGTAGGGTTTGGAAGCGTTCCTCAAAAGAAAGGAAAAGGGTTGGGGCGATAAAAGAACAGAGAATAGTGACAAAATAGACTTCATCATCTTTGTTACTTATCCGTAAGAGTTGAGAGGATTATTATAAAAAGAGGAATACCTATAATTGCTTCAAAAGAATATATTGCCGCTTCGCAATACATTTTTGCCGTTTCAAGCGGAGTTTCTCTATCCGTTGCTCCTGCGCCTCACCCAGTTCGTCCTGTCGTTCATACTCCAACTGCATCACAACCAAAGGCGCAACCTCAAATTACACAAACGGCATTCACAATCAACATTGGCGATGAAGTCAAAAAGGTGTGGATTCCGAACTCTGTCAAAGATGTCTTTACTAATGAGGTTCAGATTCCAGAGGATAATAATATAGCGACAACAGAGAATGTCGCTCATGTAGCGATGCTGTTCAGCAGTATCAACGTGCGGAAGCCAAATTAGGCGGTGCTGTGACTACTATCAGCAAAAAGGTTGATACCATCAATCAGCACATAGACAAAGTCTTGGAAAATGCTCCCACAAAATTTAAGGTGTCTGTAAATGTCAATGATGCTGACTGGCAGAAAATCCAAGAACTGTTCACCAAAGAACGCCAATGGATGGTTTCACAGATGCAGGAGCATATCCGTGAGGTCAATTCCATGTTTGCTGATGAACGGAAAAAAGTCCGTGAACGCTACAAGGAATATGATGGTTGCTATCTCGGTCACTATGCCCAGTGGTTCTTTTGGTTCTTCTTCATAATTGGCTTCGTTATGACTTTCTTAGTAATCTTTCTTGCATTAAAGGACTTTTTGTAGTTTACAAATCCATACTCAACTTTGCAAGCACTTCTCTTGGACGAAGACGAGTAATGCTATACGACTCAATGGTGTTGCCGAGAGTTCTTCGTTCAAACTCTGAAGTGCCTATAAGGTTGTTTGCTGTGACAGAGAACTCCCAACGCTTAGCCTTGTATGCAATGGCAAGGTCAAGAAAGTGGTTTATGCTGATGCTCTTGTCGTTGGTATGGAAGAGTTCGTTCTTCACGCTCAGCATCCATCCTTTGGCAGGGAATACATACAGTTTAAGAAAATGTTCCCAGTCGGTTGTAGGGTCGGAAGAGAGTTCGGGAGCCGTGAGGTTCTTCTGCTTGTAAATGTTCACATTCGACTTACCCTCAACAGAAAGAAATCTCGCTGGACGCAATGAGTAGTTGAACGAAACGACGGTTGTGTTCATACGTGCGTCATTCACAATGCCCGACACAAGCATACAGTAATCTGTGACCATGTGTGAGGCGCCGAGACCGACAAGTGTCTTTGCCCATCCAAACGATTTGCTTACACGACCAGAAACGCCTATTGTCTGCATGGCATATTCCTTGTCGGTAGCAGTCGTGGTGTAGATATTGCCGTTCATCGCACTCTCGTAAAGGATGTTTCCCGACATTCTATTATATGAAGGACGAATATTAAAGAACAGTCCCGACACAGGATTGGTGTATTTATATGCTGCCGTTGCATGAAGAGAGTGAGTAGCATCCGTCTTGCCTCTATTCACTTTCTGAGTGCGATAGCTTGTGAAGATAGGAGTGTCATAGATAGACCTTCCCATCAATGGCGCATTAGCATAACCAACATTAGCCGAAAATTCAGAAACAACCGTTGCCTTCCAATTCCAACCCACCGAAGGGTCTATCCACAGATGATTGCTTCTTGACTCACGGTAAGACTGACGGGCATAACTTACCTTCGACTTTATTCCTATTCTGTGCTTTCCGAAAAGGAACGACATTGAAGGAGTCCAATACGTGCGAAGCAACTGATACACATTCGTCTTCTCCGCTTCCTCGTCCATTGCCACACCAATACTCTGATAGTCGTAGTTCACTCCCAACTCATTGTTGAGATAGTGTCTGCCGACTTTCAGTTTATATTGCATTTCATTCTGCGTGGAGAAGAAACCGAGATTCAACCGTTCTGTCATTCCACCAATGGTGAGCAACTGTCCTGGCAGACAGCTATAGGTCCAATAACTGTCAACGTTATATATGTTGCCCTTTGCCGTGGTGTGCGACATCTGAAAATCCTCAGTAATACTACGCTTGTGCGGCTTCACCATCATGTCGGTGCGTTGTCCGTTGTACATCATCGTGCCGACACTCTTGTTGAAGTCAATATAACCTTTAAGGTTGTTCTTGATGAAACTCTTACTGCCGTTGTACTGATAGTTGGCCTCACCCTTCCATTCGCTTCGGGTGTTGCAGACATTCTGCTCCTCAACTATGACTGGCATATCGGCAAGGGTGAGATAAGTGGATGAACTATAGTCCTGCATATCGGTCTTGTCAATAAATCCGTTGCCTTGCACACGCAGTTCCGAATCCTTGCCAGTCTTCCAAAGCCAGTTGCCGGCAACAAGATGACTATTGTTGAAAGTATATCGGTTGTCTGCAAGGTCGGGAGCCGCAACCGACATCATAGAGAGAAAGCCCGATTCAGAGCCAGTTCTTCCCTTCAACAATGCAGCAAGGTCGAGCACCTCATTGTCGAGTTGCTTGCCGATGTTGTTGTTCTTGTACATCATCAGCGTCTGATACTTCTTGTTGAAACGCATACCCATCAGTCGGCAGTCATATAGAAAATCATCACCATAACCCAAACCTATGTCAGCCGCTCCCGTCCATACGGCTTTGGCATCATCCTTCAACACAAGATTGAGAGCAGCCTGTTCGCTGAACGACACGCCACGCAACGACTTCACCGACTGATGATTCTCCAATACCTGCACACTCTTTATCTTATCAGCTGAGATGTTTTGGTTGGCAACACCATATTGCGACCCCATTAAGTCAAGTCCCTCAATATAGAACTTGTTGATAGGTTTTCCTTGGTATTCCACCTTGCCATCCGCTTTTACCTCAAGTCCAGGCATCTTGGCTATCACGTCGGCAATGCTTCGGTCTTGCCCCTGGCGGAAACCAGCAACCGAATATGTGAGTGTGTCTCCTGTGCTTTTTATACGCTCCGCTTTTATCTTTACTTCCTTTAACTTGAAGCCACCTTCTGCCAACGTGATAGTCATGCCATCCTTCAAATCAGCAAACGGCATCGTCTTCTTCTGATAACCAATATAACTTACCGTTATGCTTGCAGGATTTTTCCCTTTAGGAATAGTCAACTTATATTCACCCTTATCGCTTGTGAGACAATACGCCACGGTTGACTTGCTCTCAGTCGATGCCACAACCGAGGCACCTACCAAGAGCTCTCCTTTCTTACCCTTCACCTTTCCTGTGAAGGTTTGTGCAGAGAGCGAAAGGGTTGTTAGCAGAAGTAAAATAAAAACGGCAATTCTCATTCTTTATCCAAATGGTTATATTTAGGCACTTCAACCTCGTTATCGATTTTTGCATCAGTGCCAGATACAGTATAAACAATCACTTTTTCACCCGGTGTCCTTTGACCAAGAATTCTATCTACAAGTTGGTCTTTATTGATTCCTTCTGACTCTGAGCGCAGTTGCAAGAAACGTTTTCGGGTACACTTTTGGTGGCTGTCTTCTTTGTAAACCGAAACCAAGGCATTCTCAGGAGCATTCTCTACACCAACAGCTTTGAAATCAAACAAGCCATCCGAATCCCTTGCCGCCATAATCAATCCTGGCAAACCATTAAGAATGTAAGGACCGTAATTGAGAGGCAACTCTATAGAATACCATACAGTCCATGTCCGGCCATACACGGAGCCAACCGCCTGCTTGCATTCATATTCACAGATGGTCTTTGTGCTGTCTGTCAACTGCCATTCGATAACGGGAAGCGCATCAACATATTTCAATCCGGAGTTGAGAACCTGCTTGTAATAAATGTATTCCCCTTTCTCTGGAGAGCCAACAACAATCTGGAGATCATTCTTTGGGAAATACTTTCCGCCAATTACTGGCAGTTGGTCAATCATCGCATTGTCGCCTCCTTGTGCCTTCACTTTAGCCAGTTCACTACTGTACAACCTGTAGTTGTTATTATAAAATATGGCGGTAGTCTCGCCTATATCAAGCGTCCATCTGTAAGTATTGGTTTTGCCTGTTACTACCTGCGCATCACAATCGTATGTGATGCGATATTTTGCTTGCTCTTGAGCATAAGCCATTGAGCAGAAAATCAGAAAAAGAAAGGTTATATATATATTTCTCATATCACTTATTCATATTTGTCCATTAAACATGCATTGAAAGTCCGTTGTGCCTTAGGCGGTTCACTATATCCACTGCCTTGCAAGCGGTTTGTAGTATTCCATTGGTCTTTCCAGTAATCTTCAAG
>OGJF01000260.1_pt1 | contig 26397 bp, 21 predicted proteins | sample 1572001 | NCBI WGS metagenome assembly OGJF01 (sample SAMEA2582113, study PRJEB24529) | metagenome | biome: Human gut stool | place: China | collected 2011
TGGCAACCGCCCAGCAGAAGGTGCTGACGGCACTGTTGTACTTGGGGCGGCTGTGGCCCATCAGGTTGACAAAGCGGTAGACCGCCACCTTTGCTCCGGTCTCCTGAGCATACTGGAAGAACAGCTCCTCGCCAGCCTTCTTGCTGCGGCCGTACTCGCTGTTGCCAAACCGACCAGCCAGCGTCGCCTGAATGGAGGAGGACAGCATGATGGTTGCCTTGTTGTTGTGCTTTTTCAAGCAGTTCAGTAGGTCAGATGCAAAGCCGAAGTTGCCCTTCATGAAGTCTTCCGGGTTTTCCGGGCGATTCACGCCTGCCAGATTGAACACAAAGTCCGCTTTACGGCAGTACTCATCCAGCTCCGCCGGGGTGGAATCCAAATCATATTCGTAGATTTCTTCAATATGCAATGCTGGGCGGGTCTTGTTCTTTCCATCCCGGATGTTTTTCAGGTTGTTGCACAGGGCGGTTCCCACCATGCCCTTAGCGCCGGTGACCAAAATTTTCACTCTGACTCCCCCTTACTTGGCATCCTTCCGCCATACAAAGCGATTGACTACATTCACATAGCCCTGAATAATGCGAACAACTTTCATAGATACGGTTTCGTCCACATAATCAGGGCAGGGCTTGCCCAGAATGCCTTTATTCTTCATGTCGATAGCCATGAAAGTAGCATTTAAAAGTTCGTTTTCGGTAATACCTGCCAGCACAAAATCGCCAGCTTCCAGTGCCTCGGGGCGTTCCGTACTGGTACGGATGCAGACAGCTGCAATAGGGTGACCGATAGACAGATAAAAGCTACTTTCCTCCGGCAAGGTTCCGGAATCGGAAACAATTGCCAGTGCATTCATCTGCAGTTTGTTGTAGTCATTGAAACCAAGTGGTTCGCTAACTCGGACTCTGGGATCCAGCTGAAAGCCGCTCTTTTCCAGCCGATTCCGAGAACGGGGATGGCAGGAGTAGAGAATTGGCATATCATATTTTTCTGCCAGCGCATTGATTGCGGTAAACAAACTGATAAAGTTTTTCTCCGTATCAATATTTTCTTCCCGATGCGCAGAGAGCAAAATGTACTTGTTGGCTTCCAGACCCAGACGATTCAGAACATCACTGGCTTCAATCTTTTCCAGATTACCTCTCAATACCTCTGCCATCGGTGAGCCCGTAACATAGGTGCGTTCCTTGGGCATTCCCAACTCATGAAGATACTTGCGGGCTGGCTCCGAATAAGGCAGATTCACGTCCGAAATAACATCCACAATACGGCGATTCGTTTCTTCTGGCAGGCATTCATCCTTACAACGGTTGCCTGCTTCCATGTGGAAAATGGGAATATGCAGCCGCTTAGCAGAAATTGCAGACAAGCAGGAATTGGTATCTCCCAGAACCAGCAACGCATCCGGCTTCAGTTCGGTCATGACCTCATAGGTCTGGGTCAAGATATTGCCGCAAGTCTCTCCCAGATGCTTGCCGACAACATGGAGCAGGATATCCGGACCATACTCGCCTGCCTCATTTTTCAGTTCAAAGTCTTCCCAGAATACGGTGGATAGATTTTTATCCCAGTTCTGGTTTGTATAGACAACGCAGGTATCAAAATACTCCCGGCACCGCTTGATGACAGCTGCCAGACGAATGATCTCCGGGCGCGTACCGCAGACGATCATACACTTGATCTGACCGTTATTCTTCCATTGGAAATCATACATTTTACTTTTCCTCCGCCAACCGCTCCTTGATGTAGCTCAAAGATGCGATAGTATCAATGGTCTCCTGCAGGTTCAGGCGGCGGGTGTTGTTGGAATTGAATTCGGTCAGGATATTACGCTTTTCATCGCCGTCCTTGAAGTACTTGTCGTAGTTCAGACTGCGGTTATCGGCAGGAACACGGTAGAAGTCGCCCATGTCGATTGCCTTTGCGCATTCCTCGTTGGTCAGCAGCGTCTCATACATTTTTTCGCCGTGACGGATACCGATAACCTTGATCTCCTCTTTTTTGCCGCCAAACAGTTCGCAGACTGCCTCTGCCTGCGTCTGAATGGTACAAGCCGGAGCCTTTTTAATGAGCAGATCGCCGTTTTCACCGTGCTCAAAGGCAAACAGAACCAAATCCACAGCCTCTTCCAGCGACATAATAAAGCGGGTCATATTCGGTTCAGTCACGGTAATGGGGTTGCCTGCTTTGATCTGATCAATCCACAGGGGGATAACAGAGCCGCGAGAGCACATGACATTACCATAACGGGTGCAGCAGATCTTGGTATTGCCGGACATACGGGACTTTGCAATGGCAACCTTCTCCTCCACGGCCTTGGTCATGCCCATTGCGTTGATAGGATACGCAGCCTTATCGGTGGACAGGCAGATGACGCTCTTGACGCCCTCTTCAATGGCAGCAGTAAGTACATTATCAGTACCGATAACGTTGGTGCGCATGGCTTCCATGGGGAAGAACTCGCAGGAGGGCACCTGCTTCAGGGCAGCAGCATGGAAGATGTAATCCACACCGTGCATAGCGCCCCGCACGGACTGCAAGTCGCGCACATCACCGATGTAAAACTTGATTTTATTTGCTACTTCCGGCATCTTTGCTTGATACTCATGACGCATATCATCCTGCTTCTTCTCATCGCGGGAGAAGATGCGGATCTCGCCAATATCGGTGGCGAGGAAACGGTTCAGGACGGCGTTACCAAAAGAACCGGTACCACCGGTAATCATAAGGGTCTTTTCTTTAAATAAACTCATTTATTTACACTCCTTATTTTTCTATCGTATCTACCACATACAACAATATACCCAATCAGCATCAACAGATAGACCATCGAATAACCTATATTCATGCATTTCAGATATATTATTACATCACATTCAAGTGTTTTGCAGATTGCATAACTTAGTCCTGCTGACACGATCAAAAGAATATTCAATATAAGTTCAAAATTCTGTTTCCGAAACACTGTATACAATCCCGAAAATGACGTTGCGACTAATCTAACAGCATACATAACGCACAGGCAACGTATATACTCACCGGCAATTCCATATCCGTTTCCAAAAACAATTTCCGAAAGCTTCGGTGCTATAAAGTAAAGCAATCCAAATCCCGCAACAGAAACAACGGATAACACCGTCATGACAGATAACACTGTATTTAGAACCTTTTTTTGCTCTGAAACGCATTCGCTCACACGTTGATAGCACACTTTACTAACATTGGCCGTAATAAAAATAATTGGGATTTCCAGCAGCCTTACACCTGCCGAGTAATATCCAAGAATGCTGGCTGAAAACAGTGCTGTAATTGAAATTGTCACAAGTGATGATGAAAAACTATTAATAAACTGTGCCGGAAGCAAAAAAAGTATTTGTCGACGTCCTTTATCGAATACAATATCCTTAAATTTTTCTGTATTGAGTCTGGGACGGTCTTTCTTTTTTTTCAAATAATCCTTCATCTGAATATTCAGTCCAAACAAAGGCGAAACCGCATATCCCATTGAAAGCGCCAATGTTCCCATAGAAAGAAAACCTGCGCCCAATTGTATAACTGCACGGATTGCTTCTCGGATGATTGCAATAATTGAAATAGTTTTATACTGTTTATATCGATTCAAATAACTGATAAATAAAAATCGCAATCCATTTGTAAAAACAAGGACCGGAACAATATATATTATTTCGCCATACTTGTTAAAAATATTATTCTTTGAAAACTTATATCCAATCAGTATCACTATTGCATAAAGTATCGAAACCAATATGTTAACAACAATACACGCATCCGTTATGTATTGTGCTTCCTCATCATCCGATTCTGAAACAATCAACATATCCAACTTTAAAGATGCCACTGGGATTATCATCGTAGCCAGCGAAATCAGATATGTATAGATTCCCAACGTTTCTGCAGGAAACACACGTGTCAAAATCGGCTGCGCTATAATATTAATCATTTGGGCCAGCACAGTGCCTAATCCCATGTGCATGATTCCAATCCAAATACTATTGTTTTTCATTAACTGTATTCCTTATGTACTTGCTCTGTTTTGACAAATCCGTTTTCCCAGCTAATACGACTTTCCAGAACACCAATGTTACTAATATTTCCGGTCTTATCAAACTACTTTCCATCATGGCGACCAAAAGCATTCCAACTAGTAAAGCTACATACCTTATATCTTCATTTTTTATCATGTTTTTTATTGCAAAATGTGTAGCAACCGCAGTGAACAAATAAATGAAAATGCCGTACTGAAACAAGAGCATATAATAAAAATTATCAACCGTATGGTATGTTCCACCGAAAAAAAAGCCTCTCCAACCAGCATCTGCAATCATTTTTGAAAATGTGCTGATTCTAAAGCTTAAAAGTTTATCAAATCTCATAAACTTATCAATCATAAACACACTCAACAAATTTAACGCGAATAATGTGTCGCAAATTATAATAGCTCCCTTTCCATAGATTCGTTTTGCTCTTTCATAATCTTTTCGGCAGAGTAGTCGATATATTTCTTCTAAAAAAATGAATACCAGCAAAGCCAAGAAGGATGTTCTGCTATCTGTATAATAATAAACCGCACATGCCGCAAAAAAAGAAATTATTATTATAACGTGTTTGATTTTCGCTTGAGACACGAGTAGCAAATAAACAGCAGAAGAATAGAACAGCGCTGCAACATTCGGATTTTCAAACCCCAATGTATAGCGTAGTCGCCCCATTGAAGAAACATATCCTGTGTTATTCACAATATGCAGTTTCATTAAAAACAGCATCAAGAACACAAGTAATACATTCATCTTAAAGGCACTTTTTACGAGTGCCTCAAGCGGATATGTTACACATATAGAAAGAAACATTATAACAAAGAAATTAATTGCAACAGTTCCATTTAATATCAGTGCAAAAACAGAAAACAACAATCCAACCAGCATTGTTTTTTCGATCTTGTATTCCTTCTTTAAAACCCAACCTACAAGCAGCAAAAGAATTGCACTTATGCGAAGTAGTGTTTTCAATTCATTTATTGCCAAAGCATTATAGAAAACATAATTAAGACCAAGAAATAGCAGCGGCGCATCCAGAAAAACAAATTTTTTCCAAGTGTTTTTATATATTTTCATTTTATAATTTAAAAGTCATTCTATTAAATACAACTATCCAGTGCTTTTTGATATGTTTTTCTCAATTCAATAATTTGTAATTTCAAATCAAAATAACGAATGGAATTTTCTCTTAAAAGTGTTTCTTCATTACAATCGCTATCAACTATACATTGAATCGCTTTTATAAACATTTCAGGCTGTTCTAATGGTAGAGCCCATCCAGCTTTATGTGCTTCAACATCTACCCAAGGGACTTGATCACTTATTATTACCGGACATCCCACGGACATCGCTTCCGCAATCACATGACCATAATTTTCACTTAATGTCGGGAACAAGAACGCATCATATTTTCTGAATGTATCGTGGACTTGATCGTGACTGACAAGCCCTTTATACTCCACCTTGATATTATCTGGAAGCTGGCTTATTCTTTTCTGGCACTCTTCCCAATATGCCGGGTCTTCTAATGCTCCATAAATATCAAACTGAACTTTTCCCTTTATCTCAGCCATATAATTTATGGCCGACAGCAAATTCTTTTTGGGTACAATTCTCGAAAGAAAAATAAAACTGGCTTCGCCCGATTTTTTTTCTGTTTTAAACGTTTTGTTTGCTGGAATAGAAGGAATATTACTCAAGAAGTATATTCTTTCTTTTTCAACCGACAACCGTTTCATGATTCCATCGGTTTCTTCTTCGCTTGTGGATTGAAACTTCACGTTTTTTAGCAGGCCAAACATTTTCAAGAAAATGATATACGGAATCTTTTTATATCTTTTTTTGAATGCACCTGTGCACAGCTCACCTCGTGGTGCAAGCAAAACCGGAGTGTTGTATTTTTTTGCAAGGAAAAGGCAGGGTATCACGCAATATTGAAACAAACCCTGCAAATAAATAATGTCCGGGTGGATTTCTTTTATGACGTCTTCGTATTTTTTATATCCATATTCCTTATCCGTCAAATACTGTACTTTGCAATTTCCCCGATCATTCCAACCTGAAGTAACATTGGAATACGGTGTAGATTCGCCCATATCATGATTTCGCGTAACAATATAGCAGTCATGCTCTTTCATCAATGTGCAAAAGTTATCCACACTGACCGGTGGTCCACCGTACTTCTGTCCCGGAAAGAAACCAGACATAACAATTAAAATTTTCATAGTCGCTCATTCCTTATTTTTTCATTTGTTAATCATTTTAAGCTTACAGGTTCATGCTCTGTATAATCGTTTTATAAGCATCTTCAACAGAATAATTCTCTTTCAAATACTGCATTTCTGCCTGTCCCATTTGAGCAATATCTTCTGTTTCGATTTTTTCAACCACTGCGGAAAACGCAGCAGTATCATTGCTTTCACACCACCAGCCAAAGCCGCCTTCCGTGATAACTTTGCCGATATCCGTATTCGGGTCTGTGCAGGCTAAAACTGGCACCTTTGCCTGCATATAACTCAAAAGCCGGCTCGGGAAATTGGGAATGGTAAAACGATGATCCAGAAAAATCATACCCACGTCGCACGCAGCCACCATGGTATCGTAGTCCTCTTTTGGCAGACGGCGCATCAGACGGATGTTCTCCGGATTTTCAGTTCTGACGAAAGCATCAAGCTTTCCATATTCTGTACCGTCTCCCACAACAAGGAAAAAAGCGTTCTTATTGTTTTTCTGGCTTCTGAGACATTCGATCAGGAAGTCGATTCCCTGCGGCTTACCCAGATTACCACCGTACACAAACACCTTTTTATCTACCGGGATGTCATATTTTTTGCGAATACTTCTGCGTGTTTCGGCATCAACACTCTTATCTATGACCTCGATGCAGTTCGGACAAATCTCAACAATGTCCTTGCTCACTTCAGGATTGTGGGCGAGCACATAGTCAACATTCGCCTGCGACATACAGCCGATACGGTCAGAAACCGCATAAAGCGTCTTTTCCTTATGACGGAAATACTGATACAGCACACCTTTTACACCTGTTGTGCGCAACATACCGATATCAACCGCATTCTGCGGAAAGATGTCTTTTAATAGCAGGTATGTTTTAGCGTTATCGCGTTTTTTCACGAAATCAACCGCTTTCGCAAAAGTGATCGGCGGTGTTGAATACATAACCAAATCAAATTTCACATTTGAAAAATACGTTTTGATTGCCTTTATGTAAATTGATTCGATTGAAACCTGTGCCAACCCCTTTTGAATAAGGTTAGCAGCCTTTGTTACGTTGCCCGTTTCAATATGAAGGATGTGTGCATTTTCCTCCTGAATCAGCTTTGTCTTTTTTCCTGTTTTCTGTTCATAGGGAGTAAGCACATAGACGTCATGTCCATGCTCTCGAAAACAACGTAATAGGTCTGTATAAATAGAATACTCCTCAATACTTTCAACTTGGTCGAGCGTCAAAAACAGGATGTTCATATATCTCCGCCTTTTCATTGTTTTCGTATCATGATCTCGTTATACTTCATCATATAAGTGCCATCTTCATACTGACCGATCACGCACGCATTCGCTTTGCCTTCCAGATTATTGGCAATCAGCTTCATATGGTCTGCGCCGCTCTCATAGGCATGTGGATAGCCACCGCCGAAACGGGGATTCACTTCCGAAATGTAATACACACCATTCACATCAAAGATATCGATATCGATCTGGCCATTGTATCCTGCGTCCGAAACAAAACGCTTGACAAGTTCAAACAGCTTTTCGTCCTTGAACGATACGGCCTTATCCGTTTCCCCGGCGCGCATTTTCAGCTTTTTCTTAGTGAAGATGGATACCACCTCATGGGAGATCATGTCAATGTAAACATCTGCGCCGATTTCCTGCCCATCCAGAAATTCTTGGATCATCAATCCATCATCATGAGCAAATAGCAATTCCAGTGTTTCTTTGTCGTAAACCTTAGAAATTGCAATGCTAGCGCTACCTCGTGCCGGCTTTACAAATACCGGATAAGAGATTCTCCCAGCCTCTACATCGGCATAGAATGTCTCCTTATCCATATAGGATTTTGCACAATTGTACCCGTGCTCCACCAGCCAGTTGTACATTTGAAACTTATCCAGCGACATTTCGCACAGAGCATACGACGAACCAATGACCGTAGTTCCTACGGCCTTAAAATCTTCCTCATGCTCTGCCAAAAGAGACAACTCAGGGTCAATCAACGACAGCACGCCATCAATGTGCTCTTTTTCGCAAATGCTCAGAATTTTATTCAAGTAACCCGGGTCAGACATTTTGGGAACAATATAGTATTTATCCGCCTCATAGATGGCGGGAGCCAACTCGCTCATATCTGTAGCAATAACCATGCCTTTGTCTTCGAGTGTTCTTTTGAAATACTGAACGATTTTATTTCGCGTACCTGCACTTAGAATCAAAATGTTCATAAAATTATTCCTCAACTATAGATTTTGCAATGTAATCTGTCGGCTTCCAAGCCTCTCTGACCTTCGTATAGTTTCCGTCGCTTTCCACATAGACATCCGGGAAATATCGAATAAAAAGAGGAGTCAGGCACATTGTATATGCACCAACTTTTTGGTATATTATTTTATCGCCAACCTGAAGTGCAGGCTCGTTATGCGCCTCAAAAAGACGGTCATGTTCCATACATGTATATCCGCAAACGACCTGTTTTTTTATCACGTCTGTGTCGTTTGCCCTCTTGTATGTATGAAAATAAGACGATTTTGTCATCAACGGATCAATGCTGGTTCTGCTTCCGTCCGTGATAACAAAACGATTATATTCAGTATCTTTTACGTCAATAACCGTTGAGACATAGCTAACCGGTGCACCAATCACAGCCATTCCGGGTTCAATAATCAGTTTCGTACTTTTTTTATCAAAGCGCGTACTCAGGATTTTTGCTATTAAGGCTATATACTCATCGAACTGCGGCTTCGTTGAGAGACCACCAAAAAAGCCGCCGCCAACATCTATATAGTCCAGATCCAGATGATATTTATCCTGAATCTCACATGCAGTTTGAGCAATTGCGCGATAAATATCTACTCCGCGGGTCTTGGAACTAGTATGCAGATGAATACCAGAGATCTTAACGTTTGATTTTTTCAGTCTATCAAGGACTTTGCCAAACTCTCCATTTTCCAAACAAAAGCCAAAGCGCCCACCTTCATCGCCACATTGAGACTGTCCCGGACAATATTTTTCAATATCAAAGTTAACGCGGATACCAATGGATTTTTTTTCAATATCCAATTCGTCCAACCAATTTAATTCTCTTTGGGAATCCACATTTACAATGCATCCATTTTTAATTGCCTCTGCAAAAGAAGGTTTTGTTTTAATAGGCCCATTGTAAATAATGCAATCTTTTTTTACGCCAATCAGCTTTGCCAATTCATACTCATCTTCCGACACGACCTCTGCATAGCAGCCTAACTTGTCAAAATGTTTTATTATCCATGGCAGTGCATTCGTTTTATAGGAGTATCCAATAATTGCATTTTCCCAGTGTTCTGCGATTGCACACTGAAGCTTGTGAAAATTATCATCTAGTTCTTTCTTATGTATCACATAGTAAGGCGTGTTCATCCTTAATGGTCTCCTTAGTTTGTCCCATCGAAGTCTTCCATCGTATCACATGTAGCCGAAGAAATACCTTCCTGCTTAATAAATGCCTTGAGTACTGTTTGAAAAAGAATTTTTAAATCTCCTAAAAACGTAATCTTATTTACATACTCGCAATCCAATTGAAACTTCTTTGTCCATGAAATGGAATTACGTCCATTGACTTGTGCATACCCCGACAGCCCCGGACGAACATCATGACGCTGCTTCTGCTTTTCCGAATATAGTGGCAAATATTGAACCAGCAGTGGTCTCGGGCCAATCACGCTCATATCGCCTTTGATGATATTGAACGCTTCCGGCAGTTCGTCCAGACTGGTCTTTCGCAGCAGCTGACCGTACTTATTCAACCGCACCTCATCGGGCAGAAGGTTCCCGTCTTTATCCCGGCGGTTATCCATGGTACGGAACTTGATGAGCTTAAAGATCTTGCCATCCTTGCCCGGACGCTCCTGTGTAAAGAATGGATTACCGCGCATAAAGATCGCGCCAAGTACGATCAAAATTAGATACAGCCACCAGAATACGACCACAGCTGCCAATCCGCACAAAATATCCAGCGGACGCTTTATGTACTTTTCATACGGACCATAGGGGATGTGCTTTGTCTTTACGTTTTCCATTTCTTTGACTTGCCTCACTCAAAGCACGCACGGATGACCTGAATGATACGATCCTGCTGTTCCGGGGTCATCTTGTTATCGCTGGGCAGGCACAGGCCGCGCTGGAAGATATCTGCACCCACGTCAAACACACCGCCGGAGATATACGCATTGGTCTTTGCTCTGCCGGAGCCGTTGACCGTGACGAACTCATGCATCCGGTACATGGGCTGCATGTGCATGGGCTTCCAGATTGGACGCCCCTCTGCGTTCAAGTCAGCAATGGCTTCCAAGATTTCGGTGGGGCAGGTCTTTCCCTTTTCCTTTATGTACAGGGCCTCGGTCTCGCCGCGCACCTGCTTGCACATAACATCCTTATCAAGGATCATCGCGGACAGCCAATAGTTGGGCTCGCACTTCGTTTCATCAAAGGGGTTCATCTGGACGGGCAGACCCTTCAAGCCCTCCTTGTAACGCTCGTAGACAGCCTTCTTCTGGGCAATATGCTCGTCCAGATGCGGGTACTGACCACGGATAACGCCTGCAATGACGTTGCTCATGCGGTAGTTGTAGCCCACTTCCTCGTGCTGGTACCATGCGGCATTTTCGCGCGCCTGCGTGGACCACTTGCGTGCCTTGTTGGCTACTTCCAGATCGTTGGTCAGCAGGCAGCCGCCGGAAGAACCGGTGATGATCTTGTTGCCGTTATAGGAGATAGCCGCATAGTCGCCGAAGCTGCCGCACTCCTTTCCCTCCCAAGTTGCGCCCATAGCCTCTGCTGCGTCCTCAACGAGCAGTGCGCCGTGTGCATCGCAGATCTCGCGGATTTTACGGATGTCACCGGGGAAGCCGTACAATTCTGCACAGACCACCAGCTTGACCTCCGGGTACATCTCAAAGGCCTTTTCCAGCGCCACAGGGTCCATGTTCCAAGAGGATACCTCGGTATCGATAAACACCGGGATACCGCCCTCATAGACTACCGGGTTCAGGGTGGCGTCGAAGGTCATATCCGAGCAGAACACCCGCTTGCCCTCCAGCGCACCATGGCTGATCATGGGCTTGCCATACAGTTTTTCACCGGCAAACTTCACGCACAGATGCAGCGCTGCGGTGCAGCTGCACAGTGCCACAGCGTACTTCACGCCGGAGCGCTCTGCTGCGATCTTTTCCACTTCATTGATGTTCTGACCCACGGTGCTCATCCAGTTGGTCTCGTAGGCTTCCGTGATATATTTCAATTCCTCACCGTGCATGGTCGGCGTTGCCAGCCATACCTTATTTGCAAAAGGCGCAAAATCGCCCTTACGATTGAATGCCATAATTCCTCAACGTCCTTTCTTTTCCACCCTTAGAAGAAGCTGATATCCTCGCCGCTCTCTTTTTCGTAGCTGCGTACCCAGTCCTCCTTCAGATCATTGGGGACCAGAATGTCCTTCTGCAGCTCTACCACCAGACGGCTTTCCTTTGCAGCCACACTCTTGATCAGGTATTTGCCGGTCATTGCCAGCGCTGCCTGCTCCCCGTTTGCGAACACATGATGCTCGCCCTCCAGCACGACCTCGACCTCACCCTTGGTATAGGACAGCAGGGTGCGCAGGGTCATAGAACCACTGGATTCCTGCAGGTAGCCGGTAAATTCACGCACCTCCACTTCCTGCTCTGCGCAGATCTCCCGCACCTGTTTGCGGATGCTGTCCGGCATGGTGGTATCGGCAAGAATCACACAGCCGATGTTGTATTTCTTCACGGCCTCGTCGATCTTATCCACACCGCCGATGACCGGAACACCCTGCATCACGTCGCCGCTGTCGTTGGAGCGGAAGTCCACCAGACACACCGGGCGGGCAACACCCTCCGGGTTGCGCTCCATCTGGCGCAGCACCACATGGCTGGTCTCGCCGACACCCACCACCATCACGTTCACAGCAGCATCGTCCTTGCGGTTCATGGTCTTAGCGCGCTCAGACTCCACCAGAATGATACGGGGTGCGAAGCGGATGATCGCAGTCAAGGTGAACTGCACCACGGCACCAATGAGGTAGTAGGTCACCGGCATCCGCATGACGAACACCATAGAGCCCACCACCTGCAGCAGGAAAGCCAGCAGGTTTGCATAGACAATGCGGTTCATGTCACCCAGACCGGCGTATTTCCAACGGCTGTTGTACATTTTAAAGAAGTAGAAGATCACTAGACACCCAACGGTATAGAACGGCGCAAAATGCCTGAACGCCGGGATATACCGCATTGCCAGCTCGTTGAACTCCGAATGCACATAGAAGCGAACCACCAGCGCGATGAAGTAAGACAGGTTCACCGCCACGATGTCGAAAACTACCAGTGCCAAACGCATTAGGAGCGAACGGTTGTTCGACTGGTTTTTAACTTGTTCCATATCTGTTTCCTCCTTTTATAGATCAGACCGTTACGGGGGTCTTTCTCTGCATCTTCATTTCCTCTGCCTGCTCCGCCATAGCGTTTACTTCCTCAGGCGAGCGGTAGGTGGGCACGACCCTCTTCAGAGCCTTGCGCGCCGTATCGTCATCGTTGGAAGCCACTGCATCCTGCAGCACCGCCAGTTTGCGGTCGATTTCCTCCTTGGGTAGAGGTGCGTCTTTTTCGATAAAGATCAGACTGTTGTCTGTCTTATCCAACTCTTCCGTCTTGACCAGCAGCTCTTCGTAGAGCTTTTCGCCGGGACGCAGACCGGTTTCTACGATCTCAATGCCCTGCGCACCGGAAAGGCGGATCATGTTTTCAGCCAGCTCCAAAATCTTCACCGGCTGACCCATATCCAGCACGAACAGCTCGCCGTTTTTCGCCATAGAGCCGGATTGCAGCACCAGCTGAGATGCCTCCGGGATGGTCATGAAGTAGCGGATGATGCGCTTATCGGTCAGGGTCACGGGACCACCGTTGGCGATCTGCCGCTTGAACAGCGGGATGACCGAGCCAGCGGAGCCCAGCACATTGCCAAACCGGGTGGCGCTGTAGACCACGTTGCCCCAAGTGCTGGCGCTCTGCACGATCATCTCGCACATACGCTTGGTCGCACCCATGACGTTTGTGGGATTGACCGCCTTGTCGGTGGACACCATCATGAAGCGCTGCGCACCAAACTCCTCGCACAACTCCACAAGGTTCCGGGTGCCGAACACATTATTATAGATGGCCTCCACGCAGTTCTTTTCCATCAGGGGAACGTGCTTGTGTGCCGCCGCGTTGATGACGATCTGCGGGTGGTATTTCTCAAAGACCTTGCGCAGCGCCGCCTTGTGGGTGATGGAGCAGATCTCGATCTGAAGGTCAAGGGCATTGCCGTATGCAATCTTCAGTTCCTGCTGCACATCGTAGGCACCGTTCTCGTAGATATCCAGAATGATGATCTGCCGGGGGCTCATTTTTGCCAGCTGACGGCAAAGCTCCGAGCCGATGGAACCGCCGCCGCCCGTGATAAGCACCACCTTGTCGCGGTAATAAGCACTGGTCTTTTCGTCCGAAATTTTGATCTGCTTGCGGAACAGCAGCTCCTCGATATCGAACTCACGCAGATAACGCTTCTTGCCTGCGGACTGCATTACAGGGTAGTCGTAGACTTTCACCTTATAACCGGCATTGATGTACCGGGTATACAACTCACGCTTCTTTTCATCGCTGAGGTTCTGGATGGCGAACACCACTTCCTGTACCTCATGCTTGCGCAGCGTTTCCAACGTAGCTTCGCTTTCCAGCAGCACCGGAATGCCATGGATGGAACGGCCAGCCTTTTCCTCGCTGATATCCACGAAACAGCGCGGGATATAGTTTGCGTTGGCGTTGCCCAGCAGTTCCTCTGCCAGATTCACGCCCACACGACCGGCACCGATGATGGCGATCTTGATCTTGCGCTCTGTTTCTTCTGTTTCATGGGGCAGCTCTTCACCTGCAAAGACCTTCAGCAGAAAACGCAGGAATTTTCCCTGCCGGGTATCCTCTTTTCCGCACTTGAAGGCGTAGCGGTAGACCATACGCATTGCCAGCGCAGCCAGCAGATTCATGCAGGCAAGCGACAGCAGGCGTGCAAAGCTAATAGCCTGCACCCCAAGCGTGTGTGCCAGACTCCACTCCACCATCAGCTCAGCCACGAACGCCGCAGCATCGGTCACCAGCAGTCGGATATAGCACTGGATCCCGCCGTAGCGCCAGATCTGCTGATAGATTTTGCCCAGATACCGCGCTGTAAATACACACACCGCCGAAACGATGCCGTGCAGCACAACGCTCTGCCAGCTCAGTGCCTTTGTGGTGACATAGAACAGCACCATTAACAGATCCAGCGCCAGCATGATGACGAGGTCATAGATGACCAGCGGCCACCGGTTTGATTTTCGATTCATCTCCACGATTCTTCCCTCTGAAGCGGGTTTCCCCGCTCCGTTTTATCCTTTCCTATAGAAATTTATTTTCTTACTCATCCAGCCTTGTCCGGTCTTGTAAATATCAATTCATTCTGCGCGGTGGCTTCAGTGGCTCGTTTTCGGTTCTCCCACCGCATCCCGATGGCATCCAACCTTGCAATACGCTCCTCTGTCAAAACAGCGCAGCTTTTTTCAGGATTCTGGCGGGTGTACCGCTGCCGCTTGACCCAATTTCCAAGGTTGTAACCGCCCGGTGACACATATTCTGCCGGGACGTTCAGGTTGCCGTGGGCATCAAAGTAGCGCTTGGCTTCCTGATATCCTTCGTTCCACTGGCGGTCATTGCGGTTGCCCCAGTACATCCCGATTCTGTTGAGCCGTTCGACCTGTTCGTCCGTCAGTTTTCCTTTCGGGTACGCCCATTGCTGACTTGCGACCCATTGTCCCAGCCGTTCACCAGCCGCTGTCACATAGGAGCGCGGGATATTCAGGTTGCCGTTTTCCTCATAGTAGGCTGCAGCCAATGCATAAGCCTTTTCCCACTTGGCATCAAAAATGTTCCACACCATACCGATCTCATCGAGCTGCGCGATGCGTTCTTCCTTCAAGCGACCATTCAGCTTTTGCTGTCGGGTCTTGATGATCCACTGCCCCAGTGGGTAGCCGTCCGGGTCTACATATTTTCCGGGCACCATCAGATTTCCGTAGGTGTCGTGGTATTTCTTTGCGACCTCAAATCCATGCTGCCACGCAATTTCCTTCCGGTTGCCCCAGACCATGCCGATGCTGTCCAGCCGTGCGATCTGCTGCTCAGTCAGGTTGCCTTGGATCTGTCCCTCGCGCACACGGCGCTGGGTCACCAGCCACACACCAAGGCTCAGACCACCGGGCGTCGTATACAGTTTCGGGACGTTCAGGTTGCCGTGTTCTGCGTAGTAGATGCTCGCCTCGGAGAAATAGTGCTCCCAGCCGGAAGAAAGGTTTGCCTGCAGCTGCTCGAACAGCACCCGGCAGTCGTGCACCTGCTCGATGACCTCGAACCGCTCGGTCACGATCTTGTCGCCCTCACCGTTGGCATAGAGTCGGTGAACTGCCTCCTGCATCTCACTTTGCAGACCTGAAATGCTGGTCAAGCCTTCAAAGTTGTTGACCACATCGAGAATCAGCGGGGCTGCGGTATCTCCGGCGGTCAGGGCGCGACCAATCTGCTGCTTGTAGATGATGGGCGAAATGGTAGGTCGGAACAGGATGACCCCGGAAATGCCTTCCACATGGACACCCTCGTTGAGCATATCGATGCAGAACAGCAGCTTCAGCCGGTTGCTGGTGTCCGTTTTAAAGTCCGCAAACGCCTTGTCCGTATTCGGATCATCGGAGTAGGCTTCGTATACCACCACATCCGGGTTGACCCCCGCGAACCACTCCGGCACATGGGACACCATCTCGTCCATGTGCTCCTTGTTGGCGCAGAACACAATGTACTTGCCGGACTTGTTTGTGATATGATGGGCAAAAACCTTGTCCAGACCGTCCGCTTGCTCCAATGCCCGGCGGAGCGCGTCCAGATACTTCTGATTCACATCCTGAATGCCCGGTGCCCGCAGGTTGTCCACTCGTGCCTGATACTTTGCAAGCGCTTTCTGGTACTGGTAGACCGTTGTCACATATTTCGGGGCAGGCAAAATACCCCTGACGACTGCTTCGCCAAGGGTCATGTTGCTCGCAACACGGCTATCAAAAAGCTCTTCGGCCATATCGCGGTTATTATCCAGATATCGGATGTTTGTTGCCGTCAGCCCCAGCAGTTTCGCGTCCGGGCATAACTTTAATAAAGCCATCGTGCTTTCGCCCCAACATTCCGCACCGGCACGGTGGAATTCATCGAGTATAATATAGGCAGGCTTCTGCGCTGCTATTTCGTCCAGCTGCGCTTGCGTGCAGCACATCAGTTTGGCATAGGTATAAAAGTGAACGTTTGCCAGCGGAAAATCCGGGTCGTTCCTTTTCAGGCTCTCCAGCTGGGTCTTAAAGATATATTCACTGGGAGAAAGCCAGATCACGACCTTCTCCGGGTTGTCCTCGATCAGCTTGAACGCAATGTAGCTCTTTCCGGTGCCGGTGGGATGAACAATGGCAGCTTTGCCATACTGGTCCATCATCCGGACTGCCGCATGATATGCTTTTTCATTGTGCTCAAACAGACATAATGCCACCTTGTTCACCCCTTCCCGCATAAAGGGGTATCCTCCACAGTGATAATGGAGGATACCAATCTTTCGACATCGTTGTTTGAATTCTTCTCTTATTTTATCATGGTTATATCTGGGAATCAATAGAAATCCTTACAAATGCATCCCACCTGACCTTAGAAAAAACCTCGCAGAAGCTGAAAGTTTTTTGCACATTGCCCAGTTCTGCATGAAAAATCCAGCAAAAAACGAAGGTGGACAGAATAAGTGGTCAGAAGGGTGTCCAAGACGCAGGAGGAAGCAGAAATGGCACGACGGGGAGAAAACATTCACAAACGCAAGGATGGCCGGTGGGAAGGCCGCTACATCAAAGCGCGTACACCGGAGGGGAAAATCCAGTGGGGCTACGTCTATGGCATGGTCTACGCAGAGGTCAAACATGTGCTGGTCCAAAAGAAAGCTGAGGCGGGGTTCTACAATCTGAAAAGAACCGACCTGACCTTTGAAGCACTGGCTGAGGTATGGCTGCACTCCCAGCGGAATGCAGTAAAAGAATCCACCTATGCGCATTACTCGTACACGCTGCACAAATATCTTCTTCCGGTTTTGAGTAAAGTGCCAGTTGCATCTCTTGAGGAAAGTTTTCTGGAACAGGCTATGCAGCAGATCATTGCGCCGATAGATGCCGCACACAAGCCGCTAGGGAACTCCTCTGCCCGGGAATGCCTCTCGATGCTGCGGCGTATCTGCAAATATGCCGCGCACTTGCGCCTGATCCGTCCGATGGAGCTAGAAGTAGCGCTGCCAAAAGCCATCGACAAAATTTCTGTACCCCTCTCCCCGGCGGAGCAGCAGCGGCTTTATCAGTATGTACAGGAGAACCCTACGCCCCGCAAAATCGGCTTATTACTAGGGCTGGAATTGGGGCTGCGTATTGGCGAGATTTGCGGCTTACAGTGGGGCGATTTCGACCTGAAACTCGGAACGCTGAAAATCAACCGGACGGTCTGCCGAATTTCCTGTGAAAATGGGCATACAAAGGTGGTCATCCAAACGCCCAAAACCCGCACCTCCCGCCGGGAAATTCCAATCCCAAAGCAGCTGCTTATTATGTTGAAAAAGCTGCGCGGATGTTTCAGCAATGCTGCATGGTTTCTGTCCGGCAACGAGTCCAAGCCCACCGAGCCCCGCTGCTACCGAAAAAGCATCAAATCATATCTGAAACAGGCAACTGTCCGGCAGGTACGTCCGCATGCGCTGCGCCATACCTTTGCAACGACCTGTCTGCAGGCGGGGTGCGATGTAAAGACCCTCAGCGAATTGTTAGGACACGCTAACGCCAACATCACCTTGCAGCGCTATGTGCACTCTGACCTGACCCGAAAGCGCCGGGAGATGAACCGAATTTTCTCCCATTAGGTGTCCATGAGGGGCAGGAACACGCTAAATATGGCGTAGTTACGCGCGATTTGTTCGCCGTTCCTCCATTATCACTATGGAGGATACTTTTTTTAAATATATTCTTTGCCATTACGCGGCTGCACATTCTCTGTATCATAAAATACTTTTGCATCATACGCAGATGCGTATGCATAGCTGCACGGATTTCTGTAACAACATAGTGAGGTGAACTTCATCACGACTGTAGAAGATGCCGTTGCCAAATGCTTTGAACAGCTCTACGACCAGCGGGAGATATGTCTCAACGAGTTGACGTCCCGCGCCGGTGCATATTCCAAAATCGATTTATTGTTTAACACATAAACATAAATATATTTTTATTCTACAAACTGCACCTCTTGCGAACATAAAAAACGCGTGTTATACTGAAGCCATCAAAAAACATTGGAGGTGTCCCATATGCCCCGTCCCAAAGGAAGCAAGAACAAGACCAAGACCGTAAAAGCAACCGTTGACTTTGCTGCGCAGATTGCCGAAAAGCAGTCCGCAAAGGAAGCCGCTGCCGCTGAAATCGCATCCATCACCGCTAACATCGATGCGCTGAAAGCTGACCTGAAAACCAAGAAGGCAGAGCTGAAATCTATCGATAAGGAAATCGCCAGAATCGAGGCTAAAAAGGTCAAAGCTGAAACCAAAGCAGCGGAATCCGCAAAGAAAGCCGAAGCAGAGGATGTTCTGAAAAAACTGCTGGCAAGCGGCGTGAGTGCAGACGATATCCTCGCAAAGCTGAAGTGATCTGAAAATTTCTGACGCAGTAGTTAACGGGAACATCTACGTCACAAGCAGTGCAACTCGGTACCAACTTGCGATTTTTGAATCGGATTTTTCAAAATCCAAATTCAAAATGCTTGTTGGGCTGTGCCCAAACCCCTTGTGTTCTGTATCCGGTGGATGCAGGCTGCGCATTTTTGCAAAACGCTTTTTTGATCTGAGTGCCGATGCCTGTGGTATCGGCACTTTTTGCACAGATAGATTCCCGGAAGCAGAAATAGTGCTATGCAGCACATCCGGGATTGTGCTATACTTGATTTACATAAACCTGTTTGCCCTAAAAAGTTGGAGGTGTTCATGGCTACACGAACCATTTGTTTTCCCATATCCGGCTACCCCTATTGCAAAGAACAGCCGGTGACATTCACATGGATAAAAGGTAGCAAGCGGCAGAATATCCGTGCCGTCCATGATGCCGTCCATACAACAGAACCGGATGTTTCAATTCTGGAAGTCAGCTCTGCATCCGTTCAGCCGGAGGGTGAGGCTGTTTCTTCTCTGCGGCTTCTGCTGCGTCTGGATTCTGTTGCGCAGGATGTGCCCATCAGCACGGTTTTTGAAGCTGCCAAGGTATTTGAACATGGTGGTCCATTCGCTGACCTTCTGACCTGTGCGCCATCCAAAGTCCATAAGGACACTCGACTGCGAACCAATGGAAAGCTGCTACGCTACTCTTTGGAAGGAAGTGAGTATCCGATAGAGCCGCACCCGGATTCATTTTTTGAGTGGCTCTACTGCCGCGCGTTGAAGCAGTTCCCGGAAAAGGCTGCGCAGCTGAGCAGGTATAATGCCTTTTCTGATATTGCTGCCGCAGCGGATTCTAAAAAGTATTATGGCGATTCCTCGCGGGCGGCTGCAATCTATGTAGGACTTGCATCGGCTGGAAAACTTCCGTGCATCGATTCCTATGAATCATTCATTGCGGAAGTTTACACGGAGCCAAAGCCCTTGCCCAAGTCTGGAAAATCTGAGATTGCTTCAAAAAAAGCACCCGAGGTTTCTGCACCAGCAAAGGAGATTCCGGCAGATGAACCGTCGCAGTCCGATAATGCAAATATTCCGGACGGTGCGCAGATGGAACAGATCCTTGAACTGCCCAAAGCGACCTGTCTGCTCCTCTCTTTGGCAAAAAATGCTGGTCTTTCTGCAAATAATTCCAGTGAGCTGGCGTATAAGGGAAAGGAATTTTTTCTTGCCGCTTATCAGAAAGCACTGAAAAACAAAACGCTCCAAGCCAATGTTCATAAGAACAAGTTCACATTTCCGATGGAGGATCATGACAGCGGATTTCATGCGGTCGGAGTACTGACCCGTTCGCCTGCTTGGGAATACGGATGGAAGTTCAACTATCTGGCCGAGAATACACCCGGCGCAGAAAAGTCCGAAGTCAAAGCAAAAATCCAGAAGCCTTTGACCGCATTGGAGCATCTGGAACGCTGTGGGTATAAAATCGTTCAGCAGGTCGTGCCGGAGAAACTCCCACCGATTGCCGTTCAGCGGATGGCATGGAAAACAGGCGAGGCTCTTTGTGACCCGGTGGTGGTGGATTTCTTGCAGTTTATCCGAACACATATGCAGAGCGACGGCTCTTTTTCGTTCCGTATCCCAAAGGGTGCGTCCAAAAAATCGTTTGCCACACTTTCAGAGATCGCGCAGACGTGGGACAAAATGGGACTCCTTGCAGCCATTGTGATCTATCCGCAGAATATCGTCTATGAACTTGCACAAAATGAAACCGTCCGGCATTTTTTGAGCGGAAAGTGGCTGGAGCTTTTTGTAGAACATCAGGTTCAGCAGATCCTGAACCACTATCGGGAGGAGCAGGGCGCAGAAGTTTCGGTTTGCTCCAATGTGGTTCTTTCAGAAACGGCATCCATAGGGAGCACGCATGAGCTGGATGTTGTGTTCTCCATCAATGGAAAATTTTTCTGGGTAGAAGCCAAATCCTCCAGCCGGAGCATTGATTATGGAAAATATGCTTCTCTGTGCGAAAAACTGAACGTGACACCAGAAAGCTTGCTTTTGGTCAACAGCGATTTGTCCGTGGAAGAGTGCGAAGGTGTTTCTTATTTCTGGAATTACCGTGTTGCAAATTGCGCAACGATCACGCAGGAACTGGAAAGCATGATCGCTAAACAAATTGAAACTGCCGGAAATCCTGTTCTGAGTACAGACTGAGAAATAAGCAAAAATGATATGTACCCCCAATACTGGACACCCAGTATTGGGGGTACATATCAAAACCGAAAAGCAGAAGCTGCCGCACAAAAATACGGTGCGGCAGCTTCTGCTTTTTATTTGCTGTGTCCCCTGCGTGTGCCGACAGTTCCGTTCCGCCTTATTCCTCCTCTGCGAAAGGGCGTTTTTGCCCGCCGCATTTGTGGCCCGGCTTTCCCATGAATGGCCGTTCGTTTTGCCGAAAAGTCGTACTCTGCCCGGGAAAAAGCACCGGAAGACTGCTTCGGCCATTTATTCCGCCGTTTCTTACCGATTTTACAATGTTTTTTGCAAAAAAGGCTTTACAAATGAATTTCAAAAACATATTATATAATTATAGGTTTAGCTTCTTTACGCAAATAGTTTCGTACCGGTTCGTATGGGGCAGCCGGGTCTGTGCTTTTTGCACTGCTTCTGCCTTACGATAGATCATTGGAGCCCGCCGGTGCAGCCCCGCTGCACCAGATCAAATACAGAAGGAAGGTTATGCATCATGCCTGAAAAGAAAGTTTCTGCTCCTGCAGCCGATGCTCCGGCTGCCGAGGGTAAGACCCGCAAATCCACCAAGGCTCCCGCCCGCCGCGGCCGCCCGCCGCTGGCACCCGAGCTGTATGTAGAAATGGGCGGTGAACAGTACAACATCACCGACATCATTGACCGCGCCAAGGCAGACTACCGCACCACCCACAAGGTCGGCGTACAGTCCTGCAAGGTATACGTCAAGCCCGAGGAAGGCGCAGCCTACTACGTCATCAATAAGTTTTCCGGCAAGCTGGAACTGTAACTTTTACAGGGCCGCCGACAGCACCGCACTGCTGCCGCGCCCGCTATTCCCACAATAAGGTTCCATCAACAAAAAAGACACCGCACAGCTGTGCGGTGTCTTTTTTGCATAGGCAGCGGCTCAGAACCCCAGCATCCGCCAAAGAGTCTTACGCTCTTCGGCCGGGTCCGGGTCTGGGATCTCGAATACATAACGCTCGGTGGCGTTGATAACGGTGGTGTTGCCGCGGGTGCATACCCGGGGCAGCTTTGCATCGTAATTCAGGTGTACGTGCCCGTGGATGAACCATTTAGGCTGGTACTCGTCCAAAATCTCGTTGAAGCACTCAAAGCCCCTGTGGGCACAGTCGTCCCCGTCGTTCAGTCCCTTGGCCGGGGCGTGGGTCAGCAGCAGGTCGATGCCGCCCCTTTTGTGCGCCTGATGCTCCAGCTTGTGCACACGGCGGCGCATGGCCTTCTCGGTGTACTGGTAGGTATCCTCTTTATTATAGCGCTGACAGCCCCCCAGCCCCATGATGCGCAGACCCTTCCATGTGTACACCTGATCGTCCACGCAGATGCAGCCGCCGGGTTCACCCTGGGTCTGGTAGCTGCCGTCGTGGTTGCCGTGCACATACAGGATGGGCGCAGCAGTAAAGTTTGTGAGATATTCCAGATACTTTTTGGGCAGATCCCCGCAGGAGAGGATCAGGTCGATGCCTTCCAGCCGGGCACGGGTGTCATAGTCCCACAGCGCCTTGGACGGGACATCTGAAATGGCAAGAATTTTCACGTTCGTATGCTCCATTCTGTTTCCGGTCAGGCCGGCTCATTTCTCCAGACCCTTTACGTTGTCCAGCCCGTTGATCGCCAGCACGGTACGGGTCTTGACGTCCAATTCATCGTAATGGGGCAGCTTGCCGTGTACACAGGCATCCAGCCAATCCATCTCCATCAGCTCTTTGGGGCTGTAAACTCTATTCTCCGGGGAGTGCAGGTTGTCCTCGTTATCATACAGCTTTTCCGGGAAGATGTGCACATTGTCCGAGCCCTGCAGCGTTTCCAGCAGATCCAGCAGCTGTCGCGTACCGCTGGGCAGCGCTTCCTGATACTCCAGATCCTCTGCGCCGCTGCGCAGACCCCACCAGTAGTTCACTGCGCGGGTGGTGGCTGCGTTGTCCCAGCTGCCGTCAAAAATGGAGCGCACGATCTGCACATAAAAGGTATCCCACCGCCAGATCGGCAGACCCAGCGGCTGTAAGCTGCCGTCCGGCAGTTTGCGGCACAGGCCGTAGTCCCGGTTGGTGTCGGCAGGCTCCCGACTGTCCCGGGCGTAGACCATGTCGATCTCCGGGCAGTCAGCAAAATCCAGCGGATGGGCGGCATCGGGCTGGCAGGCCCAGCGCAGCCAGATACGGCCTGCCGGGCGCACGCTCTTCAGCCCCTGCGCAAAGGCGTTGATCGCAGCGGGCACGCCGTACACGGGGTTTGCCGCCACATAGCCGATGTGCCCGGTCTTGGTCATGATACCGGCCAGCATCCCCAGCAGATAGGTCACCTCATAGGTGCGGGGGTAGTAAGTGCGCACCAGCGGGTGCGGCGCGTTCAGCGAGCAGTTCAGGATGCGGGTCTTGGGGTGCTGCGCCGCCACCTTCAGGCAGGCGTTGTACATCCGCACGCTGGTGGCGAACACCACGTCCGCATTGTTGTGGGCTACCTCCTCCAATATCTGCTCCGCGTCCACCTCCGGGTTCACATCCTCGTAGCAGCTGATATACACCTTGTCCGGGAAGACCTTGGCCAGCGCATCGCGCCCCTCGTCATGCGCACGCACCCATGCGCTGATCTTGGCGTTGTACTCGTGGAGGAACACCACCCGCAGCTCGCTGGGCTGCTTGCTGGGGCTGAAGATATTCAGCTTGGACAGCAGCGGCTCTGCGGGGCTCTTGGGCGGTTCCAGCGAAAGCTCCACGCCATGGGGCTCGGTGAGCACCTTCACCTCGTTCCACAGCTTTTCCAGGTTCTGCCGCACCTGCGCCGGGGTGGCGTCGTAGGTGTCAGAGTAGCGGTACACCGACAGGTACACCAGCAGCGCATCACCGGTGGTCAGCCCCAGGGATCTGCCGCCCAAGGCTTCGAACTGCTGGTGGAACATGGTGTAGAAGGCGGCAAAGTTCAGCCGGTCATCCTCCGACCATGCCTCGCCGCTGGCCTTGCACACCAGCGTCTGCAGCTTGTTATAGCCGCCCAGCTTGGAGAAATGCACATAGTTCACCTTGGACAGCTTATAGAAATCCAGAAACTCGTAGTAGATCTTATTTTCCAGATCCTCGGTGCGGGCGGGGATGAGCCGGGTGACCGTGCCCGGGATCTTGACGGCGCCGTAATACTTGAGCACCGAGACCCGCTTGTTGCCCTCCTGCACATAGAACCGGTTCATATACTCAAAGGCAATAATGGGAGTATGGATGCCCTCTTCCAAGTGCGCGTCACACAGGTTCGACCACTTGGCAGCAAACTCGGTATCCGGCTCCAGCAAGGGCATAAAGTCATACGAAAAGGCAGTGTGCCGTCCGCTGGTCTTGGTGCCCACAAGACTGTCCGACGGGATCTCCACCAGCCCCAGCGGCTCCTGCGCCACGATATCCACACCCTTGAGCACATCGTCCAGAACAGCCAGATAGGGCGACTGGCCGCGGGCTATGCGGGCACGATAGGCGCGCTGCCCTGCGCGCAGTGCACTTTTATAATCTTCCAGCATAAGAACTCCTTTTTTCTGTAAGCGAAGCGCGGTGCCGCAGTCCCCCTGCCGCACCGGAACACCTCCAGTATACCACAAAAACAGAAATAAGGCAGTATTTTGGGGTTAAAACGGTTGATTTTCCCGGTGGTTTCAGGTACGATAAGAATGATATTCAAAACCGACAGGAGTTTACGATCATGCAGACCATTTCTCTGCCCGTGCTCGAGGCGGGCGAATACGCCGGCGGCATCTGGTATTACGAGCCCCACACCTACCAAAGCTACCGTTACGTTCTGGGGCGGGTTGGCAAGCACCCGTTGGTGTGCATCGGCATCAACCCCAGTACCGCCCAGCCCGGTGCGCTGGACCCCACCTTAAAAAGCGTGGAGCGGCTGGCCGCTGCCAACGGCTTTGACAGCTGGATCATGTTCAACGTCTACCCCCAGCGCGCCACCGACCCCAACGATATGGACAAGACCCCCGACCGCGCCCTGTGCGATGAAAACCTGCGCTGGCTGCAGGCCGTTCTGGCCCAGACCGAGCCTACCATGTGGGCGGCATGGGGCACCCTGATCGAAAAGCGGGACTACCTGCCCGGTCTGATGCGGGAGATGGTGGCCCTGACGCGGGAGCGGAAGATCCCGTGGGTCACCTTTGGCAAGCGCAGCAAAAAGGGGCACCCGCACCACCCGCTGTACCTGCGCAAGGATTCCACCCCGGAGCCCTTTGATGTGGAAAACTATCTGGACACCTGCTTTTAATGTCCGACCCGACAGGAGGAGAGCTGCTTTGACCGCAGAACAGTATAAGCCCATCTATCACTGGTTCAGCGCCCACCCGACTGTAAAGCGGCTGGTCGTTTTTCTGGATCGGTGGCTGCCGCTGGTGCCCTTTGTGTGCTACCCGGTGCTGCTATACCTGCTGAACGTCCGGCTCTCGCGGCTGTTCCTCACCCAGAAGCAGGCCGCGCTGGACTTTATGGTGCTCATCGCCCGCTCCGTCTTTGTGCCGGGGCTGGTGTTCTGGGGCGGCACGCTGCTGCGCAGTCGGCTGCCCTTCCCCCGCCCCTACGAGCAGCCCGGCTTTACCCCGCTGGTGGCAAAGGAGAGCCGTGGGCACTCCATGCCCTCCCGCCACGCGCTGAGCGCCGCCGTGCTGGCGGCGGTGTGGCTGTATTTCTACCCTGCCGCGGGCTGCGTGATGGTGGGCGTTGCCCTGCTCATCTGCTGCCTGCGGGTGCTTACCGGGGTGCATCATGTGCGGGACGTGGTATGCGGCTTTGCACTGGGCTTTGCGCTGGGCTGTGCCGGAATGTGGCTGCTGTAAGGCCATTCCTACACGCTGGAACGGCCATTTTTGCCCGCAGCGCAAAAAAGTTGAAACTTTTTTCAGATTTTCCTTGACAGAATGCGATGGGTATGGTATTATTTTTCTCGCAGCCTGTGCCGACACAGCGCTGCCGCCATAATGGAACCCATTGGGATAACAACGTGCGCCCGTAGCTCAGGTGGATAGAGCAACTGCCTTCTAAGC
>OGJF01000262.1_pt1 | contig 26291 bp, 25 predicted proteins | sample 1572001 | NCBI WGS metagenome assembly OGJF01 (sample SAMEA2582113, study PRJEB24529) | metagenome | biome: Human gut stool | place: China | collected 2011
ACGAATGCAGTCCCCTGACCGTGGATGAAGAATTTATGCTCTCCAAACGCCAATACGAACTTGCCACCGGGCGCAGACAGAAAAATGATGTGATTGCCTATCAGATTCGTCAATCGTTCAAGCCCGGAGAGATCACCGCCGAGGAAGCCAACAAGGTGGGCTACGAACTGGCAATGCGTTTCACCAAAGGCAAGTATGCGTTTATCGTTGCCACCCACACGGACCGGGAGCACATCCACAACCACATTATTTATAACTCCACTGCGCTGGACAGTACCCGGAAATTTCGGGATTTTTTATTGTCCGGGCTGGCAGTGCAGCGGTTGAGCGATTTGATTTGTCTGGAACATCAGCTGTCCGTCATTGAAATCAAGCCGTATCGGGAGCGGCAAAAGCGCACCCTTTATCCACCCAAGGAAAGCAATCGTGACAAGCTGTGTTCTGTAATTGACGGCATCCTGCTGAACGAGAAGCCTTTGGACTTTGAAATCTTTCTTCAAAAGCTGGAACAAGAAGGCTATGAGGTCAAGCGAGGAAAGCACATCTCGGTCAAAGGTGCACGACAGAAACGCTTTATCCGTTTTCGGACACTGGGCGCAGGATACAGTGAAGATGAAATCAAGGCGGTCATTGCCGGAGAAGCCGAACACCGCCCGCATCAGAAGCAGCCACCGAAAGAGCAACCGTTCCACCTGTTGGTGGACATTCAGGCAAAGCTCTCCGAGGGCAAAAGTGAAGGCTATGCACGGTGGGCGAAACGCTACAATTTGAAAGAGATGTCCAAGACCCTGATTTTTTTACAGGAAAATAAAATCGGCAGCATCGAAGAAATGCAGGAGCGTGTGGATGCTGCTACTGCTCACTATCACGAACTGGGTGATTCTATTAAAGCCTCTGAGAAGCGGTTGGCAGAAATTGCGGTACTGAAAACTCATATCATCAACTATGCCAAAACTCGACCAGTCTACGATGCCTACCGAAAGTCAGGGTACAGTAAAAAATTTTGGGAAGCCCACCGGGAGCAGATTACACTGCACAAGGCTGCAAAAGCCGCTTTTGATGAAGCGAATTTGAAAAAGTTGCCAAAGGTAAAAGAACTGGATGCCGAATACGCAGCACTGCTTTCGCAGAAGAAAGCAGCATATCCAGCCTACCGTAAGGCACGGGATGAAATGCAGGAATTGAAAAAAGCACAGAAGAATGTGGAGCTGTTCTTCGCCGAGGAAAAAGACCCCAAGGAAAAATCGCAGACCCGCTAAACAGAAAACACCGAGGATTCTTCCCATTTGGGGGAGAGTCCTCGGTGTTCTTTTTCGTTATAGGAGCATTTGGCACAAATGCGCAGCCTGCATCCGGCGGATGCAGTACACAAAGGGTTTGGGACTATCCCAACAAGCATTTTGCAACGCAAAAATGGCGTTTGTATATACGAGCGCCCTGCTTGCGACGTAGATATTCCAGTCAGCTACTGCATCAGAAATTTTTAAATCACTTCAACTTTGCGAGGATATCATCTGCGCTTACGCCGCTTGCCAGCAGCTTTTTCAGCACGTCCTCTGCTTCGGCTTTCTTTGCCGATTCCGCTGCTTTGGTTTCAGCTTTGATCTTTTTAGCCTCGATTCTGGCGATTTCCTTGTCGATAGATTTCAGTTCTGCTTTCTTGGTTTTCAGGTCAGCTTTCAGAGCATCGATATTCGCAGTGATGGATGCAATTTCGGCGGCAGCGGCTTCCTTTGCAGCCTGCTTTTCAGCGAGCTGTGCAGCAAAGTCGACGGTTGCTTTTACGGTCTTGGGCTTGTTCTTGCTTCCTTTGGGACGGGGCATAGGGGACACCTCCATTCAGTATTTATAAGGTAAGTATAGCATTGCAAATATTGAATGGCAAGCAATTTATATATCAGTGAAATATTCTTGAACCAATCTAATATGATTATCGATACTTTCTTCTTTATAGTGGAACCTGTGCGCTGGATTTTTCATCTCCTCCAATGAGTTTTCAAGTTTTTCCTTAAGAGAATTAAAGTCAATTCCACTCAAATCGAGCTGAGTATCTTTATACCACTTCCATTCTTCTTCAAACGAACCGTACTCACCTCTATTGACCGTATTTATATGTCTAATTGCAGAATCATCGATATGAATTCCAAATGGTGCCGCTTTAGATTCTCCATCGTATGCTAAAATCATTGCACTACCTAGCATGATCTGGTCTTTATAGCCGAGATAGCTCTCAAAGGCTTTTGATGCCTCGTATGGAATGTTATGTCCATGAATCACATTCCCATATGCAACAGAACCTCGAATCATATATCTATGTAAGGGATTCGATTCAGTTATAAAAAGCCGTGCAAGTTCACGATAAATACGAATCAAGATATTAATCATATCCCCTTTGCTTTTCGTCGCAATATATGCACCATCCATAACAGGGTAAACAAATACTCCACCATAATTCTTTTCACGCCATGCTGAAATAATTGCTGCATGGAGTTTGAATATAAAGTTAGCCGCCTCATCCACACCGGCTTTCATGTGCGTGCGAGTTCCCATTATATCTACAAAAGCTACATATTCTTTATGTGATTTTCCATCAAGAAAACGGTTGTCAAAAAACACATTGGGCATAAGAGTTCCTCCCACTACACATTTCAGAGCATCCTTTAGCTGCAATAACCCTGATTTTTAATGACTTCCACGACCTGAGACACATATTTCTGGCAGGTATCGTGGTCTGGGGCTTCTACCATCACGCGAACGACAGGCTCGGTGCCGGACTCGCGTACCAGAATACGACCGGTATCGCCCAGTGCTTCTGCCACAGCCTTGACTGCCTCCTGCACCGCCGGGTCGTTCTGCGCAGCCTTCTTGTCGGTCACACGGACATTTTCCAGAACCTGCGGGTAGATCTTCAGCGGCTCAGCCAGCTTGCTCATGGGAACCTTCTTTGCCAGCATGACTTCCATCATCTTCAGGCTGGTCAGGATGCCATCACCAGTGCTGGCGTACTTGCTGAAGATAATATGGCCACTCTGCTCACCGCCGATACGGCAGCCGTTCTTAGCCATGTACTCATAGACATATTTGTCACCTACAGCCGTTTTAGCATAGCCAATACCCTGCTCATCAAAAGCCTTATACAGGCCAAAGTTGGACATGACCGTGGTAACGACGGTATTGGTCAGCAGCTTGCCGCGCTCCTTCATGTAGCAGCCGTAGATGTACAGGATATGGTCGCCAGTGATCACATTACCCTTTTCATCCACACACAGGCAACGATCAGCATCGCCGTCATAGGCAAAACCGATGTCCAGCCCCTTCTCTACCACGAACTTCTGCAGCCCCTCAATATGAGTAGAACCAGCGTTGTTGTTGATGTTCAGGCCGTTCGGCTTGTTATTGATGACATAGGTATCCGCACCCAGAGCATCAAAAACAGACTTAGCAATATTCCAGCTTGCACCGTTGGCGCAGTCCAGACCAACCTTTACGCCCTTGAAGGAGTAGATTCCCAGAGAGATCAGGTAGCCCATATAGCGGTTGCGGCCTGCCACATAGTCCACCGTGCAGCCGATGCTCTCACGGTGAGCGAAGGGCAGTTCCGGCCAGTCCTTGTCAAATACATGAAGCTTGCCGTCGATGTAGTCCTCTACCAGCAGCAGGATTTCTTCGGGCATCTTTTCGCCGTAGCAGTCGATCAGCTTGATGCCGTTGTCGTAGTAGGGGTTGTGGCTAGCAGAAATCATAATGCCGCAGTCGAAATCATCCACCCGGGCGATATAAGCCACAGACGGCGTGGTGGTGACGTGCAGCAGGTAGGCATCTGCGCCGGAGGCAGTCAGACCAGCAACCAGACTATACTCGAACATATAAGAGCTGCGGCGGGTATCCTTGCCAATGACGATACGAGCGGGGTTGGTGTCACCATTGCGCTCACGCAGGGCGTTGTAGTACCAGCCCAGAAAACGACCAACCTTGTAGGCGTGGTCGGCAGTCAGAGTAATTCCAGCTTCTCCACGGAAGCCATCGGTTCCAAAATACTTTCCCATTATAGTTTTTCCTCATCCAAAGAGTGAATTGACAATCATATGCTTTAGCCGGATAGAGATCCGTTGCCTACTGCTCACCACGGAGAGGTAGCATATATGAGCAGCACAGCCATGTGCTTGAGGACACACGGCCTATTTTACATCAGTTTTTCTTGGCTGTTTTGTATTTCTTATAAAAAACTATACTCAGCACTGCCATAAGTACAATAATCAAATACCGGATAATATAGAAATTATACAAAGCTATACCAAGCAAACACAGAACCGTTGTAACACATGCGAGTAATATTAGTTTTCTATCTTCAAAAACAGAAGATTCCGCAATACCATTCTCTTTGCACAATTTTCTAGCCCAAATTCCTTGGAATAGCGCCATCAGAATATAAGAGAGCAGTGTTGTATATGCCGCAGCCATATATCCATAAGCATTGATAAAGATGTAGTTTAACACAAGATTTGCCACAGCTGCAATCACTGCCGGATACATCACATACTGTGTTTTCTTGTAGTACACAGCTATATCCGAATAAATATTGGCAAATGCCGTGAAGAAGACTCCCGCAGCAATCGGCGGCATAATATAGATAGCCTCATAATATTCTTCTGTTGCGAGTATTCTAACAATTTCCGGTGCCATATAGGTCATCATCACTGCCATCACTGCATACAAAAGCATCATTTGAGACGATATCCTCTTTATGCCTTTTAAATTACTCTCTATATTCTGAAATAGATACGGAACAAAAGAAGCGTGAATTGCCTGCCAAAGCATCAAGGACAGCGAACTCACTGTATACAAGGTACTATAAATTCCAACTGCACTATTATTTACCATCTGACTAATCATCATTCGGTCAGATACGCTTAGAATTTGTGCAGCTATTGAATATCCAATAAGCGGAATGCTTAGAGATAAAGACAACTTCCAATATTCTTTATTGTACAGTGTCTTTCCCTTCCAAAACAGGCACACCCAAATTACTGCAGCCACACCATATACAACGAGATAGTTTGCATATAGTCGTACCTCTGCAATGTTCTCATGTCCAACGCTATTTGCGCCAAGCACTGCAACAACTGACAATACTGATGCCAATATCGCAGATCCTATCGTTACGCATCCTGATAACTTATATTTATATTCATATCTTTGACGTGCCAGCCAAAAATCACGAGCCGGGGCCACTAGGAATCCAATCAACATCAAAACCATCAATCCGTTTGGCAGTCCCAGCAATCTACTCCAAAAATCAGGAGCAATACAATATATGATGGCAATAATAAGAGCAATCAAAGATGTCAGTGACAGCACAGAAGATTGGTACTGGTCTCTCTTATCCGGATACTCCTTCATTGCCACTGAATAGCCACCCGATGTCAACGAGAGCGTTGCAACAACACTTATCAGGGAATACCATGAATTGTACAGGTTAACCTCGCCAATTTGATCTGTTGTCATCAGTCTGGTGAAGATTGGAACTGTTATAATCGCCAATCCTCTTGAAAAGACTGTAGACAGTGTATAGACAATCGCCGACTTCGCACTCTCCGACATCTTTTGAAGTTTTCGTTTAATATCTACCATACAAAATGTACTCCTTTTGGGTATTTCGGAGATTTTGGATTATTCCTTCATGCCATCTTAATTCGTCAAACAAGTACAACCTTGAAATGCTGGTTTTATAGTAGGAAAATATATGTGGAAATGAGGAAATCAACTTTCGCCTTGTCTGCAAAAACTATTTTTCTGCAAATTTAATAGTACATGCCGACTAAGATGCCTCAGCGCTAAACTAGTCTCTGCGAAACAGATCGCGCGTGTATACTTTCTCCTGAACATCGTCCAAACAGCTATCGTAGCGGTTGGCAATGATGGCTTGGCTGCGCTTCTTGAATTCTTCAAGATCGTTCACGACCTCGCTGCCGAAAAAGGTAGAGCCACTCTCCAGAGTCGGCTCGTAGATGATAACCGTTGCACCCTTTGCCTTGATACGCTTCATGACACCCTGAATGGAACTCTGACGGAAGTTATCGGAGTTCGACTTCATGGTCAGGCGATATACGCCAACCACCACATTGTGTTCCTTGCTGGGGTCATAAGCCTCGTTTGCTTCGTATGCACCAGCAATCTCCAAAACACGATCAGCAATGTAGTCTTTACGGGTACGGTTGGATTCCACAATGGCCTCAATCAGGTTCTCCGGCACATCAGCGTAATTGGCCAGAAGCTGCTTGGTGTCCTTGGGCAAGCAGTAACCGCCGTAGCCAAAGCTTGGGTTGTTGTACTGATCGCCAATACGAGGATCCAGGCAAACGCCCTTAATAATCTGCTGGGTGTTCAAACCCTTCATCTCTGCATAGGTGTCCAGTTCGTTGAAATAGCTGACACGCAAGGCAAGATAGGTGTTGGCAAACAGCTTGACTGCTTCGGCTTCAGTGAAGCCCATAATCAGAGTGTCGATGTTCTCTTTAATAGCACCTTCCTGCAGCAAACCCGCAAAGGTATTAGCAGCCTTCACCAGACGTGCGTTATCCACATCAGTACCCACAATGATACGGCTCGGGTACAGGTTGTCGTACAGAGCCTTCGATTCACGCAGGAACTCCGGGCTGAAGATGATGTTATCACAGTGGTACTTCTCACGCACAGAGGCCGTGAATCCGACCGGAATCGTGGACTTGATGACCATGATGGCATCAGGATTATACTGAATCACCAGCTTGATGACAGCTTCTACTGCAGAAGTATCAAAGAAGTTTTTCTTGCTGTCATAGTTAGTAGGTGCTGCAATAACTACAAAATCCGCATCCTTATAGGCGGCTTCAGCATCCAGCGTGGCAGTCAGATTTAAGTCCTTTTCTGCCAGATACTTTTCTATGTACTCATCCTGAATTGGGGACTTCTTATGATTGATGAGGTCAACCTTCTCCGGGATAATGTCCACTGCCATGACCTCATGGTGCTGAGACAACAGCGTGGCAATGGACAAACCGACATAGCCAGTACCTGCAACTGCGATTTTCATAGTCTTCCCCTCTCTTCTTATTCCATATAGAACTTTTTGTACCATTCAGCAAACTTCCGCAGGCCTTCACGCAGTGGGGTATGGGGCTTAAAACCGAAATCACGCTCTAGAGGTTCCGTGTCTGCAAAGGTCACCGGCACATCACCGGGCTGCATGGGCACCAGTTCCTTGTGAGCCTCGAAGTCGTAATCGGCAGAAAGCACACCAGCACGAACCAGTTCTTCAGACAGAATCTGCACAAAGTCCAGCAGATTTTCCGGATTGCTATTGCCGATATTGTAGATGGCATACGGCGGGATCGGCAGACCATCCTCGCCGTTTTTCTTTTCGGGAGCCTTTGCCATCACACGGACAACACCTTCCACGATGTCATCCACATAGGTAAAGTCCCGCTTGCAGTTGCCATAGTTGAAAATCTTAATGGTTTCGCCGTTGACCAGCTTGTTGGTAAAGCCAAAGTACGCCATATCCGGACGACCGGCAGGGCCATAGACGGTAAAGAACCGCAGGCCGGTAGAGGGGATATTGTAGAGCTTAGAGTAGGCGTGTGCCATCAACTCATTGGACTTCTTGGTAGCCGCATACAGGGAAACAGGGTTATCCACCTTGTCATCAGTGGAGTAGGGCACTTTCTTGTTGCTGCCATAGACAGAGCTGGAAGATGCGTACACCAGATGCTCCACCGGATAATGACGGCAGGCTTCCAGAATGTTATAGAAGCCAATCATGTTGCTTTCGATGTAAGCGTCCGGGTTGGTGATGGAGTAACGCACACCTGCCTGAGCACCCAGATTGACCACAATATCCGGGTGATACTGCTCAAAAATGCTGTTGATAAGTGCCTTGTCCGCAAGGTTGCCCTTGATAAAGGTGTAGTTCTCGAACTTCTGAAGCTCCGCCAAGCGAGCTTCCTTGATGCGAACATCATAATAATCGTTCATGTTGTCCAGACCAATGACCTTGGTATCCGGCTCGGTAGTCAGAATACGCTTGGCAAGGTTGGAGCCGATAAAACCGGATGCGCCTGTGATGAATACTGTTTTAGCCATTTCTATCACCCTTACCCTTTTCTCCACACCATCTTATTAACGACGTTTACATACCCCTGAATGATGCGAACCACCTTCATGGACACGGTCTCATCCACATAGTCGGGACAGGGTTTACCCAAGACCCCCTTCTGCTTCATCTCAATCGCCATATCAGTGGCGTTGAGCAGCTCCCGGGTGGTAATGCCAGCCAGGATGAAGTCACCGGCTTCCAGTGCCTCGGGACGCTCTGTGCTAGTGCGGATGCACACGGCGGCAATGGGATGACCAATCGACAGGTAGAAGCTGCTTTCCTCGGGCAGAGTACCGGAGTCAGAGACGATTGCCAAAGCGTTCATTTGCAGCTTGTTGTAGTCGTTGAAACCCAGCGGCTCATTGACCCGGACACGAGGGTCCAGCTGGAAGCCGCTCTTTTCCAGACGGTGCTTGCTGCGGGGATGGCAGGAGTACAGGATGGGCATATCGTACTTCTCTGCCAGTGCGTTGATAGCAGTAAACAGGCTCAGGAAGTTCTTTTCAGAATCGATGTTCTCCTCCCGGTGGGCAGACAGCAGAATATACTTATCCTTCTCCAGTCCCAGACGCTCCAGCACATCGCTTTTCTGGATCTTCTCCAGATTCATGTGCAGCACCTCTGCCATGGGAGAACCTGTCTGGTAAGTACGCTCCTTAGGCAGGCCCGTATCTGCCAGGTACTTCCGGGCGAACTCGGAATAGCACATATTCACGTCCGAAATCACATCCACGATGCGACGATTGGTCTCCTCGGGCAGGCACTCATCCTTGCAGCGGTTGCCGGCCTCCATGTGAAACAGAGGAATGTGCAGCCGCTTCGCAGAGATGGCAGACAGGCAGGAGTTGGTATCGCCCAGCACCAGATAGCCCTCCGGCTGCAATTCGCTGAGCAGCTCATAGCTACGCCCCAGAATGTTACCGCAGGTCACACCCAGATTCTCGCCAACCACAGGCACCAGAATGTCCGGGCCATATTCCCCAAAGGTGTTCTTCAGTTCGAAATCCTCCCAGAACACGGTGGAAAGGTTTCTGTCCCAATTCTGATTATAATAAACCACGCAGCAGTCGAAATATTCCCGGCAGCGCTTGATAACCGCAGCCAGACGAATAATCTCCGGGCGAGTGCCGCAGCCAATCATGACCTTGGTACGCCCGTCGTTTTTCCATGTAAAATTGTGTTCCATAAAATTCTCCTAACGTCAACCAGTATCTTCTCTTACACCGGCTCGAAGAAGGTATCCGGATGGTTCGGGTTAAAAATCTCGTTGCAGGTCATCACAGTCACCAGATTTTCCGTTTCCGACAGGTTGATGATATTATGAGTCCAGCCGGGAATCATGTGGACGGCCTCGATCTTGTCCCCAGAAACCTCAAACTCCACCGTTTCTCCGGTGTTGATGTTCCGCTCCTGAATCAAGCCATGACCTGCCACCACAATGAACAACTCCCACTTGGAGTTGTGCCAATGCTGCCCCTTGGTGATGCCCGGGCGGCTGATGTTGATGCTCACCTGACCGCAATCGGCGGTATGCACCAGTTCCGTGAAAGAACCACGGTTGTCCACATTCATCTTCAGAGCATACTTAAATTTGTCGGTAGGCAGATAGGTCAGGTACAGGGAGTAAAGCTTCTTAGCAAAGGAGCCATCGGGCATCTTGGGCATCATGAGCGTAGTCGGCTGTGCCTTGAACTCTTGCAGCAGATCTACGATCTCGCCCAGTGTTACCTTGTGTGTCACAGGGACGCAGCAGTAACGGCCATCTTCTTTCAGAATAGTCTCTACACCGTCAAATTCGCAGTGCTGTTCCTTGCCTTCCAGCAGGTCAAACATCCCTTCTACTAGGTCGTCAATGTACAGCAGCTCCAGCTCGGTGCTGCGGTCATTGACAGTGAAAGGCTCATCGTTGGCAACCGCCCAGCAGAAGGTGCTGACGGCGCTGTTATACTTGGGGCGGCTGTGTCCCATCAGGTTCACGAAACGGTAGACAGCTACCTTTGCTCCGGTTTCTTCAGCATACTGGAAGAACAGCTCCTCGCCAGCCTTTTTGCTACGACCATACTCACTATTACCGAAGCGGCCAGCCAACGTAGCTTGAATGGAGGAGGACAGCATAATGGTTGCCTTGTTGTTGTGCTTTTTCAAGCAGTTCAACAAGTCGTTTGCAAAGCCGAAGTTACCCTTCATGAAATCCTCTGGGTTTTCCGGACGATTCACGCCTGCCAGATTGAACACGAAGTCTGCTTTCTGGCAGTATTCGTCCAGCTCCGCCGGGGTGGAGTTCAGATCATACTCGAAGATTTCTTCAATATTCAATGCCGGGCGGGTCTTATTTTTCCCATCCCGGATGTTTTTCAGGTTGTTGCACAGGGCGGTTCCCACCATGCCCTTGGCACCTGTGACTAGAATGTTCATCCTTTCACCTCTTTAATGTACTGCGGTGCAGTCCGGAATATCTGCTCCGTCCGGCACGGCTGCATGGTTGCAGACGGTAACATTGCTGCCGATGCGGGCAAAGTTCCCCACCGTTGCGCCGGTGCGAATGACGCTGTTGGTGTAAATCAGGGCGTAGTCCCCTACCGCTGCATCACAGTGGACTTCCGTTCCGGCATTCAGCAGAACACCGTTGCCAACGGACGCACCATTCTGGACACAGGCATTTTGCAGCACCACGCAGCCACAGCCCAACTTTGCGTATGGACTGATGTAGGCGCTGGGCGCAACGATATTGGGAAAAGCAAAGCCAAGGGCTTTCGCCTTCTCATATACCTGTGCTCGGAACCGATTATTGCCGATTCCCACCACCAGCAAGCCATACTCCTTCCGCAACTCCGGCAGGTCAGCAAGACCGCCAACCACTGGAATGCCGCAAATCTCAACGCCAACAGGCTGTCCATCATCCACAAAGGCACAGTCACATTGGAGCATCGCCTGCTCCGCAACCATACGCCCGAAGCCGCCCGCGCCAACCAGCAGCAGCTTTTCTTTAGACATTCGGGATGCCCTTCAGCTCATTCTGGACATACTCGGTGGTCAGGATCTTCTTGACGGTGCCTTCCACATCCAGACGATTGGTGTTGTGGCTGGTGTAGGACTCATCCGCCATGGTATGTACCTCGCCGTTGACGACAAACTTGTCGTAGTTCAGGTCACGGTTGTCCGCAGCAACACGGAAATAATGACCCATATCCTCACTGCGCAGACGTTCCTCACGGGTCATCAGGGTCTCGAACAGTTTCTCGCCGTGACGAGTTCCGATGATGTTGGTGCCGGTATCGCCGAAGAGTTGCTGGACAGCCTTAGCCAGATCGCCGATGGTAGAGGCATCCGCCTTCTGGATGAACAGGTCGCCGGGATTGGCGTGCTGGAAGGCGAACATAACCAGATCCACAGCCTCGTCCAGATTCATCAGGAAGCGGGTCATGTTGGGATCGGTGATGGTGATGGGATTGCCAGCCTTGATCTGGTCGATGAACAGAGGGATAACAGAGCCACGGCTGCACATGACGTTGCCGTAACGGGTGCAGCAGATGGTGGTGCCGCCACGCTCAGCAGCCACACGGGCATTGGCGTAGATGACGTGCTCCATCATGGCCTTGGAGATGCCCATAGCGTTGATGGGGTAGGCTGCTTTATCGGTGGACAGGCAGACGACACGCTTGACACCGGCATCAATGGCGGCGTGCAACATATTATCAGTACCGATGATGTTGGTCTGGACGGCCTGCATGGGGAAGAACTCACAGGAAGGAACCTGCTTCAGAGCAGCGGCGTGGAAGATGTAGTCAACACCGGGCATAGCGTCACGGATGGACTGCGGGTTACGGACGTCGCCGATGTAGAACTTGACCTTCTTGGCGTTTTCCGGATGCTTAGCCTGAAGCTCGTGACGCATATCATCCTGCTTTTTCTCGTCACGGGAGAAGATGCGGATTTCCTTCAGGTCAGAATCCAAGAAGTGCTTCAGAACGGTAGAACCAAAAGAACCAGTACCACCAGTGATCATAAGGGTTGCATTGTTAAAATCAGACATTTTTATTTCCTCCTAAAATATTGTTTTGATGTCTTTTTATCATTTTTAGTAAATTCATATTCATCGAGTAATTCTATATACTTTGAAGCCATCACCCCTCATTTAGAGACATCGTAGGGATATCGAATTGCTTGACCAAGTAGAACAATAGAATGTAGTAAATAAGTAATCCACTGTATGGTTCGACATTGATCAGCGAAAAAAATAAAACCAGTAACAGAATGCGGGAAGCAAGGTTAAATTTTTTTAAATGTAAAATACCAATCAAGACAACAATTGAAAATACTATTCCCGCAATTCCAATCGCTGCAAGATGATAGGTCGTTGTTGATGTTTGTGAATCTACCGTCCCCAAGCTATTTCTCAAATTAACGTAAATATTCGTTGCATTTTGGTAACCTGCACCAAAGATAGGGTAGTTAGAAAAAATTTTCAAATTTATGAGCGGGCTATTCTGTCTACTCACAACATTTACACTCTGACCTGAAATCTTATCTATTGCACCTTGTATTCCTCCCAACCATTTTGCACTTAAGTATTCATTCTGACTTAATCCCAAAAAGCAGATTCCTGTTCCAAGACACACAATCATGCCCTGTTTTATCTTTCCCATTTCTCCTGAATTCCTCAAAATCAGCAACAGTACAACTATTATCAGAAGTATAATTCCTGCAGAAGACTGTGTCGTAAAAATAGTGAACGTGATCACAATAACCCTCACGATAGAAATCTTACTTTCGTACAGGATGTGAAGAACTAATGCCAGAATTAGATAGGCTGCAAAAAGACCTGGCTCCCAAAAAAGTCCCTGATTTCTTATGCTGTAAATCGTCCGATACGCAAATATATAATTGCCTGTATACGACTCGGTTCCAATAAAGCATTCATGAGAAAATGGTATTTGTATTTTGGCAACATTGACTGCAAGATAAAGCACTAGAGATATTACGCTTATAACCAGCATTACATCTCCGTATATTTTTTGAAACCTATTCCATTCAATCTGTTCCGAAATCGCAAATGCTGTAAAAAATAACACGATGACAGAGACAAGAGAATAAATGGTTTCCGAAGGAAAATTCGCCAGCATCGAAACTGCTGCCGTAAATATACAGAATAGCAAAAATAAACCACTGTGCTTAGGCAATTTCAATCCATTCTGGCGCACATACATCAATAATGATACACATGCAAATGGGAGCATCATATACAATGCCACACTGGAACTCGTTACCATGTGGTAGTGTCCGCTACAATACACCACCATAAAAATTCCGTACAGGCACCACATATTGGACACAATCTCATCCAGTTTTGGCCGAAGGATTTTTTTAGGCATGAAATTTAGCTCCAATCCAATCACTGATTCGGATATCAGGGTCGATACGGAAAGCTTTTCGTATCAAAGCTCCGATATTCCTTTTGGCAAAAAATTCAATTCGCATATTCAGTGGATAGAGAATTATCTTCGATATTTTTCTCTCATACTCCGGGTCTACACATATCTCATCCACATATTTTAATTGCACCGGAACTGAATGTAGCGGCACTTCACAGAATCGTTTAGTCATCACCTTATTCAATGATGTTCCGCCATGTGTAGAATTTTCGTCTGCTCCAATATTCCGAATCAAGTTTCCTGAAGGACTTATACCGTACATGCCATTTGCTCGCAAAGAGAGAATCATCTGGAAGTCCCAGGATGTCGGCACTCCGCGTCTTTTGAACGCATTTATTTCCGACTCTATGCTTCGTTTTTGCTGCCTAAACAGTGCTGGAACATCATATGTTTTTTGAGCAATCTTGAGATACTCGGGAGTGTACAAATTGAATTCTGCGTCATAATACTTCAAAAACTTCTTTGACCAAGAGGCCCATCCGCAAGGCAACAGATGCGACGTAAACATATAATCATCTTGATTTGCATTATGATACTCGCCGAGGTAGTTTGTGCCGCAAATCCATAAAACTTTCTCATTTTCACGATAGTGCTCAAGCAATTGCTTGCAGTATGAAAAGAAAGTAATATCCGGCAAACAATCGTCCTCTAAAAATATAGCTTCTGCCTCACGTTCAAATACCCATTTGGCTCCCAAGCCAATGTTTTTATAAACGCCCCTGTTTTCTGCTGCGTAATTTTTAATTACCTCACACGGCCAATCGATTTCAGATTCAACCATGTTACGGCAAGCTGCTGCCATTTCTTTTTCTTGTGCAGTCCTTCCCTGATCCGCAAGTATGTACATTTTCCTCGGCTGTACTTTACGAATAGCTTCTAGCACTCGTTTAGTCGTGTCAGTTCGCTTGAAGCAGAATAGCACGACTGGAATATTAAATTGTTCCATCTTAACCTCTCATTTTTATCATGAATTTAATAGAACCGTTTCAATTGCATTGTACAGTTTTATCTGATTTTCACTTGCGCAATGATTTTTCTCAGCCAGACACCGTGCGTTCTCACACATTTCTGTAAAGTCTTCATCCGACACCAAACGATTTACACAACACTGTAGTTCCTCTTTCGCACTCGCCATTAGAGCTACTCGATTTTGTAAGAGGTACTCGAACAGCTTCATATCTTGTGGTCCATAAAACAAAATTGGTTTTTCCGTTGCCAGATATTCCGGGATTTTGGTGGAAATCGAATATTTGAAAAAGCCCTTCATTTTTTCACTTTGAACTTCTGTATGCACAAGGACATCTGCTTTTTGATATACTTCGTTAATATGTTCATGGGGCACCGCTTCATGGAAAGCAACAGGAAGCATCTTAAAATTGGAACGATATAACTCTATACTGTCTTTTGAGGTAAAAATATCCAGTATACCCTTCCCGTCGGTTTCCTTAATTGCCTCAGCAATTTCTTTTAACGCTTTCCATCGGTCTAGGTGCAATCCACCTGCATAGACAAAATGGGTGATTCCAGTGGGCTTTGAGGCCGGACCCTTGAATTTTGATAAATCAACGGTGTTCATCAGAACCAGCGTTTCTTTCTGGAATTTCTCATGGTAGGCCTCAGCCATACTAGAACTAATCGTTACCACTAGCTTGCACCGCTTTATACACGCCAGCATTTTCTTTTTTAAGCTGGATTTGTACAGTGATAACAGCGGGTTATCTTCCCATTGAATGTGTTCTGCCCAATTGTCCATGAAGTGCATTATAACTGGAATATTCAGCTGCATTGACAGCTGATTCACCAAACGCATTATTGAAACGCTGGCTCCCAACGTATAAATCACCTGCGGGTGAAAATCCCTGATAGCATCAATCGTAGATTTATCCAATTTTACCGAGATGCTATCAAGTGTGCAAACTGCGAATTGACGAAGATAGGACTTGATCTTATTGTTGCTACTCTGCTGTGTGCTCGCGGCTTTTATATTGCTGTTGATTGATTGAGCTGCTTTCCCTCTTGAAAATCGAATTATATGGCTAGGAGGAATACAATAGCTCTTAATCCTTTGATTACATTGATCCATTACCACCGGATCCGAATACACTTCAAAAAGGCAATCTGCATCCCATCCGCTCCATATGCTTTGCAGCGTTATTCCAGTCGCATTCTTCTTATACATACTTTGAGCGTTCACGATCAACACTCTAGGACACTTTTCCATAATGTATCTTTCTCCATTAAGCAGTACAAAGTGTACTTTCTTTATCATACAGCCTTTATATTTTGTATGTCATTTTCTCCATTCTCTTTAAACATCAAGGCAATTTTTTAGCTTTACTTTTCCTTATTTTACCCAATAAGCGCTTCTATGTTTTTCGTCCACTTTCGGTAATCAAATAAATCGCACAGTTTTCTCTCTTTTTTTTCTCTAGGCATTACGGACGCAAATTTTGCCATCGTTTCTTCAAGTGTTTCTTCAACAATCATAACATTATTAGATTTTTTAGAATATATCTTGAGATCACTTATATCCGTTGCTATAACATCTACACCCACAGTAACCGCTTCCGCAAACTTCGTCGGGAACCCCGCATTGTTTGTTCTTGTTGAATCACGAATGATCAAAGAGCAATCGGCGCCCTTCAGATATGCAATACTCTGCTCATGAGGCACTCTGCCTAAAAAGGCTACCGATTCTGGCACATCCGCTGCCGTGAATTGAGGATTGCTTTTCAAAAACTGCTCTTTATTAATTCCCACCACAAATAATTTGCAGTTGCCATTTTCTGCAACTTTGGAAAACGCGGTAACAATTTCACCAATTTTGTCTTTTTTCCCCGGCTGACCAGAATAAATGAAATTAACACCCTCTCCAAGGTTCTCTGCCTCCACCGACCACTTTTCTTCGCAGAAATCAACCAACGGGGGAATAACGACAACATTTTTACATGATTGGTAGTAATTCTTCAAATAATTACTGATTGCTATAATTCCATCAAGTTTTTTTTGAACCACAGTCATTCTGTACCATGTATCAAATCCTTTGAGTATTTTAAAGGGCAAAGACGCACCATTTGTATTGTACCACTCTGTACAATCCGAATAAATCTTAATTTTATTTGCCCTGCAAAATTTTCTAAGCCGATCAAATGCAACAGCCTGATAATTATAGCAAATAACACCGTCAAATGGTCCACACACTTTCATCAGCTTTTCAGCCGGCTTGGGATCTGTTAAATATTTCACCCAGTCCGAATTTCCCTGGGGATACGGCACTGAATATGTGATAAACCCCTGCACTTCTGACTTGGTCTTTAATACGTCAGTCTCTCTGTTATCTTTCGAAACTCCCATGAAAACCACTTCATTACCGCTGTCTCGCAATCCTTTTGCAATGGCCAAAACACGGTGTGCGGCTGCATTCTTATCTGGAAGTTCAAATCCGCCGATATATAGAATTCTCTTCATTACATTCTCTCACTTCTGTTAATCTTTTCTGAATAATTACGCTGTCAGGCGGGTACTCTCCTTTGATGACTGTCCCCCCCGACGACAGAATTATCCCCGATTGTTGTTCCACGGAGGATCAGCGTATTGGCACCAATCCAGACATTATTGCCGATGACAACTGGCGCGGTCTTGAACCTCATTGCAGCCACACCGCCTTCTGCACGGTAATCATGGTCCTGATCGTAGATCAGAACATTGGGACCCAACATCACATTGTCGCCGATTTTAATATGATCGTAGGCAGTAACAACGCACCCATTGCTCATTCCAAAATTCTTTCCAATTTCCAATTTTCCACCTTTGCGAACTCGGATCTTTGCACCATTATGCATTTTCAACTTTTTCGCAATGCGCAGCTCGGATTTTCCATCTACGGTGACTTCGGTCATCGGCGACATAATTGCCGGAAAGGCTGCATGAAACCGTCCACCATTCTCAATCTTCAGAATAGCATACTTGATTCCCCCAAACGGAACACAAAACAGCGCCTTAATGTATTTATTCATCTTTCCCCTCCAACGCCTGAATCTCTTCTAAATACGCCTTCACCACGATTTTCCGGTCGAATTCCCGTTCCATTTTTGCACGACCAGCCAGACCCATGGCTTTCCGCTGCTCCGGCGTCATCTGCATAAACCGTTCCAGTGCATGGACTAAAGCTTCCTCATCCTGAATGGGAATCAGGAATCCGGTCACTCCATCTTCCACCGTTTCCCGGCAACCTGCACGGTCGGTGGCAATGATAGGCCGGGCGCTAGCCGCACCCTCCAGAAGCACGTTGCTCATTCCCTCCGGATAGTAGGACGGATGCACGATGCAACTTGCCTGTTTTAGGAATGGGATCATATCCTTCTGCTGGCCATGATAGACCACATCTCCAGCCTCCTGTGCCTGCTTCAAGATTTCTTCGTAGGCAGGATCGTCACAGCCGCCGCAGATATGGAACACCGTGTTGGGGTACTCCGCATGGATCCGTTTGGCCGCAGCAAGGTACAGGTCAATGCCCTTTTCCTTTAAAATACGGGACGTAAATTGGAAATGCACCGTCTCGCCTTCCGGATACGGGAACGCCGGATGGCTCTCCAGATCCACGCCGGAACCCGGCAACAACCGGATCTTCGCATATTTCGGCATCATCTTGTGCGTTTCAAAGAAGCGCTGGTTTTCACTGTTCTGGAAAAAGATGCAGCTTGCACCGGCCACACCCATCTTGTAAAGCCGGGTCGTCAACGCCTGCAAAGGGCCGGGGTTTTCCACCGGAGTGCCGAGACCGGTAATGTTGGGGATGTACTTGATTTTTAACATCTGACAGGCCAGCCCTGCATAAACGTTCGGTTTGATATTATTTCCCAGCATCACATCCGGTTTGTGCCTTTTTAACGCCTGATGGTATTTTCGGAAGAGGACAATGTCCTTAAATGGGTTCTTTCCTTGTCGAGCGGTCTCGATATCGATAACACCGCACCCCATCTGCTCGAGCTCATCCTTAAACTGGAGTACCTGACACATTACAGACACCTCGTGTCCTTCTGCAATCAAGCCCTTCAAAATTTCCCGGCGCAGATTATAGATAAAAGTAGTATCGTTTGCAGCTAAAACAATTCGCATCTTTCACTCACACCATTTGTATTTTTTTCGTTTCGCAATTTGTATCATCTACCGACACCAGCCTACTCTCTCGCAGGAGCACAATACTCTCCCTCCGGAACTCCGGGTCAATTTTTCCGTCCACAACGCCCTTTCGACCTAATACGACCTGAATGCTTTTCCAAATAACCTTCAGGTCAAATTTCAGGCTGACATTCTGGACGTATTCCCGGTCATAGTAGACTTTGTCGTACACATCCACCGTGTCCCGACCGTTGACCTGCGCCCAGCCGGTAATACCCGGCGTCACCTGATACACGCCGTACCAACGCCGCAGGAAGCGAATCTCACGCTCGGTATACACCAACGGACGAGGACCGATGAGGCTCATTTCCCCACGCACCACATTGACAAACTGCGGCAACTCATCAATGCTGGTATCACGCAGAAAGCGTCCCAGTCGGGAAATGTACGTCTCCGGACTTTCCAGATCACCAGTCGCCACATTCTTCGGTGCAGAGCTCTTCATCGTCCGGAACTTGATGATATTAAAGCAATGTGCGCCTCTGCCTACCCTCTTTTGCAGAAAGAAAATCGGTTCGTCCGGTGCACTGATTTTTTGGGCAATGCTCACCACCAAAAACAAAGGGGAAAGTAAAACCAGCGCCAGCGCTGCCAGAACGCGGTCAATTACAGACCTCACCGCAAGGTATCGCTTCTGCTTCTGGGTCAGATGGACATAGAACGGTCCAAAATCAACGTGGTAATTCAATTCTTCCAAATTTGCCATGTTCTCCTCACACTTTTAACTTACTTGTGCTTATTTTTCTGTCTGTACATCCAATCGTCCCAAGCAGCGCACAAAGCAGTTGCTTTTGTCTTTCATTCAATTTTTCCAATCCGCTTTGCAGCAGTCGCTTTCTGGGCGCATACCCATCGGCTCAACCAGCCTTGTCCGGTCTGGTGAAAATCAGTTCATTTTGCTCCGGTGCGCCTACGGCACGTTTCCGGTTCCCCCACCGCATCCCGATGGCATCCAGCTTTGCGATCCGTTCCTCTGTCAAAACAGCGCCGCTTTTTTCAGGATTCTGGCGGGTATACCGCTGCCGTTTGACCCAATTTCCGAGGTTGTAACCGCCCGGTGACACATATTCTGCTGGGACGTTCAGGTCGCCGTGGGCATCAAAATAGCGCTTTGCCTCCTGATACCCCTCGTTCCACTTGCGGTCATTGCGATTGCCCCAGTACATCCCGATCCGGCTGAGCCGCTCGACCTGTTCCTCCGTCAGTTTTCCTTTCGGGTACGCCCATTGCTGGCTTTCGACCCATTGTCCCAGCCGTTCGCCAGCCGCTGTCACATAGGAACGTGGGATATTCAGGTTGCCGTTTTCCTCATAATAAGCCGCAGCCAGCGCATAAGCCTTTTCCCACTTGGCATCGAAAATGTTCCACACCATGCCGATCTCATCAAGCTGTGCGATGCGTTCTTCCTTCAGTCGGCCGTTCAGCTTTTGCTGCCGGGTCTTGATGATCCACTGTCCTAAGGGATAGCCGTCCGGATCCACATACTTTCCGGGCACCATCAGGTTTCCGTAGGTGTCGTGGTATTTCTTTGCGACCTCAAATCCGTGCTGCCACGCAATTTCCTTCCGGTTGCCCCAGACCATGCCGATGCTGTCCAGCCGCGCGATCTGCTGCTCGGTCAGATTTCCTTGGATTTGTCCCTCGCGCACCCGGCGCTGGGTCACCAGCCACACCCCAAGGCTCAGACCGCCAGGCGTGGTATACAGTTTCGGGACATTCAGGTTGCCGTGTTCCGCATAGTAGATGCTTGCCTCGGAGAAGTAGTGCTCCCAACCGGACGAAAGGCTCGCCTGCAGCTGCTCGAACAGCACCCGGCAGTCATGCACCTGCTCGATGACCTCGAATCGCTCGGTGACGATCCTATCGCCCTCACCGTTGGCATAGAGCCGGTGGACCGCCTCCTGCATCTCACTTTGCAAACCGGAAATACTGGTCAAGCCCTCGAAATTGTTGACAACATCTAGGATAAGCGGCGTTGTATTATCCCCAGCGGTCAGGGCACGCCCTATCTGCTGCTTGTAGATAATGGGCGAAATCGTTGGACGGAACAAAATGACGCCGGAAATGCCCTCCACATGGACGCCCTCGTTGAGCATGTCGATGCAGAACAGCAGCTTCAGACGGTCGCTTGTGTCCGTTTTGAAGTCCGCAAACGCCTTATCCGTATTCGGGTCATCCGAGTAGGCTTCGTACACCACCACATCTGGGTTGACCCCGGCGAACCACTCCGGCACATGGGATACCATCTCGTCCATGTGCTCCTTGTTGGCGCAGAACACAATGTACTTGCCAGATTTGTTTGTGATATGATGGGCAAAGACCCTGTCCAGACCGTCCGCCTGCTCCAGTGCCCGGCGCAGCGCATCCAGATATTTTTGGTTGGCGTCCTGAATGCCCGGTGTCCGCAGGTTATCCACCCGCGCCTGATACTTTGCAAGGGCTTTCTGGTACTGGTAGACCGTAGTTACATATTTCGGGGCAGGCAAAATGCCCCTGACGACTGCTTCGCCAAGGGTCATGTCGCTCGCCGTATGCCCATCAAAGAGCTCTTCGGCCATGTCACGGTTATTATCCAGATACCGGATGTTTGTTGCCGTCAGCCCCAGAAGCTTTGCCTCCGGGCACAACTTTAATAAAGCCACCGTGCTTTCGCCCCAGCATTCCGCACCGGCACGGTGGAATTCATCGAGTATAATATAGGCAGGCTTCTGCGCTGCAATTTTCTCCAGCTGCGCCTGTGTACAGCACATCAGTTTGGCATAGGTATAAAAGTGAACATTTGACAATGGAAAGCCCGGGTCGTTCTTTTTCAAGCTTTCCAACTGGGTTTTGAAAATGTATTCACTGGGAGAAAGCCAGATCACGACCTTCTCCGGGTTGTCCTCGATCAGCTTGAACGCAATGTAGCTCTTTCCGGTGCCGGTGGGATGAACAATGGCAGCTTTGCCATACTGGTCCATCATCCGGACTGCCGCATGATATGCTTTTTCATTGTGCTCAAACAGACATAATGCCACCTTGTTCACCCCTTCCCGCATAAAGGGGTATCTCTCATTTGGTTAATGGAAGATACCATGTGTTTGACAAATCTTGTTATTTTAACCATTCTATTTTACCATTGAATTACCATTGAGTAAAGAGGGTTCGGCATCATTTTGTACCCCCCCCCGGAGAATTTTCGGCGATATAGTCAATCTTTTTGTGATTTGTTGTCCAATTTGTTCAGATAATCAGCCACAACTTCAATTTTCAAATCATTAGTGGTCAATAAGGTGTCAGCAGGAGGCTTTATATGGCAAGACGTGGTGAAAACATCCGAAAGCGCAGCGATGGACGGTGGGAGGGTCGATATATCAAAAGCCGCTCTGCGGACGGAAAGCCCTGCTGGGGCTATGTATATGGGGCAACTTATACCGAAGTAAGGGAAATCTCTGCCCGCAAGAAAGCAGAGTACGGCATTTATAACCTGAACAGCACCGATATTACTTTTTCGGAAATTTCAGAGCAATGGTTGCATTCTGTCCGGCAGGGTGTAAAAGAATCAACGTTCGCACACTATCAGTATACTCTTCGACATTATCTCCAGCCTGTTTTCGGGAATTTCAAAGTGCGTGCTTTAAGCGAAAAAATTCTGGAGCAGGGACTTTTGGCAGTGATAACGCCAGCCAGCGGAAAGCAAAAGCCTTTAGGGGCAACCATGGCGCGGGAGTGCTTGTCGATGCTGCGGCGCATCTGCAAGTATGCAGCGCATTTTCATCTCATTCGCCCTTTAGAGATCACGGTAAAGCTGCCGCAAAAATCCTCCAAAGTACTGCTGCCGTTTACCATAGAAGAACAAAAGAAATTACAGTCGTTCGTGATGGATTCTCCTACGCCCCGGAAAATAGGTCTACTGCTTGGTTTTCAGTTGGGGCTGCGTATCGGTGAGATCTGCGGATTGAAATGGGGGGATTTTGATTTATCGGTAGGAACTGTGACGATTCAGCGGACCGTGACTCGAATCTCTTGCGGAAATGGCCATACAAAGGTCATCGTTCAATCTCCCAAGACCAAAAACTCCCATCGTGAGATTCCCATTCCTAAATCGCTGCTTCGTACTCTGAAGAAGCTGTCGAAAGATTTCAGCAGCGGAACTTGGTTTCTATCTGGCAACGAGGAAAAGCCAGTCGAACCGCGATGCTACCGTAAAAGCATTCACGGCTATCTGAAAAAAGCCTGTGTCCATCAGGCGCACCCCCATGTGCTCCGTCATACCTTTGCAACGACCTGCTTGCAGGCGCATTGCGACATTAAAACCTTGAGCGAACTGCTGGGTCATGCAGATGCGGCAGTCACGTTAAAAAAATATGTTCATTCTGATATGACACGCAAACGACGAGAAATAAATCGTGTTTTCGAAAATTTTTAAGGGGGCAATTCGTGGTCGGATATTCGCAAAACTCTCGATAAAACGTAGCTTATTGTACATCTTCTTCCATTAACCAAATGGAGGATACCTTTTCTTGTCTTTCTGTCGGTTGATTTTTGTGGCAAAATTTCGGGAACATCATTCTTGAATATACGGTGCACCGTACACAAAAACAACCTATTTCCGCTAATATCTACAAAAAAAGGAGAACAGACATATGATATTAGCGACCGATGAAGATACAAAAGTAAAAGATGCCGTTGCATTACGTTTCAAAGAACTTTGCGAGGAACGCAACATAAGTCCCAATGCCCTCGCTGTCCGTTCCGGTGTCACTCCGTCCACTGTTTACAGTATGCTTGATTCCTCCCAGCAGAGCGTCACCGTTCCAACCGTCAAAAAACTGTGTGATGGCCTTGGAATTACGCTTGTAGATTTTTTTAACGCCTCGATTTTCACTGCAATCGATCAGGAAATCCGATAAATAACACATTGACATCGGTTTATGTACCCTATTGGAAATGCACCAGCATTGTACGAAGCCGCTGCTATTTATCAATGCCTGCATTATAGCCCTGACGTTTTTCTTCTTGCCCTATAACATAGAGATTTTTCTCTGTTATTAAAGATGCACTGCGCTTTTTGCGCTCTGCCCGCCTTCCACCATTGAAAACGAAAGGACAAAAACATGAAAAGGAGAATCATCGAGTACAAACCAAGTCCCGGCAAACAGAATCTGACCCGCCGACTGTATCTTTGCGCTCTGACCTTGTGGCGCAGCTTGTGGCTGCCTACCTGCTTGGTCGGAGGGCTGGCATATGATGTATTATGATCAGTTCAACACCGGAAAGCGTATTCAAAAGCTGCGCAGAGAGCGCTACCTGACGCAGGAAGAACTGGCCGTCCGCTTGAATGTCAGCGACCGCCACCTCCGCAGTCTTGAGAGTGGGGAGTATATTCCTTCTATTGACCTTTTCATCGAGATCGCTGCATTTTTTGATGTAACACTGGATCATTTGATTATGGGAAAGTCGTTATCTGACCAAGAAGAAAGCTTACGAAACAAGTTGCAGCAAAAGCGTTTGACAAATCAAAAGCTCCGTTTGAAATTGCAGCGTATTATGCAGAAACTGTCTGCAATCGCTGAAGAACTTTAACTCTATATAAAATTGCGCCCCTCCGGGCAGGCAGCATTGCGCTGCTTGTTCAGAGGGGCGTTTTTTGTTTTTGTGCTCAAAAAACTTTTTTGAAAAATTTCAATTTTATCGTATTTTTTGCAAAAACGAAACATCGACTCAACGTTATTTTTGTGCCAAAACCGGAAGCATCACTTCCGGTTTTTTAAGCCAAAAAACCGGAGGTACGACCTCCTAAAAAAGCATTCAGTTTTCAGGTACACTATGGTCACAGCAAGGGCAACACCCCAGATGGGGAGAAGCCCGAAGCTGTAAGACGTACCTTGAAAACTGAATATCATTCCCTCGGACAAAACAATGAAACTTCCGTAATTCGCGGCCCGGCCATAAAGAAGGCGGGGTGGCTGAAAAGCCAATGAGAGGAAGGGTGCAGTCCCCCTCACCGAGGTGTATTCCAACCCCCACCGGGCGTCGAGGACAAATAGGGTGGGACACTTAAAACAAAAACTTCAAAGCCCACCACCGGGATTCTTTCGAATCAAGGCAGTGGGCTTTTTCCATACCGAATATTCATTTTGATGACACGGAGGTATTGATTATGAGCCGTACTTTTACCCACAAGACCGACGAATCGACCCTGACCACCCTCTGTCCCCGCTGCCTGAATGCCTTTCGGAACACGCGTGGCATCCGTGTCCGCCGTGCAGACCCCTATCAGCTCACCAAGGAGCCTTGCACCTACTGCCAGACCAACTTCGGCTACGACTACTACATCCAGCCCACCAGCCCGAAATCCACCTACTTTAAGAAGGGACGGTTCGATGATGAATCTGAATGCGCTTAAGATCGACCCGGAGTTTCAGGGCAAGATTCCGCCGCTGACCTTTGAGGAGCTGAACCAGCTTGAAGCCAACATCCTGCGGGATGGCCGTATCATCAATCCCATCATCGTATGGCAGGGCTTGATCGTGGATGGGCACAACCGCTACACCATCGCCAAGAAGCACCCGGAGATCCCTTTCACCGTCCACGAGAAAGATTTTGCAAGCCGCTATGAAGCAATTATCTGGATCTGCAAAAACCAGCTAGGGCGACGCAACCTTACCCCGGAACAGAAGAAGTACCTTATCGGTAAGCAGTATGAAGCTGAGAAATGCGCCAACGGCGGTGATAGAAAAAGTCCTGCTGCAAAATCAGGTTACGGAAAGCGTAACCTGATCGGTGCACCCAAAACCTGTTATAAAGTCGCTGCGGAAAGCGGTGTAGGAAGAACGTATGTGATTGAAGCCGAACATTATGCTAAAGGTTTGGACGCTGCCGAAGAAGCTGTTCCCGGCATACGGCAGAAAGTGCTTTCCGGCGAGGTCAAGCCGACCGCCGCCGAGATTGCATCCGTTGCCCGCGCCCCTCCCGAAGAACGTCCGGCTCTGGTGGCAGAGATCTGCAAATCAAAAGAGCAGAAGCCATCAAAGCCGCCTGCACAAAAGCAGAAAGCTCCCCCAGCCGTAGCCGCACCGCTGCCCGATGTCAGTACATCCGATGAAGAAGCGCCTGACGAAGAACCAACGTCCACTCCTGCTCCATCCGAGCTGATCTTTCCACAAAAGGAGAATGAACCGTTGAAAGTTGACCGTCAGCAGATTCTTGAAATCGCAAACAGCCGTTATGTACCCAAACGACTTGCCGATGGTACAGCGATGCTTTGCGAGGTATCGGGAGCCGCCAACAGTATGATGCGCCGCTGGGAAAGTGTTTTCCGGGAATATCCCGATATTCTGTCCGATGCAGAGAACCGTGCATCCGTAGAGCGAACAATTCAGAAGTTGAGAGATTACCTGAAAAATCTGGAAGATAAAATGGAGGAACTGCTATGAAAAATATGAACTGCGTCAGCACTATGCCTGAGATTATGCCTGAAATCACCGATGAAGCCATCATCGAAGCTCTTTTCGCTCAGCGGCCTTACGAAGAAAAGGTCATCAACAGTGCCTTTCTCGAAA
>OGJF01000267.1_pt1 | contig 26158 bp, 36 predicted proteins | sample 1572001 | NCBI WGS metagenome assembly OGJF01 (sample SAMEA2582113, study PRJEB24529) | metagenome | biome: Human gut stool | place: China | collected 2011
CACCTTTGGGTCAAGGTATATGCGTCCGTCCTTCACCAAGCCGTACACCTCTCCGTCCGCAGTTCGCAAGAACCGCTGTTCTCCGTCCGCGTTGTCAACTCCGAGCAGTATCTGGTCTTCACGTGCCACATCCTCGGTTTCCGATGCGAGACTCGCCCTGCGCTCCTCCTCGGTCATCCCTATGCGTTTCTCGGTGTTGCGCGCTTCCACCTCGCCTGCAGCCCTTGTGTAGCCGTCCATCCCGAATCTGTACTTAGAAGCGAGTGCATTGTATTCCTTCCTGTTCTCCAAGATCCTTTCTTTTAGGCGCACTCCTTCTCCCAATGCCTTTTCTGTATATGACATTGCATTGTACCTTTCCACCATCCTTCCGTCTGCCTCTTCCATCTCTCTAAGTTTTCCAATAGGGGCATCGGGGCTGAAAGCATTGGGCGACACACCTTGTGCAAAACCTTCACTGTCTTGTATCGCGTGCTGAATCTCGTGGTTAATCACTCTGTGAAGAATGCCGTCAATCTTCTCTCGGTTAGAAGGGATAGACATATATGGCTTGAACTTTGAGAAGTTTATTTCAATCTTCCCCAACCCGGTGTATATAGCCGCATTGGTCGACTTTCCTTTCCCCCTTGTGACCTTAAAGTCCTTCAGCTCGGGGTACATCTCAAACAATCCGCTGTCTGAGTCTATTATGTCTCCAAGTTTAAGGTTCTTTTTATTCATCCATTCCTCAAAAGGTTTCGGCTTTATGTCGCTTGTCTCATACCGCCATTTGCCGTCCGAGCCACGTTCCCAGCCTGTAGCCATCTTGATAGTCTTGGCGTCCTTCCCAGCCTCTTCCATCCTCCTTGCCACGGAGAGATTGTCAAGACGGGTAGAGACTTCCTCGGCTTTGTCAGCCTCGGTTGCACCTTTCTCGCCCACGAACATATTTCTTGTCCGCTCGTTCTCGGTGTCTATGACTCTCTGCATCTCTTCCGAATCAGTCACCACGTCAAGTCCACCCTTGCGCATACGCTCCACAAGGTTGTCCCTCAGTTCCCGCTCCTCCGCTGTCAGCGCCTTGCTTTCCCTGCGTGAATAACGCTCGTCCGCTTTTCGTTGGTTGAAACGCTTGCTTGGCGGTATAACGTTCCCTTTGTCGTCACGAGTGACCAAATCATCCGATTTGCGGTTGTTCTTGACATTCTTATATTTATAATCCTCTCCATTGTCATATCCGAACTCGTTGACGTCATTGCCGTCCCACCAAATGTCTTTTGCCGGAACTTCATCCTCCATTATGCGATACTTGCCGTTGAGCGCATGGTTTCCGTGCATCTCAGCATAACGGCGCGACAACGTGACCCAGTCGCCGTTGCGCAGTTTTCCTTCTTTCATCGTTGTCGGAACCGCCCTGTACACCTTGACCGTCACATCCCTTCCGCCTTGCCTAATCGAAGACAACGCATTTGCAACTGCATCTGTCGATTCTCTGCCGTGCGGTGTATCGTTCCCATATCCTCGTGGATTCGTGAAATAGTCATCCGGCTGTCTGTTGTAGCCGAGCGCGATGTCCTCCAAGTTTACATCCGGACCGTTTTCAATGTCGTTCCGTCTTGCCTCGTCCGATTCATATCCTGGATTGGACGGAGCACGATGCTGCATCCTGTATTCATTGTTCTCATCTCCGTAGCCTTTTCTCCTTGCCACCTCGTCGAGCATCTCTCTCGCCTCCGTCTCGTCGCCTTTTTCCAACGCTTCGGCATATCTGCTGTCTATCTGTCCGTCTGTAAGCAAGGATAGTTCATCAAGATGCCTTTTCCGGGCGGCTGCTTCATCCTCGGCTTTTTTCCGGGCCGCCTCCATCATATTGCGCTCTTCCTCAAACAGCTTCCTATACTCGTCAATCAAAGCGTCCAAGTCTCCGAACGCTTCTTTCAAAGCGGCTCTGAATGGTTTGAGCGACTTCGCAATGTCCGACAATTTGCTTGTTTTGCCGGCGTTGGCAAGATAAATTTGCCGCTCCATAGAACGTCTTGCTCTCGCAGCTTTTCCAGTCTTTTTCTGTGCCATACCGTTTGCGTAGTCAGACACATAAGATTCGTCCACACCGAAACGCTCTGCGAAATCCTTCCGTCTTTTGTTCTCCGGTTCATCCCCGCTCTCCCTTACACTGCGGTCTACACCTTCAGTATTGGCTTGTCCTGACGCAACGTCCTCCTTCAACGCACTCTCGAACTCTGCGAGAAGTTTGTCGGCAGCCTTCATCCTGCGCACACCTTCCTTGTTGCCTCTGTTCTTGAAATACTCGACCATCCTCGCCACTGCGTCACGCAGACGGGCAATAATGCCTTTCTCCCCTCTCAGCGACTCGGCAAGACGCTTCAACGCAACCTTGTTGTTCAACGCCTCTCCGACAATGTCGCACGTCACCTCCTCGGAAAGTTTCCCCTCGGCATAAGCATTCAATTTGCGCTTCTTCTCGATGCGTTCATTCCATTCCTTCTCGCCGACGACCTCCATAGCCGCCTTCTGCAAAGCCTTGAACTTGCCACCGTCCATCCGCTTCACTCCGTGCGCCACCTCGTGTCCCAGCACCTGCACCAACGGGTTCTCGGCATCCTTTGCGATACGGATCACTTTCCTGTCCGCGTCTATCGTTCCGTTCTCCTCCATCGTGTCCACCCATTCCACACGATAGCCCAACGCACCTGCGACCTCCTCGGCGTCCTTGCGCTCCGCCTCGGTCAGCGGTTTTTGCTTTGGCTTGTCAGCCTCCGCCTTGCGTTTCTTCTCCTCCTTGTCGGCAATCTCCTTAGCCTTGTCAAAAACGCTCTGCTTCTCTTGTTTCTTCTCCGGCTTTTCGCTACCTTTGTCGGTGGAATCCTCGTTTGATGGTAAAGTCACTCCATCAGCCTTTTGGTTTGCGGAAGGAGTTGTTAAGGTTTCGCTTGACGATGGATTCCTTTTTTCGTGTTTAGGCTTGCTTTTATCAAACGCTGTAACAATCCAGTTCTTGTTTTCAACGACATGCCCTTTTGAATCACGAATCGTCTTTTTTATGCTAACCCTATATCCATTATATTCGATGTTGATTTTGTCTTTGTTTTCTCGAACAATCAAACCATTACGTATAACATCCTCAATGACTTTTTGTATCTCATCCACATTTTTGAAGTCATTTTGTTCAATGATGTGTCGACGAATAATATGCGCCAATCCCCCTCCGTGGTCACCCCACACCAAATCAATGTCACCAACATCTTTTCTGTGGAACACACCAAGCAAGTCGCCACCTTTATGCTTCATCAAGAAATCAAAGGCTTCCTTCACCTTGCCCTTGAATTGGTTGTAGATGTTTCCAAACACACCACTCCCTACGGGCTTTGGTTCTTCATCGTCCATTTGCTTCTCCGCTTCCTCCTTGTCGGATTCCGCCTCCTCAGTCTTCTCCTCAGTCTTCTGCTTAGCAATGCGCTCCTCCTCTGCCTTCCTTTCGGCTTCAACACGAGCTTCTTCCTCCGCCTTTTCTGCAGCAATCCTCTCCGCCTCTTTCTTCTCTGCCTCAATGCGAGCCTTTTCCTCTTTCTCAGCACGTTCGCGCTCCTCAGCGGCTTTTCTTTCCGCTTCCGCCTTCTCGGTCGCTATGCGCTCCGCTTCTGCTTTGGCGGCAGCCTCTCTGCGTGACTCCTCGCCTACGATGGCTTTCCAAGCGTCAACCACTCTCTGTGCCTCCGCCACTGCCGCCTCGTTTTCCTTGATTGACCGCAACAATTCTTCCGGCGTCTCGCCTTCCTCCTTCAGTGCCTTTGCCGCCTTCAGTTTTCTCTCGGCATTGGCGAGCGATGCTTCCGCCACCTTATGTGCGGTTTCCTCGTTGCCCGACATCTCCACGAGACCGTCCCAAGCGGTCTCGGTGTCAACATCGTGGAATTGAGCGTTGCCTTTTTCATCTCTCGGAATACGCTCAAGCGCAGTCGGGGTGTGTTCTTCTGTCGGTTGCGCTCCTCTCTCCAATGCCTTATCCGAGGAATCCTCGGTGGCAAGCCTTGTTTCTTCCGCCTTTGGCGATGGCTCCTCTCTGTATTCCATCGCAGCCAACTCCTCCGGGGTGACATACAGAGTGCGCATAGACTCGCCATCATCCACATTGACAACGAACCTTCCGTCTGCGTCCTTTGGTGACACTATCTCTGCGTGCATCTTCTGCCCGTCTACAACGACATCGAACTCGTCTCCTTGCGCATACTCTCTGCTCTCCTCCTCTTTAGGGGAAGCCTCCTCCGGCAATGGCTGTCCGCCTTCCGTGGCTGTCTCCGATGCGCTCTCGGTGCTTTGCTCTGCCTCTCGTTTGCTTGCCTCGGCATCTCTCCTCGCTTTGTAATCCGCATACTGCCCGTTGTTGACGATTCTCTGCAACACGTCATTCGGCACCAGGAACTGAGTGCCGTCAGGGAGTGTCGCTATGGCTGACTTGCCGTCCTCGTGCATCGCCTCTATGGTGGCGATACGTCCGTCACCCAATTGTATCTGCATACCGACAGGGTTGGCTACGTTGCCCTCCAACCAATCCTTACCACTTTGGATGGTGTCCTGCATACGTGCGTTTATCTCCGCCTCGGTCTGCTCTGCCGTCTTGACCTCGCCAAGCGACTCTATGCCGTCAACCGCAGTCGGTGACACCATCTTTTTCTCTCCAGTAGCCGGGTCGTATATGATGACGCTCTTACTGCTTGCGTCTGCGTCAATGCCGCTCCCGTCTTCCTTCATCACAATGTCGCCGTCTACTATGTACACTTGCTTGCCATTGCCGTCCTTGTCTTTATCTTTAAGCGTGGCAAGGTGTGTGGAGCCGTCCTTATGTGTCATCTGCTTGAGTTCGTCTCTCTCCAATGCCGCTTGATATTTGGCACTCTCCGTGATTTGCGACTCCACCCCTCTGAGTGTCTCGGCATTATCCTCGCTTGGCTCATACATCTGCGCCACGTAGGCGTCACGCATCCCTTGCGTGTCTGCCTCGTAGCCCCGCCTGTATGCGTCAGTCGTCTCGTCTTGTCTAATGGCATTTTTGCGCTCTGCGACCGCCCGCGCCAATTCGTTGTTGTAAGCCGATATGGCTGTTTCCTCCGCATCGGTGCGGCTGTCCGCCGCCTTGCGCAATGCTTTGTCTACATCAACACCATACTCGTCAAGAATAACGCCCTTGATGTGTCTCACTGTGGCGTTTTCGCCCTGCGGAGCATCCTCGTTGGCGGCATCCTCTATCTCTTTTATCCACCGCTTTTCCGCGGCAGTCATCTGCTTTGGGTCTTTGCGTGTCAGCCATAGCAGTGTCTCCGGCGACACGCCCTTGTCTTGGGCGAGCCTTGTGCAGACAGCCTTTAGCCGCTCGGCTTTGTCAATATTGTCAAACATCTGCTCTGCCATCGCCACTCCGTTGAGTTCTGCTTGCCTGTCTATGCGTGCCTTTTCGTAGTCCGCTCTCTTGCGGCTCCCGTAAGTCCTGCTTGTGATCACACCGTTGTCACCCAATGACTGCACGGTGTATGTCTTATCGCCATTGTCAATGACGTTGGACGCAATCACTGCCGACATTGGTAAGGAGTGTCCTGTGACATAGTAGTACATCTTTGCCCTTGCCGCCTCGCTTACGTTTTTGTCGTTGAGCAACTGCGTGATTTTGTTGTACGGCAAATCTCCGTCATTTTTAGCATACGCCTTGTACTCCTTGACCATCTGTGTCAAGTCTCCATAGCCGTGCTTGTCCAACTCCGTCTGCTCCTCCTTGCTCAGGGCGAGGCTTGGATGTCCGTCAAGCATCCTGCCCATGCGCTCCACAAATCCAACCTTGCCTCTGCGTGATGCCGCCAGCTCGGAGATGGTGCGTCCTGCTGACTTGATTGCGTGCTGTGCCTTGAAGCCTGCAATCATAGCAAGATTGTCTTGCCATATATCCATCATCCGCTCTCCTCTCTGCGCCTTTAGCTCTGCAATATACTTGCTCCGCTCCTTCTCGTCGGCAATATAGTTGGGGGAATTTTTATCGGAGACGGACTTGATGACATCGTTGTAATCACCATAAGTGGAAATGAACTCTGGCGTGGCGAATATAGTACCCTCTCCGACAAGCCCTACTCCAAGCTCGCCTGCACGCACCCCAAGTTTGCCCAAGGTGCTTGTCGTGGCTTGTGCCGCTTTGGTGCTGACATTGCCAAGCCACGTACCGAATGCTCCCGTAAGCCCACCCGTCGTGAGTCCGTGTCTCATCTGCGATGCTACCTTACCGAGCGAGAAATCGCCTACGACATATCTGCCTGTCTCAGGGTCTACATCGAGAGTACCGCCCCACTTGTATTGGTTGATAGCCTCTCCGCCTGCCTCAAACGTGCCGAAGTTAGCCGCTCCGCTTACCGCACCGAGGAGCAGTTTACCTCCGAGTGTCTGCGACATCTTGCGTGCTGCCGCCTCTGACAAGACCTTGCCTCCTGCCCACAACGCTCCTTTGGTTGCCGCTCCGCCTACACCGCCAGCCGCATATGTCAGTGGGTCTGATGCCATACCGACTACAGAACCGGCGATACCTGCCACCTTGTGCTTTTTGCCATACCGCTCATTTGCTTCGGTCTCAGCCGCCAAGTCTCCGACAGTACCTGCCTTTTGTCGAGCGAGTCCGGTGAATAGACTTGCGACAGAGTTGCCCTCAGCCATCTTCCGCGCAAAGAACGAGATGGCATTGTCAGGCATATTCTTCTGCACAGCAAGGTTGTACATCGTCTCGTCGCTCTTGGCTCTCGCTACCTTAGCCGCTGCTTCTCTCAGCTCCTTTTCTGTCGCTTGCGGATATTGTCGCTTCAGCTCATCATAAGCCTCGTCTGTGATGTTTTTCTGTTGCGTTGCCCCAAGTGCGTTCCACGCTTGGTCGGACAATTTCTGCAAATCGTGAGTCTTGTAGTGCGATGCAAGCATATCGGTCGCCTTTTCCATATTCTCGTTGCCCATCCCCATCTCTGCGTCTGTCATCAGACGGGCAGCTCTCTCCCAGAAAGACTCCTCCTTCTTCGGATGCAGTCTGTCGTATTCTTCACGAGCCGCTCTGTCAGCGGCATTCCACGTTGATGTTGCGGCTGAACGCATTGACACCGATGAATCTGTCTTCAGCGGTGTCGGTGTAGGCGCATATTGCTTTACCACATCAGGCATTGACGAGTACACATCCACTTCGTTGCTCCACTTTTTCTTCGGAGCAGTCTGTTGTGTCTGTTGCGGTCGTGTGTACTGCGACGACGGAGTGCGGAGCATATTGATGGTGTCCGCCACTACATCACGCTTTTTGGGTGTCGTGGTCTGTGTGCGTGCCGTCTCACTGCCACTGCCGAACTGGTTGGAGAAATCGCTGAACGTCTTGGTGTATAGTCCATCATTGCTCAATGCGGTATATAGTTTTTGACTCCGTTGCTTGTCGCCGAGGATGCCCTGAAACTCGGCAAATGATTTGGTGTATTTGCCCTGAGATTTGAGTGCATTATATAATTTGAGTGCGCTGTCTTTGCCCATTTTTTTTGTTTTTTAAAAATTGTCATAAAGTCCTGTAATACCACTACTACTGCCACCGAGCAATGCGTCTGTCATTGGACCTCCTTTTTTGTCGTCGACACGTCCGTAATGTTTTTTTCCGCCACCTAACAGATTGCCGCCGGGGCCACCAGTATAGTAGCTCTGTATCTCTGACACCATATCTGCCGGTGTTTTGGCTTTACCGCTAACGAAATTGCGCGACTGCAACCAGCGATATGTTTTTATAACTTGCTCTTTTGATGCGTTGAACGACTTGCCGTTAACTATATCAGCGATATAGTAGGTGTCATCAGCACCCTTGTCTCCGCCACCCTTGCCGCTGTTGTTTGCCAACGTGCGTCTGCGGTAACGCTCGGTAGCCAAGTGTTCCTCCCACTCTTTAGGGCTATAACCTTTGTGCGATTTCATAAATTCAAGCTCGTATTTTTTCCAAGCCAGTTATTCCTTTGCGACCTCCACACTCTGCTGCCACGTAGCATCGTTAATATTATTCTCTCGAATAAGTTTTTTCAGTTCTTCTTCAGCGGCTTGCACCTTTTTCTCAAGCAACGGCAATTCTTTCTCAAACGTCTTCGCCTTGCGCTCCTCCTCATTTTTCTGCAACTCGTATAATTTCAGCCAATTGCCCTGTTCTCTATCCATCTCAAGCCCTTTCAGCATAAGATCTTGATATTTGTCCTTTTCTTTTTGCCATTGTGTGCGTAGATCATCCATCCGCTTTTTTGCGGAATCGGTCATCCCGGGCTTTAGCCCTTGGTCGGGCGCGCCCTTTGTTGTAAAATACAAATTGGACAATGCAGAGAGACCATCACCGAGTGCGCTGACGATAGCCTTGCGTCTCTCCCTGCGCATCTGTTTGCGCTTGTCCTCGTCACTCGTTAGAGGTGCGTACTTGGCGAGGATATCTCTATAAGAGCGGAACTCCTCACCTTCCGTTGATGGTGTGGTGGTTGACGGAGCCGCATCGGTCGTTTTTGGGGTTATTTTCGGTGTCGCAACATCCGCTTTGACAAGGACAGGGTTGTTATTCTCGTCAAGCAATATCATATTTTCGTTGGCTGCCGGTGCAGTGGTCGTCTGAGCAGCCAAGTTCGCTTGATTGCGCCTGTCAGTGTCGGTGTCGGTGTTCTGCGGAGGCTGTATTGTTGACGTTGTCGTGACAGCCGGAGCAGGCGTAGTAGGTGGTGCTTGCTGCGACTCATCGTACTCCTCCCCCGGCGGTTGAGCAGGCATCGTCTGTGGCGGTGTCTGCGGTGTCTGCGTCTGCTCGTTACTCTCCTCCTCGCTCTGCGATGGAGCAGTCGCACCAATTGACGTTGTCGGTGGAGTCGTAGTCACTTTTTTGTCGGTGATTACGGGGGCTTCGCTACCCCCTATGATGTCTTTTTTTCTCGTCATATCACTTAGTCTTTTCGGGGTCTTTTTCAAATCTGTCATTGATGCCGCCTATGCTGTCTGCCGTACCTGCCACGCCCTGCACTGCCTGCGTGATAGCGTTTTGTTTCTGTCGGCTGATTTGCATTTGCTTGTCAGCCAAAGCGTTGTTGTTGGTTTGATACTGCTGCTCGATATTGTCCTTGCGAGCATCAGATGCAGCGGCAATGGTGCTTGTCGCACTGGCAAGTGCTTGGTTGTTTGCCGCCTTCTGCGCCGCCACCGCCTCCGTACTTGCGCCCGTCACCGCATTGGCTCCCTGTGCCGCCTTTGTCTGCCGCCTGAGCAGGTCTTGCGTGTTGGTCAGCAGACGTTGGGCATCTGCACGCTGAGTGCCATCCTCATTAAATCGCCTATTATACCACGCTTGATTTTCAGCCTTTTGCGCGTCAAGCATTTTCTGCTGTTTTTTCGCCTCTCGGCTCGCTTTGATGCCGCCAAAGATGCTCCCACCGAGCTTCATCGCTCCTCCTATAATGCTACCTATCATAGTTAATTATTTTTTATCTTAATATCTCAAAATTAAGCACTTACCTTTGGATATAATCAATAAAAATTAACTATGGATAAACAACGGAGAGAGAGAGCATGGAGGGAGCGTCTTGCGGCAATCGACGCAAGCAAAGCTCCAGTACTCAACAAAAGGGAGGAGGCAAAGCTACAGCGCAAGGCTGAGACCTTTGCCAATGGTGGCGACATCGGCAACTTTGTCGCGAGCCTTGTGTGGTCGCAAAAACAAAACTTTGAGCGTGCAATTACTAATCTGGATGACAGAGACTTGTGCAACTTATATGTAAGGTTGCTCAAACTCGCCCTTGATGCACGAGCATCGGCGGAGCCTGAGACCGCGAAAAGCAACATAATGAACTTGGTCAACAACCTGAGTATCCAACTTTTAAGCGAGAAATAATATGAAACGAATTGAAATCCAACTAAGCAAGCTGAAGGCATTGCAGATGGTGTCTGCCGAGACCGTCTATGTCGGTGGCAGGAGTGTCGGCGCAGATGATCCAAGCACCTACGACAAGGTGTTTGCCACTGACGATGACGCACAGTTTTTGACGACGATGTACGACACCGCTGTCACATCACTCGTCACCATCTGTGGAGAGTGGGTGGAGAGTGTCACCGACAGCGATGACGGCTCCATCATCACCCTTGCTCTACCCGACAATCTTGCGCCGCAAGGCGAGAGAAACATACGAGCAAACGCAATGGCATACGTCATTGCAAGCATATTGGCGGACTATCTTGGGCGTTTATCTCCTGAGAGTGCGAAATTTTACGAGGAGCAAGGGGCTACCCTTGCCGAGGCGATTGTCAGCGACTTAAACGCGAGGAAAAGAGTCAAATACACAGAAAAAACAGGAAGAAAATGAAAAAAGGACAACGACAAGTGACAATTGCGCTTATGCGCAATGAGGTGGAGTATGATGCACAGAGCATGTTGAGCGTGATTGCCGACACCCTGCCGGGTGAAGAAACGGCGCACGTCAAGCACATATACAACGACATCTGCGAGGGCGAAAATGCACGGAGGACTATCCGATTTGCCGACACTGCTTTTGCGGTGTTGGCGGAACACCTGCACGGCTACACGGCTACACCCATCGGTGGTGACATCGCCACGGACGACATCGCGCATACACCGGATGTGTACACATTGACAATGCAGATGGATGGTGACACCTCGTCATCACAAGTGGCGCTCGTCAAGACTCTCGCCCATGACTACATGATGTTGGCTATTGTGTGTGGGTGGCTTGCGCTTATCGGCAGTGACAGACTTGACTACTACGCCGCCAAGCGTGACACTGCGTTGGCTGACGCTGTCAAGGCGGCTGACAGCCACAACCGCATAGGGAGGGTGACACCGTTTTTTGGCAATACATAGCGTTTTGCACACTTTACACATATTTGTGCAAAATGTGCATATATTATATAGTAAGGTGTGGCAATGTGTGTCGCACCTTCTTTTTTGCTCGTCTTTGCTAAAAAGTGTTAACATTGTACATTTTATTGGACGAAGTGTTACATATATATCACATTGTGTATTTTCTTTGCGTCAGAAATCAAAACAAAACACTAACTCAACCGACCCGCGCAGGTCGTTAAAGTCCGCAGCAAGAAACTATGAAAATACTTAGCATCTACAAGAAAGAAGAATGGACGGCAGACGAAATCCGTGAGAACATCGCAGTTCTGTTTGGCAACGATGAGATAGGCAGCGACTACGCAGATACTATCATCAAACTCCTCGACCAGACAGACAGCACAGAATGTGTAATAGAAGGTGAAGGTATGGACATGCAGCCAATGATTGTCAAGCGCGCTGACATATATGAGAATAATGGTGAATCAGAAATAGCAGAAGAAGATTTACATTTTTAAAACAACTGAACAACAAAATGGAATTGAAGGAAATATTAAGAAACGAGCAAAACGAGAAGACGGCACAAGTACGTATGCGCTTGTGCAAGGCGCTGAAGCGAGCAAGGACAGGCAAGGAAATGTCGCAGATGGAACTCAGCGAGAAGAGCGGTGTCGCAAGGTCAAACATCGCAAGAATCGAGGGCGGCAACCTTAACACTGGCTTGGACACCATCATCAAACTCTGCGAGGCACTTGATTGCTCGCTCGAAGTAATCCAAAAATAGCAAGACCACCACACACAGAAAAGTGGTTGCACATATCGTGCATCCTCTTTTTTTTGTCCCCACACAATGGGAGTCACCTCCTGCGTGGCACGATGACGATGTCACAGCCGAGAGCGTTGCATATCTTGGCGAGAGAGTGGAGCCCAAGATACCGAGGATAGTCTGCTGGGTGTTCGCCTCGTCTGACTGTCATATTCGACACGCATGCCAACTCCGAGAGTGCGGCTATTGACAGATGCCTTGCCCTGCGTGTGGCGAGGAGCTGTATACCCAACTCCTCAAATATTCTCCTTACCTCCGGAGGGGTGACCACCTCCGTGCCGAACGGTCTACCCCTGCGCCTCATCTCTCTCAGATTTCAAAATCTCCAAATCTCCGACCAATTGGCGGAGTGTGCGCAGATCATGCGCCACGTACAACTCTCCGTCACACTCTATCAGTGCCGTCACCTCGTCCGCGCCTACGGCAAACAACTCTCTCGGATTGATGTCAAGTGCATCCGCTATCCTCCTGATGGTGGAGAGGGTGGGGTTCTTGAGGAGTCCGTTGAGGTTCTGCTTCCTGATGCCAAGGCGGTCAGCCAATGCCGTCTTCGTCAGTCCTTTCGCCTTTAATATTCTGTCAAGGTTGTCCATATATCTGTATGTTTATGGCGCAAAGGTACTTATTATATATATAGTAATGTGTATACCAATTACTAAACAATGTTAACGTAATACATTTTCTTTACTTTTTATTTGTTTAGTAAAGTTATAGATATTACCTTTGGGGCGTAATTCAAAAAAATCAAAGAACTATGATACGATTTTTAGCATCAACGTCCCTGTCTCTGTTCTCCGCCACCTTGATGGCGGCAGTGACCGACACGCAAGACCTTACCGCAATATATGCGGCGGCAGCCTTCCCCGTCTGGGCACTCGGCTTGTTCGTCAAGTATAAAGGTAGTAAAAAGAACAACATCTAACAACTTAAATATTAACCAATAAACAACAAATTATGAAAGCAATCTTCTTGGCGGTGGCACTGCTGATGGCATCCACCGCAAGCGCGAAATGGGTAGAGTCTCAGACCATCACGATGGAGTCGCCACGCATACATCAGGGCGAAACCAAAAAAGGAAACGTCAAATACTACATTGTGGTGAGCGACGGAGTGAACCGCAAGGAAGTCAGCGTGAGCAAGAGCAATGCGGAGTCCGGGGTGATCACCCTTGTCAAGTGGGTGGACGATGAGACAGGCAAGATACGCTACACCACACGCAGCGGAAAGAAGCGAACCGCCACCCCTGACATTGATTTAAACAAAGTAACAACCGAATAAAACAACAACGACAATGACAACAAGACAATATATCTCAGCGGCACTCCTCTCAGGAGCGATGTTTATGTGCGGCTTCGGAGCCCACGCCGCCTATGCCTCAACCGAGGCTGTCAACAAAACCTGCTGGTGCGGCAATGCCTTTTTCTGCTTAATGGATTCCGTTGCGGATGACGAGCCGTTGTTGTGGGCGAAAGTGGAGTCCTCTCCTGAGTGGCAGGAGTTCGCCACAGCCTACGACCGAGGAGAAGGACAGACCGAGGCTAAGGCGGTGTGGGAGTATCTGTGCGAGCAGGACACCACCGGCTATGTGGCTGACTGCCTCAGCGGATGTGACGCATACACCGAATGGATGGAGGGTTATTAGCCCATGGGGGTTACCGAGACAAGGGAGACAGATTATGCCTCCCTTTTTTTGTAGCAAATCCTGCAAGGGGTGTAGTGCTTTGCCTCCGCCTCCTGCCTTGTCATCTGCCTGGCTCTGCGTCCGCTCCAGGGCGCAGGCGGAGATGGAGCATAACGCCATCATCGCCACGAGCGTAAGTCTGATTATAGCACCCATCTATCTGTCATAATTGTCGTACACAACCTTGCAAGCCGCAAGCGAGCCGATCAGCACTATCCCAATCCAATACCACGCAAGAGCCACCTCCTTGAGCACTGCACTGACTGATGACAAGTCGGCAAGGCACAACTCCTGCACAATCGGAGTCGCAGTTGCACATACAGCAGCCACAACTGCCACCCTCCGCTTGTGGCTCGGAGCGACACGCACCGTCGCCCCTATCGCACACGCCACGAGAAAGCCGTACACAAAAACCCACAGATAGAAGACCGGAAATTTAGAATTAGCCAAGCGGACAAGGGCCTGACAGAACCAATTGTCGTTATGCAGCGTCCTAAGCCAATCAAGCAAGGATTGCAACAATCCGAACTCTATCCAGTTCGCCAACGACCACGCCACGACTGCCACAATCGGCACCGCTATCCATCTCAATATTTTCTTCTTACCCATTTTACTTTTTCTTTTTATTTCTGAAAATCCATCTGTATCTAACATAAATAAGGAACAACGAGGCTCCCACTCCGAGCATTATCCATCTCGACGGAGCAAGAATGTCTCCTAAAGGCACAATCTTTTGAACCTCCAACACAATATTTACCACGAAATTGTACAGGAGGAATGCTCTGTGAATCCAGCAATATCCGAACGTCACCGAAAGGCACAAGAGCAGAAAGAACACTATCAAGGAACTCTTGCCTATGATATTGGCAAGCGACCAATGATAACCACAAACAAGGGCGGACAGATGCCCCATCATCATTGCCGCCCCAACAAAAGGAGACCACCCCACACCCTCTCCTGCAAAGGTGGATGTCCTTATGCAAGTGCAGTGCCTCCACGATCTTCAAGTCTATAAGATGCATCCCTAAGAAAAACCTTCTCATAATATTATTTATTTTGATTCATTTCCGCAATCAAGGAGCGGAGGAACTTGATTTCCTCGTTCTTCTCAGCGAGCTGGTCTCGCAACATTTCGATAACGACATCATTGTTCTCCGTCATTGTCTGCGTGTTGTGGCTGGAGTTGTCATCGATATGTTGACCCCTTGCGTTAGCCTCGTCCACCTGCCTCTGCAATTCCTCGTCTGATATGTCGCTACAGCACATATCGCCTACTCCATTGAGCAACCATCGCAGCGAAATATCGGGGAATCTCTTTAAGATTCTATCGATAATCTTCTGAGAAGGTGTCGCTCTAATGTTGCGAATGTACCCATTAGATAGGTTACACTCTCGCTCCAGCCCAGATTGTGTAAGCCCTTTTTGTTTGGCAATTTTTATAACTCGCTCTTTTATAGTTTCTTCCATTATTCTTAATTTAGAATCATTCCAAATAATATATTTTGAGAGAATTTATTGAGAAAATTCCTTGTATTCTCTGAGAAAAACCTCTATCTTTGTGTCGTATTCCAAAACAAAGATATAAAGCGAATACTTATTAAGACCACAAAGTTACTAATATAAAACTAATTAGCAATGAAAAAGGTAAAAAAATTGTCCGTAAGGGCAACATTGAGAGAGATGGAGGTCGGTGACGTAGTCGTCTTCGGCTACCGAGAAGCCTCCACATCTACCGTCCGTGCCGCCGCCTGCACCATCAACAAAGGCGGAAAGAAAAGAATCAGCGTAGTGCAGAACTACCGCGAACTAAAGACAACCGCAACGAGAACGAAATGAATACGCTTGACATCAACAGCATCCTGCAATCCGGTCAGAACGTCACCATCTCAGTGACCACCGAACAACTGAGACAGGCTTTCCTCGCTTGGGGTGAATGCCTGCTCGAAGCGGTCAAACCGCAGGAGGAAGACGCTCTGCTCACCATCAAGGAGGCTGCCGAATATGTGGGCGTCAGCGTGGGAACAATCCACAACCGCATACGCGGTGGATGGCTCCCCACAGGACGAAACGGCAACATAATAAGGATCAAGAAGAGCGACCTTGACAAGGTGTTCAGTCATTAACTAACCAATAACATATAGAGCAATGCAGACAAAAAAATTAAAGAGTGTCCTACTGAGCGAAGCGCAAATCGCGCAAATCGCGAAAGAATTCAAAAAAGAGATTGACGAGTCCTATTCGGATGCGTTCTCCCGTCCGTGGAAGGAATGGGAATGGGACACCGAGGTTGACGACATAATAGCCGTCACAATCAAGTACAATATGTGGGCGGAGAACAGGTACTTCCGCGCAGCAACCTACACGGAGCCCGAAAACAGAGAGGACGCCTACGGAGTCATTATCCTTGACATCACCGCCTGCGATATGGACGGGGAAGAGGTAGATATCGAGAACCTGAATGATCTATGGGAAGAGATTGAAGATTACAACAACACTTGTGAATGGACATAGATATGGAAGAAGACGTAAGACGTATATACCGCCCCACGGTCTGGGCGAAGCGGCTTGAAGCCTACAAAGCCGCTGAAGCGGCTCTCAGAGAGAGCGCACCGAAAGTGAAAGAAGCAGACGATGCTGCCGCCAAAGCCTTGATAGAATGGGCGGATGAATACGAGGAGAACATCAAGATTCTCGAAGACCGCAAGCCGATAGGTATCAAGAGTGAATCACTGAACGATGTTATCCGACAATGCAAGGAAGCGATAGCACAAGCCGAACAAGATGCCGAACAAGATGCGGAGGTCACTACTAAGGTGACAGGCGTAGACGGTAAGATCTACGACTTGTTGGTCGAGTGCAACCGCTACATCTCCGGCGAGTGGGCAATCTCGCCGATATTGGACGGTCCCACATATACGCACCTTCTTCAAGAAGCTCAGTTCTTCTGTGATATGGTTGGACACGAATGCTCCGACGCATTCATCTACGAATAAGGCAGTATGGTACACGGATGGGTTCGAGTCCCATCCTGCCTACAAAGAGTACATTGACGTATTGACTACAAGCATAACGACCGCAACGAGTCGCACACAATAAGCATTCCAGCCGAGTGTGTGAGTTGGCGTTGCGGATGTGGTCAGCACCGACTATGAAACAGGTGCTGGGGCTAAGCGGCGAGCCTATGACGCCGCAGTGTATACAACCAACCAACGAGCAGCACTCCTTACAGAGCAATTGACTGCTCACTCTATATATTCCGAGCGGTGGCAAGGTGCCGAGGGGAGGTTCGATTCCTCCTCGTGACTGCCGTCAAATCATTGGCGGTCTCATTAGAGACTTGGTGTCGCAGGGGAGGTTAGCCTCGTACCACCGCTCCTATTCCCTTTATAAAAGCAATTTTTACTCATAATTTTCCCTCCAAACCCGTGACGGGCGCAGGAGGTACAAGGCAGAGCGCGGTGGTTCCGCATTTCCCATTTAGTAGAGTATGATTGAGTTTAGTAATTGAGTTTAGTAATTGAGTTTAGTTGATATTTGTTTTTTGTTGGGGGTTCGATTCCCCCCTCTGCCACACACTTTCTTTTTTTGACTGTAGTTTATTACCTCTCCGTCCGCGAGGATATGGGAGGCATCACGGCTCGCACTGGTAGGCTTCGGTCGGTAATTATTAACAACGTCTTATCCAATTCTCTACGACCGGGGCGAGGTTCGATTCCTCCGAGCCGACTATTACTTTCTTTATCATTTATTGACATCATTTATTGACAATGTTTTTTCTCGGAGGCGGTCTGTGAGGATAGTCTCCTTTTTATTAGACAATTATAAAAAAACTAAATATATGAAGAAACTAATCATCTACCTGCTGATGACCGTGTGGATGGGAGTCAGCATCGTCCTCCTATGCAACGAGGACGAGAGTGCGACACTATTGCCGTTCGCTCTCACAAAGGCCGGGGCGTTGGCATCGTTCCTCGCTTCCCTGAAAATCTTATGTATGCTAACAGACAGAAAACTTATATAGATATGGCAGACAAGACATTTATCGAGCGTGTGATTGCGGTGCAGTCCCAGCTCAAAGCACCGAAGAATCAACGGAACGACTTCGGCGGCTTCAATTACCGCAGTTGCGAGGACATCCTCGAGGCGGTTAAGCCTCTCCTCAAAGCCGAGGGGCTGTGTCTAACCATCACCGATGATATTGTGATGCTTGGAGACAGATACTATGTCAAGGCGACCGCAACACTGACTGACGGAGAACGATCGCTGCCCAACCAGGCATTCGCTCGGGAGCCAGAAGAACGAGCGAAAATGGACGGAAGCCAAGTGACAGGTTCTGCTTCATCCTATGCGAGAAAATACGCGCTCAACGGCTTGTTCGCAATCGACGACACCAAAGACGCAGACGCTCTGAACAACGGCAAGGAGTATACGGTAACCTCGAAGGGTTCAGGCAAGGCAAAGGCGACTGCTCCAGCACCCAAGATTCCTGCTCCTGACAAGGCGGCAGTAATAGCGGCGGTGTATGCCGCACAGACCGAGGAGGAAGTCGTTGCGATATATAAGAAGAACTCTTATTACTTCGGCAAGGACGAAGCGGTAATCACCGCTTGTTCCCAAAGAAAACAACAACTAAAACAAGGCTAATATGTTGAGATATTCAGATATAATATTTGACCCCGTCGGGCATACCTACACCGCGCCCGACGGGAGGGCGTTGCAGGGCATCACTGGGATGCTCCAACGGCAATTGTTTCCCAATGAATATGCCGGGGTTGACGAAGAGACGCTGAAGGCCGCAGCCGAGCGTGGCAGTGCAATCCACGCACAAGTGGAGTTCTGCGACGACTTCGGCACTACTTTCGAGGATATTCCAGAAGTGGTAAATTACCAACGGCTAATCAAAGAGGGCGGCTACGTTCCGTGTGAATCAGAGTACGTTGTCAGCGACAACGAGCACTTTGCGTCTCCTATTGACAAGGTGTTCAAAGTCTCCGAAACGGAGTATATCCTAGGCGACATCAAAACCGTGCGCAATCTCAACGAGGACAAGGTGCGTTGGCAACTGTCCATCTACGCCACATTCTTCGAGCGGCAGAACCCAGGCTGTAAGGTTGTCGGTCTGCTTGCCATCTGGCTTCGTGGGGACAAGGCTAAAATAACGGAGGTACAGCGCATTCCTGACGGCGTGATTGACTCTCTCCTCGCCGCCGAGGTGGAAGGACGGCAATTCGTCAACCCACTTCCGAGCGTCAACACGTTGCCCGACCGCTACAAGGCTATGGAGATGCAGATCCTTGACCTGCTCGCAAAGAAGAAAGAGATAGAGGAGCAGGTGAAGACGTTCTCCGAGCGGATGAAGGGCGAAATGGAGAAGGCAGGTGTGAAGAAGTGGGAAACCGACAATATGCGGCTCACCTACATAGAGCCTTCCACCAAAGAAACATTCGACTCCAAGAGATTCAAGGAGGAACATCCTGAAGACTATAGAGAGTACATCAAGACAACAAAAGTAAAACCATCAATAAAAATCACAGCATTATGAGTAACTACACTGGATCAATCGACTTAACCAAAGTCCCAAAGAGATTTTTTAAGAAAGTTCTGTGCAAGGACGGCACGGAACACGTATTCTTGAATGTCGGTCTATGGGAGCGCAAAACTCCATCCACCTTCGGCGAGCGTACATACACCCATTCTATGAAAGTAAGCGTACCGAAAGACCAAAAAGTGGAAGGCGAGAATTATTACATAGGCGACTTCTCCGAACTGGAGCCTATGCCAAGCCAGCCGACCACGGAACAGATTGAGGCGGCTCCGTCTGCCTCCTCCGACGATCTTCCATTCTAACGGACTATGTTGTTCGACCTTTCCAACCCCTACGATTGTGAGCGTGCAAAGACACGCTTGCAGTCGTTGATTGACAAGCACTCGCCCTCGGTCGAACTGACCGAGAGGAAGCAGCGTAGCGATCCACAGAACCGCTACCTGCACGTCTGTATCGGCATTGTGGCAATGGAGACGGGCAACACGATGGACTACGTGAAGCGGTATTACTTCAAGGCGCATTGCAATGCAGATTTGTTCGTCACCGGACGTTTCGATACCCGTCTGCAACAGAACGTGAGGACGCTGAAATCAAGCAGAGACTTGTCAACTGAGGATATGACAACGGCAATAGAACGCTTCCGAAACTGGGCGGCCACCGAAGGTTGGTACATTCCCACTCCAGAGGAAGAGTATATGATTAGACAGGCTGAGATTGAAATCAACAGAAGAAAGGAGTATCTATGACAAACCACGACATTATCATCGGCATCGACCCGGACGTGGAGGCAAGCGGTGTCGCAACACTCGTCAGAGGGACAAAGAAGATTGACGCCACCACAATGACGCTTCCCACGCTGTTGGACTACCTCCGCAGAGTGCGCAACGAATATCCAACGTTGACGGTCGCTGTGGTGGTGGAGGCTTCTTGGACTACTGCCCACAACTTCCATTCACTGCCTTCCGACAGCAAGGCGGTGGCGGCTAAAAAAGGCTACCACGTGGGGCGCAACCATCAGATAGGCATCGACATTGCCGACATAGCGCGGCACTTCAGCCTTGATGTACGGCTTCAACCGCCTCTGCGCAAGATATGGAAAGGCAAAGCCCGCAAAATCACCCACGAGGAGATATGCGCCATCACCGGCTATACCGCCAAGCGGAGCAACCAGGAGGAGCGTGACGCTATGCTTCTTGCGTGGACATCAGCCAATCTCCCAATAAAAATCAAGTTATGATTGACGATTCCGCACTATTGAAGATGATAGCACAGATGCAGGAAAAACTGAATCCTCCTGCGCTTGTGCCGTTCACAGCCATACACAACGCTGTACGTGAAGAGACGCTTGCGGCTCTACGCAGACTTATCAAAGAAAAACGATTGACCTACCACAGACAACTGAACGACCATTCAGTGTCTATTGACACTAAGGAGTAAGCAATATGGATTTTGTATTCAAGACAGAATGGATGAACGCTATATCCAAGCTCAAACCCGAGCAGCAGGCGGAAGCATATTCAGCGATTCGGACAATCGTGGAGGAACAGTCTATGCCGGACGGTTTATCCTTCGAGGTGGACTTCCTTCTGACTGCCATCTATAGTCAAATTGTGGACGGTATGGACATCCCCAGCAAGCGTGGGGCTCCAAAAGGAAACCGCAATGCGGCAAAAAAACAAATCGAAAACAATTCAGAAACAATTGAAAAACAAAAAAAACAAATAAAAACAAATAAAACAATTGATTTGAATTGTTTTTCCGAAAAAGAAGAAACCCCTTCTCCCCCCACACCCCCTACTACCCCAGAAGAAAAAGTCCCTGAAGAGAAAGAAAACTACGACTACGTCGTAGCAAAAGAAAGAGAAAAACCGACATCGCCGACGGCAACGGAGATTATCCCTGTGTCGGAGATTGAGGATGTCTTGTTGGGCGAGGATATGTGGGTGGAGGCTATGTGCTATAAGTACAACCTTCCTCGTGACAGACTTGCCGTGCAGCTCCACACCATCAAGCGTGGATGGATTGAGCGTGGGCAGGACTTCAAGACCTTGCAGGATGCGAAGAAGCACGCTGATTCGCTCCTAAACATCCGTAGAGCCAACGGAGAACTTGCCCAGCCGCCGGCGTGGAACGAGTTTCTCTACGACCTTATGGCTCCGCACATAGACGCTCTCGGCTACAATGACGAGATTTTTGCGGCTTTCGGGCGGCACTATATGCAGGATGTCGGCAACGGCAAGCCTTTCTTCATCGGCATTCCACGCTTCGAGGAGGACATCTACGAGAGAATGAAGAACTTCAAGGAATCATATAAACCACCAGAGAATGAACAGCCTGTGCAATCCGGAAGCGGAAGCCAATCTGCTTAGTGCCTGCGTCACCAACAGCGGTGAGTTCTACCGTCTTGCCGATGTCCTTGACCCTGAGGTGTTCACCGTTCCGGAGAACCGCACGATATGGGAGGCGATGCTGTACATCCGCAACAACGGAGGCGATGCCGATATGATGGCGGTGACGGCACGGCTGATGACGGTGGACAAGGCGGCATTCCTCGCATTCTCCGAGCAGTGTGCTCGCCCCGTGACTTCCGCCATCGGAACGGACGAACTGTTGACCGACTTGCTTGTGAGGAGGCGCACGCTTGCCGCGATTATGGAGGCGCAGCAGAAACTTATGCAACCGCTCGAACCTTCAGAGACGACCCTCCAGCGGCTCAACTCGGAGATTGCCAACTGCCTTGTGTCGAACACCACGGAAATGGTGACGGCTGAGGAGGCTTGCAACGAGGTGATGCGTAACGTGTTCGACAATCAGTCACGGACGCACAACGCTCCGGAAATTCCCGTGGGGCTTAAAGGGATAGACGAGCGCGGAGGACTGCACACAACAGACCTGACAATTATCGCCGGCGAAACGTCTATGGGCAAGACTTCCCTTGCGCTGACGTTCGCCCTCAATGCCGCCACCGCGGGTGTCGGTGTGGGGGTAGTGACGCTGGAGATGTCGGTGATGCAGCTTGCGGCACGTATGGTGTCGGGCGATGCGCAGGTGTCTTCCTCTGACATCCTCTACAAGCGGCTCGGAGCGGACGATTACAACCGCGTGGGCGCCGCAGTGGAGAGGACGGGAACGCTGCCTATGTGGTTCAACCGCAAGGCGCAGAGCGTGGCGAAGATATGCGCCTGGATACGTCAGCTTGCCTACCGCAAGAAGGCGAAACTCTTTGTCATCGACTACCTCCAGCTTATCTCGATGGGTAAGATTGACAACCGCGTTCAGGAGATTGGCGACATCTGCGCCACGCTGAAGCGGCTCGCCGGTGAGATTGACGTGAGCATCATTCTGCTCTCCCAACTCAGCCGCGACCGCATGAACCCCTACCCTTCCCTCGCCCGTCTGCGTGGCTCCGGTGAGATTGAGTCGAATGCCGACAACGTGATATTCGTCTACCGCCCCGAGTACTACAAGACTGAGGGTAAGAACCTTGGCTACAAAGACAGGTTCGCCAATGTCAGTACCGACGGCACTGCGGAGATCATCGTGGCTAAAGGCAGGAACACGGGTACGACATCATTCATTGCCGCCTACGAGAAGCAATACACAAGGTTCTCCGACCTTGCCGATATGCCAACGGCTACGATGGTGACGGCAAATCGGGAACAACTACCATTTTAACTGAAAAAATGAAAGAACAGATTCAAAAAGACAAACGTGTGAACAGCAGGTTCCTCACTGCGCTACTCGTGGCGGAAGCGGCTCTCAGACCGATAGCCAACGACTGGGCGCATCTCGACGAAGGGGAACTCAACGACATCATCCGATGCCTGCACACCATCAACGACCTGCAAGGACAGGCAAGAGCGTATGAAGACTATCTCAACAAACAACTACAGACTGCTGATGCGGTGCGCGAGGGCGGTCGTGGAGATTCCCCACGACAAGAACAACCTTCGCTTGGTCAACCTTCAGCGTCAAGCAAAAATCCTGCTGCGCTATGAGGAACGAAAACTACTACACTCCGGAGGAAGAGGCGATGGCTTTCAAGGCCAAGAGTGAGGCGGTGGACTATTTCTTCCGCGACGCCATAGCTCACTACTCCCCCAAACAGAAAATGATTGTGGAGGTGCTTGACATCCGATTCCCTCTTCACAAGGATGTCTACAAGGCGTATATGCTTTCTATTCCTGTCAGTGTCATCGCCAAGGATTACCTAATGACGCAGAGGGATGTGAGAAGAGTAATCAAGGCTTACGAACTCAATAAACTGTACTGATATGAACTACGACGTTATAGAGAACTCAAAGGCTGACTTGAGATTGAGCCGCCGCAAGGCTCTTGAGTTGCTTCCTGTCCTGCGCAAGCGTGACGAGGGAGGGAGAATTGTCAGAATAGATTCAAGAACAATTAAAATAGTCAGAAACAGATGAAGATAACGAAGATAAGGGAGGTGAAGACTCCCACAAGAGGGACTGAATGCTCGGCAGGGCTGGACTTCTACGTCCCGAAAGGCTTCACGGCTCGGCTGACATCGGGGACTGACATCCTCGTGCCGAGCGGTATAAGGGCGGAAGTGCCGCACGGCTACGCGCTGATTGCGATGAACCGCTCCAGCGTGGCGACATCCACAGACGCTATGCGGCGCGCCGGTCTGACACCAAAGGCAAACACCCCCAAAGGAACGCTCGTTGTCGGAGCGTGCGTGGTGGACGAGGACTATCAAGGCGAGATATACATACATCTCATCAATGTCGGCAGAAGCATAGAAGTAATTCATCCAGGAATGAAGGTGGCGCAGTTCGTGCTTACCCCTGTGAGTTACGAGGGTGTCGAGGTCGTGGATGAGGAAGAGTTGTTCAACCAAGCGACCGAGCGCGGAAAAGGCGGTTTCGGAAGCACCAAATAAATAACGATATGTACGAAGCGAGTGAATATACACCAGACTATGGCGCACGGGAACGCGCTTTGCAACTGCTCGCGGATGTAAAGAAACGTGAGGAGGGGAGCAAGGTCGTGCGACTTGACAAGCGCACGCTGGTTGTCCGCAACGAGAAGCGGATGGACGAGGGTTTACGGAAGAAAATCGAAAAGAAGCCACGCAAAAAAACGGTGGTCGTCACGACAAACAGACATAAGTCCTCCGTTTGTGCAGAGCAAGATACGAAAAAGTCCAACCGAACGAAAGCGAAGCCTATAAGGGCTAAGATTTCAATGGAGGCTATTATGCAGAAAACAGGCACAATTCAACGAAAAAGGGTTGGAATAACGTTCATAGATTTCTGCGCCGCCGAGATTGCGGAATTGCGCCGAATGGGTGAAAACACGACCGCGGAACGTTATGAGAAGATTTTGCGTATCAACCGCGACCTATTTGAGGGCATCGACATCGGTCTGCTTGACTATACGCATATTCTGGCTGCGCAGGAAGCAATGGCGCATAGGGGCTTGTCGATGAACTCCATCGGTATGTATAACCGCAATTTGCGGACAATGTACAACAGGGCGGTGGCACGGGGGATTGTAGAGGACGCTTCTCCGTGGAAGCGAGCGACTACGGCTGTTGCAAAAACGAAGTCACGTGCATTGTCAGACACGCAGTTCAAGGCATTGCTTGCAATCAATATGGACGAATTTTATAAATGGGGTGGGGTGGAAAAAGATACCACGCGCAAAGGGTATAGACAAGCATACGATTTGTTTATTCTCAGCTTTCTGCTCCGCGGTATATCTCCAGCAGACCTTGCAAGCCTTACTCCTTCCAATTTTCGTAACGGCAATATGACATACGCAAGAAAAAAGACACATCAAGTGCTTTCCATGAAGGTGCCAGAAAAGGCAAAGAAAATCATACGAAAGTATAAGGCTGATGGGGGTCGCAGCTTGCTGGGTGTGTCTTTAAATCGGATAAGGCAACTTAATTCATTCCTCACCAAAATCGGTGAATACATAGGTTTCTCAGAACCGCTGACATTCTACTGCGCACGGCACACTTGGGCAAGCCTCTCCAACGCTGCGGAGGTACCGTTGACGGTCATAAGCAAGGGAATGGGTCATACGGACATCAAGACAACGCAGATTTACCTTGCGTCAATTCAAACGGACGTGGTTGACAGGTATTCTGAAAAATTATACACCAAATATGGATTATAAAAAAAATAAAATTATGGGACTATGCAGTTTAGTAGCGACACCTGTCGCGGAAGAAAGCTCTATGGTGACAATCGCGCTCTCAAAGGAGGATTACCGCGCAATCACAGCACTGATTGACAAGGAACTGAAAATGTATGAGGCGCAGTTGCCGCATTTTGCGAGCAAGGCGATACTTGTGAAGGCTCTGACAAGATGCCTAAAAAAGACGGAAGCAGTCAGAGGTCTGAGGGAGAGATGGATAAACAATAAGCGATAATCTAACAAAACTAAAAGACAATGAATGTTTTGGAACAAAGACAGGCAGAGGCGGTGGTGAGCATCGCCAAGACATTGCGCTCCCCAGATTGGGAGCAGCGCAGGTATGAGATAGCAAAGGACATATTTGTGCATAGGATGATGCTTCCACAAGAGTGTCTATCACTAACCGACGAGGGTGATGCGGAGATTGCCGTTGATTTGGCGGATGCTCTGATTGACGCTCTGAAGAAAGGAGGTGAGAAATGAGATACAGAATAAGACCAAGAATCTATGCGTGCTTCACGCACATCGACCGACTGCCGATCGTGCAGTCAAGCATCACCACCTATGCGGTGCAGGTGAGAAAATGGTACGGCTGGGTGACTGTCAAGGAATACGACGAAGGCTCCGACTCAGATTTCGCCCTCAGCCAAGCGGAAGAACTTTTAGAATTTCTAAATCAATAAAAATAATGGAAAAGAAATACAAACTTACAGAAGAAACATTTGCGGTTGACGGGCACGTCCTGCACCGCATCAAAGCTCTTAGGGACTTTGGAAATGTCAAGAAAGGAGACTTAGGTGGCTTTATAGAAGAAGAATCTAATTTAGCTCACGACTGGAACTGTTGGATTTATAATGATGCAGTAGTACGCGGCGATGCGACAGTCTACGGCAATGCTATAGTCTACGGCAATGCTATAGTCTGCGGCGATGCGACAGTCTACGGCAATGCGGAAGTCTACGGCAATGCGACAGTCTGCGGCAATGCGGAAGTCTGCGGCAATGCGGAAGTCTACGGCAATGCGACAGTCTGCGGCAATGCTATGGTCTACGGCCATGCTATAGTCTGCGGCAATGC
>OGJF01000271.1_pt1 | contig 25772 bp, 13 predicted proteins | sample 1572001 | NCBI WGS metagenome assembly OGJF01 (sample SAMEA2582113, study PRJEB24529) | metagenome | biome: Human gut stool | place: China | collected 2011
TGGAATTTTTGTACAGGTCGTCAACATACCTTTCAATCGACCCGTTGTATTTGACCGCAATAATCTTAAAGATGAGCGGCTGATAGGTGGCCGACTGGGAGAATTTCTTCAAGCGCTCCACAAAGTCGCGCTTCTCTTCGCTCTCATTGTAGGGCGCCTTGTGACGTTTTTCAAAGGTGTCGTTCCAGAGGTCTTTGTAGAACCCCCATTTTATATTGCCTTCTTCATATTCATAAGCTTGCTCTGCGGGAGGGTTTACGTATGGGTCTCTTTGGTATATATAATAGGCCATTTTATCTGTTAACGATGAAGTGATAGCTGTAGACGTCCGTGAAGGAATACCATGTCTGGTCATCTCCCAATAGCGGGATCCCTTTAGAAAGTTGTAACACTGCATGGCAAGTTGGAAATTCATCATGGGGCAGATGGTGTCATCAATGGCCAGCTCGTGAAACAAAGCGGAATCCTTTTTGATGATGTCTTCTTGTTGGTTGGACTGTGCGTATGCTACAAAGTCCGAAGAGAACGCAGCGTGAAGCACGATGGTGAAGAGCAAGATAAATCGTTTCATGGTTTTATGTTTTTAAAATTGTATGATGGGGGAGGGGAGCTTGAAAGTTCGGAAAGGTCAGCAGTCTCGCTCCGTTAGTAGAGTATTTGTTTTCAGTTCTTAGTAATGGTGAAAGAATAACTTGAGCAATTTTGCGGAGTAAGGCGTAATATCTTATGCCCTGTCTTTTTGCCGTTTTTGCTTTTTATGCGTATGGAAATCCTTATGCGGTGAGGAGAAAACCGTTGCAGACAATCCGTTCCCTATCTTAGATAGCGAACGCCGTTCCACGTTCGACCGCGTCTCGTCCCACGTTCGCTCGCGTCTCGTCCAGCGTTCGGTCGTGCCTCGTCCAGCGTTCGCTAAAAAGTAGTAAGATGGAGGGCCGACGCATTACTTTAGGGGCTTCAAGATAGAATGTTAAATATTGGCACACGCCCTTGCAGTGGAGTTTTGCGTTGCATAATCGTCTGTTGCGGCGCCAGCATAGTAGCTCACTTTGCTCGCAAAGTGAGGGCCACGAACACGTAGCGAATATGACCAGCGCTCTGGAGCATATCTTTGTTGAATTTCCAGTTCGTGTTTGGTCGCCACAATATTCGTCCCCCTCACTTTGCGAGCAAAGTGAGCTACAGTGCTTCGCCTCAGGCCTTCGCCGCATAATCAGAAGAATTTCAGTCAATCACTTCTCCCCCTGCTCCGCAACGTAGACATAAGCCCCCGTAAGTCTTGGTCTGATGGTCGCGCGGTTTTCGAGCCAATATTTATAAACCATCAAGGAGAGGGTCAGTTGCGCTCCATAATCCTTGTCGAGTCGCTTGAAACTTGGAGTTCTGACAAATCGCTTGAGCCGTTTCTTGTTGCTCATGATGGAATTTTTGTACAGGTCGTCAACATACCTTTCAATCGACCCGTTGTATTTGACAGCTATAATCTTGAAGATGAGCGGCTGATAAGTGGCCGACTGGGAGAACTTCTTCAAGCGCTCCACAAAGTCGCGCTTCTCTTCGCTTTCATTGTAGGGCGCCTTGTGGCGTTTTTCAAAGGCATCGTTCCAGATGGCTTTGTAGAACCCCCATTTTATATTGTTTTCTTTGTATTCAAAGTCATGTTCTAAGGATGCGGCTACGTATGGGTCTTGCAAGGATAAATATTCTATTTTATCCGTGTACGTCCAAAAATTCTCTATAGCATAAACGCCTTTTATCTTTTCCCATTGGCGGTAGCCTTTCAAAAAATTGTAACACCTCATGGCAAGTTGGAAATTAATCATGGGGCAGATAGTGTCGTCAATGGCCAGCTCGTGAAACAAAGCGGAATCCTTTTTGATGACGTCTTCCCGTTGAATGGTCTGTGCGTATGCTCCAAAGTCTGAAGAGAAGGCAGCGTGAAGCACGATGGTGAAGAGCAAGATAAATCGTTTCATGGTTTATGGTTTTTAAAATTGAATGATGGGGGAGGGGAGCTTGAAAGTTCGGAAAGGTCAGCAGCCTCGCTCCGTTAGCAGAATAATCGTTTTCAGTTTTTAGTAATGGTGAAAGAATAACTTGAGCAATTACTAATCTCCAGTCGTCAGCCCAGTCTTCCCTTTCCGTTTTTGCTTTTTATGCGTAGGGGAATCCTTATGCGGTGTGGAGAAAAACGTTGCTGACGATTCGTTCCCTATATTGGTTGGCGCCTCTCGTCCCAGGTTCGGTCGTCACACGTCCCAGATTCGAACGTCTCTCGTCCCAGATTCGAACGTCACACGTCCCAGATTCGGTCGTCTCTCGTCCCGCGTTCGCTGACAAGTATAGGGTTTGCGGTGGTTAGTCAGGTTGGTTGTTTATGGAGACAAGACATCTGCTTGTCTTAAAGTGATGTTGGAAAGGCAGATATAATCTTCAAAAACAGGGAGAGGAAGGTATTGGAAAGTGGCTGCGGCAATCTCAGCATTGTTTTCCACATGGTTGTTGCTGGATACATTTGGAAGACCACTGAGATGTGCCACAGAACTTTCCGTTCTTATCTCACAATTGTTTCGATGGGGGAGTCGGTGTTCAAAATTGGCGTTTTAGCTTCGTTTTAAATGCGTTTGTTGAGAATGATTTGCCAGCGAAATTACAAAACGCCCGAAAATACGCCTAAAAACGGAGTACACTTTTAGTACACTTTTTACAACGGCTTGAAATACAGGTGCCTAAGGAAGAGCCTTCATCGGGACTTTCCCGTTGCTCTTTATTGAATTATTAGGGTTTTCCTTGGAAATTTCGGATAAGGTTGTCGAAATTTTTGCTGCTTTTCCCGTCCTCGTTGAATAAGATGCCAGCCAATTTTGCGCGGATTTTCGTAACGTTTTGTTTGCTGATGAGAAGCAGAATCGCCAAATCCGTAGGGGAATACCCAAGGCGTATTAGAATACAGAGCTGGATGTCTCTTTTGTTGATGCTTCCAGAAAAACTTTCAAGAAAATCCAGGAAATGCCAGTCGTTGGCTTGCATGTAGAAATACAAGCCATTCCAAATGGCTTGGTCCTTGATGGGTTTCTCTTCGTCAATAAGGCATGCTATGTCTTTCTTGATTTTCTCTATATCAATGGTGGGGATTTTTGTTTTTTTCAGGCCAAACAAATATTTGAGTGTGCCGTTCTCCTGTTCGGCAAGCGATTGTTTGAAAACGTAAAGCATGAAGAAAAAATGGTTGATCATTCTGCTGATGGTCTTCCTGTTTTTGATGCAAAGATATGCCAACAGGCAAAGTGTCAGGATAAGAATGACAATAGAGATGGGAGAGGAAAAATGGTAGTACCATCTGTCGTTTACCAACATCTCGTTCTGCTTCTTTAGCATTTCGTTCTCGTGTATATAGAATCCGTCGTGCAGATTGTTGGATGTTTCCAGACTGTCTGCTTTGCTATGGGCTATTATATATTTTGCTAAATATTTGTTGACAGAGTCCGTTTGGTTCTTAATGCTATATGCGTTGGCCAGTTCCCCGTAGGTACTGGCTTTTACCAATTCGCTGCAATATTTCAGTTCATTGTGGTAACAAATGATGGCGGAATCGGTCATTCCTTTCAGTAGATAGTAATCTCCTTTGTTGGAGTAGTAAACGCCAAATTCACTTTGGTTGTAACGGTATTTGGCATCGGGCGAACAAATCACGTTCTTTTCGTATTCCAAAAGAAATTCATTGGCTTTGGCCAGTTCGTTTCTGTGCAGGCACACCTCGCTCATCGGTAGCAATTCGTCATAGGCATCTTTTTTCAACCCTAATTTCGTATATAGGTCGTAGGCTTTTCGGGAATACTCATACATCATGTCGTAATTGTTTTCCCATCTGAAATGATCCACCAAATGCCCGTAGCAATCGCTCAGGGTGCAGCTGTCTTGGGTCTCTTTTGCGTAGTAAGCCGCCTTTTCGTAGCTCCGTCGGACGATGTCGTTGTCTGGTTGTTTTTTCGAGATGCCTCCCAGCAGCATATAGCATTTTCCCAGCAGTTTTATGCTGCGCAATGTGGTGGTGTCGTTACATTGTGTGGCCGTAAAGCATTCCTTTTGCGACTCTTTGAATTTCATGTCATCGTAGAGCATGCAGGCCAGAATGTAGTGTGCACGCATCTTGTCGTAGGCCGTTCCGTGTTTATCATAATGTCTCACCGCCTGGCGCATCATGGAGTCGTTGTTCAGGCGGTAGAATCGCTTTATCAGATAGTCGTGTTTGAGCATGACATAATACATGCTGTCGTTGTGGCTCAGTTCGTTGGGCTTGGCACCGACTTTGTCGAGCAGTTCGGTGATGGCGTTGGTGTCCATCGGTACACATTCGAGCAGGGAGTCAACGCGCTCAAGTTCTTGGCGCGTGTTGGCTCGCTGGCAGCTGTTGAAGTGCGGCATGGCCAGTGCGAAAAGCAGAATGTATATGCAGACTAAGTGCTTCATGGCAGGTGCGTGGTGTTAGTAGCTGCAAATATAGTGATTTGTTGTTAAATGAAATTAAGAAGTATGCTGATTTTTTACATAAATAGGTGGCCAACATCTGACCACCTACTTACAAATACAAAATTTATGTTGCGTGAGGCTATACGGCCTCTCCCATGATGGAGAGGTATTTTTTCAAAGAGCTTATTTCCGCTTTTGCGATGAGCATTTGGAAGGCTTCGGGGGCATTCTGTGTGTGTGAAGCCTCCAAAGCAGTGTAATAGTTCAATTTGTCCTCGTTGGTGCCTTTGAGGTTTATCAGTGTGTAACCATATCTCAGAAGGTAAAGGTTCATCAGAAGCCTTGAGGTGCGTCCGTTGCCATCTATAAAAGGGTGGATGCGCACAAGTTCATCGTGAAGGAATGCTGCAATCAACACGGGATGCACCTTTTCATTCTCCATTTCTCGGAACTTAATCATGAAGTCCTCCATCTGCTTTTCGATGAGATACGGCTGTGGCGGAATGTGTTGGCTGCCCGAAATCATCACGGGCACCATGCGGTATCGTCCTGCCTGTTCACGATTGATGCCGTGAAGAATGATGGCGTGTATCTCTTTTGTCGTGCGCCCGTTAATCTCTGTTTCGTTTTTTGCAAGGTCCTTGATGTAGTCAATGGCTTCGCGGTGGTTTATCGCCTCCAAGTGCTCACGCATTGACTTTCCGGCAATGGTCACGCCCTCATTGACAACAAGTTCTGTTTCCTGCAACGTGAGCGTGTTGCCCTCTATCCTGTTGCTTTCGTATGTGTATTCAATGGCAAAAGCCTCGTCTATCTTTTTCAGAGCCTCAGCGGGCAGAGGACGAAGCGCAACCAAACGTCCTTTCAGTGTGTCGCATTTCTGCAATTGCCTTTTTAGTTCTTCTGTCATGTTCTATCTTTTTATGCGTTCGATAATTTTTCGGGTCTTGTGTGGTGGCTTGGTGGAAATTCCTCTCCGTTCTTTGCAAGAATCGTAAGCGGGTGGTCTGAATGATAAGTGGGTGTTCAAATTTGAGCCTTTTATTTTGCCATCACTTACACTTTTGCAAAGGTAGTTATTATTGTTAGTAATGGTTCGTAGGTGTTCAAAATTATTTTAGGGGTGTTCTATAAATTAGCTTGAGGGAATCAGATTTTTTAGAACCACCTTCGAGTCAATTCTAAATAAAAATCCTCCATTAAAACTAATTTATAGAACACCCCTTTATAGTATCCATACATGGAAAAACCAATCTGATATCGCCGAGCAAGGCAATATCAGACTAATTATGAATACCTGCTTCTGACCGCCATCTCAGAACATCCTCATCAACTGCGACTTCGCCAGCGCCGCGTCGCGCTCGGCCTCCAGCAGAGCCGTTTGTGCCTCATTGAAGAAGGAGAGTTCGAGCAGATAGTCGGTCATTGAAATCTGCCCCGTTTGCAGGGCGCGTTGCAGGAGGTGTACATTGTCGTTTCCCTCCATTTCGCGTTTCAGCCTTTCCGCCGTTTGCTGGCAGCGCAACATGGTGGCATAGCGCTGTTCGACGGTGGCTTTCAGTTGCGTTTCCACATCGGCAAGTTCGAGCTGCGCCGCAGTCAGTGCGGCTTGGCTTTGGCGGACACGTTGTCGCGCGTTGCCCCAAATCGGGAGAGAGAGCCCAACGCTCACGCCGCTGTGGTTCTCCCCTGCGATGTATTCCCCCGTGAAGCCCACGGAGAGTTTCGGCAGAGCCTCCATACGGGCCAGTTTGGCTTCGCGCTTCTGGCAGTTGACCTTGGCGGAGGCAACCAGTGTGGCCGCCTGCGCAGACGTGGCGCGTTCCAGCAAGGCCGGGAGAGTCGGCACGGGCGTCGCGTCGTAGAGCGTGTCGGTGTAGGCAACGGGATGTCCGCCGTTGAGCCTTCGCAGGCGTTCCATCGTCTCCGCCCGTTCCGTCTCCGCTTTGGCGAGGGCGGCGGCAGCGAGCGTGTGGCTGAGTTTGGCCTTGTTGAAGGTCAGTTGGTCGGCATCGCCCTGTGCCATCTTCTTGTCGTAGAGCAGAAGAAGCGTCTGCGAGAGGTCGCGCCGCAGCGCCAGTTGGCGGCAGAGGCGGTTCAGATGGGTGGCATTGACGATTTCCGCGTCGGCTTCGGCCAGGAGGTTCGTGACTTGCAGGGCATAGTCGGCATCAAGCATGCGGTCGGCGGCGCGGGCCAGTTGGCGACGTTTGCCCGTGACCACTCCCCAGTCGATTTCCTGACTGATGCCGAAGTCCTTTCGCGCCGGTGTGCCCTTCGGCGTTCCCCAGAGATAGCCCGCCTCCACTTCGGGGTCGGGCAGTTGCAGGTCGGCGCGTGCCTCCGCTTTGCCGGCAGAAGTCTGTGCCCTCAGCGCGGCGAGCGAAGTATTGTTGGAAAGAATGGAATCAAGCAGCGCCTCTCGCGCCGTGGTGGCGGAAGATTGCGCCTTCATCGCCTGCGGGAAGAGAAGGCCGAGGGCGACGAGAAAGAAGAGATGCTTAGGTCGTTTCATGAGAAGAAAGAGGGTTTGAGGGCTGCTTGGTGTGGCAGCAATGGTGGAGATAGATGGTCGGGATGACGATGAGGTTGAGCAGTGTGCTCGTGAGGAGGCCGCCGAGCATCACCTGCGCCATCGGACTTTGGATTTCGTTGCCTGGGAGGTCGTGGCCCACGGCCAGCGGAATGAGCGCCAAGGCAGATGCCAGGGAGGTCATGAGAATCGGTAGCAGACGGTCGGCCGAACCGCGGAGCACGCATTCGCGAGGAGGCATGCCCGTTTTCCGCAGTTCGTTGTAGCGGTCAACGAGCAACATGCCACCGCGCGTGGCGATGCCGAAGAGCGAGATGAAGCCGATGATGGCGGGGATGCTGATTTCGCTGCCGCCGACAACCAGGATGGCCACGCCGCCAGAGAGCGCCAGCGGGAGGTTGAGGAGCACCACGACCGACTGCCGCCAGGAGCGAAATTGCATGAAAAGCAGCAGGAGAATCACGGCGATGCTCACGAAGGAGAGGAGCAGGAGGGTGCGCGAGGCTTTCTGCTCGCTTTCAAATTGGCCGCCGTAGCTCAAGTGGTAGTCTTGCGGAAGATGGATTTTCTCGCTGACGCGTTTTTGGATATCGCCAACCACGGAGCGGAGGTCGCGCCCGGAGACGTTGGCCGACACGACAATCTTGCGTTGCGCGTTTTCGCGGTTGATGGTGTTGGGGCCGGCTGTCGAGGTGATGTCTGCCACTTGACTGAGCGGCACTTTTCGGCCGTCGCCCGTGTCGATAAGCAAGCCGCGGATGTGGTCGATGCTGTTCATGGCCTCTTGGTTGAGGCGCACGGTGAGGTCGAAGGTGCGGCCGCCCTCATTGACCTGCGACACTGTTTCGCCACCCAATGCCACATTGACAAACTGCGCGAATTGGGGAAGCGTGATGCCATATTGCGCCAGCATGACGCGGCGCGGACGGATGGTCAGCTGAGGACGCTCCACTTGTTGTTCCACGTTGAGGTCGGCAAGACCTTCAACGTCTTCAACGGCCTCTTTTATCTGGTTGGCAATGGTGTGCAGACGGATGAGGTCGGGGCCGAAGATTTTGATGGCGATGTTGGCACGCGTGCCCGAAAGCATGGCATCAATGCGGTGGGAGATGGGCTGTCCGATTTCCACGTTCACTCCGGGGAGTGTTGCCAGTTTGCTACGCACATCGGCCAGCACTTCGTCTTTCGTTCGTTTGCCCAGCGTGAAAGGCACCTCCATTTCGCTCGTGTTGGCACCGAGGGCGTGCTCGTCGAGTTCGGCGCGTCCCGTCTTGCGGGCCACGTCGGTCACTTCCGGAATCGTGAGCAGCAGTTTTTCCGCGCGGCGGCCGATGCTGTCGCTCTCGTCGAGCGAGATGCCCGGCAGCGAACTCACGTTGACCGTGAAGGAACCCTCGTTGAAAGGAGGCAGGAAGGAACGGCCGAGGAGCATGAAGCCGCCAATGGTGAATGCCAGCAACACGACGATGCCAGCAATCACTGGACGGATGTGGTGGAGCATGCGGGCGAGCAGGGCGGCGTAGGCCGTTTTCATGCGACCGACAAAGCGCGGCTCGTTGTGGCGGTCGGTTTTGCGTCCCAATAGATAGCTACACAAAACGGGCGTCAGCGTCAGGGCAACCACCGTGGAGGCGAAGAGCGACACGATGAAGGCCACGCCGAGCGAGATGAGCATGCGTCCCTCAAGGCCCGAAAGGAAGAACAGGGGGATGAAGCTCACCACGATGATGAGCGTGGAGTTGAGAATCGGCATACGCACCTCGCAGGAGGCGTCGTGCACCACGTCGAGCACGGGACGGCGCTCCGTGAGGCTCCTTTCGCGGTTTTGGCGTAGGCGCTTGAACACGTTTTCAACGTCGACAATCGCATCGTCAACCAACGAACCGATGGCGATGGCCATGCCGCCGATGCTCATCGTGTTGATGGTGAGGCCCATGAGCTTCAAGACGATGACGGTGATGAGCAACGAGAGCGGGATGGTGGCCAGAGAGATGAGCGTCGTGCGGCCGTTCATGAGGAAGATGAAGAGCACGAGTACCACGAAGATGCCGCCTTCAACGAGCGACTTGCGGATATTTGAAATCGAGGCATCGATGAATTTCTGTTGGCGATAGAGTTCAGTGTTGACCTTCACGTCGGCAGGGAGCGACGACTTGAGGGTGGCGATGGCCGTGTCGAGGCGTTCCGTCAGTTCAAGTGTGCCAACGGAAGGCTGCTTGGTGATGGTCAGCAAAACGCCCGGTTTGCCAGAGATGGAGGCCAGGCCCATGCGGGGCGACTTCACGGCAGGGCGCACGTCGGCCACGTCGGCCAGCACTACGGGGCGGCCCTGCGGCGTGAGTTTCACGACAGACTGCGACATCTCGTTGGCATCGCTCGTGGAGAGCAGGCCGCGCAAGATATATTCGTTGCCATATTCATATAATACGCCGCCGGTGGCGTTGCGCGTCATGGCTTGCGTGGCGTCCATTACCTCTGAGAGACTCACCCCATAATGGCGCATGCGCTCAGGATGGAGTTGCACTTGATATTCCATGATGTTTCCGCCCATCACCGTCACCTGTGCCACGCCGCCCATTGAGAGCAACTGCGGACGGATGGTCCAGTCGGCCAGCGTGCGGAGGTCGGTTTGCGACGTGGAGTCGGCGGTCAGGCCGATGAAAAGTACCTCTCCGAGAATCGACGACTGCGGGCCGAGTGTCGGTGTGCCAACCCCTTCGGGCATGGCGTCGGCGATGGTGGAGAGCTTTTCGGAAACGATTTGGCGGTCGCGGTAGATGTCGGTGTCCCAATCAAATTCCACCCACACCACAGAGAATCCGACGGTGCTTGAAGAGCGCACACGGCGCACGTCGGTGGCACCGTTGACCGCTGTCTCAATGGGGAACGTCACGAGGCGTTCCACCTCTTCGGCGGCCATTCCCTTGGCTTCGGTCATGATCACCACGGTCGGGGCGTTGAGGTCGGGGAAAACGTCGACCTCCATGTTTTTGGCTGTCCAGCAGCCACCGATAATCAAGATAAGGGTGGCGAGCAAGACGAGTGCGCGGTTGCGCAAGGAGAAAGCTATGATTTTGTTGAGCATGTTCTTGGCCTCCCTTTAATGTTCATGGTTGTGTCCTTCGGGAATGGTGCCGCTGCTCGCCGCCAGTTTCACCTGTATTGCGCCGCGCGTCACTACTTCTTCGCCCGCTTTCAGGCCGCTGAGGATTTCCACGCGTTGCCCGTTGTTGCCGCCGAGTTTCACCTCTGCCTTGCGATAGCTGTGGTCGCCTGTGCGGAGGTAGACGTAATAGACGCCCTGTTCCTCTGTGAGCGACGTGACGGGGATGCTGATGACGCCTTGGCGCTCGCGGCCTAAGAGGTAGACCTCCACGAAGGTGCCTGAAACGAGGTGGCCCACATTGTTGAACTCAAAGATGACGGGAACGAAGAAGTCCCCCGTTTCCGCACTCTTGCCGCGCGACACCAGGCGGCCGTTGAGCGACGAAAGGGCGTAGACACTGTTGTCGTTGCCCGACGAGAAACGGAAATTGGCCCCCGTGATATTCGGGAGCATGGCGTAGTGGCGTTCCGGCACTTCTGCCCGCAGTTGCAGGCGGCGGCTTTGTGCCACTGTGGCGAGCGGCTGTCCGGCGGAAACATAATCGCCGGGGCGCACCAGCACCTCTTTCACGTAGCCGTTCATGTTGCTTGCCACCACGCGGCTCTGGTTGCTGCCGCCCAGACTCTCCGCTGTGGCCGTTGCCGTCTCATAGCGCTGGCGGGCCGCTTCGAGTTCGCGTGCCGAAATCAGGCGATCGTTGGCCAATGCCTTGGCGCGTTCATATTCTTGTTTCGCAGCACGCAGTTCGGCTGCCGCCGCAGCAGCAGGATTCCCGTTGGCCATCTGTTGGGCAGAGACAACGAAAAGCCCCTGTCCGTTGCCAACGGCTTCGCCCTCCGTCACCGCCTTTCCAGCATATTTCACGATGCCGGCCATCGTTGCCGTGATGGTCGTTTCGCCGCCTGCGGCAGGCAGAATCTGTCCGCTCACGGTAATCACTTCCGAAAACGCAGAGGGGCTGACGCGTTCCGTGGCCACTCCTGCAGCCTTGGCTTCTTCGGGTTCCAGAATGATGTCGTTGTCGTTATGCTTGTCGGCCTTCTCTTCGTGTTTCTCGCCGTCGTGTTCGTCGGCGTGCGAGTCGTGGTTATGGCAAGACGTCAGCAAGGCTGCTGGAAGCAATATAGCCAACAGCCGTAGTTTGTTTATGAGAAATTTGTTCATAAGATATTTAAATTCGGGGGGTATGATATCAGAAAGGGCGTATGTCGCCTTCCGACAGAATACGCCGCATCTGTCGGGCGTGAGCATTGCCACGTCCGAAGGATAAGGATGGTTAGGGATTTCAGGATGCCCTTAAACAGAAGAATTGGTTTGACCCGTAAATGTTAGAGTCAAGCCGAAAGAATGGGCGGGGCACGCCCAGCTGCCGCTTGGTGGCAGCCGTAGAAAAGCCGGGAGACACTGGTGAGTGTTTCCTTAGAAATTGTAAAAAATGGGCATTCTGGCACCTCCACGCATAGCAACGGCAGGAAGAGCGGCAGCCACGTGGGCGTGTCGGCAAACTGCTGTCGGCTGCTGGCGGGGAGGAATGTGCGCATGCTCTGAACCATGCAGTCGTTTTCGTTGCAGTCGTGTGTCGGCGCAGATTCCTTGTGTGCCAGAACGGCATGTTCGGCCGTGTTAAAATGACTCCAGGCCATGCACACCGCTTCGCCGTGATGGTGATGGGGGAGCATGGCCACAATGAGCGTCAGGAGGATGAAACACCAGACGCACCAGAACCGTGGAGCCGAACATTTCTTCATGCCTGCAAAGGTAGTGATAAAATCTTGCAAGTTGGTTGCAAATAGGCAGTATAACGGGGATAAAGTGTCTCGCGTGTTATTATTTTATTGGATTTGTGGGGCTTGGTGTTATTTTATTTTTATAACTTTGCCCCGTTTGATAATAAAAGACACTTCGGGGAAACCATGAAGACGGCAGTACCCCAACATACAACGACAACACAATTACCTAATCAATTATCAGACAAAGCAGAAGCGGAGGGACAGGCTTGCTTTCTTTTCTGTTCCGCCTTTCGGTCATGTCTGGTTTATAACACAACAAACTAATCTACACAACAAAATGAAAAAAAATCTCTACAGAGCCTGTCTGCTTGCTTCGGCTTTGGCATGGGCAAGTCCCAATGTGGCCAGTGCAGACGAAACTCCCTCGCAACTCGATTGCGCCACCACTGTCTTTTCACAACCTGGCGTGAAATTCATGCACAAGATTCGTGCCACAAACGCTAATGCCACACTTTCTGTGACTGGTTTGCCGAAGGGACTGACGTGGAATGCCACACGCAATGTGGTGGAAGGTGTGCCGCAGAAGTCGGGCCGCTATACGTATCAAATCCATGTGACGGAACATGGCAAGACCACCAGCGAGAAGGTGACGTTCGACGTGTCAGACCAGTTGCAACACCCCATTCCTTTTATGGGATGGCTCTCTTGGAATGCCGTGGAGAGCGAGGTGTCGGAAAGCATTGTGAAGCATGTGGCCGACCTCTTTACGGAGAAAAACCTAACAAACTACGGATGGAACGCCGTGATGATGGACGACTGGTGGCATGCCAAGAGCCGTGCTGCTGACGGAAAACCTTTGCCAGATCCGAAACGTTTCCCCAACGGGCTTACGCCAGTGTCTGACTATGTACACGGCAAGGGTATGCGTTTCGGTATCTACACCGATGCCGCAGAATACACCTGTGCCGGCGCCTTCGGCTCGTTTGGCAAGGAACAAATCGATGCCGATGCCTATGCCCGTTGGAAAGTCGACATTGTGAAGTGTGACTATTGCAACGCACCCTCGGAGCGTGACACGGCTTTCGTTCGCTACCGCGCGATGGCTGATGCCCTTGAAAAGGCTGGTTATGGAACGATGCTTTACATCTGTGAATGGGGCGAGCGCGAACCTTGGAAATGGGGCGCTGAGGCCGGCGGACGTTGCTGGCGTATTTCGCAAGATGTGCGCGACTGCTGGACTGGCGCTGGCAACGGCGAAGGACTTATGCAGAGTATCCGCGATATGAAGAATATTTCCGCTTACCAAGGCGTCAACCGTTTCAATGACGCCGACATGCTCTGCACGGGGCTTCACGGCACGGGTAAGTCTTCAAGCATGCTTTGCGGCGGCAAGGGTCCTGGCATGACGCAGGATGAATATCGCTCGCAGTTTGCCCTCTGGTGTATGTGGTCTTCTCCGATGGCCCTCTCGTTTGACCCGCGCAAAGAGCTCCAGGCCGACGATGAAGCCATCTTGAAGAGCGGTGAAGTCATTGCCCTCAACCAGGACGCTATGGGCCAGCAGGCCGATTTGATTTCTGAGGCCGACAGCCTCGTTATCTTTGCCAAGGACTGTGAGAACGGCGACGTGGCCCTCTCTGTCACCAATATCTCTGAGAAAGCCAAGACGGCCGTTTTCGATTTTTCAAAAGTGCCAGGACTTGATGTTCAGAAAACCTACGTCGTTCGCGACCTTTGGGCCGAGCAGCAGCTCAGCGACGCCAAGGGAACGCTTTCGGCAGAAGTGAGAAGTCACGCCACGCGCGTGTTCCGTCTGGCTGAGAAGAAAAATGGCGTGAAGGCCGTTTCTCCGCTTTCTAATCCTGGTTTCTCTGTGTCTGCAGACAAGGGAAAACTCGTTGTTGCAATGCCTGGTACGGAAAAACTCTCCAAGCGCATCTTGGTGACGGACCTCAGCGGACATGTCAAGAAAACCATGACGACAACGGGCGTGAACGTGAAGATAAAACTCCCCGCAGGAAACTACTACGTCGACGTGGCCTGCAATGCGCAGGTGGTGCGCACGAAGGTCGTGATGTGAGAAAGGATTGCTTCCACGCGGGAGCAGTGTACAGAATAATATAAATGGTTGCAGGGGTGCTCTAAGAATAGGGCATCCCTGATATTTTCTATAAGGTAAGTGGGTGTTCCCTACTTATATAATTATTTTGAATACCTACTTACCATTGCTTAAAAACAATATCCCGATGATTACAGCAAACGACATCATGGAAACCATGCTCAGCATGGAGAATGAGAAACAGCGGCAGGTGCTTTCTCGCTTCTTCAAAACAGGTAAGGGCGAATATGGCGAGGGCGACCAGTTTCTCGGCTTGATAGTTCCTCAAACCAGAATGGTCGTGAAAGCCGCGCGGCTGCAGGTGGCGTTGCCCGAAATCAGCAAACTGCTTCATTCCAAATGGCATGAGGTGAGGCTTTGTGGTTTCCTTCTGCTCGTGGAAGAAATGAAAGAGGCATTGCCAAAGCGCCGTCATCCCGGACGTCCGGAACGTCGGGCGGCATTGGCCGAATTCTTTTTGCGCCACGCGTGCCAGGCCAACAATTGGGACCTTGTGGACCTCTCGTGCGGAAACATCCTTGGCGTCTTCCTGCTTCATCCCCTTTCTGATGGTTCGTTGCCCAGCCGCACCATTCTCGACACGCTGGCAGAAAGTTCCAACCTTTGGGAGCAGCGCATTTCCATCGTTTCGACGATTACCCTAATCCGCCAAGACCAGTATGCTGATACTCTCCGCATTGCTGAAAAACTCTTACACCATCCCCACGACTTGATACACAAGGCCGTTGGCTGGATGTTGCGGGAAGTGGGCAAGCGCGACATTGACGTCCTGCGTTCCTTTCTTTCAAACCATCATTGCGAAATGCCAAGAACAGCCTTGAGATATGCCATCGAAAAGATGGACGCGACAGAGAGGCAACGGTGGATGAAAAAGCTCTGATGAAAAAGCAGGCAACGGCCTTGGATGGACTTCTTGGGAGGTTTCTGCCAGTGGATTCAACGGAATTTCTTAACTTTGTGTTTTATATATAATGGTGAATGTATATGTAGGGGAATCCAGCCCTGTCTTCAGAGGTGGTTTCCATCTGCTCTTCGCCATTACTAAAGACGTTTATCTCCGTTGGAGTCTGAGACATCCGCCCCAACTCATCAGTTTGAACTATGAAGAAAAGTATCCAGCATAAAGCCAAGAAGTGGGTGATAGGCATATTCCTGTCGCCCTTCGTTCTTTTTCTCCTGCTCGCCGTGTTGCTTTATCTGCCGCCTGTGCAAAACTTTGTGGTGCATCGTGTGGCCGCTTCCCTCTCCGAATCGACAGGCATGAACATCAGTGTTAGCCGCGTGCGCCTTTCTTTCCCGCTCGACCTCTCGGTGAAGGGCGTCGAGGTGATTGACGGCAGAGACACTGTCGTTTCCGCCAGCAGTCTGTACCTCGACGTGCGCCTCAAACCGCTCTTTGAGGGCCGTGCCGATATTGACGGCTTCAGCCTCTATGATGCCAAAGTTAATTCGAAGCATTTCATATCAAATACCTACATACGTGGAAAAATCGGACGTCTTCAGGCCGCAGCACACGGCGTGGAGTGGACACGCGGCGTGGTGAAACTCAACCAGGCCAGCCTTGACGATGCCGATCTCTATGTGGCCTTGAGCGACACGGCCCGCGAGGAACCCGACACGCTGCCTTCCATGCCGTGGCGCATCGTGGCCGAACAAGTGACCATCAATCGTTCGCGGGTGAGCCTCTCCATGCCTGGCGATTCCATGCGCCTCATGGCTGAAATGGGTAAGGCCCGTTTGGAGGGCGGCCTGTTTGATACGGGGCGTCCGTATTATTCCGTGCGTCGTTTCAATGTTGAAAAGGGTGGGGTGGTCTATGCCGCGCTTCCTTCCGATTCAGCGGTTTCCGTTTCGGCGAAAGCCGTCGGCAACGCTGCTTTTGTCTTGTCCAACACCTTGCTTTGGAAGAAATTCAGGATGGAGGAAAAACTGTCGGCCGATTACATCGCCGTCAGCAATCTTCGCCTCCAACTCGACACCCTATCTTACGATGAGAAGGGAACGCTGCGCACTTATTTGGCGGCTTTGGCTTTCAACGAGCATAGCGGACTGAAAGTGGAAAACGCCAAGGGTCGCATTTATATGGACACGGCACGCCTCTTCCTGCCGCTCTTGGAACTCTCTACGCCTGCATCGAAAATCAAGGCGCGGGCCGACCTCAATTTCAACGCCTTCACGCCGGGTCGCCACGAAACCATGTCGCTGGCGCTCAATGCCTCGCTCGCTTCTGAGGATGTCAGAACGCTGGCCAAGGGGTATGCCGACGACTATATTTTGGAGGCGTTTCCCAGTGTTCCTCTGACGGTTGAAGGGCGCATAGAAGGCAATATCAGTCATCTGTCGCTCTCGCGCTTGCATTTGGCCTGGCCGCAGCTTCTGTCTGTCACGTTGAAAGGCTCCGCCAACGACATCGCTGAGGCCTGGCGCACTGTCAAGTTTGATTTTGAAACCCGCATAGGGAAGGGCGCTTTCATCCAGAAATTCCTGCCGCTGCTGGCCCGTGGCTTTTTCGATATTCCCAACGGCACATCGGCCCGCGGTGACTTCCGCATGAAGGGCAACCATTATGCAACAGGCTTCCGCGTGAACGCTTTGCGCGGTTGGCTGGGTGCTAAGGCCGATGTTGACCTCGACCGCGAAACCTACGCCTTGAAAGCAGTGGCGCATGCCTTCCCGTTGGGGCGTTTCTTGCCGGGTTATGGTCTCGGCGACTTTAGTGGCACTTTGCAAGGCGCTGGCCGCCATTTCGACCTCTTTTCGGCGATGTCTTCGTTGGAAGCAAAAGCCCAGGTGGACCACCTCGTGGCATCGGGGCAAACCTTTAGCGGATTGTCGCTCAAAGCCAGTAGTCGTCGCGGACAGGTGGAGGTGGATTTCGCCAGCAGCAACGCCTTGCTGGAGGCAAATGGAAAACTGACGGCATCGCTCGGACGCGACATCGAAGCCCGCCTGATGCTCGATTTGCTGAACGTTGACTTGAAGGCGCTGGGCATGGTGAAAGACACGTTGCAGGCCGGACTGATAGTTGACGTCACGGCCCGCACCAACCGCAAACTGACGGATTACAGCGCACAGGGCGGTTTCTCCAATATCCATTTCTCAACGCCTACGCGCGGTTTTGCAGCCATGGACCTCAATTTCGATGTTGCCACGGCTGCCGACACCACCACCGCCTGTATCACGGCGGGCGACCTTGACCTCGACTTCGGCGCCAAAGGGAATGTCGACCATCTGATGGCCAGTCTCTCCCGCTTCTCCAAAGTGCTCATGCGCCAGCTCGAGAAGAAGAAAATCGACCAGGAGATGCTGCGTCGCGCTTTCCCCGTGATGAAGTTCCATCTTGCGGCAGGGCGTGAAAACCCCCTCAGCCGCTTTCTTTTTTTCAAGGGAATCGACTATCAGGAAGCGCGTCTCGAACTCTCGTCTGACCCTCTGAACGGGATGGGCGGGCGTTTCGACGTGAGCCGTTTCCAACAGGGCAACTTGCAGCTCGACACCATTCATTTCGCGCTCTCACAAGACACGGCGGGCCTTAATCTCGACGGCACCATTCGCAACTATCTGCGCAAGAACCCCAATAAGTTCACGGCGCGTCTCAGTGCCTATATCCATAATTCGGGTATCGGGTCGCACATCGACTTTACCGACAGCCAGGGCCGCAAGGGTATTGACCTGGGGCTGCGGGCTGACTTCATCAACAATGGTCTAAATCTCTCCCTCTCGCCCAATAATCCGATCATTGCCTACCGGCGCTTTAACGTCAACGACGAGAATTTCATCTTCCTCGGCAAGAACAAAGACATCAAGGCCGACATGAATCTTCTGGCCGACGACGGCACGGCTTTGAGCATCTACAGCACTCCGGCCGACTCTGTCAACGACATCACGTTGAGCATCAACAATCTCAATCTTGGCGAGCTCTCCAACGTGATGCCCTATCTGCCAAAACTCGAGGGCATGCTGAGCGGCGACATGCACGTGATGGACGACCACCAGAACGGGAGCCTCTCTGCCGCTGCTCAGCTCAAGGCCAAAAACCTCGTTTTCGAAGATGCCCAGTTGGGCAACGTGGGCATGGAAGCATTCTATATGCCGCAGGGCAACGGCAAGCATTATGCCAACGCTTATGTCAGCACCGACACTTTGGAGGTGCTACAATGTGAAGGCACCTATGACGACAACAACGGACACTTCGACGGCACTGCCAATTTGCACGATTGCCCACTGCGCCTCATCAACGGTTTCCTCGTTGGCACTGACGTTGCCATGCGTGGCGAAGCTGGTGGCGAACTCCACATCACGGGAACGGCCGATGCGCCGGTGCTTGATGGCGCACTGGCATTCGACGATGCCCACCTCTATTCTGAGGTCTATGGTTTCGACTTCCTGATGGACCCTACGCCGGTGGAAATCCGTGCGAGTCAGATGAACTTGAAGAACTATGCCCTGCGCTCTGCGAGGAACGAAAACCCGCTTTTGCTCAACGGCACGCTCGACATGCGCGATTTCTCGCGCATCGGTCTCAATTTCTCAATGCGGGCCAACAATTTCGAGCTCATCAACGCCAAGCGAAACAGCCTTTCGCTGCTCTATGGAAAGGTCTATGCCAACTATCTCGGAACGCTCAAGGGAACGTCTGACAACATCAGCATCCGCGGCAAACTCGAGATTCTCGACCGCACCGACATGACCTACATCCTCAAGGACTCACCATTGACGGTTGACGACCGCCTGCACGACCTCGTGCAGTTTGTTTCCTTCCGCGACTCGGCCACCGTTGAGGAAAACACGCCGCTGGAAGTCAGCGGATTCGACCTCACGCTGGGCATCTCCATCAGCGATGCCGCACGCTTCCGCTGCAGTCTGAGTGAAGACGGGCAGAACTATGTGAACCTCGAAGGTGGCGGCGACCTCACCATGCGCCTTACGCAACAGGGCGACATGCGCTTGACGGGACGCTTCACGGCCAACAGCGGCGAGATGAAATACTCGCTGCCCATCATCCCGCTCAAGACGTTCAACATCGTCCAAGGAAGTTATGTCGACTTCACGGGCGACATGATGAACCCAACGCTCAACATCACCGCCAAGGAGCGCGTGAGGGCAACGGTGGTTGAAAACGACCAGCCGCGCACCGTGCCTTTCGATGTGGGGGTGCAAATCACGCAGCCGCTCAATAATATGGGCCTGACGTTCATCATTGAAGCAACGGAAGACCTCACGGTGCAAAATCAGTTGGCCACGATGTCGGCCGACCAGCGGAGCAAAACGGCGGTGGCCATGCTCGCCACGGGCATGTATGTGACCGACGATATGCTCACCTCGGGAGGTAGCGGATTCAAGGCCAGCAACGCCCTCAACGCCTTCCTTCAGAGCGAAATCCAGAACATCGCTGGCAGTGCACTGAAAACCATCGACCTCTCCATCGGCATGGAAAACAACACGAGCGCAGCAGGCACCGAAACCACCGACTATTCCTTCCAGTTTGCTAAGCGCTTCTGGAACAACCGCATTAGCGTAATCATCGGAGGAAAGGTCAGCACAGGCGAAGACGCTCAAAACTCTGCCGAGAGCTTCATCGACAATGTGGCCATTGAATACCGTCTCGACAAGAGTGCCACGCGCTATGTCAAGGTGTTTTACGACCGCAGCACGCGCGACCCGCTTGAAGGACAGCTCACGCAAACTGGCGCCGGCCTGGTGTTGAGGAGAAAAACCGACAGGCTCGGCGAACTCTTCATCTTCAAACGCAAGAAGAAAACAGACGTTAAGTAGGTGGCCACATATTTAAAAGGTAGGTCGATTGTCGCAGCATGCTCAGTTGAAGCTGATGCTGAGACTGATGCGAGATATTTTCGTCTGCCAATACCCACTTATAAACCAAGCAACAAACATGAAATCTCCATATATATTCCCCACGCCACGTTTCCTCCATCTGTGGCTCGCAAGCATTGCCCTCCTGCTATCGGCCTGCTCCACCACGAGTCATCTGGCGGAAGACGAGCAACTTTATATCGGTATTGACCACATCTCCTACGACGGCACGCCGCTCTCCTCAAAGCATAAGGCTGAGACGGACTCTGCAGGGGTCATCACCTCCATCGGCAATGCCGTTGAGGCGGTGGGCGACGTGTTGCGTGGCAACGGCACGAAAGCGCTCGAAGAGCAGATGAAGGCGCCCGACAAACGCAAACTCTCAGCCGAGGAGCGCAGGGCGGAAAAGAAGCGCCGAGAGGCGGAACAAGCTGCTTTCGCCACTGCAAAAGAAGAAGTGGAGGCCGTTTTGGCCTATCCGCCAAACTATGCCCTCTTCGGCTCTTCCTCCATGCGTTCGCCCTTCCCCGTGGGGTTGTGGGTGTATAATGGTTTCGTTGACCATCAGGAAGGTCTTGGAAAATGGATTTTCAAGACCTTTGCCGCCACTCCCGTCTATGTCAGCACGGTGAGTCCGGAGATGCGTGCCCGCGTGGCGGCCAACACGCTCCACAACTATGGATTTTTCAGTGGGCGCGTCAATAGTGAAGTGCTTCCGCAGCGCAATCCGCGAAAGGCAAAGGTGGGTTATAGCGTTTATGCCGGACCGCTCCATCGCCTCGACTCCATCGCCTATCTCAATTTCCCGGCCCGCGCCGACAGCCTTTTGCGGGCCACCGAGGGCCAGCGCCTGCTCAGAAAGGGCGACGCCTTCAGTGTGGTCAATCTCTCCAACGAGCAGACACGCATAGAAAATCTCTTCCGCGAAAACGGCTACTACTATTATTCGGCAGCCTACACCACCTACCGTGCCGACACCCTCATGCGGCCTGGTTTTGTTCAGCTGCGTGTGTCTCCTTTGGCAGACCGTCCTGAACGCGTGCGCCATCAATGGCACATGGGCCACACGTATATCAGTATGCGCCGCGCAGACCTCGATCAGCTCGACCAGTCGGTGCAAGGCCGCACTTTCACCTTTAATTATTCTGGCAAGAAAATGCCGCTTCGTGCCCCTATGTGGTTCCGCGCTGTCAGTCATCGCAAAGGCGAACTCTTTCGCTTGAGCGACAGCAATACGACGCTCGAAAAGCTCGGCGCTATGGGCGTGTTCAGTCAGATTGATGTCAACTATGTGCCGCAGGACACCACGGAAAACTGCGACACGCTCGATCTCTATATCTCCACCGTCATGGACAAACTCTTCGACAGCAGTTTTGAAATGAATGCCACGCTGAAGAGCAACCAGCAGGTAGGTCCTGGCGTTTCCTATGGCATCTCCAAGCGCAATGCTTTCCGTGGCGGCGAAAAAGTGTCGTTCAAGATTTTTGGCTCTTACGAATGGCAAACGCGTTCTGGGCGCGGCGGGGGCAATTCCCTGCTCAATTCCTACGAGCTCGGCACGGAACTTTCTCTTGAGTTTCCGCGCTTCATGATGCCTGTTGTCCATCGGCGCCATTTCCGCATGCCGTCGTCCACCACCTTCGCGCTGAATGCCGACTGGAAAAACCGCGCTGGCTTCTTCCAGATGATGTCTTTCGGAGGAAACATCACTTACAAGTGGCACAAGACGCAGTCGACCAACCATGAGTTCACCCTCTTCAGTCTCGACTACGACCGCCTGATTCATAAAACCGGCACGTTCGACAGTATCATGACGGCCAACCCCGCGCTCTATGTGTCCATGCGCAATCAGTTTGTGCCTTCGATGAGCTATACCATCACTTATGCCTCTGCTGCCAACCATCGCAATCCCGTGTGGCTGCAGTTTTCAATCAAAGAGGCCGGCAACGTCACTTCGGGCATCTACGCTGCAACTGGAAAGAAATTCGGCGAGCAAAACAAGAACCTCTTCGGAAGCCCCTTTGCCCAGTTTGTGAAAGTCACCGCTGAAGGCCACGAAAACATCCGCCTCAATTCGCGCTTCAGTCTCGCGGCCCGCCTCTTCGCCGGCGCCATCTATAGTTATGGCAACAGTCGGCGGGCGCCCTATGCCGACCAGTTTTATGTCGGCGGCGCCAACAGCGTGCGTGCCTTCACCGTGCGCACCATCGGTCCGGGACGCTACCGCAGCGACAACAGCAAGTATGCCTACATCGACCAAACGGGTGACTTCAAGCTCGAGGCCAATGCCGAATTTCGCGCCCGTCTTTTCGGGTCGCTCCACGGCGCCATCTTCCTTGATGCCGGAAACGTGTGGCTCCTGCGTCAGGACGCCCAGCGCCCTGGTGGTGAGCTCACCATGAACAACCTCAAGCACATTGCGGTTGGCACGGGAGCAGGTTTGCGTTACGACCTCGACTTCCTTGTTCTCCGATTTGATGTCGGCATCGGTTTGCATGCCCCATACCAAACATCGCGTTCTGGATTCTATAACCTCGAACGCTTCAAGGATGGTTTCGCCTTCCATTTCGCCATAGGCTATCCGTTCTGATTCGTAAAAGGGGTGCATTCAGGCAGGAGGTGAATGTTTTTTCTCGCCTCTTGCGTTATCTCAGATTCTTTAGGATGTCATCTACTCGCGGCCGCGATTCGTGCTACCTTCGGCCGCGATTCGTGCTACCTTCGGCCGCGAGTAATACTACCAGCGGCCGCGAGTCGATGACTTGTATGGCGTTTCTGAAAGACTTTTCAATAGAGGTGGGGTGGGCGTACAAACATGTAGGATTGTGTTTTCGGAAGCAATCTGCGGCATCGGCACCCACAAACGCCGAAAAATATTTTTCTCCCAGACGGCATAGCAACGTATAACGCGAATTGCCCCTTTCCTCTTTGGCGTGGAAAGGGGCGTAGCATTGTTGCTCACTTTTCCTGCTAAGTGTGAGACGCGGACACGTTGCGGAGAGTGTAGGACGTAAATATAAACGTGTTTGACAGCTTTGCGGACGATAGTCTTTGTACGCCGCACTTTGTGTGTGGTATGGGTCGTTCTAAGAATTAATGAATTTGAGCGAAGACTATGCCCTTAGATTGGATTTCTGTGGTGTTGACTCAAAATCAGAGCCGTCTAGTTTACCACAATGTTTGTTTGTCCACTCATTTTGCCTGTTTTTTTGCTCTTCTTAAAATATTGGAAATGAACGAAATAAGCGTTTATGAGTGTGTAATCATGTATTCCGATGTATTAAAAGTGTGCTATGTTTTTTTGGATGTTGCAGTTTGTTGATGTAAATTTGTGTGCAAAACAAGAAAAATTATGAATAAATGTTTAAGTAGGTGGTCAATATTAGTTTATAGAACACCCCTAAAATAATTTTGAACACCTACTTATTATTGGCGTTTTTCGATTCAATATCTTTGAGCACTGTAAATGCTGTAAAATAGAAGAATGAGTCTACTACAAAATAGTCGATAGCAAAAAAATAACGAACTATTGAAATATGAAAATGCGATGTTTGAAGAAACTGCGAATCTGTCTTTGGCTGATTGTGCCTTTGATGTCGTGTGTCGGTTGCCGTGATGGCGTCAACCAGAGACTGGCGTCGATTGACTCCTTGATGGACGTATGGCCGATGGACACATTGGCCATAAATTCTGGTTTGGCAGAAGTCGGGAAGGACATCGACGGCGCGAGCGAGAGAAACCGCATGTATTGGTCCTTGCTGTCGCAAGAGTACGCTTTCAGACGCTACATACCCTTGCACACAGACAGCGTGGTTCGCAAAGTCGTTTCATATTATGACGCGCAGGGTACGACCCAAGAGAAAATCCGTGCACATTATCTTCTTGGCGGAGTGTATGCAGACTGGAATTGCTATGCCGATGCGCAGGTGCAGTTTCAGAAAGCCATTTCAATATACAGAGAAGACGAGCAGCCAGCATGTCACGACCTTATGGCCAAATGCTTCATACAGATGGGTGAGATTTACAGCTACAACACAAGCTGGGATTTGGCAATGCAGCAATATCGGCATGGGATGTATTATGCACGTTTGGCGAAAGATTCCGCAAGAGTGTTGGATGCCTATATGAAATTGTCTTTTTGCTACCGTGAAAAAGGGCAGATGGATTCCCTACTGATATACTCAAAAATCGTTCGGCGTGGGTTTAAGGGACTTGGCATGAATCTCCGTGCTTCAAGGGCGCTGTTGTCGATGGCATACGCTTATACGACCATGCAGCGTTACCAAAAGGCTCGGGAATGTCTGGAACTTTTTGAGCGTGAATCTGGTGTGGTCAAAAAAGACGGTACCATAAAGCCCGACCCTTTTAATCAGACCTACTACGCGGTGAAAGCCAGGTATTGCCTTGCTACAGGCGATCTGGATTCAGCACGCGTTTACTACGTTCGTTTGAGCAAGAGCAAGCAAGAAGCCTACCAGCTTTCTGGCTGTGAGGGGTTGGTGCGGGTGTATCTGCAAAAAAATCAGGTGGATTCTGTCAGGAAATATTTTGAGATTTTCAATGAATTGCAGGCCGTTGAAACCCTTCAGAGGGCAACAGAACAGTTGCAGGCGTCGCACATGCACGCGGAAGTGAAAAAGGCAGAAGAGGCAGCAGAAAGAGCTGAGGCCGACAGCGCAAGGAAAAAACAGACCATCTTTGGTTTGCTGGCATTGTTTTTAGCGACTGTGCTTGCGAGTGGCATGTTCTATCGCCGGTATCGGAAACGTCAGGAGCGTGCTGCTTCCGTGATGCGAAGGGATTTGACCAATTTGTTGATAGCAAAAGAGCAGGCAGAGAGAAATTTGAAACTGCTGAAGTCCTCCAATGCTGAACAAAAAGAGGCGGTGGCTCATTTGCAGGAAATGCTGTGCTATTATGAACACCTTTCTAATGAATATATGATGTCGTGCAAGTCGGCAGACTCCATCGACGGCATCGAAAACATCCTTGTCGTTTTCAGGGAGGCGGCAGATTCAGACAACCATATAGATTTGCAGTCCTCCCGATGGGACGATTTGCAGGCCTACCTTTTGTTTAGCGACTCAAAGTTTGCCCAGCAACTTCTGCTGTGGCGCTCGTCATTGAAAATCAAAGAGCGTGACTTTTACATCTGTGTGTTGGTTCGTCTGGCTTTCTCGACCCACCAGATACAGGTGCTTTTGCGGAGCTCTGCTTCAACCGTGTCCATGGCGCGTATGAGGCTTCTGAAAAAGATTTTTGCAACCGAAGGAGGAGCAGAGGAATTTGATAGGCGGCTCCGTGATTGGGGGCGTCAGTAGTAGTGGGGGCGCTTTGTGTCTCCCATTCTGACTTGGCTAAAGATAAAAATAGGTATGTGGTCAAAATTATTTTACATTTGAAACGCTCTCTCGGACGCATCAATGCGCCCGAGAGAGCGTTTGCTTATCACAGGCAGCACCTCGGTAAAGCATTCAAACCAGTTTGATGCTTTGCCGAGGTTTGTTCTGCATTTCAAATTAAAGAAAAATTCTCTTGGCATATTAAGTAATGGTAAGTAGGTGTTCAGAATTAGTTTATATTGAATTGTCGTATTATTTTGTTCCTACAGTTGTCTTGAAGAAGGAGCGTAGCGGGCTACGTGACTGATGAAAGATAGCTGTAGGGGCAAAAGAATGCGACAAGGCAATATTAAACTGGATTACACCTGCATGGATAGTATAAACTAATTTTGAACACCTACTTAAAAAAATAGCTTGAACAATTTTGAAGGGTAAGGAGTTATATTTTTATACCCTGTCTTTTTGCTCAACTTATTCTTATCTCCGTTCAAATAACCTGCCAGTCATCTATTTCCGCGCCTCCGTCGGCGCATTTTTTTTGTTTTTTTTTAAATGCTTGAAAATAAATTATTTACATAGCTAAGAGTGAAGTCGAGTGAAGTCGAGTGAAGTCGAGTGAAGTAAGAGTGAAGTGAAAAATTTGGAATTTCGTGCAAAT
>OGJF01000273.1_pt1 | contig 25606 bp, 27 predicted proteins | sample 1572001 | NCBI WGS metagenome assembly OGJF01 (sample SAMEA2582113, study PRJEB24529) | metagenome | biome: Human gut stool | place: China | collected 2011
AAAATCTCGGATCGAAGGAAATGAGAAATCATTAAAAGGCTAGACAGGAATCTGGTTACCCGATATGTCCGAGAATGAGTGAATTAACAGAATGTTGAACTTCAAAATACATATAGATTATGAAACAGAATATTAGTAAGCTCGTCAAAGACATCAAGTCTTTTTTGAAAAATGAGAATAATAAGGCAAAAGGAGTGGTTAAAATCACTCAGCCTGTATCTCGCTTTCTGAGTTATAGCACAGAAGCAGAAATGTTTGAATGCCATCAGGCAATGGAGAGAGCAGTGATTCTTTTGGAGAGTGATAAGAGCGTGAGTATGATTCAGATGCAAAAAGGGTATTACTCCGGTAGAGATTTATTTGTTTCTCTTCTCGTTTTCCGCAAGCCATGTAAGGAGTTTGTGCAGCTTTATAAATACTTGAAGAAGTATGCTGCCTATGACTTGGAGTTGGAGACTTTTTTCCATCAGAGATTAGTTGGTAAGCGTAATTCAGTTGATACCTATGATGAGCAATATCTTGCTTACATGCCGAATATTTGTAACAGGGTTCTTGCTTGGTTGAGGGCTTACAAAGCTACTTCTTACGTCATAATAATCAAGGAAGAAGAGAGAAGTGAAAAGGATGAATTAGCCTATAGAGCAGAGAGAGAATGGTATGGATGGCAAGAGAACTGCTTGAAGATTCAACTCTTGACGAAGAAGACTGGAAAGGTTAAAGCAGAGTCTGTTTTTGGTTTTTAAATGAAGTTTAATCAGGGGAAACACAAGTCTCCTCTATAATGACGAAAAATATGAAGCTTACAAAAAACGATATTGCTTATCTTCGAAAGATAGGCTATAATGATAATGATATCAAAGAAATTGATTTAGGTGATTACCAATATTCTCTTGATGATGGTCGAAAGATTTCACTAAAGGAGACTATCAGCAAATTGGGACGCGAATGTTGGTTAAGTGGTATTGCTAGAGCGAGATTCCATGCTTCTTCTGTGCGAAGAAGCAAAAATGGGAAATATGACATTTACTTTCGCAGTTAATGATATATAGGTAAATTATTAAAAGGTAACGGAGAGGCTAACCACCTCTCCTTCAAAAATAAAAATCATGGAGATAAAATTGTATTATGACCAAAGACGAGAGCACCGGGATGCAGCAGATTCTTGGTCTATCTATTGTCCTTATCCTAAGAAATACAGGGCTGCTACAGGCATCAAGGGAGTGTTTCTAGGTTGTAAGCCAACGGAAGAAGGGATGGTTAGATGTTGCTGGATGGAAGATGAAATCGGGAAAAATATCTATCTAGGAAAACGTATTGCAGTCGATTCTACTCCTAAAGCTTTTCAGACTATCTTTAAACATATTGCCAAAGTCTTTGATAAAGCTTGCAAGGAAGACACGAAAGAAGCATGGCAAGCTTTTGCTAATGTTTAGGTATCTGAAACGAAAAGAACTCAAGACTCCCGATGACAAGCTGTCTATTTGATATATGGTGGCTTGTCATTTTTGCGGGCTGCTCCCTCATCGGTCGCAGCCAACAGGCGAACCGTTCTGCTTCACCTGCCAAGAGGTATCTCCGATGGGTATCTGATTATGTCAATATATACCTATGTACTTATGGTATTACATACCTATGCCCTTATATACGTATATACCTATATACTTATGTAGCTATGCCTATAGATACATATATAGCTATGCCTTTATATAACTAAGTTACTCTATAGCTATGCCAGGGCATAACTATTATTATACCTAAAGGTTATCCTCATTTCTTCTTCGGCCTCATTTTTTATTGACTGCGTTTCTATGTAAGTCCCTCTAACTTTTTACTTTGCAAAGTTATGGCGGCGCAGACAGATACCAAGGACCGGGCAGAGCCGCTATTTGACACAAACTTTTCCGGAAGCCTTCCGCAAATCACAGATTTGGGCTTTCCAGAAAACTTTGTGCCAAATTCCTTGGCTTACTGTCCTCAATACACCGCCATCCCATATTGCACGTAAAAAGGCTCAGAGGAACTCGCTTAGACCGATGTATCTCTAAAAAAAATCTCGGATCGAAGGAAATGAGAAATCATAAAAAAGGCTAGACAGGAATCTGGTTACCCGATATATCCGAGATAGTGTGAATTAACAGAATGTTGAACTTCAAAATACATATAAATTATGGAAGGTAAAATTGGCAATTTACAAATCACGTCATATACATGGTTGGAAAAAACGTTGTCCTTTTGTGTACCGAGAGCACTGTCGATGTGGATGGAGATTCCTACCACATAGAAGTTGAAGCCGAGGTTCCAGACTTGAACCCACGCTTTTCTATATGCTATTCTGACCAAGTTGTTCCTTACGAAGGCAGTTGCAGTGACAGAAATGAAACGGCAAGGTTTATTCCTGAATGCTTGAAGTAACACTTGGACATGAAGAATGATACGTTTAATATTAATTTTTAAAATCAAATATATGGGAGCTATTTTTTTGTTGTTGTTTTTTGCTAACTTCTTCAAGGGGTTTGGCAACGCAATGAAGCACTCTGGTGATTCTTTCAGACCAGATAGATAATGTTTGAGTAATCTCTGATGATTTTCTCAATAGGTTTTTAACAATTTAAGCCCTATCGCAGCACGGTGAAGCGACAAATATGAATTTTACGTTTTATGTTACCTTTACGGAACTTTCCTGGCTCTATGGCAGCAGAAGATTTGCCGTAGAGTGCAAGAGTAGGGAAAGTATGTTGATGATTGCAGACAACGCTAAGTCTTTAGCTGTTTTTCATAACGTGAAAACAAATACTACAGGTCGGTTTAATTCTAAGCCTTGCAAGATTATTTCGGAGAATGAATATATGCAGGGGTTTGATTATCTGAACTAGTTAAGTTGTTTGCATTCAACTACTTTAACACAATATTTTTCAGTGTTTATTATATTTTTATTATCTTTGCAGATGATAAAAAAATATACTTGAATCCTTTGTTTGCCAATAACTTGTTTTACTGGCATTTCTTAGGTTTGAATATATAAACTTTTTAAGTTGTTTTCAAATGGATGTAGTTAAAACAATCATTAATGCAGAAACCAATACGAAATTTATAAAGGTTTACAAGAATGGTTTCATGGAAATTCCGGATGTCATCTATCACATTCTTTCGAAAGATGGAAAATATATCATCACAGGAAGTGTGCTTAATACTGATTATCCTAGAGTTAATTGCTTCGCAGAAGAAGATGAAAGTGCTCTGTTAGGCTTTCTTGATAATTCCCACTTAGACGACTACCTTGATAATGTACGTCAGCTGGAAGACGATCAAGCATCTATAGATGAGGTGAAAACGTTTGTAAGAGAAGCAAAGAAGGTGTTACCTTATTTGAGATTCGATAAAAGCGTTGAAGTTTGGATGCGAGAACACCAAACTTCCTAGATAATTCATCATATTTTTATGGTAAATGAAATGTATGGAAGAAATTTTAGCTGATATGGACAAGGTGACTCGCAGAAAAGAGCGGCTCAGACAGTATTACTTGGCTCATAGGGAAAAGTTACTTGCTGCAAGCAAATTATATAACAAGAATCATCCCGAAAAGGCAAAAGAATATAGAGAACACCGCCGCAAGCACCATCCAGAAAGAGAGAAAGAGTATCGATTGCGGTACTATAATAAAAATAAGGAGAAAATTGCTGAGAAAATTAAAGCTTGGCGCATTGCAAATCCAGATAGGGTTAAAGAATATAACCGGAGACAGAAAATTAAACGTTCAGAGGATGCTTGTGCCATTTCCAAAGACGTAATATGATGTATATCACAGTTAATAACATTAAGAATATTACCAAGTTATGGATAAAGAAGCGGTATCACTTTTCTATTCGTTTCTGAAACATAAATAATATTTTGACTATGGAAATAAATGGGGTGCGATTTATCGCAGGATTTGACCGAGAGGGTTTATTCAAGGGACATTCTGCAAGCATTGTCCTTGATTGGCTGAATGAAACCCAAAAACCTTCAAGATGGGGTACTGGTAAGGAAGTGAAGATAGATAATCTCAGTCTTTCTGATTTAAAGCTGTTGGCGGATTCCATCAACAAGTACATCAAGGCTGTTGAAATGAGCAGTAAGAACGACGAGAGTCTCAGACAGGCATTACTGTGTCATGCCCAGAAGACAACTTACTTCGAAAAGTACACTAACTTTGATAGAGGTTATTGTGGTGTGATGGAATCCCTGGCTCTGGGATTGCAGATTTCTGATATGAGTGTCAATGAAATTATCGCTCGTATTGAGGATCGCAAAAATGTATATCTTGATTTCGAGGAAAACAGTATCATTGATGAAGGTTTCATTCCGGATCAGACAAAGGCAGAATGCGCTAAGAAAAGTATGGCCTTAGATGGCTATAATGCTGCTATGGAATCTATCCAGAAGATCATAGAACACTTCAGGTCGGAAGCTGTGAATAAGGAAAAGGTAGGAACCTGGAAGCCTGACAAGCCGAAACGTATAATTGGGCAGACAACAAGAATATAAAATGACAGTTATGGAAAAGAAAAAAATTCTATATCCCATTAAGAAAAAATATGTAAAACGTATCTTTGACGGCACGAAGGCTTACGAATACCGTAAGCATCTTTGCAAGGATGATATCGATACCATCGTCATCTACGAATCATCGGGTAGGGGAAAGGTGGTTGGCGAATGCCAGATTGTCGGTCGCATCTGCTGCGAACCCCAAAAACTCTGGGATCTGACTAGGGAACATGCCGGAATCGAAGAAAAGGATTTCTTTGAATATTTCAAAGACTGTGAGAAAGCCTGTGCCTACGTCATTGGTGACGTGAATGTCTTCCTGACTCCGAAGACTCTTGAAGATTATGGAGTAAACTGCATACCGCAAAACTACATATATCTTTAATTGGTAGAAAAACAACCCCTTGACGCATTGCTGATGCTTGCGCCAAGGGGACTACTAATAAGCAATATATAGTATAGGCAGAAGCCTACATTATATCTTATTTGATATGCATGGTCTGTTGCTCACCTTGCTGCTGACTCATTCCATGCTCATAATGCTGTGCCGCAACATTTCTGTTTTCGTCATATTTGGTCAAAACGGCATTGGCAAGTGTATTCAAAGGTATATGTCCTTTTTCGTACGCTTCAATTACCTCTTTGTTTATTTCTATGACGGTTGGTACTCCGTCAATATCTGCAACCATGGAACGCCCCTTTACCACAGGATTGGAAATTCTTGGGGACAGAGACTCGTCTGCATAGGTTCTATAGGTCTTGTTGGCAGACTCACCATTGCGTTGTTTCAGAGCTGCTGTTCCTGCAGAACTGAATATGTTCAGACCACCATAACCAAGAAGAATCATTTTTAACAGAGGGTTTCTCTTAACCAGCAGGCCGGCTGCTATGGATGCCAGGGGAAGGAGATTGTCTTCTATCTTCAAGTCTGGGTTCTTGCCTGTGAACATTCCTATGATCATATCAGGCAACATCGCCATGATATAACCGAAATTCTTGCTCAGTCCACCAAATTCTCCGGCTCCCATCTCTTTCATAGCCTCTTCCCAACCACTCTGCTGCGGAGCTGCCTGAAGCTTTTGCGTGGTGACTTCTGTATTGGTGACAGCCTTTTGCGAAGTCTCTTCCTCATGATAGTCACGCCTTTCTGCTGTTTCCGTTTTCTTCTGAGAGTGCTGACGTATTCTTTCCTTTTCCTCTGCTTCTTTTATAGCTGCTGTCTTGGCATAGTCAATAGCTCGTTGGCAAACCTCTTTGTAGGTCATCTTTTTGCCGTGTACAACTGCATTTTCCTTACCGGTACGACTCATTTCCATCGCAATGGCATAAAAGCCTGAGGCGGTTTGCTCACACCTCTTTCTGCTCATGGTCATCATCCATTTTGGCGGAAAACTGTCTTTGTTGAACGGAACAGCTTGCTTGGTGAATGTGGTCTTGATGTTATTGTATAACTTGTCTGCATTTCCCTTGTTCTGTTGATAGAACTTGTTCATGCTGTTTGAGGTCCTGTTACTGAAAGAAGAATGATTCTCTTTGATTTTATTCTTCAAATCAAAGTTGAGCTGATACATCTTTTCAGTTGCTGTACGCTTGTATTTCTCAGCTCCCTCCTGTATTTTTTTGATACCGTCTTTGTCTCCCAGAACCTTCTTGCTGACATCGCGCTTGTATTCTTCATCATTCCATTTCTTGATGTTGTATAATTCAAAGCCACCTCGAAGACTTGCATCAAGCATTACGCTTTTGACTCCACCTACACCGCCCAAGGAAGCTGCATCCACGCCCATGGCGATGGCGTTGGCTCCGACTCTCTCTTTCCAGGAAGGATTATACATGGCATTTGCCTTATCCCTTACCTTTGCATTGTGGTCTGCGGATTTATATGTGAAGTTACTGAAAATTGTACCTATCAGACTGTCGGACAGTCCGTTCTTTATACAATAATCAATAGAATTTTTCGGCACACCGCTTCTTGCCATCTGTTCTATCACCAGCTGGTCGATTCTGCTGTTGACATAATCGTCCGCAAAGGCCACCAGCTGATTTATATCCTTCCGGGGATATCGCTTTAAAAGCTCCTGGAAGAAATGCACCTTGAACGTTTCAATATCTTCCTGTATTTTCTTGTTTTTAGACCATGCGTCACGTACCTTTCTGATGACTCCTCCTGCCGGATCCTGGGTTGTCTTACCATTCGCATTATGGTCTGCCACAGGAGCCAGGCCTCGTACCGTTTTTGGCATAGCCATGGCTGCAACGGTAGTATTGTACTCATCTACGTATTTCTTGCGTTCATTTGCTATTTCTGCATTGACTCTCTTCTTGGCATTGACAATGGACGGAGCCATATAGCTTGAAAAGTATTTCTTCAAGTTGGCATCAAGCTGCGATAAACCGCTATAATCTACTTTCTTAGACATAATATATTAATTATAGGCCCAAGAGCTGCGATCTCGCTTGCTCGATAGCCTTGTGATAAACTGAGTTCTGCTTAGGATAGAACCTTGACAGCCAACCGTCAAGGTCTATCTCATTGTTGTGAAACTGAATGGCTTGTTGACGAGTAATCTCTATAGACCGTTCTCCTTCCTTTCGACCATTGAACCAAGCCTTTGTCCAACATCTGTTACCGGATGTGTTGAAATATATGGATGCAGTTCTATCGATGTCATAACTTTGGGCATCGATGACCATATTTGCTAATGGATCCTCATACTGCCCATCTACTTCTGCTTGATGAGAAAGTTTTTTTTTTCACTCTCGCTCCAGGATGGAAGAAAAACATTGTGCTTGAGAGCCATATAACCCAGAAAATCGTCCAGAAGCAAGTTCTGTACCTTCTCCAGAAGAGGAAGACTTCTGCTCGTCAATCCCAATGGGTTCCCCAAATCAGGCAGCTTCTCAAAGAAATAGTTTCTCTCTGCCCCCTTGGCATAGATGTTTCTCAGCGAATTTTCCGTTCTAGCTGATGCAGTGTAAGCTCCTGTAAGGAGATCATTCATATAGGAAGGCAACCAACGGAGCATCATAAACATGATTTCATCCTTATCCATATCATATTTGGTGTGGATAGGCTTCTCGCCAAGTTTTTCGGTTGTCGGCTGTTTGTCAAGCCCCATTGCAGACAACTGTTCTATGTTTGCCCAAAGCATCAACAAGAAGTCATGAGGGTCAATGATATCTTCATAGAAACGTACCGACATGTGAAGAAAATCACCTGATAAGGCAATCTTTTCACCTGCTTTCACTTCTGTTCCGTAAGGTGTATATGCTTCCGCAACATGACTATATGTCACCTCATACTTTCCGTATTTGGCTACAATATAATTGCCATGGACGGCTTCCTGCCCGGCACCAACGATAATTCCTGTTGCTACTGCATATAAGTCTTTATTTTTACAGAAAAAATCCGTACCTTCATGATAGAACTTCTCACCGGTCTTAGGGTGGGTCTGCTCTCCAAAGCCCAAAGTAATATTCAATTCTTCATTTGCGTCCAAATCGAAAGGCATTCTGAAACCACTGGCTGATTCCAAAAACAAATCTTTATAATTCTTTTTCATATATATACTTATTAGTTAATGATGTTCTTTAACGGTATCGGTGCACGTATTCTCGCTCAACCTCTTCTTCTGCTTGCTGTTGAGCTTGAACAGAACTTCTTTGAGCAGCTTCTTGCTGTCTGCCCAGTTCCTGTACAGGAACTCTTCTATCATTGATTTTATGTAAGGTTGATGATCCAAGCAGAAGACTGGTTGCTTTTCCCATCCAACCGAACTTACCGAACATGAGATATGAAGAGACGAGGAGTGATGCTAAATCCAGCTTGGATATGTTTCCATTTGTTACATTACCTAACATATTGGACAGCGTATTGGATATATTGCTTCCTCCTGGTACTGGCATTTGTTCTGCAGATGGATCCCCGATAGGATTACCATTATCGTCAAGAACGAAACCATTGCCATATCCATTTGCCATTCTCTCCTTGACACCATTATATGCTCCTGCGACTTCTTCACCGCCTCGCAGCGCAAGGTCTTTGGCACCTTGATAGAAATTTCCTAGTTCGTTTCCTGCTTGACCTAATCCCCCTGCAATATTGTCATACGTACCATTGCCGAAAGCTTGGTCCAGGATAGATTTAATGACAGCAACATCTTTTTCGTTTCCTGCTTCGTCGTATTCTACGCCAAACATTTCTTTCTTTATAGCAGAAATAGCACCTTCATCCTTGTCATAATTTAATGGACTCAGTGCAAAACGTATGATGCCACCATCGTATCCAAATGCTCTTTTTGCTACTGCATGAGCAGCTATGACACTCACAAAGGGATGCTCTGCTCCAAATTTGAGAACACTGCGGGAGGTTCTGCCTACTTCCTTGACAGCTGCCCACCCTTTGACAGTACCTTGCTCTCCATATTTGCCTGCAATCCTTGCCTTTTCCAAGAAGGATTTACCTGATGCTGCTCCTTCCTTGGCTGTGTGCCCGGCTGCTTCTGCAGCTTTGATTACTGCTTCTGCTGCCTGGGTACGAGAGTTCTTCCAGCCGGCTTGAAGTCCCTTGTACCAGGCTTCAAAGCCTTGCTCGGTATAGGTTCTTCCGTTCTTTAAGTCTTTGATGACATTACCATCCTTCACAAAACGTTGAGTCACGGTTCCACCCTTGGGTGTATACGTATACTTACCGTAGGTAGCATTAAACTTCTCCAATGCCTTTTTTTCTGCAGCTATTGTCTCGGCCTGGGTTCTGGAGTTCTTCCAGCCGGTCTGGATGTTCCTGTACCAGGCTTCAAAGTCTTTCTCGGTATAATTTCTTCCGTACTTTAAGTCTTTTATAGTGCTGCCATCCTTAACAAAACGTTGAGTCACGGTTCCACCTTTGGTGCTATAGAAGACACTATTCGCTTTATTGTAGATTATGGTTCCACCCTTTGGGGTAAATGTATGCTTGCCGTAGGTAGCGTTGAATTTCTCCAACGCCTGGGCTTCTCTTGCGCTCTTTGCTTCAGCGGCTGCCTTGCTCAACTTGCCTTCAAGCTTGCCGCCATAGGTTGCTGTCTTGTCAACGACAGTCTTCAAAGCCTTTCCTCCAGACTTGATGAATGATTTTCCGGCATTCCAGAGCTTACCGCCTAACTTGCCGAGTTCAACGTAACTTGCCATAATATCTCCTTTCTTTATAAATTAGTGAAACTGTTATTTCCCGGATAATCCTTTGGATAGTTCAACTGTACGATAGGTCTTGCCTGATGATCCTCGGTTTTTGGTGTTTCCTGGATACCTCCTTCTCTTGCAGAACAAAGCCAAGCCTGGTAAGGCTTGTTACCTTCTACTTCGGTAGATGTCCAGTACCAGCAATAACCAGTAGTCTTTATTTCCTGTCCACCAAGAAGCCTGATTATGGGATTGATAGCTGGTGCAGCTTGTGACAACAAACGCATTTCTTCTACACTAGGAATGTATTGGCTCTGGTTGTAATAATGGGTATCAAAGCACTTCATGGCTATAGGACAGCCGACATTCTTCTCACTGTTGTAACTTTGATACATTGCAACAGTATTACTATAGCCATCACAGGTATCTACCTTGCAGCTGGTTCCGTTTTCAATTCCAAGTGAGTCACAGAACGCACCTGACAGTTCGTTGAGACTGACTGCCAGGGCAGGATGGTTCTTGTCCTTCTCGGCAAAAACTACTGCCACCGCAAATATTTCATCACCCATTTCTGACTTTGCCTCCAGGTAATCTGTATAGGTCATACATCTGTGGTCTGAACAGAGTACATAACCGATATGCAAGTCCAAATCAACTTCCTCGTGCGAATCACACGAGGTATTGATTATCAGGACTGCTGCCATCAAACAGGTTATATATGCTAAAGACTTATTGAATAATTGAATAATTTCTTTCATATCTTACTTCTTAAAATGGTACTTTAACTCCAACAACAACTCCTGTTCTGAAGGTATCCTCCCCACGGAAGACGATATCTTCTTTGATCTGATAATAGAGACTCCAGCCATTGTATAAATTATAGGTATGCTCATAGCCCAAATTGACTGCGCCAAGCCACTTGTCAAGGTCACTACCGGCGGAACCGCCTATGCGAAAATTACCATGATGATTGCGGCCACGGCTGACACAAGGCTTGTAGACTACACCTATCAGCCAGTTGTTGTAATTGTGCCAGAAGGTTTCATTGGTTATATGACCAACTTCCGGATCCTTCTCATACTTGATATAATATGAACCGAAATATTCCCACGCACTGTGATATTCCGTTTCATGTTCGTAGGCTAGGTTTGCCTCCAATCCATTTGGATAGGAGGCTCCCAAACCTAACATTAAATGGTCTCCGTGTGACTGGGCAAATGTTTTTCCTCCGTAAAGGCTGAAAAGAACGACCAATGCCAATGTCTTGACCATATTATATATATATACTGTCTTTTCCATACGCTGCTGTTTTTATTGCTCCCTGAGAAGCAGATTATCGAATGCGTCTGCCGCAAGTACATCCTCGTAATCAAGGTTCATAGAAATGGTACGTCCGGAAATCTGTTTCTCGGACAACTCAATAGTGAGAACCTTGTCATTAGGGAATGTCATTTTCTTCAGGACTACTACATTTCTGTAACCTTTCTTGAATCTGACACTGCGGTCTAATACTAGAGCTGGCTTCAATTCAACAGTCTGCACATTCGTTGCCTTCTGCTGTTTCTTATCTTGTAACTTGAACCTCAGCTCATCAATATCAAACGGAAGGTTTGTATTGTTGTCAACAGAGAAATCAATGAAGAAATATTCTCCCACAACATAAATATTGTTCAGACGCATCGTCATTCTGTTGTTCTTGGTGAACGTACTCCGATACTTGGCAGGAGACTGCCACACCTTCATGGCGTAGGCCACCATATCGGTGGTTGACATGCTTACTTCTGGATTATGGAAGGCATTGCGCTCTACAAGCTCGACCTCTTTGTCTGAGACTGCTTCTTCAAGCTTGCTCGTATAGACCATGGCATACTGTACACGGTATCTTTCTGTAATAACCGTGACAATACCCATAACCTCACCATCCTTGTGATTGGCTGATGTTGGCTTTAGACGGATAACATTGTCCAATGGCTTGTCACCAACAATGCTATCTGTCGAAATATCCACCAGACGGATAGGCTCTGATGCAGTGATGATGGTGGAAACATTCTCGTTCATCGTCAACTGCTCCATATCCGAAAATCCCTTCTGGGCATAGCTACCAAGAAAGGTTGCACACATTGCTAAAAATGCACAAAGTCTGAATTTTAACTGTTTCATATTCTTATTACTTATTAGTTTCTACCTTTTTTCTTATCTTTCTGACTCTCATCAACAAGATAAACCCTCGTTCCGTATTTCAGACGGACAACATTCTTCTTTGCTGCCTTTCCGAGGGCTTGCATCACTCTTTGAGAAGCTTGCTGGACTGTCTGGTTTGCCCAAGACTTGATACCTGTACCGGAAGAGTTGTTGTCTATGAGGTTGTTACCGCCCTGTGTTGCAGAGGATAGAACATCCTGTGTTGTTTCACGGAAACTGCTTTGTGGTACATAAAGACCTTCCATTCCATCTGTGTCAAACATCTTAAGCTCAACCTTCACGATTTCTTCATCAAGGAAGATACTTTCAATCTTGCCCTGTACACGCTGCTTACTGAAACCGGACATGATTGCATAGATGTATGTACCTTTTCTGATGGTCATATCTTCAACGACAATATCCTCCAGGAGTCTGAGACGAACTCTCGAACCGTCAACGGCCTTGATATTCTCATCAATGATTGCAGAAATCATATTTGACCTGCGTCTATCTGCTGTTATTGTATTGAAATAAACAGAAGTTTCACGTTCTTTCTTGAAGACTCTCTTTGGAGAATTTTCCTTTTTCTCATTGTATGTGGCTTCTTCTCCTGATTGAGAATTGTCCTGACCGTCCGAACTTCTATAGGAAGAATTATCTCCATTTGGGCTAGGGGAGTAGTCTGAACCTGCTGATGAAGAACTAAATGAGGAACCGGAACTTCTACTTGTACCCTGCTCATTATTGCCAGAAGGAGAAAATGCTGAACTGTTTGACAGGTCCTTATTCATGCTCTCCCAGTCTCTCTGACGACGAAGACGCTGTACCTTCTCAATATCTGAATCTGTTACAGGCGATACAAAGTCTGAGGATGTCCTGCTTTGGCGTACATTATTCTGCAGCTCACACAACTTGTTCTGTTCGCTCAGTCTGGCTTGTCGGTCCTTTTCCTCTGCTTCCTGTCTTTCAACAGAAGATGCTTCGCTGTTGGAATACTTACTTTCGTACTCCTCTTTCTTGTTGACAGAATCATTGTCATTTTCAAGACTGTTCACGCCGCTTAAATCACTGATTTGTCCAAACTCCCTCTCTGTATTATTCATCTTATCTCCTAACAGTGAATCTGTATTGGCTTCCGGAAGGTCACCGGACAGATAATCCGTTGTCTTAAGACGAGGATCTGTTTTATTGGAAGATACGTCTGTCTGAAACATATCTATCACAAAGTATCCCACAAAGAGAATGGGAAAGTACAAAATAGCCGGCAAAAGATATTTTGGCTGTCTGAAATTAATTTTCTTTACATCCATTTTTATCTATGTTTTAATTGTTCCTGTTTCAATGCTTTATCGACTAACTCTACTGCTGTTACTCTTTTTTCGTTCTGATATGCATTGTAATGATATATCAGGCTTGCAAGATTACAGCATAGCAACACAAGAGGTAATCCAATGAATATAGCAATAAAAGCTTTCTTATGTGCATTCCCCCATGTGTGCAACTTGACGGCTAGGTAGTTGATGCCTACCTTCTCGGCAAAGCGAGCACCAAGCTCTTTTTCCCTTTCATACCGTTCTTTATACTTAGGGTCATTCTTGTCAGGCATTGGCTCGCCGAAGATCATTCTGTTAAGTCTCGTTCTATCCATAGCTTTTCGTCATTAATGATTAGTAATTTGACTTCTGAATCTCTTCCAGGTCCTTGTTGAGCAAGGTTCGCCAGTTGGTGATCAAGATGCCATGAGGATTATTTTCAGTACGTGGAACCTTGCGGAGATTTCCGGCAGTAACCAACTGACGTGTCAAGATGCTGGTTCTGCGTTCTATGCGCTGTCTGCCATAATAGGTAAATGACATTGAATCCGTATTCAGCTTGATACTGTCACAGTAGATACTACAGATAGTTGAAGTACCAATGACATTGTTATAGAAACCTTTCTCCTTCAGTGCGTTGTACTGGGCTAGACCGGTCTCATCCACGAGATACATTGCTTTCTTCATCGTGTACTGTATGTATTCATCGTCCGGAGCAAGAGTGAAGAAAAAGTTGTGGAACATTTCAATGTCACTCTTCGCCTCTACATCGAAAGTCTCAGCCATATCTGTCTGTTTTACCAGGATAGGAACCTTGCCATCCAGGACATATATTTTCTTGTGAGCTTCATCTACCATGCCTTTCGCAACTAGGATGCTTCCTAGGCTGACTACTACGCAGCCAACCAGGAAGAGTGTACTGATAATCATTACCAGCTTGATTTTATTTTCTATATTGTTTAAAACAGCCATATCTTTATCTGTTAATCGTTATTATTAAAGTTTTGGTAAAGCACTCATGATGCTTGTCTTTGCTGCTCCAGCAACACCTTCACCGAAGTTTCGGGTTGAGAACGCCGTATCGCCTTCCGGAATCATCCAGGCAGCAAGGTCTGGAACAAGATTCAGACACTTCAGGGAGACAACGCTGGCTACAAGCAGATAACCTCCTGTGAGGAACGTGTTCTGAACATAACCTGTTATAGAACCCTCGTTTGCCGTAATGACAGAAAGATTTTCTATTTGTACACTGATGACGATATCAAACAGGAGCAATACATAGAAACCGACGAAGTATAACATGGCTCCATAAAAATGTACCGTAAGATACCTTATCATCCATTTGGCCCAAGCACCTTCCCATTTGGGCAGGACGCTGAAGGCTATCATTATCGGGCCAAATATAGTGAGCATTCCCAGAAGTATCTGCTGGCAGAATATCGTTGACCACCATCCGATTTTGTATATTACAAGTGAGAAGAACATGACTATCTTGTCAAATCCTATCATTGTTCCAGCAAATTCAACCTTTCCTTTTGCTTTTTCCAGGTCTTTTGCACTTTTCGTTTCATCTGTGAGATTTTTCATTTCCTCACCAGTTGGTTGCGCATTTGCTTTTTTGATGAACTCGCTGGCTGCTTTTGGGTCATTGATTGCATTTTCTGCTAAAGTATCTCGCTCATGTATCAGATTCATCAAGCCACCTTTACCATCCGTACCATAGATTTTCTCCTGTACCTGTATTGCTTCTGCTTCATAGAGGTCGTGGGTATAAGAACCGATACAATTAGGGATATAGGCTAAAAGGTCAAGCACACTGCCTTGACTACTTCCAGTACCGGTCATCGATGGTGGATACCAGAAAGCAAGTACTATGGCTACACCGAAAACCTTCAAGATTTTCAAAACATCAATAGGCTCACCTTTGACCATCATCTTATAGGCCATACTACCACCCACACAGATTGCAAACATAGCTCCAAGGCACATTGCCATCTGGAGAATGTACCAGAACGGACCGTTCGGTCCGATAAACGTGTTGTTGCACAGGAAGGAGTTTGTGGCAAAGACAACATTGTCTATGTCTTCATCAAAAAGATCTATGCCTAGTGTGCGGGTAAGATCTCCGATGAAATCCTTCACATTGCCCAGATTACTGTCCAATAATAAATTTGTAAACATATCTATATATTTTCTTATTAGTATTCATTGCTCCTTCTTATTTCGACCTTGACTTGCCACCAGCATTGGCTACCTCAAAATTTTGAGTCCAACGGAAGAGACAGTTATAGGCGATGGTTTCATTTTTCGTTAACCTCTCAGGCTTTATGCCTCTTCGGTTAAACTCATCAACAATCTTGTATCCCTTCCACTCCTGTAGCCGGACAACCAACGTTCTGTTACGTTGAAGAATCTCCTTATAATAGGAAATGTACTCACTTTGGCGTTGTCCCATAGTCAGATAAGACTTTCTGATGATATTTATGCCTGACTGAATGCAATTGTAAATCTGTTTCCAGTTGTCATAATCCTCGTTGGAGCCTCCTGCTGACATTATCTTGTTGATGTTACGGTTGAACGATTCCATGGATGACTCGATCTTCGGACCTTCTACTCTCCAGGCTACATCTGAGGTCGGATCGGATGATACCAGATCCAAGTCTGCAATCGATGCTCGTTTTGACAGATTGGTTCTCACTGAGTCCGCTTTAGCAACCTGATTTCTAACAGAACGAGAATGAACCATACGATAGAAGTTCTTGTTTGTTAAATATGCGGTCTTCTGATAGCCCTTATGAAAGGTGTTATAATAAACAGCCGGCATCAATGCACCTGCACCTGTCTCCATGACTGTAAACTGGTTTAGAATGCTTGGATCTGTCTCGAAGGTCATACTTGAATATTGAGCACTTGCCTTCATTTGAAAGACTGCTAGCATTACAATGATGAAATATAGTATTTTATTCTTCATTATATCTTATTTTATATTAACCTTCTTTTCTTCTTTGCTCTCCAAGAAGTCCACCGCCACCGAGCAGCTTAGACTTCTGCATGGGCCTTCTGTTGATGATGACATCAGCAGCGATTCTCTGAGCCTTTTCCCAACAGGTAAACGTTCCTTCCAGAATTTCTTTTCTCCGAGACGTACCATAAAGACCTTTCTTATGATAGAACCGTCGCATCATCATGTGTGCCCATAATCGATAATAGGCGGAATTGACGCTATAGGCTATCTTATCCATATTTTCGTCCACACAACTCATTATATTTATGGTCTCATATACTGTTGACTGTGTTATTCCTGTACTTGAAGCAGCTATAGCTCCTTCAAATTCTATGAGACTCTGCCACAGCTGATTACTCTGGGTTTTGAGATTCTTGAATAGCTCATAGGAAGTCGTATAGAGGATAGAATCCTCTGCGATAATGTCGCCTTTCATCAGAAATTCCTTCCTGTAATCATCCAGTAGCGTCAAATAAGACTCTAAGTTGTTTTTGGTCACATTCAACGTATTTCCTAAATGTATGACGGTTCCTGCTCCCTGTAGGATTGCGCTGATTAATTTGAGTCCACGCTTGTATTTATCCAACTTGTCACTTGTCTCCTTGTAATCAGAAACTTCTTTTACAGTTGTGCCATGAATGGAATCCAAACCTTTTTCCGATACAACTCGGTATCTAAGAAAGGATTTGTACGTCTTATGATTGGCAATCATTGCTTCTATAGAAGCTGCGTCTGGTGGTGAAACCAATTCTCCAAAGGCATTAGCAGAAAACAGCATGATTATGCCTAGGATGACAACTCTTAAATGTTCTTTCATAACCTTCTGAATTTACTATTTTGTGTATTGTTATTCTTTGAAGTTTCTTTTTGTCCTTCAAGTGCTTTGACGGCACTTTGTCGCCAATTATAGAGTGCTGCTTCTACAACAGTCTTTCTTCTTTCACTGTCTATCAGATCCAACACGATTCCTCTGAGGAAGTTCTCTATAGTATTCTGTGCATACATCACTCTTTCAATCATTATCAGATGAGAGTATATGTCTGCCAGCTGACTTTCTATATTGCGTGCAATTTCAATTCTGTCACTTGCAAAGAGAAGATGGAGACCATCAGCATCTTCTTCTCCAGAATCAACCGTTTCTGTCCTGTTATACTGGATTTCGATAGTACAGTCAGGCATATCTCTTCGCAACTCGGCATAGCGATTGTTGACAATGTTTGCCTGCTCCTTTTCGGACATATTATTGTCGAGCTTCATCGTTTCAATAACGCTCTCCGAAGCCTGTTCCGATGTCAAGGAGAAATCTATGGAAAGAATTGCACGGTGAATACGTATTCCCAGCAGGTATTGTGGCTTTCTGGATAAGGATAAGTTAGCCGTGTAGGTAACATAGAAACCGCCACTTTCACTATATCCGTGACGTATCCAAACATGGTCTCCTGCATCACGATCCCACTTTCCTGTATCCAACCACCTTATTTTATATGCAGAAGCAAGTTCATCCATATTGGCCGGGATTCTGTACTTGTCCTCTTCTGAGGTTTCTTCCAAATCCTTATAGTATTCTTCCCTGGCATTCTGCAGTTCATTACGCTCATTCTGAGCATCTTGCAACTGTTGTTTCAAATCATCCTGCTTTCTTTTCAGCTCATCGTATTGAGAACAGAGCTGTTTGTACAGTTGTTGATTTCCGTTCATGTTTGCCTGGAACATTTTCCTGCTGAGTGCGCTCAACTGTTCTTCCAGGGAGTTTATCTCATTCTGAATGTTTTGTATTTTCTTCTCTTTTTCTGTTATGGCATCATTCAATTGTGTTTCAGACTCATCTCTTTCAAAGTTTGTGGACATGGCAAAGTTTTCAGATTCCTCATTCAGGCTCTTGCCCTGTTTACCATTTTCTTTCCAGCTCCAGCTACCTTTACCCAGATTATTACCACCTTGACATTTGGCAATGAAGGTTACAGAGGTGCTGCCACTCAGTTTCTGGGCATCCGCTTCCTCGTAATAGATTGGTGAGTCAGAACTGAGAACGAACGAATAAGAGTGCAACGTGTCACTATCTGCAATAGAATCCTGATAATGCTTTAATCGTGCATCCAATTTTTCCTTGAAGATACGCTTATCCATCGTCTTCGAGTCAAATGTTTCTTCGTATATGACCTGCTGTATGTTCCAGGAATCGACAACCTTCACGTTATAGCTATAGAAGCAGTGTCGCTTATAGTGTCTATGCCCCAAACCTGTATTCTTGTAACTTTCCCTTAGATTTACATGATTGAGTGTATATGACAGAGAACAATTGTGACCAGGATTCTGCGTATTGTAACTACTTACTTTTGACTGACTCCATCCTGACTGTGAATCTGCCTTGCGCTTTATCTCTTCTCTCTCGGATGAAGTGAGACTATGGCAGTACTCATTGTCTCTTGGACTTATGTAATGGTTCCAGGCAGCATCCCATCTGGAATCATCGTAGCTATCATAGGATTCCGGAGCATATTCTGCCAAGACTTGCGAACCGCTGTTGATACTGGATATGTACCACCTTTGGGTGTAATATCTATTCTGTAGATTATCGATATAGCCTTGCATATATTCTGCTATGTTATAGTCGTCTATTCTGAATAGCCTTTTTACACCCTCGGCATCGGCACTCTGTACCACACCCATGACAAAATCCTTTGTGTCCTGGGCATTATCATATATCTTATAGGCTTCCTTGAATCCTTCATACATATCCTTGATTTCGTCCCTTGAAGCGTGAAATACTCGACCTATGTTGGAAAACTGAGAAAAGTTCTTGTCAATGACACTACCGCCAATAGCTGAAAGAGTATTAGTAATGCTTGAAAAATCTTCCTTGACAGCTTCCCAGCTCAAACCTTCGCCGAAATTGCTCAGATTATCCAAAGTTGCCTTCCAGTCAACGTTGCCCAATTTTGCCAAATCAAAATATCTTTCAAGAGATTCGTTGAGAACCAAAAATTTCACGTCTTTAAATGTACGCTTGCCATTAGTTACCAAGACCTCAAACTGCTTGCACAAACTCACTACAGAGTTCGTTGTCTTATAGAGATAGGGCCCCCAATACATGGCATTCTGTGGCTTTTGAAGCATTCCGTATGCTACAGTTATAAGCTTTGGCATGATGAGATCAGCAGCCAGGTACTTGATTCTTTTGTAATAATAGAACTCTCCATCATCAAAGAATCGCATTTCACGTAATGCGTCATGACGCTTTTTCTCTGCTAGGAAAATCTGCGCTATTGATATATTACTCTTTGTATATTTGTTCGAGATAGAATCAAGAGCATTCAAGCCTTGCTGCTCTGTTTCATTCTCTATCTCATACGCTGCGCGCATTGCAGCGATGGTAGCTTTATCTACATTCACTGAATGAAAAGCCGCCATCGCTGATAAGCGCATAAATAACGATAACAATATGATGGTATAAATTCTACGCATTTTTATTTCATTGTTTGTAATCGTCCTTCTTTCAGGACTTTCTGTGAAAACTCAAGGCACTTTTTGATTCCACTGCCATGCCAATCTCGAACGAAAGCTTCAATGGCATGCTGATAGTCCGTATCCATCAGCTTCTTGTAGAGCTTCAAGGCTTCCTTTTCCGCCTTTTCGGTGGTGTAGGCCATATAGCACTCCGGTGGTTCCTCTACGCCGAAGACATCACCATCGGTACCTCGCTTTATGAAAAGCTCCTTGAACGGATTTCTGCCGTCCTTGTTGTCCAATCGGTTGATGGTGAATATCTTCTTGCAGTCGATATCCGTCAATGCAAGGGTTGCCTTGATATCATCAAACTTATCCTTGAACTTACTTTGGTCGAGAAGCATGAATACATCGGAATTGTTGATGATAGCTTCCTTTACAATAGGAGAAGAAGTGATATCTTGAATCTCCTGGGTTACAACTCCTACCATCGCCCAATGTTTTCTGGCTGTCTTGTACAGATACTTTATATACTCAGCCATAGTAGGAGTTGCGATTGCTTTCCAGGCTTCCTCGATGACCAGACATTTTCTTCCCTTCTTGATACGCATTTTCTGTGTAAACACGTCCATAATGATAAGAACGATGATAGGGAAGAGGACTGGATCGTCCTTTACCTTGTCTATCTCGAAGACAATGAATTTCTCGTCAAATAAAGAAGAATCGATATCATTATTAAGAATAAACTCCTGTTCCCCACCTTTATAGAAAGGTTTTAGAATTGCGGCGAAGTTGTGGATGTCAAACTCGATGTTCTGCTGGCGCATCAACTGTGGAATACGTTCAATGGCGAACTCGTAGTAGCTGTTGAAACTCAATTCCGTTACCTTAAGCTTCTTTTTCTGTCGCTCTATCTTTTCAATCTGTCGCTCAATTCGCTGAAGATATTTTTCCTCAATGAGGGCTGGTGTAAGACGCATTAACTGTTTCTTGGCATTTTCCTTCTCGCCCTCGGTAGCAGCCTTATCGTCAACTACTGCCTGAAGCTTTTCTCTGAGTCGTTTTTCTCGGTCTGAAACATTCTTTTCTTCAAGACCTTCAATCTCATAGTCATCACCATAACGACTTTCAAGTTCTTCCTCGTACTTTTCGAATGTTCCATTCTTCTTGTCTTCAAGCAGAAGGGTTTCCTTCATGATCTTTCTCTCTTCGTCTGTAAAAGACTCGAAAGGATGGAAATAGGCCTCATAATACTCCACGATAGTGGTGTTGATTATTGTATCCTCAATCTTGCTGGAGGCTTCTGCGCCCTTGAATAGTTGGAAGATGAGACTCTTCAGAAAGTTCTTCTTCTCGCCAAAGTTATTCTGGTACTCAATATCTGTAATCTTGAATGGGTTCATGGAGATTGGCTTCTCCTTCGTATATGAGATATATGTACCTCCATAATAGCTACAGATACCTTCGTAACTGTCTCCTGTATCAACGATGACACAGTCTGTGTCCTGCTCATAGAGCTGTCGCATGACGGTATTCATCGAAAACGATTTGCCGGATCCGGATGGACCGAGTACAAAGAAATTGGAGTTGTTGGTGTACTTTATCTTACCTTCCTTACCTGTTATATCTACTGCAAGTGGAACTCCCTGGCGGTCGGTATAGTAACATTTGAAGGCAGAATCGTCTCCCTTGGTCTGTCTTTCCTTGTACATCAGACTGAATGCTGCTTCTGACAAAGTAAGGAATCTGTCATAGTCTTCACTTATTCTGAAACAGTTGCCAGGGAAGCTGCCGACGAACAACTCCAGCTGATTATATGCCTTCTTGGAAATATGTATATTGTATCTGGCAAAGAGATTTTCCAAAGCATTGGTTACCTTTTGAAAATCCTCGTCTTTCTTTATCTTGACAATCAGATTGAAATGGGCATATACGAGCTGTTTGCCGTTTCTGGCCAGTTCTTCCTGCACAGCGTTGATATCATCAACCGCAATCTGGTTGCTCGGATTTGGCATTGAAGCGTGACGGTTCTTTTTCTTGTCTAACCTTGCATTTTCCCTTTTCTGATTTGGAAGATAGACTATTTGGTTATAGACCGCAGTCTCTACACCAGGGATATGGTCTATATCTGCCAGCAAATCCATTGGCATCGTAGCATTGTTTACCGAGACTTCAGTAAATGGTCGTATATGACCAGGAAGACCGATATTATCTACATCCAGCAGACTATATACTTTTATCTGGTTGTTGCCCATTCCTATCTTTTCGGCATCAACCTTAAAGTTTGTCATACTTGGGTTTTCGCTCACAAAATCAAATGCAAAAAATCTATCTGCCAGTGTTTTGCATTCTTCGGCTGACATAAAGCTGCAACGGATTTCGTTTGCCTTCAATCGGTCATAGACCTTCTGAGCCTTGACCTGGAAATCTCTCCATTTTCCCTTGTCGTATGTTCCAAGTCCACCCTTCTTACCCTTCTGGGTTACAATCAGGTAGGTCTCTGAATCCGTGTATTTACGGCCGTTGAAGAACTTGAAGTATGAAGAGGAGAGAAAATTGTTGCTTCCACCTTTCTTGTTCTTAGCGATAGCTTTCATATCAAACTCTCGCCTGACAAATACATCCTGCTTGTGAATAGCATATCCTTCCCCAAGACTTTGCATAATGGATGCCATCAGGGAGGTGAAATCATAATAACTGTCTATGTCTGCGGAATACTTACGGACTGGATTCTCCATTTTCAAGATTACGGAATAATCTCCTTTCTTGGTATAGATTACTCCCATCCCCTTCACATCCTCACATGAAAAATAGATATTCTCGAAAATCTTTGCACGCTTTCCACCGGTACCGAAGGCACTGACAGAAATTGCCATTCCTACGAGAATAGAGACTATTATCAATACTACTATCGCTATATACATAATTATTATTGTTACCTAAACTCAAATGAATGGGCAAAAACGAAGATTCCCTTCGGAGCTTTCTTGGTATGTAATCCCTTTGTCTGCTTGATGAAGATAAAGGCTCCACCTACACCAAATATGATTCCTGCAGCTATGATAGCCACAACGAAACCGATTGTAATAAAGCCTACAAGAAAAACCAAAAGTCCGCCACCTACAGTGCCGGCTGCCCAATAGATATATCTTCCCTGTAATCCCATAAATTCTAGGGGCTTTTGAAGCCCCTTGAAAACAGGATATTCGGGATACTCAAACTCCGTATCTGCCATATTACTTAAGACCAAAGAACAATGGCAAAGCCTGAGCTGCTGCAATCAAGAAAATACAAGCACCGACAATCATCATGATGCTCTTCTTGACATCCTGCTCTTCGTTGTTCATCTTGAAGTAAACCGAAACGGCTCCAACAATGGCAACAACGCCGGCGATGGCATAACAGAGTTTCTGAACTACTGGAATGTACTTGGCAATCTCCGATGTTACGGTTCCCAATGCTGCTGTACCAGCACTGTAGTTACCTGCGGTATTCTGTGCTAATAAAGAAACTGTACAGAACAGCAACGCTACAGCCAACATCATAAAACGAGGATTCTTTGCGCATCCCTTGAAATTACTTACTACGCACTTAGATGTACCCTGTACTCTTCGTGCAATTGATGAATAAAAATTTGTCATATATAATGTATTATAAAAAATTAATGTACAGATGTAACCTCTACTCCGAAGAAAGCAGGCAGAACAATTACAGACCCCAAAAGGAATAATATGGCTCCAACCAATACTAATATTGATTTCGTTATTCCATCTTCACCAGTATTCATCTTTATATATATTTGTGTTGCACTATAGATGGAAAGAATACCTGCAAGAGTTTCGACGATGATCATGGTATAGTAACACAAAACTAATACAAAGCTTGTCATATCATATAACCTTCCCGATCCACCCGAATAATCGGTTGTTCCGCAGACTGCTGATGAAGACTGAACATTGAAAAGAAAGAAGACCACTATTAGTAATATCAGAAACTGTTTAGTCATACTAATCCTCCTCGTTATTCCATTCTCCAGCGTTCTCTAGGTTTGCCTCGAAAACAGCCGACAACTCATCCTTTTCTTCTGTCAGCGAATATTCTGCCTGGGCATTAGTACGAATACTCTGCATCTCACCCTTCGCATTCTGAGATTCTTTATACAATTCCTCGGTCTGCATATTTGCAATTTCCTCGGCAGTTAGAACTTCTTCTTCTTGGTTATCAGAATGCGTTCTCATATAATCTTCTTCATTAACCTCTACAGGCTTTTCTACTTCATGTTCGGAAGGAGATACGGCGATAACTTCTACTTCGCTTTTGCTACCTGCATGATTGACAACTCGCAAATCCACACTTATCATTGCAATATAGTAAATTGCATAGATAATGGATAGTACTAATATGAATATTCCAAATGCTCCCATATTATATTTTTATTTCATTTGTGTACTTAAATATTGTAAAAACACCTGCAAAGGTATATATAAATATTGGGAGTTCATCATTTTATAAACACTACCTTTTATTTTAACACTTTCAAGAGTCCTAAGTTTATTTTTGCTCACTCTTTTGTTAAATTTAAGATTTTTACATTATTCTTTGCATATTTTTTGATTTATATCTAAAGGTTATCCTCATTTCTTCTTCGACCTCGTTTTTTATGGACTGCGTTTCTATGTAAGTCCCTCTAACTTTTTACTTTGCAAAGTTATGGCGGCGCAGACAGATACCAAGGACCGGGCAGAGCCGCTATTTGACACAAACTTTTCCGGAAGCCTTCCACAAATCAAAGATTTGGGCTTTCCAGAAAACTTTATGCCAAATTCCTTGGCTTACTGTCCTCAGTACACCGCCATCCCATATTGCACGTAAAAAGGCTCAGAGGAACTCGCTTAGACCGATGTATCTCTAAAAAAAATCTCGGATCGAAGGAAATGAGAAATCATTAAAAGGCTAGACAGGAATCTGGTTACCCGATATATCCGAGATGAGAGTGAACAAACAGAATGTTGAACTTTTAAATACTGGCAATATGATTAAGTATGCATTGATGGACTATGTTCCGCAGAAATATCTTCGTAAAGCGAAGTTTGAAACCTTGATGAATGATTCCTTCATTTGGAATTTCAAGGATGGTAAGGCTTGGGCGGTCAGGAAGGCTGCAAAGATGGTGGCAGAGGCTTTATCTACATATAATATGGAAAATGTAGTGTTTATGTGCGTTCCGGCTGCTTGTCAGCGTACTTATGTTCGTAGATGCCAAAAGTTTTCAGAAATAGTTTGCGAAAGAACAGGGGCTACCGACGGATTTCCATTTATAAATGTTATTGGTCGCAGGGCAAAACTACATAATTCTCGCCAACATGTTGTGGCTGTGGCGGAAGAAATAGAGCAAGTCTATATTGATGAAAATGCCGTTAAAGGAAAAGTCATCATTTTGTTTGATGATGTCATAACCACCGGCAAAACTTGTGACACCTTTAAAGAAAGGTTGGAAAGCCTAGGAGCAACAGTCAAACTGGCTGTCTTCTTGGGCAAAACTAAGAATTATAGAAAGCGTTTTTTGTCATAAATATATGTGAAGTTTAACAGATAGGTTTCCTTTGCGAAAAGGGAACCTATTTCTTTTTTGTGGCTCTCGGGCTGCTCCCTCTCCGGTCGCAGCCAACAGGCGAACCGTTCAGCTTCACCTGCTAAGAGGTATCTCCGATGGGTGCTTCATGGCGTTCCTCATAGAGGCAAAGTTTATACCATTATGCCACATATTGCATATATAGCACTTTCCTTATACCTAACGTTTCATTAGACCCTTCCGGAGCTTCCCCCTTTTCCAGTGCCGATGTTCAGGGACTCGATACCGGAAAAAGGGGAACTGCGGAACCACCTCTCCAGGGCGTTGCACTACCCTGCAGAAGTGGCTGTGGGAGAGAGGTAGGCGAATGCTCGCCTGGATTATATACAGCATCCTTCTTTCTAC
>OGJF01000279.1_pt1 | contig 25391 bp, 18 predicted proteins | sample 1572001 | NCBI WGS metagenome assembly OGJF01 (sample SAMEA2582113, study PRJEB24529) | metagenome | biome: Human gut stool | place: China | collected 2011
CAACCAACTTTACAATTAAGACTGAAAGTAGTCAACTAAAAACGTTAAACTACATGTAGTTTTTACATCTCGCAAAAACAAGAAAATTCCCGTAGCACCGGAACATTGTTCCGGTTGCGCTGGAGGGTTGTTCCCGTAGCACCGGAATAATGTTCCCGCGCTGCGGGAATAATATAGAGTGAATTTAACGTTTTTAGTTGTGTTTATTTACGCTTTTAGTTGTGTTTATTTAACGTTTTTAGTTGTGTTTATTTACGTTTCTGTTGTGTCGGCTATAATTTCCTGTTTGCGTTGTGCCGAGCGACTGATACTGAGTATAGCACCGATGTACACGCAGTTGATGATGGTCGACGTTCCACCCTTACTGATGAGCGGCAGCGGCTGACCCGTCACGGGCACGATGCCCACCGCAACGCACATGTTGAACAATGCCTGCGTAACGAGCAGCAGGGCGAGTCCCATGGCGAAGAGTGCAGGGAAGTTGTTCTCACACTTGCTGGCAATACGTCCCGTGCGGAACAACAGAATGATGTAGAGCATGGCTACACCGGCAGCACCTACGATACCCATCTCCTCGATGATGATGGCATAGATAAAGTCGCTGAACGCCTGCGACACGAAGTCGCGCTCCTCGGAGTTGCCTGGGCCCTTGCCTGTGATGTTCGAAGAGGCGATGGCAATGTTGGCGTGCGCCACCTGAGCATCCTTGTCGAGATCGATATCCTTCGGTGCTACATCCTTGTGTGCGAGGAACTTATTGATGCGCGACTTCCACGTATCGAAGCGGTGGAACACCTTCTCCACAACGTTCTTATCTTCGGCTTTTTCTTCGACATTAGTGCCATTGACATCATTCGGCTTCGCTACTTGCTCGGTGAGGGTCTGACTCTCGGGCTTCTGCGCCTCGTCTTTACCAAAGGTCATCACGGCTCCAACGACGAGTGCTACGCTGAGCACTGCAAAGCCGAGCAGCTTGCCAAGCTGACGCATGGGCACACGCCCAAGCAGCATCATCATGAATATGACGATGCAGAGCAACAATGCCGTGGACAGGTTCTCAACCATGATAAGTGGCACAATAAAGAAGCACACGGTGAGTATGTACTTGAATGCCATCTTGTCAGCCCCATCCTCAGTCTGCAACGCACTCAATATCTGCGCCGTAGCGAGCACCATGGTGCCCTTGGCTATCTCCGAGGGCTGAAACTGTATGCCTACGATGCTTATCCAGCGTTGTGCTCCATTGGTGGAGGCACCAGCTACAAACACCCACAACAGCGTTACCAGAGAGACGACGAGCATAAATGGCGTTGCCATCTTGAAGTACTTACACTTCACGTTGAGCGTCACTACCATGAAGAATATTCCGACTGCGAGCAGGAAGATATGCTTTATGACAGGAGCCGTGTAGCTGCCTCCCTTATACGTTAGCTGCGCAGAGGCGGAATACACCTCAATGACACTAATAAGGCATAGGAAGAAGAACACCATCCATATTCCCTTGTCGCCTTTGAATATGTTGTCTAATGTCTTGTTTATCATTGCTTGTTGTTATTTTATGGTGAGATGGTGAGGGGTTGAGATGGTGATGTGGTGATGTGGTGAGATGTTGAGATGTTGAGATTTGTATTGCTAATGTCAACACAACACCATCTCAACACTTCACCACCTTTCACACCATCTCAACACCTCAACCCCCTATTACAACCCTCTCACCAGTGTCTTGAACTGCTCACCTCTGTCCTCCATATTCTTGAAGAGGTCGAAGCTGGCGCAGCACGGACTGAGCAACACGGTGTCGCCGGGCTCCGCAAGCTCGTAGCAGGCAGCCACACAGTCCTTCATCGAGTGAGTATCGCGTATCTCCACGCCCTGGTTGTCGAAGAAGTTGTGCAGCTTTGTGTTGTCGGCACCGAGGAACACGAGAGCCTTGCACTTCTGCTTCACAAGGTCGAGTATCTCGTTATAGTCGTTGCCTTTGTCCTTACCACCGATGATGAGGATAGTCGGTGTCTTCATGCTCTCAAGCGCATACCAGCAAGCGTCTACATTCGTAGCTTTCGAATCGTTGACATACTGCACTCCGCCCACCTTGCACACCTTCTCTAAGCGGTGTTCTACGCCAGGGAAGTCGCTCAGGCTCTGACGTATCACGTCCTTCTTTATGCCCGTGATGTTGCCAGCGATGCCTGCTGCCAGCGAGTTGTATATGTTGTGTTTGCCGGTGAGCGACAACTCCTCCTGCTCCATGTTGAACGGTGTAGGTCGTTCGATGGTGTACTCGCCGTCCTCCATGTAGCCAATGGAACCCTTCTCCTTCAATTCGGAGAACGGATACTGAATGGCTTTGATGTCGTATTTCTCCAGTTCGCGCTTGATGACGGGGTCATCGTTCCAGTAGATGAACGAGTCCTTGTCGGTCTGGTTCTGTATGATGCGCATCTTCGCGTCCACGTAGTTCTGCATACAGTAGTCGTAGCGGTCGAGATGATCGGGCGTGATGTTCAGCAGAATGGCGATATTGGCGTGGAAGTCGTACATATTGTCGAGCTGGAATGAACTAAGCTCGATGATGTAGTATTCGTGCGGATCCTCTGCCACCTGCAAAGCGAGCGAGCGTCCGATGTTGCCGGCGAGTCCTACGTCGTAGCCTGCAGTCTTGAAGATGTGATAGATGAGCGACGTGGTTGTTGTCTTGCCATTAGAACCAGTGATGCAGATCATCTTCGAGTGGGTGTAGCGACCTGCAAACTCTATCTCGCTGATGATGTGTATACCTTTCTCCATAGCCGCCTTCACCATTGGGGCTTCCTTCGGGATACCGGGGCTCTTGATGATTTCGTCGGCAGAGAGTATCTTCTCCTCTGTGTACTGACGTTCCTCCCACTCGATGGCGTGGTCGTCGAGTAGTTTCTTATATTTGTCTTTGATGGCTGACATGTCGCTAACGAACACGTCGAAGCCCTCTTTCTTTGCCAACACTGCGGCACCGGCTCCACTTTCGCCGGCTCCAAGAATAACTATTCTTTTCATTGTGTCTATCTAATCTTTAACGTTATGATGGTCATCGCTGCAAGGATTATGGTTGTAATCCAGAAGCGCACCGTTATCTTCGACTCATGGAACGCTGTTCGTGGTCGGGTGATGAGATACTTACAGTCGGGGTCGAGCTGCGAAGCCTGTGTGCGGAAGTTGTCGTGGATTGGCGTGCGCTTAAAGATGCGCTGCTTAACGCCATGACGTTTACCGAGTTTGAAGTAGTAGACCTGCAGTATGACGCTTAGGCTCTCCACAAAGAAGATGCCACAGAGTATCGGGAGCATAAGCTCCTTGTGTATGATGATTGCCGTTACGGCGATGATGCCACCGATGGTGAGCGAGCCGGTGTCGCCCATGAAGACCTGAGCTGGATAGGCGTTGTACCAAAGGAAGCCTATCAGTGCTCCGACAAAGGCACTGAGGAATACTACGAGTTCCTGCGAACCGGGTATGTACATTATATTCAGATAACCGGCATATTCGATGTGCGAACTGACGTAGGCGAGTATGCCCAGTGCCACACCTATTATGGCGGAGTTACCTGCGCACATGCCGTCCATGCCGTCGTTCAGATTGGCTCCGTTGCTCACTGCTGTCACCACTAAGATGGTCATAATGACAAACAGTATCCAGCCGGCTGCCACACGATACTTGCCGAAGATGCTCGTTATGCGCGAGTAGTCGAGGTTATGACTCTTCACGAACGGAATGGTGGTTTTCAGTGACTTATGCGCTTCGCTCTGATGCTTCACCACGAGTTCTTGCCCTTGGCGTTCGTAGACGAGGTTCTCGTTCATCTTCACATCGGGCGATGCCCACAGCACAAGACCCACGATGAGTCCGATGCCCACCTGTCCCACAATCTTGTAACGACCTTTCAGTCCTTCCTTGTCGTGGCGGAATATCTTTATGAAGTCGTCCATGCCACCCAAGAAGCCGAGCCACAGCGTGGTGACAATCATCAGGATGAGGTAGATGTTGCGCAGACGACCGAGCAACAGCACCGGCACGAGGATAGAGACGATGATTATCACACCGCCCATCGACGGCACACCAATCTTCTTTACGCCAAACGGATCGATGCTTGCATCGCGTGCTGTCTCCGTAATCTGCTTACGCTTCAGATACTTGATAAACTTCTCGCCAAACCATGCTGAGACAACGAGCGAGATGATCAGTGCCAACAGCGAGCGGAATGATATGTAGCCCCACATGTGCGAGCCACTAATGCCGTATTCTTCGAGGAAACGGAAAAGATAGTATAACATTTCTGAGTTTTGAATTTTGAACTTTAAAAGCATTCGCGCACCACTTCATGGTCGTCGAAGTGATGCTTCACACCCTTTATCTCCTGGTAATTCTCATGTCCCTTGCCGGCTATGAGTATCACGTCGCCCTTCTTCGCCATCATGCAGGCTGTGCGTATTGCCTCACGACGGTCGGTGATGGCTATCACCTTCTTCATCTGCTGCGCATTGAGTCCGGCAAGCATATCGTTGATGATATCCTGTGGCTCCTCGAAGCGTGGGTTGTCGCTTGTGATGATGACGCGGTCGCTCTGCTTCACAGCCTCCTGTGCCATAAGCGGACGCTTACCCTTGTCGCGATTACCACCGGCTCCGCATACGGTTATCACCTCTCCCTTGCCATCGAGCACCTCGTGAATGGCGTTGAGCACATTCTCCAATGCGTCAGGCGTGTGAGCATAATCGACAATGGCTGTGTAGCCCTCTGGCGAGTGTATCGGTTCGAGGCGTCCGCTCACACTGTGCAGCGTACTCATCGCCACGAGCACGTCCTCAGGCTTCTTGCCGAGCATCACCGCTGCACCGTACACAGCCAGCAGGTTGCTGACGTTGAACTTGCCGATGAACTGCACGCCCACCTCTCTGCCGTTCACTTCGAGGTACATTCCTTCGAAGTGACACTCGATGATGCGCGCCTTGAAGTCGGCAACGCTACGTGTGGAGTATGTCTTCACCGTAGCCTTCGTGTTCTGCACCATCACCATTCCGTTCTTATCGTCGGCGTTGGTTATGGCGAATGCGGTCTTGGGCAGCATATCGAAGAAAGCCTTCTTCGCGTTGCGATAGTTCTCGAATGTCTTGTGATAGTCGAGGTGGTCGCGTGTGAGATTAGTGAAGAGTCCACCAGCGAAGGTCAGTCCACCGATGCGCTTCTGCGCTATGGCGTGCGACGAGCACTCCATGAAGGCGTACTCGCAGCCTGCGTCCACCATGCGGTGAAGCAGCTCGTTCAGTGCTATCGGGTCGGGAGTGGTGTGGTCTGCCGGTACAGCCTCGTCAACGATGTAGTTGCACACCGTAGAGAGCAGTCCGCACTTGTGCCCCATCTTCGAGAACATATTATATAATAAGGTGGCGATAGTGGTTTTGCCGTTCGTTCCGGTCACACCGACGAGCTTCAGCTTTGTCGACGGATTGCCGTGGAATGTGGTTGCAACGATGCCCACCACGTCCTCGGTGTCAGCCACCTGCACATACGTCACGTTTTCTTCGGTTTGTTCTGGTATCACTTCGCAGAGCACAGCCTTCGCGCCGAGCTCCACAGCCTTAGGTATGAACTTGTGTCCGTCTACCTGGGTGCCTTTCATTGCCACGAACAAATGTCCTTCCTTGATGCGGCGAGAATCAATATTGACGCCTGTCACTTCTACATCATCGCTGCCTTTTATAGCAAGAACGGTGATGTTCTTAAGCAATTCTTTAAGTTTCATATATCTGGTTTTTACTTTTTTATATAATAGAGGAATTGGATAAACACCTCAACTCATCAACTCATCAACCGAGCCTTAGCGAGCAAACCATGCCCTTCTTTATCCGCTGTCCGGCACCGATGCTTTGCTCCATGACCTTTCCTCTGCCATTTAGCTTCACCTTCACGCCGCGACTTTCTATGAGATACACGGCATCTTTAGCTCCCATGCCGTGCACGTCGGGCATGGTGTTCTTGTCCACTTCTGGCACACGATGCAGCGCGATTGTCTTTCCGCTGCTCTCAAAGGCGTGTCCCCAGATGGGGTTGCCGTTGAGATATGAGCCGTCCCAGTTGGATTGCTGCTTTATGCCGAGATGGTCGAGCACGTAGCTTGCAGCAAGCATGTTGCCGTTTTTCACCTGCGGAATGAGTATCGACAGCGAGTCGCGTGCATCGGCAGCCTCCAGTTTCAGGCTCTGTGCCATGATGCCCTCGGCTATGTCGTGGAACACCACGCCGCTCATGCCGCCACCCGAAGCCGGCAGACCCGACTTCTGTATGCAGACGATGCAGCTATAACGTGGCTCGTAGGCTGGGAAGAAGCCTGCAAACGAGAGCAGATAGTTCATCTGTCCGCTCTTGTATCCGGCTGCGCCCTTCGATATCTGCGCCGTACCCGTCTTGCCTGCTACGAGGAACGACTGCGAGCCGGCTTTCTTGCCGAGTCCCTGGCTCACCACGTGTTCGAGAATGGTGGTTATCTTCTTTATCGTTGTCTCCTTGGCGATGCGCTCGCGCAGCACCACGGGTTCAAACTCCTTTATCACCACTCCGTCCTTCATCACCGCCTTCACAAAGCGCGGTGCCATCATCTTTCCGCCGTTGGCGATGGCGTTGTAGAAGGTGAGTGTTGAGATTGGTGGCACCTGCGTCTCGTAGCCGATGCTCATCCAGGGCAGCGTTGTCTTGCTCCAGTTGACATACTGCTTGCCGCGCGCGTCTTTCTTCGGCATACGTATGCGTGCCGGCGATGCTCCTTGCAGCGGTATGCGCAGGTCGTCGGCGAGTCCGAGGCGATAGATGCCTTGCACGAACTTCTCTGGCGTGTTGTGGTAGTGGTCGTCGATGATGCGACTCACACCGATGTTCGAGCTGACCATCAGCGTCTGCGGCAGTGTGAGCATACCGTAGCCGCCGCGTCGCCAGTTGTGGTCTTTCATCTCTCTGCCGTACATCGGCCACACGCCGCCGGCTGTCTCCACACGATAGGTTGTGTCTACCACTCCGTCGTCGAGCGCCACCATGATACTTGCTGTTTTGAACACCGAGCCTGGCTCGAGCAAGTCGCTGATGGCGTGGTTCTTTATCTCGTGATAGTCGTCGTCGGCACACTTCGTCATATTGACGATTGCCTTTACATCGCCCGTCTTCACCTCCATAACGATAGCCACACCCACGTTGGCGTTGATGAGACGCAACTCCTTGAGCAGTGCGCGTTCGGCAAGGTCTTGCATCGACACGTCGATGGTGGTCATGATGTCGGCACCATTCACCGGTGGTGTGTCTACGATGTCGAGGTATTTGTTGAGCACTTTTCGGCGATGGCGTATGCCCTCCTCGCCACGCAGCAGCGAGTCGTATGAGAGTTCCAGGCCGCATTGTGCGGTGTCTTTCGCGCCGTACATCTTTCCGATGGTACGTCCGGCGAGCGAGCCGTAAGCCAGCTTGCGTGCGTTGTGCTCATCCCAGTGAAATCCGCTTTGGTTCTTGCTGAGGTTGAACACGGGCAGGCTCTTCACCTCCGAAAAGGTGCTGTAGTTGATACGTCGGTTCCATACGGGCCAGTGGCGTTTGTTCTTTTCAAAGCCTTCCATGAGGTGCTTCTTGAACTCCTCTGCCGAGCGGTCGGGGAATATGGCGTTCAGCCCCATGCATATCGAGTCGAGTTTCTGCTCGAAGAGCGTGTCTTTCTTCGCCTCGCGCAGTGCCACGAAGTCCATGAAGATGTTATACTGTGGCAGCGACGATGCCATGAGTTGTCCGTCGCAACTGAGTATGTTGCCACGAATAGGCAGCGTCTTCAAGCTGTCCACCTTCACGCGGTCAGCCACCTCTTCCCAGAAGGCGCGCTTGGCGGTCATTATGTATAGTGTCTTGCCTACGACGGTGATTGCCACCAACGTCATCAGGATGGCGAGGAAACTGTAGCGTGGCATCACTTTCTTACTGTCAAATTTGCTCATGCTTACTCGTTATTAGGGATTGTTATGATGTATGGGGGCTGCGTAGCAATGTGCAACGTTGAGTCTTTGTCGTTATGCAGACGTTCGAGCACCTTGCTCTCGCGGGTCTGCTGTGTCAGGTCGCTCGAGCTGGATAGTGCGCGATACTTTGCGTCTTCCAGTTCGTTCGTCAGCTTGTCTATCTTTATCAGGTTCTGCTGACACTTGTATCGGTTAGAGATATAGACGATGACGAACAGCGAGGCTATCACTATCACCCATATCTGTCGGCGCAGGAACTGCGTGTTGAGGATGTCGCCGCCGAGCACCTTCTTCAGTGTGAGGTTCTTCGAGAGTGGCAGCTCGTCCTCTATCGCCTGCTGACGTATGATGGTGCGCAGCGATGGCGCACCGTCCGATGCCGGCTCCGATGGGCTTTCGTCGGCTGTCGGTGTCTCGTCAGCTTTCTCGTCCACGGGCTTTGCCTTGTCAGCAGCGGACGTTTCCACGTTCGTCGTGGCTGCGTCCGCGATATCTATTATGGGGTTGTCTTCTTTCATTTTCTTATTTCTTTTCAGCTATTCTTAGTTTAGCACTGCGACTGCGTGGGTTGTCAGCCTGCTCTTGGTCGGATGGCAGTATCACCTTGTTGTTGACCAATCGGAATGGTGTCTCTATCCTACCGAAGAAGTCCTGCTGCACCTTTCCTTCCACGTTGCCCGACTTCATCACGTTCTTCACCATGCGATCCTCAAGCGAGTGGTAGGTGATAACCGATAGTCGACCGCCTGGTGCAAGCAGCTCAGAGGCAGCGAGCAGCATCTCGCGCAGCGCGTCCATCTCGTGGTTCACCTCTATGCGCAACGCCTGAAAGAGTCGTGCCATGTCTTTCTTCTCGCGTTCGCGCTTGAAGAACGGCTCTACGGCTGCCAGAAAGTCCTTCGTGGTCTTTATCTCCGCCGTCTGACGTGCCTTCACAAGAGCCGACGCTATGCGTCGCGAGTTCTTCATCTCGCCGTAGACGTAGAAGATGTCGGCGAGGCGTTCCTCGTCGTACGTGTTCACTATCTCGGCAGCGGTGCGTCCGGCGCGCTTGTTCATACGCATGTCGAGCGGTGCGTCGAAGCGGAACGAGAAGCCGCGCTCTGCGTCGTCGAAGTGGTGCGACGATACGCCGAGGTCGGCGAGCAAGCCGTCGATATGCTCCACACCATAATAGCGCATCCAGTTCTTCAGATAGCGGAAGTTGCTGCGCACGAACGTGAAGCTGTCGCCCGCATCGGGAATGTTGCGCTCCGCATCTGCATCTTGGTCGAAGCTGTACAGATGTGCGCCGTCCGTGAGGCGCGACAGTATCTCGCGCGAGTGGCCACCGCCACCGAAGGTGACATCCACGTATATGCCGCCAGGCTTGATGTTGAGCCCGTCAACGCTCTCGCCTAAAAGCACCGGAACATGGTATGTTGCTGCTATCGTAGTATTGTCTGTTTTGTCCTTATACATTATATATGCGTATTTGGGTGTAAAGGTACACAAAAAATCGCATACAAGTTTACAAAAACATATCAAATTTGATTAAATATTACATTTCTTGTGCTAAAATGTTTGTATATAAAAAAGATATAGTATTTTTGCACTAAATTAAGAAGCACAACCAGCGTTTTCGGGTTTATGAATGAGATAACAGAAAAAACGATCGACATCGAAAAGATACTGCACAGCAAGCTGGGCAGCAAGGCTCGCTACGTGCCTCGCCTGCTTGTAAAATGGCTCAAGAAGATTATACACCAAGACCAGGTGAACGCTTTCATCTGGGAGCACCGCGACGAGAGCGGCGTGGAATGGCTGGAGTCTACAGTGCGCTATCTGAAGATGGACATACGCATCATCGGCAAGGAGAACCTTCCGCCGAAAGACGACGGCAAACTATACACCTTCGTGTCCAACCACCCGCTCGGCGGTCAGGACGGCGTGGCGCTCGGCTCCATCATCGGACGCCACTACGACGGACGTTTCCGCTATCTCGTCAACGACCTGCTGATGAACCTCCCGGGTTTAGCACCGGTGTGCATCGGCATCAACAAGACCGGGCGCCAGGGGCGCGACTTCCCGCGCATGGTGGAGGCTGGTTTCAAGAGCGACAACCACATGCTCATGTTCCCCGCCGGACTGAACAGCCGTAAGCAGAAGGACGGCTCAATCCACGACCTGCCGTGGAAGAAGACGTTCATCACGAAGAGCGTGGAGTGCCACCGCGACGTGGTGCCCATCTACTTCAGCGGACGCAACTCCGAACGCTTCTACCGCATCGCCAAGTTCAGCGACCGCTGGCTGCCGTTCAATCTCGCCATGATATTCCTCGTCGACGAGATGTACCGCAACGTAGGCAAACACTTCGACATATACATCGGCAAGCCTATCCCATGGCAGACGTTCGACAAGAGCCGCACGCCGCAAGAGTGGGCACAGTGGGTGCAAGAAGAGGCGTATAAGCTGAGCCCCTCCCAACCCTCCCCGTCGGGGAGGGCTTAGTTAGCCCGATTACCCAAGGCTTAGAAACCATAAGAAGGCTTAATTCGGCTTAGAAAGGCTTAGTTCGGCTTAACCCCTTGATTACCCAAGGCTTAGGAAGGCCTAAAAAGGCTTAGTTCGGCTTAAACGCCGCCCTAAAGAGGCTTAAACGCCGCCAGAAGCCCCCCAACAAAACAGAGAAAGCAAGAAAACAACAAACAATGGAAGAACCAATCATAGAACCCGTCAGCAAAGAGCTGCTCAGAAGCGAACTCACTCCCGAGCGTCAGCTCCGCATGACTAACAAGAGCAACAACGAGATATACATCATCACGGCACACAACGCGCCGAACGTGATGCGCGAGATAGGCCGTCTGCGCGAGATAGCATTCCGCGAGGCAGGCGGCGGCACCGGCAAGCCGATGGACATCGACGAGTTCGACACCTGCGCGAACTGCTACAAGCAGCTCATCGTGTGGAACCCCGAGGCAGAGGAGATCATCGGCGGCTACCGCTACATGCTCGGCACCGACTGGGAACTCGACGAGAACCGCCAGCCGAAGCTCGCCACAAGCCACATGTTCCACTTCTCCAAGAAGTTCATCAACGACTACATGCCCTACACCATCGAGTTGGGCCGCTCCTTCGTGACGCTCGAATACCAGAGCACACGCCGCGGAGCGAAGAGCCTCTTCGCACTCGACAACCTGTGGGACGGACTCGGCGCGCTCACCGTCATCAAGCCCAACGTGAAGTACTTCTTCGGCAAGATGACCATGTACCCGTCGTACATACGCCGTGGCCGCGACATGATTCTCTACTTCCTCAAGAAGCACTTCGACGACAAGGACAACCTCATCATACCGCTCCACCCGCTGAAGATAGAGACCCCTGAGGAGGAGCTCGCAGCCTTGTTCTGCGAGGACGACTTCAAGAAGGACTACCTCATCCTCAACCGCGAGATACGTGCGTTGGGCTACAACATCCCGCCACTCGTCAACGCCTACATGTCGCTCTCGCCCACCATGAAGCTCTTCGGCACCGCCATCAACTACGGTTTCGGCGACGTGGAGGAGACGGGCATACTCATCGCCGTCGACGAGATACTCGAAAACAAGCGCGTACGCCACATCGACTCGTTCATAAAGGAGCACCCCGAAGCTCTCAAAATAACGAGCGGTGCCAACAACGTCATCTACAAAGAACGCCCATAGGAGGGTATGGCATCCTGCCATACCCACGCACCCCTCCCACACCCCCTTTCAAAGCCCCTCACACCCCCTTTCCACGCACCCCTCCCGCACCTTTTTTCCCCACCCCCTCCGCATATTTTACCATCCGCATCGGTCGACGCAGACATCCGTAACGGTCGGCGCAGACATCCGCATCGGTCGACGCGGATGCCCCTACCTACCATATAGCAATGTATTTTTCGCCCTAATTATTTGCAAATTCCAAATTATTTTACTTTATTTGCAGCCGTCAAGAAGACACAAACAACCAAATACTAATATTTTTTAAAACTATTCTATTATGAAAACCCAAATTTTACCCCCCCGATTGCTCGTCTTTTACTTGCAGTCTTGATGTGTCTGCCCATCTGTGGTAGCCGTCTGTCGGCTCAAGAGCCGTACGCTGTGTATGACAAAACCACAAGCACACTGACATTTAAATATGGCATAAAACCCGCTGGAGCGTATTCGCTGAATGAGGGCAACTATACCCCGGATTGGTATAAATCCGATAACGATGGAGCGAATACAAATACCATCGAGAAAGTTGTCTTTGATGCATCATTTGCAAAAGCACGCCCAACGAGTTGCTACAAATGGTTCTATGGTTGCACAGACTTAACGACCATAGAGGGTATTGAATATCTGAACACAGAGAATGTGACGAACATGAGCTATATGTTCGGTTACTGTTCTTATCTCGCTCCACTCGACGTATCAAATTTCGATACTAAGAACGTGACGGACATGAGTGTCATGTTCGGTGGTTGTTATGGGCTCACAACACTTGATGTATCAAAATTCGACACTAAGAACGTGACGAACATGAGCAGTATGTTCGATTTCTGTTATAAGCTCACTACACTTGATGTATCAAAATTCGACACTAAGAACGTGACGAACATGAGTAGGATGTTCTATGGCTGTCGTGCGCTCAAAACGCTCGATCTTTCAAGTTTCAACACTAAGAACGTGACGGATATGAGTTGGATGTTCTATTACTGTTCTGTTCTCACAACCATCTATACAAGCTACAAGTTCGTGACAACAGCATGTAAGAAAGACGAGAATATGTTTAAAGACTGCACAAATCTTGTGGGAGCCGTACCGTACGACGAAAACAAGGTGGATGATCGAATGGCGAACTACACCACTGGCTACTTCACATATAAAGCCCCAACAGAGCCTTATGCGGTGTTCGACGAATCCACGAACACACTGACATTCAAACTCGATAATAACCAACCAACAGGAGTGGCGTTTGCATTGAATGAAGGCGGAAATACTCCAGATTGGTGTAAATCCAAAGACGATGGATTCAATACAAATACCATCGAGAAAGTTGTCTTCGATGCTTCATTTGCTAATGCACGCCCAACAAGTTGCTACAAATGGTTCTATGGTTGTAAAGACTTAACGACCATAAAAGGTATTCAATACTTGAACACAGAGAACGTGACGAACATGGGTTGGATGTTCAGTAATTGTAAGGCACTCACAACACTCAACGTTTCAAAATTCGACACTAAGAACGTGACGAACATGGGCTACATGTTCTATGGCTGTAAGGCACTCACAACACTCGACGTTTCAAAATTCGACACTAAGAACGTGACGAACATGGGCGGCATGTTCCGTGACTGTTCTACTCTCAAAACACTCGATTTATCAAAATTCGACACTAAGAACGTGACGAACATGGGCGGCATGTTCCGTGACTGTTCTACTCTCAAAACACTTGATTTATCAAATTTCGACACTAAGAACGTGACGTACATGAGCTACATGTTCTATGGCTGTTGTGCGCTCAAAACGCTCGATCTTTCAAGTTTCTACACTAAGAACGTGACGTACATGGGCTACATGTTCTATGGCTGTTGTGCGCTCAAAACGCTCGATCTATCTAATTTCGACACACAGAACGTGACTGACATGAGCAGCATGTTCGAAGACTGCGAAGCACTCACAACCATCTATGCAAGCGAAAAGTACGTGACAACAGCATGTACAAGTGACGATAACATGTTTTGGGGCTGCACTAATCTTGTAGGTGCCGTGCCCTACGACCAATTTAAGGTGGGCAAGAAAAAGGCGAACTACACCACAGGCTACTTCACGTATAAAGCAGCTACTGGCATTGATGCGCCGACGGTGTCGGACGACACGGCAGCGGAGTATTACGACCTGCAAGGTCGCCGTCTGAACGCACCACAAAAGGGTGTGAACATCGTGAAGCGTGGCAAGAAAACAACAAAGATACTCGTGAAATAAACATCAGGGGGTGCAGCGGTCTCCGCTGCACCAACCAAACAATAATAAACAGATAAACGAAGCAACAACAACCGACAACGAAACATCGGTTGGACAAATAAAAAAGCATTGGCGCATATAGGTTCTCAAAAGAGAAACGAATTATGCACCAATGCTTTTTCTATTTTCATACTGGCTTAATCCACCGGACTAAAATCGTCCTTGCCAACTCCGCAAAGTGGACAAACCCAATCTTCTGGAAGATCTTCAAATGCTGTACCTGGCTCTATGCCATTCTCTGGGTCGCCGACAGCTGGGTCATACTCCCAACCGCAGACATCACATACGTATTTCTTCATAATCGTATCGTTTTAATTGTTATCTGTTGCAAATATACACATTATACTTCAAACGACAAAGCGAAACGAGTAAAAGTTGTGTTAATTTATAATAATTACAACTCCGTGTGCTATCTGTGGGAGAATTGTTTTGATTGCGTGGGGTCTACCCTCCTACAGAACAGACTGGCAGAGGATGTTCTCCCACTGATTTCACAGATTCTCACAGATGGTTGGTTGCGTTAGTAGCTGCGTGGGTACGGCAGGATGCCATACCCTCCAACATCTGTGTAAATCTGTGCTATCTGTGGGAGACCCTTCTCTACAAGAAGTTTCTGTGCGTTCCGTGGGTTCTGTGGGAATATAGTTCTCCCACGGATTACACTGATCAACACAGATGGTTGGTTGCGTTAATTCTCCCACGGAATTCACAGAACTCACAGAAGTTTGGGTGCGTTAGTGGCTGCGTGGGTACGGCAGGATGCCATACCCTCCTAAATCTGTGTAAATCCGTGCTATCTGTGGGAGACCCTTCTCTACAAGAAGCTTCTGTGCGTTCCGTGGGTTCTGTGGAAGTACCACTGCTTGCTTTGTTGGTGCAGCAGAGACTGCTGCACCCCCTGAGATTGCATCAGTGCCATCTGTGGAAGTCTCTTCTCAGCAAGAAATTTCTGTGCGTTCTGTGGGTTCTGTGGGAGGCTATTCCATGAATGTGGGTGCGTGGGTACGGCAGGATGCCATACCCTCCTATACTATGGGGAGCGAGATGCCCTGTATCTTCTGATAGATGTCGAGCGCGAAGATGTCGGTCATACCCGAGATATAGTCGATGACAGCCATGACACGCGTAGCGAAGTCGTCGCTGTTGATGTCGTACTGGCTACTGAAACGCTTGCGCAGCTGCTCCGAGTGGAACTTGCCAGGAGCGGTAGCAGCCTCGATGAGCGTGTCCATCAGCGTCTCCATAATCTTATAACCCGACAACTCCACGTCGAGCACCGGCTTCGAGTTGTATATGCGCTGCACGCTCACCTCCGTGCAATGGCGGTAAGCATCGCGCACGAGCGGAGCGACGTGGTCGATGAGCGAGCCTTGCAGTGTGCCAGCGAGTATCTCCTGTTCGTGCTGCACGAACGCCTTCGCACACTCGCTTTCGAGCAGTCCGATGGCGCAGGCACGCATATACACAATCTTCTCGTTGTTGTCGGTGATGCCCTCCTCCTCGATGCGGTCGAGAATGTTCTTACGCGACTCGTCGCTGAAGAAACCCAACAGCAGACCGCTCGCCTCGTCGTAGGAGAGGATGCGCAGCTTATGAGCATCCTCTATGTCCATTATCTCGTAGCAGATGTCGTCGGCAGCCTCAACAAGATACACCAACGGATGGCGTGCGTAGCGCAGCGGTTCGCCCTCAGCCGAGAGGCGCAGCATACCGAGGTCGTCAGCGATGCGCTGAAACGCCTCCTGCTCGAAGCAGAAGAAGCCGAACTTGCCTTTCTTGCCGGCACACTCACTCGAATACGGGTATTTCACGATGGAGGCAAGCGTGGAGTAGGTCATCACGAAACCGCCGTCGCGTCGCCCGTGGAAGCGGTGCGTGAGCAGTCGGAAGGCGTTGGCGTTGCCCTCGAAGTGCGTCAGGTCCTCCCACATCTGCGCCGACACACGTTCCTTCAGCGCCAGTCCGCGACCCTCGCGGAAGAACGCCTGTATAGCCTTCTCGCCAGAGTGTCCGAACGGCGGATTGCCCATGTCGTGCGCCAGACACGCCGTGCTCACGATGGTGCCCAGCTCCTCGAAGAGCGTACCCGCGAGTTCGGGGTGCACACGCTTCAGCGCACGCGCCACGTCATTGCCCAACGACATGCCCACGCTCGCCACTTCGAGCGAGTGAGTGAGACGGTTGTGAACGAAGATGCTGCCTGGCAGCGGAAACACCTGTGTCTTGTTCTGCATACGACGGAACGGAGCCGAGAAGATGAGGCGGTCGTAGTCGCGCTTGAACTCCGAGCGGTCGTCGTGGCGCTCGGGGTGGCGCAACTCCTGTCCGAGTCGCTTGTTCGATATGAGTTGTTGCCAATTCATTGCCATAATCGTTTTGTTTTGTTTATAGCACAAAATTAAAACTAATATTCCAAATAGACAAGAAGATTATTCACTCTGCTACCTATTTCCACTTTTTTAATACTCTAAAAAGGCGTAATCTCATTATAATTAAGTACTTTTGCAATTTGAAACATTACGTAACGTAAACCACAACAGAACACATAATGGTAAAAATAAAGATAGTGAACCGTGGCTCGCAGCAGCTTCCTGCTTACGCCACACCGCAGAGCGCAGGCATGGACTTGCGCGCCAACATCGTAGAACCCATCACGCTGCAGCCTATGGAGCGTCGCATCATACCCACCGGTCTGCACATCGCGCTGCCCGAGGGCTACGAGGCGCAGGTGCGCCCACGCTCAGGCTTGGCTCTGAAGCACGGCATCACCGTGCTCAACTCGCCTGGCACTATCGATGCCGACTATCGTGGCGAGCTGGGCGTGCTGCTCATCAACCTTTCCACCGAGCCCTTCGTGATTGAAGCCGGCGAACGCATCGCGCAGATGGTCATAGCACGCCACGAGCAGGGCGAGTTCTGCCTCGTTGAGGAGCTCGACGAAACAGAACGTGGCGAGGGAGGCTACGGACACACCGGAGTGAAATAAGTAGGAGGCTACGGCATTCTTGCCGTAGCCATCAACAACAGAAATATAAATTTGCAATGGCTACGGCAAGAATGCCGTAGCCTCCTACGGTTAGCCCTCCATCGGCAACTCACTTCCAAACAATTAAAGAAGAAGAAAATGAAGAAATATATACTCGTTGCGATAGCCATGGCAGTTGTCGCTCCGCTCTTGGCTATCGGCGGAGCACGCACGGGCACATCGGTCGACATGAAGTGCGACACGATGACCATCTCTGCCGACTCGCTACTGAAGGAGACACCACTATTCGACCGCCTGTACCTCGACGCAGTGTGCCGACAGATTGCGGGCGACTCCACTGCATCAGCACTGTTAGAGCGATGCCACGAGATGCGCCCCGACGCTGCCGAGGTGTACTACTCGTTAGCCCACTCGTACCTAAAGCAGGGCAACGACTCGCTCGCAAGAGTGAACATGCGCCGAGCTGCCGAACTGCAACCCGACAACGACAACTACCTTGAGAACGTGGCGGAGACATACATCGACCAACGCGAGTACGACCGCGCCATCGAAGCCTATGAACAGCTCTACGCACACCACCGCGACCGCAGCGACGTGCTCGAGTTATTGGTGCGACTGTATAACGCAAAGAAAGACTACCCCAAGATGCTCTCCACCATCGACCGCATGGAGCAAGCCGACGGACCAAGCGAGGAGATATCACTCATGCGCATGGGCATCTACGAGCAGCAAGGCGACAAGAAGAACGCCTACCGCATACTCCACGCGCTCACCAACGACCACCCCAACGAGCCGTCGTACAAGGTGATGCTCGGCAACTGGCTCATGCAGCACGACCGCAAGAGCGAAGCCTACAACTGGTTCAAGAGTGCACTGGAGGACGACAAGCAAAACGAATTCGCACTGAACTCGCTCTACGACTACTACCGCAGCATGGGCGACGACACAAAGGCACGACAACTGCGCGACAACATACTGTTCAGTCCGCAGACCGACATAAAGACAAAGCTCTCGATGCTGCAGCAAGCGATACGCGAGAACGAGCAGGAGCAGGGTGGCGACTCAACGGCTGTGCTCGCACTGTTCGACAAGATTATGCTCGCTACACCACGCAACGCCGAGCTATCCAATCTTAAGGCGATGTACATGCGAGTGAAGAATATGCCGCAGGACAGCATCAACGCCGCATACGCACACACTCTCTCCTTCGAGCCAGACAACCTGTCGGCACGCCTCACACTGACGCAGAACAAATGGGAGGAGAAAAAGTGGAACGAAGTGGTCGACCTCTGCGACAAGGGCATACAGTACACGCCCGAGGAGCTGACCTACTACTACTTCATGGCACTTGCATACATACAGCAGGATAAGGATCAGAAGGCTTACGAAGCGTGCAAACGCGGACTCAACGAGATTGACTTGAACAAAGCCGACGAGCCAGAACGCAACATGGCATCGGACATGTACGGCATAATAGGCGACATGAGCTACACCAACCAGAACTACGACGAGGCGTTCAGCGCATACGAGAAGGCGATAACCATATACCCTGACAACATACAAGTGCTGAACAACTACGCCTACTACCTCTCGCAGCAGAACACGCAGCTCGACCACGCAGCCGAGATGAGTCTCCGAACGCTCAAGGAGGAACCCACCAACGCCACTTACCTCGACACCTATGCCTGGATACTGTTCCTGCAGAAACGCTACGACGAGGCAAAGGCATACGTCGACCTCACACTGCAGAACAGCAAGAATCCCGACAAGGTGCTCTTAGAGCACGCAGGCGACATCTACCTCATGGCAGGCGACAAGGAGAAAGCCGTCAGCTACTGGAAGCAAGCCATAGAAGCCGGAGGCAACAAGGCATCGCTCGAACGCAAGATAAAGACACGCAAACTGAAGTAGCACCACAAGTGCTGCCACAGCGTGCATAACCCGAACAACATAACAAAACAATATCAACAAGATGAAACATATACTTAGATACGCACCGATAGCTGCAGCCCTGCTGCTCATCACCTCCTGTGCGAGCAAGAAAGCCATCACCGACGGCACACAACTGCCAACACAGACCTCTAAGACAGACAAGAACGCCGAGAAGGAGGCTGCAAGACAGTCGCTGCAGTTCGTGCAACGCATCGCCAACAACAACGTGGCGACAGAGAACATCCTCACAAGTGGCGACTTCACGCTACAGTTGGGCAGCAAGGAGATTACGGTGCCAGCCAAACTAAGTATGCGCAAGGACGAGTGCATACGCATACAACTGCTCATGCCTATACTGCGCAGCGAACTGGCACGCATAGAGTTCACACCCAACTACGTGCTGCTCCTCGACCGCTACCACAAGGAGTATATCAAAGCCTCTTACTCCGAAGTGAGCTTCCTCGCCAACAACGGACTCTCGTTCTACAGTCTGCAAGCACTCTTCTGGAACCAGCTCACAGCGCCTGGCGCAAAGACCATCACCGAGGCTGACATGAAGAAATTCGTAGCCGACGTAGCAGCGGGCAACTCACGAGTACCCGTGACGCTCAAGGCTGGCAACATCACCTACAAGTGGAGCGTGGACGCAGCAACAGCACTCATCAAGGGTGCCGACATAACATACAAGAGTGCTGCACACGGCACCTCGTCGCTCACATGGACATACAACGACTTCAACACCGTAGGACAGAAGAAGTTCCCTACAACACAGCTGTTCGGCTTCAGCACCAACTACGGCGGAAGCAACCACGCTGCGCAGGTGACGCTACAGATGGCATCACCTAAGACCTCTACCAACTGGGACACAAAGACAGAGGTATCATCGAAGTACCGCAAGGTGGAAGTAGACGAACTGCTCCGCAAGATAACATCGCTGCAATAAAAGCCGGCACAACGCCGCAATAAACCCATCGAAGATAATGAACAAGTTGCTACACATATTAATCGCCACACTCCTCATCGCAGCCACGCCCAACATGGCTACCAGTGCCGACGCACAACAGCAGAAGCGCACCACCACTGCGAAGAAACACACCACGCAGCGCAAGACAACAACCACTGCAAAAAAGAAAACCACTGCGAAGAAGAAGACCACAACTACGCAGCGCAAGAAGCAGGGCAAAGCAAAGCAGAACAACGCAAAGTACTCTACAGCCGAGATACGCGGACTACAGAGCAAGCGTTCGGGCATACAGAAGGAGATAAAGAAGCAGGAGGCGGCTCTGCGCGCCAACAGAGCCGACGTGAAGAAACGCCTCAACGACCTGCTTATACTCAACAGCGAGATAGACCGCCACAAGCAGAACATCGACGGCATACAGCGCGACATCACACACCTCGACGGCAACATCGGACTGCTCAACGCCCAGCTCGCCACACTGCAGCAGCAGCTGAAGGAGCGCAAGGCGAAGTACGTGAAGTCGATGCGCTACATATCGCGAAAGCACACCATGCAAGACCGCCTCATGTTCATCTTCTCGGCGAAGAGCTTCACCGAGATGTACCGCCGTCTGCGCTTCGTGCGCGAATATGCTTCGTGGCAGAAAGCGCAGGGCGAGATGGTGAAAGCCAAGCAGGAGCAGGTGAACGAGAAGCAACAACAACTCGAACAGGTGCGCGGACAGAAGAACGTCATGCTCGACAAGGGCAGACAGGAGCACCGCGCGCTCGAGAGCAAGCAGAGTGAGCAGCAGACTATGGTCAACTCGCTGCAGAAGCAGCAGAAGACTATACAGAGCGTAATAGCGAAGCAGCGTAAGGACGCCAGCGCCCTCAATGCGCAAATCGACCGACTCATAGCCATAGAGGTGGAGAAGGCACGCAAGCGTGCTGAGGAGGAGGCACGCCGCAAGGCAGCAGAGGCAGCCGCAGCAAAGAAGCGTCGCGAGGCAGAATTGGCACGCAAACGTGCCGAGGCAGAGCGGGCACGTGCCGAGAACGAACGCCGTCTGCGTGAGGCACGCGAGGCTGAGGAGCGCGCTAAGCAGCGTGCACGCGAGGCTACCGCACAGCAGAAGGAGCGCGCCGAGCAACAGGCACGCGAAGCTGAAGCACAGCGCGAGGCTATAGAGCGCAAAGCAAAAGCCGACGAGCGACGCTCATCGAAGGAACTGGCAGAGGCTAAGCGCGACGTAGAGCAGACCTACACCGTGTCGTCGGTAGACCGCATGATGTCGGGAGGCTTCGAGGCTAACCGCGGACGCCTGCCGATACCGCTCACCGGCGGTTGTCGCATCGTGTCGCACTACGGACAGAACACCATCGAGGGTCTGCGTGGCGTGACACTCGACAACAAAGGCATCAACATAAAGGGACAACCAGGCTGTCAGGCACGCGCCGTGTACGACGGTGTGGTAAGTGCAGTGTACGGCATCGGCGGACAATGGCTCGTCATGGTGCGCCACGGCGTGTACATCTCCGTATATTGCAACCTCACATCGGTGAATGTGCATCGCGACCAGAAGGTATCTACCGGCCAGGCACTCGGAGCCGTCGGCGGCGAGAACATACTGCAGTTCCAGCTGCACAAGAACAGCACCCGACTCAACCCGGAGCCGTGGCTTAGACGATAAAACGCCCGAAACAGGGTAGAAAATTCAGTAAATATTTGCTTACGTTGCAGAAAATTAGTAATTTTGCATCGTTCAGTGGAATGAGGGGCTCCGAGAGAGCTCCTCATTTTTATTTATAATTGAAATATATGATAAACAAAGACACCGTAAGAAGTATCGTAGAAGAGTGGCTTGACGGCAAGGAGTACTTCCTTGTTGACATCGAGATAAGCCCCGACGACCGTATCGTAGTAGAAATTGACCATGCCGACGGCGTGTGGATTGAAGACTGCGTAGAATTGAGCCGTTTCATCGAAGACCACCTCAGCCGCGACGAAGAGGACTATGAACTTGAAGTAGGCTCAGCCGGACTGGGACAGCCGTTCAAAGTGGCTCAACAGTACCACTGCTTCGTAGGCAAGGACGTAGAAGTGCTCGACGCAGACGGAAAGAAGTACAAAGGCGTACTCAAAGCCGTAGAGGGCAACGACTTCACTGTGACGGTGCAGGAGAAGCAGAAAGTGGAAGGCAAGAAGCGCCCACAACTCGTGGAGACCGACTACACCTTCCAGATGGACAAAGTGAAATATACAAAATACTTAATAAATTTCAAATAAGCTATGGCAGCAGTAAAAAAAGACGACGTGGTGAGCATGTTCGACTCTTTCAAGGAGTTTAAAGAGACAAAGAACATCGACCGCACCACATTGGTAAGCGTGTTGGAGGAGAGCTTCCGCAACGTTCTCGCAAAGATCTTCGGAAGCGATGAGAACTTCGACGTTATCGTGAACCCAGACAAAGGCGACTTCGAGATTTACCGCAACCGCGTGGTAGTGGCTGATGGCGAGGTAGAGGACGAGAACAAGCAGGTGTCGCTCACCGAGGCACGCAAGATAGAGCCCGACTACGAGGTGGGCGAGGACGTTTCAGAACGTGTCGACTTCGCTAAGTTCGGTCGCCGCGCCATCCTCAACTTGCGCCAGACCCTTGCTTCGAAGATATTGGAGCTCGAGCACGACTCGCTCTACAACAAATATAAAGACCGCGTAGGTCAGGTAATCGCAGCCGAGGTATATCAGGTATGGAAGCGCGAGGTGCTCGTAGTTGACGACGAGAACAACGAGCTCATCCTCCCGAAGGCAGAGCAGATTCCGGCAGACGTATATCGCAAGGGCGAGACAATACGCGCCGTCATCGAGCGCGTTGACAACGAGAACAACAACCCGAAGATTATCCTCTCACGCACCAGTCCGATGTTCCTCCAGCGCCTTCTTGAGGCAGAGGTGCCCGAGATAGCAGAAGGCCTCATCGCCATCCGTCGCATTGCACGCATCCCTGGCGAGCGCGCCAAGATAGCAGTAGAGAGCTTCGACGACCGCATCGACCCGGTAGGCGCATGTGTAGGCGTAAAGGGTAGCCGTGTGCACGGCATCGTGCGCGAGCTCTGCAACGAGAACATCGACGTAATCTGCTACACCGGCAACACAAAACTCTTCATCCAGCGTGCGCTCTCACCGGCTAAGGTGTCGAGCATCAAGATTGACGAGGAGAACAAGAAGGCAGAGGTATATCTGAAGCCAGAGGAAGTGAGCCTCGCCATCGGTCGCAGCGGCTTGAACATCAAGCTCGCATCGCTGCTCACAGAGTACACCATCGACGTGTTCCGCGAAGTGTCGGAGGAGGACGCAGACGAGGATATCTACCTCGACGAGTTCGCTGACGAAATCGACCAGTGGGTTATCGATGCCATCAAGGGCATCGGTCTTGACACAGCAAAGGCAGTGCTCAACGCTCCGCGCGACATGCTCGTTGAGAAGGCAGACCTCGAAGAGGAGACTGTCGACAACGTGCTGAAGGTGTTGCGCGCCGAGTTCGAGTAAACAAGATACATATAAGGGAGTCTCAAAACCGCATGGTGTTTGAAGCTCCCTTAGCGAGTATCTAAACACTAACATATTTATAATCATAATTATTAAGGAAAAGGAAAGACGTAAAGCGGGTAGCTTTCTCCACGCTACGCCCCGAAAAAGGGCACGAGGCAGAAGCAGAGGTAGGCAGACGTTTTACTTTTTTACTCCTTTACTCTTTTACTTTTAAAACAACGAAATATGAGCATCAGGTTAAACAAAGCATTACGAGAGTTGAACATCGGGCTCCAGACGGCAGTGGAGTTCCTTGAGAAGAGAAGTGACCTTGGAGAAGTAAAGGCAGAGCCAAGCTTCAAGCTGAGCGACGCACAGTACGACGCACTCGCTGGAGCCTTCCAGCAGGACAAGGAGGTTCGTTCTCAAGCCGAGAAACTCTTGCAGAAGAAGCCGAAAGAGAAGAAACGCAGCGAGGAGCCACAGGCTGAGCCACTCCTCAAGTCGTCTACTCAGCAGCAGTACAAGCCGCTGGGCAAAATAGACCTTGACAGTCTGAACAAGAAGCCAGCGCAGACAAAGCCAGCAACACCTGAGACTCATAAAGAGCCACAGGCGAAGACTAATGCCGTAAGTCAGAAGCCGGCAACAAACGAAGCACCACAGAAAGCAAGCACAGAGGCTAACGTGGACAATCACAACAAAAATCAGAACACTGTGGGTCAGAACAAAGAGCACAAACAAGAAAAGAAGCAGGAGGTAAAGACTGCTACAAGCAACACAGCAAGCACCCCGAAGAAGGTGGAGGCTACAAACAATCAGGCTGAGACAGCAAAGACAGAAACAGACATCTTCACAACCAAGAGCGAGAAGAAGATGCTCAACGCACCAAAGGTGAACGTGTTGGGCAAGATAGACCTCTCTACTCTCAACCAGAGCACCCGTCCAAAGAAGAAGTCGAAGGAGGAGAAGCGCAAGGAGCGTGAGGACAAGGCTCAGCAGCAGCGCGGCGACAAGAAGAAGCGCGAACGCATCAACAAGGTGCGCGTGGACATCAACGCTGCGTCGAACCAGCCCAACGGAGGCAATGGTGGCAAGCAGAACGGTGGCGGCAATGCCGGCACAAGCAATAAGAACAAGAAGAAGAACCGCAACCGCGGCGGACAGCAGAAGCCCGCTGAGGTGAACGACGAGGACGTAGCACGCCAGGTAAAGGAGACACTCGCACGCCTCACAAACAAGCAGAACCAGAACAAGAAGGGCGCGAAGTATCGTAAGGAGAAGCGCGAGGCTGCTCAGGAGAAGATAAACGAGGAGCTGCGCGAGGAGAAGAAGGAGAGCAAGACACTGAAGCTGACCGAGTTCGTTACCGTATCGGAGCTCGCTACGATGATGAACGTGAGCGTGAACCAGGTGATTGGTACGCTCATGAGCGTGGGCATCATGGTGTCTATCAACCAGCGTCTCGATGCCGAGACCATCAACCTCGTGGCTGAGGAGTTCGACTTCAAGACAGAATACGTAAGTGCAGAGGTGCAGGAGGCTATCACCGAGGTGGAGGACGACGAGAACGACCTCGTTCCGCGTGCTCCGATCGTAACCGTGATGGGCCACGTAGACCACGGTAAGACCTCTTTGCTCGACTATATACGCAAGACAAACGTCATCGCCGGCGAGGCTGGCGGCATCACACAGCACATCGGTGCATACAACGTGCAGCTGGAGGACGGACGTAAGATTACGTTCCTCGACACTCCGGGTCACGAGGCGTTCACCGCTATGCGTGCCCGTGGTGCTCAGGTGACGGATATCGCCATCATCATCATCGCTGCCGACGACGCCGTGATGCCTACCACCAAGGAGGCTATCGCACACGCTCAGGCTGCCAACGTGCCGATGGTGTTCGCTATCAACAAGATTGACAAGCCGGGTGCCAACCCCGACCGCGTTCGCGAGGAGCTGGCAAG
>OGJF01000291.1_pt1 | contig 24651 bp, 18 predicted proteins | sample 1572001 | NCBI WGS metagenome assembly OGJF01 (sample SAMEA2582113, study PRJEB24529) | metagenome | biome: Human gut stool | place: China | collected 2011
GCACCAGAGCATGATTCAGTGCGGGCTGCTCCGCGTAGGTGGTATAGTTGCAGCGGGAGCAGGTTTCGTAGGCATCCCAGCCGATTTCCGTACAGGTGGGGGCTTTTGCTGCGTGCTGCTCCAAATCATGATTCAGTGCGGACAGCACCAGACTGGTGAAATAGTCGCAGCGGGAGCAGGCAACGTGCGCCCAGCCCTCTCCCGTACAGGTGGGGGCTGTTATCACGCGCTGCCTCAGATCATGTTTCAGCGCTGGCAGCACCGGAGTGTCGTAATAGTCGCAGCGGGAGCACTTAACGTAAGCCCAGCCGGTTTCCGTACAGGTGGGGGCTGTTATCACGGACTGCCTCAGATCATGGTTCAGTGCGGGCAGCTCTTTGCGGGTGGTATAGTCACAACGAGAGCAGGTATCGTAAGCATCCCAGCCGATTTCCGTACAGCTGGGGGCTTTTGCATCGTGATGCACCAAATCATGATTATTTGGGTCTTTTTCGCCGTATTCCGCGCCGCATTTTTCGCAGGTTTTGCCTGTGGTGCAGGTGGGCGTTTCGGTGCCGCCGGTATGTACCTTTAAATACGAAACATTGCCATCGTTGTGGCAGTTCTTGCATTCAGCTACATAAACCCTATGAGAGTTCGAATCATATATTCTGTATCCGAGGACCTCACGTGTCTCCACACTCTCACAGTTTTTGCAGCGCACCGTGGTTGTTTCTGCCGCCGCTTTTAACACGATCCCCGGTATCAGGCACACCATTGCCAGCACCGTCAAACACCAGATCAGCCATTTTTTCATGTTACTCCCTCCTTGTCATCAAACCTTGTTATCCTTTCAGATCAAACTGCACGGACAGCGATGCAAGCACGGCATCTACCACCTTCCGCGCCTCGGCAAGCATATCGATCTCCGCCACAAAAGCAATGACCTGCTCGCGCTCCTGCGCGGGGACCTGCAGCGCACTCAGGCTCATGCTCAGGAACCGCCGTATTTTGCGCTCCAGCGTAAAGTAGGGGTCGCACCGCCGTGCCATGTAGCCGCGCATCATGCCAGCCGTGCCCAGCTCCATCTCGTAGAAATCGCACTCGGCACACCCGGGCAGATACGCGCTGAACGCCGCCTGCAGCTCGGCCGTGGTGCTGCGGTGGATGATCTCCGCCGTGGCGGGGAAGGTGTACGCTTCCACATAGATATCCCGCAGGTTCTCGCTCAGCTCGGTCACCGCCAGCTGCAAAGCCGTCTCCACCGCGTAGAGGTACACCGGCGAGGGGGCGTTTGCCGCCAGCGGCCTTACCGCGCCGAACTGCCTGCTGAACATCATGCCGATCAGCTCGGTCAGCACACCGTCCTTGGTGCGGAAAATATTCTGGAACGACCCGGCGGAAACATCTGCTTCCTTTAAAATTTCTGCAACCTTGGTGTTCGTGTAGCCTTTTTCCAGAAAAAGCCGGACACAGGCGGTCAGGATCCGCCGTTTTGCTTCCTTGCTGTCGTATCTGCGCGCCATTGGGAATCATCCTTTTCTACAATTGGTTTCTGACCCAATTATATATTGATTTGAGAATTGCGTCAAGTAAACTTTTAAGGGCGTATTTTGGGCAGTTTGACGAGGGAGAGCTTTCTGCGGGTGCGCATCCGGGCAAAACAAAGCGCAATGGACATTGCTGTTATCCGCTGCCGCAGCCAGACAGTTCGCGGCAGCAAAAAAGAGGCCACCGATCGGGGTGACCTCTTTTCAGCGTATTTTCAGCGTAAATCCCGCAGCAGGCGAACCCACCATCTCCATGACGGCTCTTTTGGAGTTGCTCTTTGCGTAAGATAGCAAAATAAATCTTATTTCTGACAGAAAGAGCCGAACCCGTGCAACGAGTCCGGCCCTTTCCGTGCTTTGGTTGGATCTTAAGCAAAGTTATGGTAAATGAAGAAGTTGGCTTTGGGAGTTTACAGCAGGCTCAGTGCTTCCTCGTCTGCCACAAGGATGCAGTCCGGATGCAGCTGCAGGATGCTGCCGGGGCAGGCAGGGGTCACAGGGCCGGTCACGGCGTCCTTGACGGCCTGTGCCTTGGCTTTACCGTTGGCTACCACCAGCACCTTGCGTGCCTGCATGATGGTCTTGATGCCCATGGTGTATGCCTGTTTGGGGACAAGGGCCTCGTTGCCGTCAAAGAAGCGCTTGTTGGCTTCGATGGTGGTGGGCGCAAGGTCGATGCAGTGGGTCTCCAGCTCAAAGGCTTCGCCCGGCTCATTGAAGCCGATATGACCGTTGGGGCCGATGCCCAGCAGCTGCAGATCGATGCCGCCCAGCTTGTGGATGATACCGTTGTAACGGGCACACTCGGCGGCAGTGTCCAGATTGGTGCCGTCCGGCAGGTTGGTCTTGGCCGGGTCGATATTCACCTTGCTGAACAGGTTCTCGTTCATGAAATACCAGTAGCTCTGGGGGTGCTCCTTGGGCAGGCCGCGGTACTCATCCAGATTGACAGTAGTGACCTCGGAGAAATCCAAATCGCCTTTGTTGTACCAGTCCACCAGTTGGGCATAAGTGCCCACCGGGGTGCCGCCGGTGGCAAGACCCAGTACACAGTCCGGCTTCATGATGACCTGTGCGGAGATGATGTTGGCCGCTTTGCGGGACATATCCTGATAATCTTTTGCGCGGATGATCTTCATAATAATACTCCTTTTATAGTACCGTTACGCCTGCGTTCCGGCAGGCCTGTAAAAATTCTACGGGCAGCTTTCCGTCCGAGATCACAATATCAATATCGGACAGCTCGCAGATGTGGAATGTGCTTTTCAGTCCGATCTTGGAGGAATCCAGCAGCACGGCTTTCTGCTCACAGCGGCGGAGCACGGTCTGCTTGAGCCGTGCTTCATCCTCCACGCCGCAGGTAAAACCGGTTTCCGGGCTGTAACTGGTCACGCCCAGCAGCAGCAGATCAAAGTTGATGCCCTCCATCGTCTGGATGCTCTGTGCACCGCAGACGCTCATGCTGAACCGGTTCAGGCTGCCGCCCGGCAGGGATACATGGGGCTTTTCCAGCTTTGCCAGCTCCATGGCGCAGCTCAGGCCGCTGGTGTAGATGAGCATGGGCTGATCCGGGATGCACCGGGCCACTGCTGTGGCGGTGCTGCCGGAATCCAGAAACAGGGTGGTGTTGGGGCGCAGCAGAGCAGCGGCTTTTTCGGCAATGATCTGCTTTGCTTCGGCATTGCGGGCGGAACGGCGGCTCAGCAGGTCGTCTGTACCTACCACCTGCTCCACCGACTTGACACCGCCATGCACCCGCACCACACGGCGGGCTTCATCCAGTGCTTTCAGGTCGGTGCGCAGGGTCATTTCCGAAACGGAAGGGAAAGCTTCCTTGAGCTGGGCAAAGCTAATGCTGCCTTTGCGGTTCACCAGCTCCACGATTTGATTGCGGCGTTGTTCCATGGGGGATTCCTCCTGTCTGCGTTTGTCCTGTCCCATGGCACGTTCTGCTTAGTCCTCCGGGTTGAAGTTTGCCAGCAGATATTCCTCTGCTTCCGGGCACCACAGGCCGTTGTGGGCATCCACGATGTCAGCCAGTGCGGTATAGCGGGGGTCGTTGTCCTGTTCGCCCTTGGCACGCAGATCGGTCAGGGCGATGAGGGGCATGGTCAGGTGGGTGTAGATCAGCTTTTTGCCGCCGGGGATCTTGGGCAGGTTGAGGGTGGTCTCGGCAGCGGCGTTCAGACCGCCGATGTGGGTGACCATCACAGCCGGATCGATGCGCTTAGCGGCGGTCAGTTCCAGCGACTCGATCATGTCGGCGGTATTACCGCCGGTGGTGCCCATGACATGGGTAGAATTGTAGTGCACATCGTAGAAGTTCATCTTGGCGCTGAACTGCTTGTCGGTGGGGCCTGCAAAGAAGTTCAGGCAGCCGTCACGACCCAGCACAGCACTGGACAGCTCCACCACCGGCGCGATGGGGGCGTAGCAGAACACATCATCAAAGCCGGTACCGCCGGTCAGCTCCCGCAGCTCGGCAGCGGGGTCTGCCATGTTGGCGGTGTTGACGAAGTACAGGTCGATGCCGTCCTTCTCCTTGACCTCCTTCGGGGGGAAGAGGGACTCCGCACGGGCCAGACGATCCTCGTTGATATCGGTGACCACCACCATGCCGGGGCGCACATCACGGTGCAGTGCGTAGGTCAGAGCACCCAGACCCATGGGGCCTGCACCGGCCAGAATCGCCAGCTTGCCACCCTTCTTGATGCCCATATCGTGATGGTATACCCCCATCTTGGTGTGGTAGGCGGCGTTGAAAGCACCGATGGAGCAGCTCATAGGCTCGGCCAGAGAAGCCTCGTAGTAAGCACGGCCCTTGTACTCCAGCAGGCAGCCCAGTTCCATGACCTCGGCAGGGATGATGCAGTAGGTGGCGTCGCCGCCGAAGAACTCGTAGGAGTAGCCGGGGCTCCACATGGTGCCCTTGTAGTTCAGGGCGGGCTGCAGGGTGAACTTCATGCCGGGCTTGAACTTGTCCTGATGCGCCTTGCCCACCTTGACGATATCACCGGCGAACTCGTGACCCATGATGGCGGGGTGCTCGGCTACATCCGGATGCACACGCTTGTGAGCAGTACCGAGGATGGCGCACTTGTAAGTAGACATGCAGATGCTATCGGAAACGACCTTGACCAAGATCTCATCGTCCTTGATCTCCGGCAGTTCAAAAGTATCCAGACGCAGATCGTTGGCGGCGTGCAGACGAACAGCTTTGACTTTCATAATGAAACTCTCCTTTTATTATAACAGTTACCGTTGTGTTTTCAAGAAGTTTTACAGATGCTGGAAGGTGACCAGCGGCAGCAGTTCTTCGATCTGGCTGCGCTCTGCGGCCTGTGTGCCGCTGCACATCACATTGGCGGCTCCCGTGGCGATGGACAAGCGAACGGTGTTTTCTTCGCCAAGTCCTTCCGCTTCGGCGTAGGCGAGAGCGGCGACCACGCTGTCGCCGGCACCCACCGTGCTGCCCACTTTGACCTTCAGTGCCGGAGCGTAGATCACGCTGTCCTTGCGGAGATACAGCGCACCCCGACCGCCCATGGACACCACCACATGTTCGATGCCCCTGCGGATGAGCGCCTGACCGGCATCGGCCAGTTCATCCAGCGTTTTCAGCTCCCGGCCCATCATGCGGGAAAGCTCGTCGTTGTTGGGTTTGACCAGATAGGGAGCAGCCTTCAGCCCCTCTGCCAGCAGCTCGCCGTCTGCATCCAGAAAGACCTTTGCCCCTGCCTTTTTGCAGGATTCCACCCATGTGTAGTAGGTGTCCTTGGGGGCACCCTTCGGCAGGCTGCCTGCCAGCACCACGATATCCCCCCGTTTCAGTTCCTTCAGCAGGTCGTACAGCAGGGCGGTCAGCTCCGGGGCATCTACCTCGATGCCCGGCTCGTTGATGTCGGTGTTGGTGTGGTTTTCCGGGTCGATGACCTTCAGGTTCGTGCGGGTCTCGCCGGGCACGAAACGGAAGTTGTGGGCAAGCCCTTCACTGTCCAGTGCGTCCTGAATGGCTCTGCCGCTGTTACCGGCCAGAATGCCGATGGCCTTGCTGGTCCCACCCAGCTTTGCGATCACCTTGCTGACGTTGATGCCCTTGCCACCGGGATCGGTACGCATCTTGGTGATCCGGTTTACGGTGTCCAGCGCAAGGTTCGGGATCTCAACGGTCTTGTCCAGCGCCGGATTCAATGTTACGGTGTAGATCATGGGAACAACAGCCTCCTTCACGATTGTTGTTATGAAACTCGAAACTGTTGAAACGAAAGCTCTGGCATTATAATACCAACAGTTCTCGCCCCTGTCAAGCTGTTGTTTCAACAAATCGCACTGCGTGTTTTTGGTGCTTTTCGCCAACTTTCTGGGATACATGATTTTTGATTCAAAAGTTCTCTAATAGGTATCTTGTTACAACAACAAAAAACTCCCGGCTCTGCCCAAAAAGGCAAAAGCCGGGAGTTCGTTTTCAGTTCATTTTGTGTGCGGCGGTTTGCAGTCCGCAAAAAAGCCACGGTCAAAGCCCTGTTCCAACAGGTCTGCAGCTTCCTGCTGCTGGCCGGTGCGCAGTGCCTCCATCAGCCGGGGCGCTTCGATCAGCTGCCCGCTGACATTCTGCATGACCTCCACCGGGACGCCGTTCCCGTCGTCCGGAGCCAGCAGCACCAGTGCCCCCAGCACGATGCGCCCCGGCTCATAGACCGGCGGCTGTGCCTGCAGATAGCCCAAGCGGCAGTCCTTTACCGCACTTGTCCTGCAATGGAGCAGCAGGGCATACAGGGGTTTGATGTAGGTATCGCCCAGCGTTTCACGGCGGCGAAGCTGCTGCTCCACCAGCCGGGCGTCCGCTTCCTGCGGGCAGAACAGCTGCGCCGCTGCATGGATGAGGGCAGCGCGGCTGCCGGGAGCCTTGACGGGCTGGATGGTCAGATGTTCCAGCAGCCCGGTCATGGACCGGGTCAAGCGTGCATAATACTGCAGCTTGGAGCCTGCACAGGCTGTATCCTGCACGGGCTGCACCGCCGGTTCCGGTTCTGCGCGGTTCTGGCTGTACCGCGTAATAGCGTCCTTCAGCACGGCACGGTCTGGTTCCAGCAGGGAAGGGCTGATGCACACCGCCGGGTAATCCAGTTCCAGTGGCACGGTAGAGATAATGAAGTCGATTTTTCTCCGACGCAGGTCGGCAGTGTTCAGCTCCCGCACCGAGCAGCACCCCTCTACCTGCAAAGAGGGAAACTCGTTTCCCAGCCGGGAAGCCAGAAAGCGGCTGGAACCCATGCCCAGCGGACAGGCCACTACCACCCGCAGCCGCAGCCGGAACATGGCATTCTGTTCCAGCACTGCGCCAAAGTGCATGGCAAGGTAGGCCGCTTCGTCGTCCGAGATGGCGGGCAGAACGAATTGCTGCTGCACCGCATCACAGGCGGCGCGGGTGGCTTTCCACAGGCCGGGGTAGGCGGTGCGGATGGTGTCCAGCTGGGGGTTTTCGGTACGAATGTTCTGCTCCACCCGCAGCAGCATGGGGCGCAGGTGGCAGTACAGGTCATCCCGCAGGGAGGTGTAACCGGAAAGGTCTGTGTGCAGCGCCTTTTCCATTTCCCGGATAAGGGCGGCTTCCAGATTCCGCAACTCCATCTCCTGTGCGCTGCCCCAAGGGTCCTCTGCGCCCAGATAGGCGGAGAGATACAGTTCCAGATACTGCGCTTCCTCAGACGGCAGGGTTAGCCCGAAGGCGCGGTTCAGCGCCGCCACCAGCCGGGCAGCATGATTGCCCGCCGGGCGCAGCCCTCTGGGGGCGCTGCCCTTGTCGCCGCCCTGCCGCAGCTGCTGAATGGTCAGGGTGCAATGGATCGCCAGCGCCAGAAAGCCTGCATCCGGCAGATGGAGCTGTTCTTCCTGTTCAAACTGCTGCAAAGCCGCCCAGACCTTTTCGGCCGTTTTTGTATCCAGCAGGGTCGAGAAGATCTCGTTTTCCGGCATCCGTCCGCAGAGCACCTCTGCCAGTTCCTTTTCCGGCATACTGCTGCGCAGCAGGGCAGACACCACCCTCCGGTAGGAAGAAGCATCCCCCTGCAGCCAGACCCCCACGCCGGGGCGGCGGAACATCTCCACCCGGTAGGGGTGTAGCTTGGTCTCAAGTTCATCCAAGTCTGCAGACAGCGTGCTTTCCGAAACGCCAAGCGCCCGTGCCAGTACCGCTGTTTTGCAGGGCTCCTGCTCGCTGAGCAGCCTTGTCAAAAGCTGCTGCCGCCGCTCTGCGCGGGAAAGTTCTTTCCTGTCGCTGCTGTTCAGCTGGGTGCGCAGTGCGTCTCGCCGCTCCGGCGCTTCATCCAGCAGCAGACCCTTGCCGGGATTCCGCACAAAATGCGCCCCGGCAGCCTGCATCCACTGCTCCACAGCGGGCAGCTCCCGCAGCACGGTGCGGCGGCTGACCCCGATGCTTTCAGCCAGCGCCGCCGCCGTCACCCAGCCCTGCGGAAGGCTGAGCAGCTGCTCGATCAGCTTCCGTGCATTTGCCGACAGTTCCTCACGATACACCGCACCCATGTTGCTTCTCTCCTTTTCCCAAAAGTTACCCATTGCTTCTATTGTAGCATAGTGCCACCCCGTCTGCCAGCCCCCAACGCAGAAAAGAAGTTGTGTGTTTTTTGTCACCATTGCCCGGTGACAAAAGCTTCCTTGTTCCCGTCTTGTATCCCGGCGCATCAGCAAATATGCACAAATCACCCGCGCATCCATTGGAAATGTTGCCGTATCAGCCCACTGGTGTCACCATCCTCCGGTGACAACCCCACCGCTTGTCACCATTGAAATCCGGCGCAGTATCGGCTAGAATAGTGCCAGAACGAAACGAAAGCTCCTCCGAACAACCGTCCGCAGGCCGCAGCTCCCATGCCACAGGAGCTGCACCGCCTGCCTTTCAAGTGAAAAAGGAGAGCTACAAATGAAAAACGCTGTTTCCCGCTTTGGCAAGTTCCTCAGCGGCATGGTCATGCCGAATATCGGCGCATTCATCGCGTGGGGCTTCCTCACTGCTCTGTTCATTGAAGTGGGCTGGTTCCCCAACGAAAAGCTGGCCAGCATGGTATCCCCGATGCTGACCTACCTGCTGCCCATCCTCATTGCAGGGCAGGGCGGCAAAATGATTGCAGGCGACCGCGGCCGTGTCATCGCTGCCATCGCCGTGGTGGGCTGCATCTGCGGCTCGGACTACACCATGCTGATGGGTGCTATGGTCATGGGTCCTCTGGCCGGCTGGGTCATCAAGCAATTCGATAAGAAGGTGGAAGGCCATATCCCCGCCGGTTTCGAGATGCTGGTCAACAACTTCTCCGTCGGCATTCTGGGTATGCTGCTGGCCATCCTCGGCTACTACGTCATCGGCCCGTTCATGACCGCCATCCTCACCGTGCTGACCGCCGGTGTGGACTTCCTTGTGGCGCACAGCCTGCTGCCGCTGGTGTCCATCTTCATTGAGCCTGCAAAGGTATTGTTCCTGAACAACGCCATCAACCACGGCATCTTCAGCCCCATCGGTGCAAGTCAGGCTGCTGAGACCGGTCGTTCCATCATGTATATGCTGGAAGCCAACCCCGGTCCCGGTCTTGGTGTCCTGCTGGCCTACTGCTTCTTCTGCAAGGACGACACCACCCGCCAGTCCGCTCCCGGTGCTGTGATCATCCACCTGCTGGGCGGCATCCACGAGATCTACTTTCCCTACATCCTGATGAACCCCGTGATCATCATCGCCCCCATCGTGGGCAACTTCTGTGCCATCCTGTTCTACTCTATGACCGGTGCAGGTCTGTCCGGTCCTGCTTCTCCCGGTTCCATCATCGCCTACATGGCAATGGCTCCCCGGGATTCCATTCTCACCGTTCTGCTGGGCGTTGTCATCGCCGGTGCAGTCTCCTTTATCCTGTCCTCGGTCATTCTGAAAGCGACCTCCGGTCACACCAAGAGCCTGACCGACGCCCAGAACGAAATGAAGGAGATGAAGGCACAGGCCAAGGGCGAGATCCCCGAGCCTACTGCCGTGAATGTCGGCCAGATCCGCAAGATCGTCTTTGCCTGCGATGCCGGTATGGGTTCCAGCGCCATGGGTGCTACCAAGTTCCACAACCGCATTAAGGCGGAGCGCCCCGACTTGACCGTGACCAACTCCAGCGTGGATACCATCCCCGCCGACGCGGACGTGGTGGTCTGCCAGCGCGTTCTGGCTGACCGCGCCGCCAAGTGCGCCCCGCAGGCACAGCTTGTTACATTGGATAACTTCCTTGCAGATCCGCATCTGGACGCATTGTACAACGCACTGACCTCCACTACCCCGGCACTGGATGCCAAGGCCGAAGCTGCCGCCAATGAGGAGATCGTATCCGACCTGCGCAATGCAGCCGTAGCCCCTCTGGCGGCTGCCGTGACCGAGGCTTCCAAAGCCAACGATTCCGTGATGAAGATCCAGGCGGAGGACATCCAGCTGGGTCTGCCCTCCGTCACCAAGGAGGAGGCCATCCGTGCCGCCGGTGCGCTGCTGGCAAAGCGGGGCTATGTGGATGACAGTTACGCCGATGCCATGGTGGAGCGCGAAAAGCTGGTGAGCACCTATATGGGCATGGGCGTAGCCATTCCCCACGGCACCAGCCAGAAGAAGGGCACCGTTAAAAAGTCCGGCGTTGTTCTGCTGCAATATCCGCAGGGCGTGGACTTCGGTGATGAAAAAGCCTACCTCGTGTTCGGCATTGCCGGTGTCGGCAACGACCATCTCGACCTGCTGGGCAATGTCTGCGAGATCCTTGAAGACGAGGATGCGCTGGAACAGCTCAAGACCACTTCCGATATGAACTATGTGCTGGAGCACTTACAATAACGATTCCAAAAAGGAGAGATTTTTATGAAGAGCATCGATATCACCATTCAGGACAAAGAAGGTCTGCACGCCCGTCCCGCCGGTATCCTGAGCAAAGCTGCCAAAGGCTTTGAGAGCAAAGTCACCATGACTAAGAACGGCAAAGTCGCCGACATGAAGAAGATCTTTGCCGTAATGGGTCTGGCCGTGAAGTGCGGCGAGACCGTGACCATCGCCGCCGATGGCCCGGACGAGGATGCCGCCATCGAAGAATTGACCAAGCTGTGCAAGGACGCATGACTTCTCCCTCCGTCTATGACCATTCTGCATAAATACTGCTGACGCAAAACCGCTCCGGGCAGAACGCTCGGAGCGGTTTTACTGTCAGTATGCGTTTTTCATCACCGTGTTTTCCAGAAAGCTGAAAAACACATCGTATTCATTTGGGGTCAGCATTTTGGGAGAACTCATGATCACAAGATCATGCCCGTGGTTCCCCACATGATAGGGTGGATGAGTGTGAGAATAGGGGTTTTCCAAAACCCTCTTGACGAATTTCACATACAGTGGTATTTTCTTTGTAAATCCCACCGTCTTTGTGGATTGGTTTGAAGCCATCCACAAAATGTGGTCGTGTTCATTTTGAACACAGGCACAGAAAGTGGTTGGTTATCACCGTGAGACCCACCACTTCCGTGAGGAAAAGTCCACGAAAGAACTTACCGTCCCGCAACACACCCGATTCATTTTGCCGCCGATTCACCCGACAAAATCATCGCTACGCTGCGTGGGCGATATTTTTCTTTTATGGTCACTTGTCGGGGCGGAGGCCCCTCCATCTTGCTGGCGCAAGACCGCTCTGCCGCTTAAAAGCCCCAATGGGGCTTTTGTTGCTGCGCAAACGCGGCATTTTGCTTTCCGAAGAAACAAAAAATCCGAACCCTTCTCCTATTGAGAAAAGGTTCGGATTTTCATTATTTGGTGCGATGGAAGGGACTCGAACCCCCGGCCTACTGATTCGTAGCGCACGCCGGACGATTCCCTCAATTTTTGGAAGTTACGTTTTAACGTCATTTCCAAACGATACTTCGCAAGTTTTGAGCTTTGAGTTTCTGCACCCTTTGTCCGATTTTGCAACGATTTGCACCCTTTGCACGTTTTGAAACCGTGCAAAAACCGTGCAGAAACCGTGCACTTACTCCCGGACAAACTAAAAACCACTTCATCCGACAACGACTTGACGGCATTGGTTCGAGTGACCGCACACCAAAAATCAAGTCTTGGAGGATACCACTATGACGAAATTGCTTTCCTGCCACTTCAATATGGACACCAACCGGGTGGAAGCTCGGTTCGAGGATGGCACCACCGTTGCCATCGACTGCATCGCTGTGGAGGACGAATACGGCAACACCCCGGCACAGCGGGCAGAACTGGACTGGCTGCTGTACAATAAGCCACTGGAGTACGCACAGATGGTGCTGAGAGGGGAGATGGGACACTACCTGTTACTGGGATGCGACCACGGCAGGCTGGAGGATTGAACCTTAGAAAACGCGCGGCAAAACCGCTAATCGCGCGGCGCGCATTTCAGCGCGCGATTAACGATTTCTGTTTTTATCGAATTGCAGTCATCTTCTGCCCTTTCCCAAGAAAATCGCGCGTTTCTTTGCGCATAATAATCGCGCGGCGCGCGTTTTTATCGCTGATTTTCTTTTAAGCAGTATCTCCTTCCGCGCCCTGCTCCTTTTACTTCAATCTTCCCTTCTTCTACAAGCTTTCGAAGAATACGGTATGCCTGATCTTTTGTGTATCCACACAACTCTTGTGCTTTCTGGTTCGTAATCGACGGCTTATGCTTCAGATATTCAAGAATCCGATCCTTTGCCTGAATCTGGCTGACCGTCTTATCCTGCACATAGGCCACATCGGTTTTCACCGTTTCGTAGACCTTGAGGGACAGCATATAGGTCTTTCCATTGAGTTCCAGAAGCCCCTCGTCCCGGAGAGCGTTCAGAACCTTGTGGGCGTTGTCATCGGTTTCCTGAATCGTCTTTGCCGCCTGTTTCAGGGTGATTTTCTGGTGCTCCCGCAGATAGTGCAGAATCATCAGCTCCGACAGCGTGAACATCTTGGACCGCTTATCCTGCGTCTCTGCGATGAAACGTACGAAGCTCTGGTTCTCCATCGTGCTGCGAAGGGTCAGCCGGACGGAGTTGGGCGTGCTGGCGTACTCCGGGTAGGGCTTGCCCTCGATGAGCATACTCTGGAACATAATGTCCACACCCTGCCCGGAACGCTGCACATACTTCAGGTGCTGAAGGGTCATGGCGATCAGCTTATTCCGGGGAATGGACTGGTGGGTGATGATGTTGCTTTCGTTGATGTCCCCCGGAAAGCCGCCGGGGTTTTCAATCACGATCTTTGTGGGGTAGTGCTTGACGTAGATCGGTGCCATGTCCTCATAGGAGCGGTGCGCCAGCGCATTCAGCAACGCCTCCTGAAAAACCGCTTCGGAGAAATCATACACCTCCAGCCGGAACAGCCCCACCTGCACATTGGTCAGGCGGTTATAGGTGCGGATGCGCTCGGTCAGCTTATCCAGAATCGAGATCACCGGCTCCTGCATATCCATGCGGTTGTCGTATTCCGTCTGCGCTTCGTCACTGTAATGGAGGTAGATCACCTCTGCCTGCGGCAGCAGCCGCGCAAGGGAGGTCGCCTTGCCCACAAACAGAAGCCCTGCCACTGTCACACGCACTTCGTCCTTGTCCATGCGGATCAGGTTCAGGTTGTCCAGAAAGGTAGTATCTGCCAAGTCCGGCAGGGCAGAGCCTGCATCCCGAATCCGCAGCTTCTCTTTCAGGCGGTACACTTCCAGCAGGTCAATGTCGCTTTCGGATGCCCCCTCCACGATCTTTGCCGAAAAATCCGGGTTATCGGCAGGGGAGTACACATCGTTTGCCGGGTAGTAGGGCTTTGTCACGTTCCCTAGCCGCCTGTAATAGATGCCGCCGGTGGTGGCAACATGAGAACTGGATTTCTCCACCGATACCACCAGCACCACACCGTCAGAGGTTTCCACCGGCTCAATTTCGGTAAACAGGCTGGGCCGGGTCATATCGTAGATGGCTTCCATCAGTGCCTGCGGATCGCTCTTGGGGCAGCCCGTAATGATGCCGTCATCTTCCACGCCAAACAGCAGAACGCCGCCCTTTGTGTTTGCCAGCGCAACCGCACTTTTCACCGCAAGGTCTTTGCGCTGCCGGTAGTCCTTACACTTCACCCACGACTTAAACTCCTGCCGGGTGCTTTCCCCGGCAGCAATCATTTTGCGGAGTGCTTGTTCGGTCATGGTTGGGGCCTCCCTTCTCAAAATCGGTTCTTATTCCACAAACGTTCCCTTTTTAATATGATAGGCTATTTTTCGTTCTTCGCAAAACGCTATAACTTTTTTAGCGCAAGCATTATAAAAATCTTGATAACCTTTATACGCTGTTACCTGCTTATTGTAATGTAGTCTTCCAAAAATAATTCGATTCGCAAAAGATACTCGTTCCAAAAGCTGTTCGAGATTTTGCTCATGAATATTGGGGGTTGGATACGGTTCAATGCTAATCCATGTATAGCATCCCTGTTTGCTTAGTGCTTCTAGCGCGCTAATACGATCTTCCATCGGTGCCGCACCCGGCTCCATCTCTTTTCGGAAATCCTCGTCAAGCGTAACAGCTGTTATGCCGTACTCATTTTTTAACGGCATTTTTGCAAGCTCTACTGGCAAAATGCCTTTTGTCAGCACCGAACAATGAACTCCAAAAACGTTTGCTTTCTCAATAATTTGTGTACTCGCATTGCAAATATCGGGATGTCCATACATATATGGGTCAGTCGAAAAGCAAAGATGCAACGTCTTTATTTTATCCTTGTATCTAGGCAGTTCCTTTGATAAAAGCGGAAAAATGTTATCAACCAGTTTCGGTTGAATCCACTCCTCATAGTCCTCCACTTTTTTAAACCGCTTAGCCATCATGTAAGCATAACAAGGATATTTACAGCCGTGTGAGCAACCTGTCACATGGTTCAACGTATAATCGCCGTATTCAACAGCCGTTTTGTATATCAGGCTTTTTCTGATATTTTCATGTACTTTTTTTTCACTCATATAAATGTGTAATTATCCTCTGTAAAATTGGTTTTTCCTGCATCATTATGTTTTCTTACTTTTCCTTCAGCTATCATCGGCTTTAACACGTGCTTTATAATTTGGGAACTTCTAAGCATGGTTTCTACAAGAATTTTTTCTTCAATCTTTAAAAACGGCACAGTCTTCCCCTTGAATGCTTCATATACAATGTTTTGAGCTTCCAACTCATATTCTTGCAGATTCAGTGCTTTTATATCTTCGGTTGTAAACATCGACAACTGCCCGCTATCGCAATGATTTCGATGGTATTCTTCGCCATCAAACACATCCCAGATGCTATCTTTAAGGGCTTTAAGTCCTTTCAAACTTGGTGTCGCGTAAAGTATCTGGTACAATTCCGCATTTGTTACCGTGCGGAAAGAATACAAATAGACATATTTAATTTTTCCAACTTTTAAAGCCCGAACCACATCATCAACCACTTGCTTTCTATCTTTTGGTTTCAAATCTCCTAGACATCGCTGTATCCGACCTCGATCTTGATTTTTATTGCGATTAAAGTCACTCGTAAAAAAGTTGAAAAGTAATTCACAGTAGTTGTCCTTCAAAATATTATGGAGTTTGGGGATTTGAACAGTACCAAAGCTATATGGATCCACATATATTAGGCTACAGCTTCCATACTTAAACAATTCTCTGTGAAGTGGAGTCGCATTTGCAATGTCATCCAGTATGTAATTAACATCTGCATGGGCAGTAAATATCTTTAAGTTTTTGCTTTTCTTAACGGTTCCGTTAATTATACTTATAAAATTATTTATTCTATCCTCTCGCAAATCATTCAGAAAAACCACAAACTTTTTCGATGCGTAACGTGGATCTTGAGCCAGTTCATTAAAGATATTAATAACTTCCATTCCTGTACAAAAATCGCCATCTTTATATATTCCAGCATTGCACATGCAATCAATAAAGTTTATTTGGCTAATAGTTTTCCTTCCTGCTTCAATAATCGCCCATTGCCGAACATATCGCGTAACATATCTTATTTTATAAGTAGTCTGCTCTTTTTTACTCTGAATTGCAGAACTATCTATACCAATCTTTTTAAAATCGTCAGGTGAAATATTCATAATTCCTCCATAATGAATTATTATCCCAGCGTTCTAAATTCATCGTCCATCATTGCGTGTCCTGTATCTCACCTCCACTCTACCTCATATACTATTTTACATTAAGCTTCCCGCAAGCTCTTATATATTTCTTCTGTAAAAATACCGAGCACCTGCCGTTTGATTTCTTCATTGCTTAGCAGAAGTGAGAAGAAATCCTGATTCTGTTCTAATCCTTCAATCAAGGCATCGTCAATATCATCAAAATAAGAAAATTCAAAGTCTTTGACGGTATTGTTTCGCGCACTGGTTTTCAGTTTATCCGATTTTAAAAGGATGTCCCTGATCTGTAACATAGCCTTAACTGCCACATCATTGTTATAGGCCTTTCCGGTACGGCTATTGATCTCCGCAATGATCTCTGAAAGCCGTTCCTCTTTTGCTTCAGTAAGCCCGAAACTTTCGGCAGTCGGCAATTTCACCACTGGCTGTGCAACAAGGTTTGACGTTGTATGTTCCTCGACCTTTTTCTGAACAAAATTGGTTGCCTTAATCTTTCCGTCTAGGTTGTATCCACCGCCCGGATGTTTGATGTTGATATAGGCCAGAAGATATGTGATAAAGTTGTATTTCTTGTGCAGATCAGTATCCTCAAAACAGGATGCCTGCAACAGAAACTCATAGAATCGGACAAAGTGCCGCATCGCAGACACAATCTCCTGCTGTCTAACGAGATCATATTGCTCAATCATGTTCTTCGTACGCTTGAAGTAAAACGTCAGCTTCTGCTTGTCCTTGGCAGATATATTCTTCTTATACAGCAGCTCGTTGGCTTTTTCGATATCATCCGGGTCAAGCACGGTGTACGCATCGATTTGAGCTTCCAGATCATAAATCGCCGTCGGCGTTACGGAAGTGGAGAGCAGCGTAGTCGTATAGTACGGTGCAAATGCCGCTTTGATATCTTCGTATGTATTTGCAAAGTCCAGCACGAAGGTTTTCTTCTCGAACGGCGGGCAAATACGATTCAGGCGGGAAAGCGTCTGAACAGCAGATACGCCCTTCAGCTTTTTGAGAACATACATAGCGCAGAGTTTCGGCTGGTCAAACCCGGTCTGATACTTATTCGCAACCAGAAGTACCTGATATTCGTCCTTATCAAATTCTTTTGTCAGACGATCCTCCGGGAAACCGTTCATGGAAGCCTCGGAATATTCGGTTTCATCGTCCGGGAGCTTTACTTTGCCAGAAAATGCAACCAAAGCTTTGATATCGGTATAGCCTTTTTTCTTTGTATAATTCTCAAACGCCTGACGGTATTTGACCGCGCCCTGCCGGGAAGCAGTGATGACCATTGCCTTTGCCATACCGCCAAGTTCCGGCATCACTGTTGTGCGGAAATGTTCAATGATAACCTCTACACGCTGTGCAATGTTCGTCTCGTGCAGTTCCACAAACCGCGCAATTTGCCGCTTTGCATCAGCAGTCTTGCATCGAGGATCTTCTTCAATCTCCTTGTTCAGCTGATAAAAGGTATCATAAGTGGTATAGTTCTGAAGCACATCAAGGATAAAGCCCTCCTCAATGGCCTGTTTCATAGAATAGATATGAAACGCCTCACGCTGCCCTTTGGTGTTCAGTCGACCAAACAATTGAATCGTTGTGGGCTTGGGGGTGGCGGTGAAAGCGAACATGGAAACATTCGCCTGTTTGCCATTTCTGCGGATTTCACCCGTAATCATATCTTCCACATCGACGCCTTCTTGTTCTCCTGCACCCAGCGACTTTGTGACCGCTGCCATGTCCTTACCTGCCGTGGAGGAATGTGCCTCATCGATAATAACCGCAAAATGCTTGTTTTTCAGCCCGGCAACACTGTCTACAATATACGGGAATTTCTGAATTGTAGTGGCGATGATTTTCGTATTGCCGTTCAGAGCAATGGCAAGGTCTGCAGAGTTGCACTTATCATCCATAACACGGATAAGCCCCGCTTTATGCTCCATGCCCATAATCGCTTTCTGCAGCTGACGATCAACCACAACTCGGTCAGTGATGATCACGACATTGTCAAAGATAATTTTGTTGTCTGCATCGTGCAGAGAAGTCAGGCGGTGCGCCAGCCATGCGATAGAGTTCGTTTTGCCGGAGCCTGCGCTGTGCTGAATCAGATAGTTCTGCGTGGTACCATTGTCACGGACATCACCCAGCAGCTTGCGGATCACATCAAGCTGATGATACCGAGGGAATATGACATTCTCGGACTTTTTCGTTTTTCCTGTCAGCTCGTCCTTACTTTCCTTGGTTTCGATAAAGATGAACTTGCTGATGAGGTCGAGAACGGTATCTTTTGTCAGAATATCCTCCCACATATAGGACACGCTGTACTTGTCTTTGAAAGTGGGATTGCCTGCACCTGCATTTACTCCTTCGCCATTGCCCATATTGAATGGCAGGAAGAAGGTGGCGTTGCCTGCGAGTTTAGTGGTCATATAGACCTGTTCCAGATCCATAGCGAAGTTCACAAGACAACCTGCCTTAAACCAGAACAAGCGGGTTTTCGGGTCACGGTCAACACGGTACTGATAGATGGCGTCCTGATAGGACTGACCTGCGGCATTGCATTTCAGTTCAAAGGACATGATGGCGAGACCATTCAGGAAAATAACCAGGTCAATGCGCTCATCATCGCTTGCCCAGACTTCCTCCATGACGGAGAAAATATTCTTTTCGTATTTCGCCAGCAGCTCACGGTTGAAGGTGGTTGCAGGCTTGGTGTACATAAGCTCCAGCTTCATGTTGGAAATCTCAATGCCGTGCTTCAGCACATCCAGCAAACTGCCGCGCGTTTTGGTCACCTCGGCATTGATAAAGCCGACGAGGGTATCCTCCAGGTCAGACTTGTAGATTTTACGGAGTGCCTCCATCTCGTCCGGCTGGGTATCGTTCAGGAACTGAAACAGCAGCTCACGATCCATAGCAAACAGACGGTCATAGCTGGTTGCCTTACGGATGAGGTAACCATTGTCTTGCGAGAGCCTGTCCATGATGAAATGCTGATATTCTTTTTCAGAGAGAATATTATTCATGATCTGGCTCCTTTCCTCGTAATGTGTAGCGCCTGCCATAGTCATCGCTAAACACAACAGCAATCAATCGTGCGCCTTTTTGTACATAAACTTCGCACCATGTGTCTGCGCAATGACTTCCAAGCCACCTTTCCTGAATGCTGTAAATTACCGAGCTGGTTTTATCTGCCCAATATGCAATGGCATCATTAACTTCATCTGTAAAATGGGCAGGAACACCTGCTCTGGCACTAAATCCCTCAACAGCAACTTGCAATAAAAACAGCTCATCTCTATCCTTTAATGCATTTAAGAAATCGGCTCCTTTTACCACCATGCACGGAGTGTCTTTATGATAGGAGTATTCAACCTTCATGAGACGGACACCTCCTTCTTTCCGGTTACATACTCGAAGATGAGTGATTTCTTGTATTCGTCAAGCGTTGCAAGCTGTGCTTTTTTATCGGAAATAACAGCATCCACTTCTTCAACTTTGGCCTTCAAATAATCTGCCATCGCTATCTGCTCGGTGTAAGGCGGCTCAAAAACCATAAGCCGAGAAAATTCGGAGTAATTCAGTCCTTGGCGAACACCATTCCCCATGTTATAGAACACCTTCATGGTGTCATACGCATGAAGAAGAAAGTGGAAATACCTCGAATCAACTTTCTTGAGCGGATAAAGATCAATATATGCAGAAGTAATGATACCGTGTTCCTTTACAAGCCCAGTGCGCAGGCTGCGTTTGTCGTTTTGCAAATCGGTGGGACGAATAATAATATCACCAGCTTCAACAATGTTGTAGGTGTTAAAACTCTCCGGCAACAAGCCATCGCTTGTGTTAATATCTTTGCGGATAACTCTGCCATAGCTCAGCGACAGCAAATTGTCCTCACGACCAAAACTGTTCTTATTCTTACGTTCACCAAAGTAAGTATAAACAGGGTGGATAGACCAATGCGCTGGAATTACACCGATCCACTCAATCCCGCTGTCCTTCATCTCGGCATCGGGATTCAGCCCTTTGGTGACGGTTTCGGTAATGACAGACCTTTTGTATTGTTCCAGCGTATCAATCTGGGTTTGAATATCGGCGGTCAGTGCGTCAATCTCGGCACATTTGGTGTCAAGGAAGTCAGCAATGCGCTGTTGTTCTTCTATAGGGGGAACAATTACAGGAATTGCTCCCAGCTGATCTTCTGTTAATGAGTGTCGAAGATTTTTTGCCAGATGAAGTAGCGTCTTGTCGTTATCAAGCATCGTGTAATAGTAACAATAATATGCAGCATCTGCCCCCTTACGAAGCACAAACTGGCTATACGCCGGGCTCGACACTCCTGCCTGCTTGATTAAGCCAACACAACGTGGTGTCACATCTATGTCAAAAAGGCACATAAGAAGATTGCCAGCTTCCAGCCTCTGATATCCATCAAAGGAAGTAGGCATTTTTCCACCAGCATCTAAATCTCTGACAATAACACCTTTCATTGTCAAGGACAAAATATCTTCGCCATGATAAACTGGGCATATTTTCTTTTCCTTCCGCATCAAGTACTTGTTAGGCATAATCTTCCAAGATACCGGAATATCCCCAATCCACTCAATCCCACTATCCTTCATTTCACGCATAGTTTTACCGCCTTACCCAAACAATTTAGCGACACGCTTGGAGACAGACCGTTCCAATTCTGAAAACTTTGCTTCCAGTTCTTCACTTGCTGTCGGCTGCTGATATTTATAGAAATACCGTGTGAACGGGATCTCTGCACCGGTTTTGATAACAGGCTTCTTGGCGCTAAGGTTCTCCTCGAAGAATGCGGCGGCATCCGGGATGTGCGGCAGGACTTCTCTTGCCATATAGTCCTCGATGTTCTCTTCCCATTTTACCTGTTCGGTATCCTTGGTTTCTTTGTCGTAGATGATGCTGCCCTTGCGATCCCGCTGAATCTCAGCTTTTTTATCCATAACGGAAAGGCCGTCTGCAATCTTTTCCAGCAACTTTTTGTCGGCAGTCACCGCAGACAGTGCTTTGAACAGCACCGGAGTAAACTCTGCCGGGCAATTATAAATCTGCTCCGAAACTGCCGCTTTCAGTGTGGCGACAATGGCATCATAAACCGGCTTATTTGCCTGATATGCCTCCAACTTCTTCTGATCCTTGCCGGTCAGTTCTTCGGCATTTTCCAGTTCGTCTACCTTGGACTGGTCATACAAGGCAGATAGCGATCCCTTGGAAAGCATGGTTTCAATGCGTTCCTCCGTAATAGCATAGCTACGCTGAAGCGGCTGCATCACCGTGTACTCACGATAAATAAACTCCTCGTTGGGGTAAATCTTACAATATTCATTCTCTGCAAAATCCGCATACAGTTTTGTAACGGCGCTGCGATCCTCAGGAGAAATTTCATTTTTCTTATCACCCAGTGCTTTCCGCAGTTTTTTGAAGAACGTAGAAGCATCAATCAACTGAATTTTGCCCTTGCGCTCCGGGCGCTTGTTCTTTGAGAGGACCCAGATATATGTAGCAATGCCGGTGTTATAAAACAGGTCAGTAGGCAGCGCAATAATCGCCTCAATCAGATCGCTTTCCAGCATCCAGCGGCGGATCTGGCTCTCACCGGACGCTACGCCACCGGAGAAAAGAGGACTGCCGTTTTCAATAATGGCAGCGCGGCCAAGGTTATCGTCCATCTTATCAATGGCAGACTGAAGGAACAGCATCTGCATATCACCGGAACCGGGCAGTCCTGCACCCCAGCGGCCGTCAAAGCCTTTCTGATATTCTGCGTTGACGGCATCCTCAACGCCTTCGGCCGCATCTTTACCGCCCCAAGCGGTGCCAAAAGGAGGATTTTCCAGCACAAAACGCATTTTCGTGCCTTTAAAGCGGTCTGCTTTCATGGTGTCCTGATAGCAGATATTTTCGGCATTCTGTCCCTTGATGAGCATTTCGGCAAGGCACATAGCGTAAGATTCCGGGTTGATTTCCTGCCCGAACAGGCGCACATCTGCCGTGGGATTATAGCGTTTAATAAAATTAAAGCCGGTGGACAGCATACCACCCGTACCACAAGCCTGATCCAATATTGTGATGACCTTACCGTCATCGAAGATATCATCGCACCCTTCGGCAAGCAGAATATTGACCATCAGCTTGATGATATCTCGTCCAGTGTAGTGGTCGCCAGCCTCAGCGTTTTCAGAAAATTTGCGAATCAGATCTTCAAAAATATACCCCATCTTCACATTGTCGATGGTGCGAGGATCAAGGTCAAGTTCAGAAAATGCTTTAACGACAGAGAGCAGCCGGTTGTTTTTGTCCATCTTGTCGATTTCTTCTCCGAAGTTTAAACCGCGCTCCTTGGACATCAAAATTTCCAGCACATTCGCAGAAAATCCCTGCAGATAACTCTTGAAATTGGCAGCAATATGGTCTGCGTCATTTACAAGCTCTGCGAGGTCAAATTCACTGGTATTGTAGAACTGGAAGCCGGAAATACGGTACATCGCCTTTGCCGGAAAATTCGGATTTGCTTTGAACTGCTCCACGACCTTCTGCTTGGTAGGTGCAAGAGCACACTCAAAGCGACGGATGATTGTCATCGGAATGATAACATCCTTATATTTGTCGCTGCGGTACGGTCCGCGCAGTTTATTTGCAATGGACCAGATAAAATTCACTTCGGCAGATACATCCACCGGACTGTCATCCCACATGACATCAACAACTTTTTTCTCAGGCATATCGACTTCCTCCGTCGGTGTTTTTTATTGTAACGCACTTCTCATCCCAAAAAGCGGACCATATACTAATCTTCCTATGATTCTAGTATAATTCCTTGCCTGAGTATAACACATTTGTGCAGTATTTCCAATTATGATTGGACGTGTGCCCAGATATTTTCCCACGCAGTCAAGACGGAGCCTCTGCATCAGGGCACCCCATTTTCCAGTGCCCTGCCGGGAAGAATCCAAAGAGCGGCGGAACGCTCGTTGGCACACGACTTTGCCTGCAAAGTCTAGTGTGTTACACCTTGGTTCCGGCTGACGCGGAAAAGGGGCTGCGAGAGGCTCCGGCAAGCACCTGTTCTGCGGCAGAAGGATGCGCGGATGGGCGTGGCAGTTGACGGTCTTTGCCCACCCAGCGCAGGCTTGCAGAGGAACCAATGGTGTACGTTCTCCTTCCTGCCGCAGCAGCGTTTCTCCTATAAGCCGCAGGGCAAATGATCAACGTCTGTGCTTTCCCCGATTGCCTGCAAGTGTCCCCGGTTTCAGCATTGCCGTTTTATAAAGAATCTTCTTTATCAGCTTTCTTTCATCTTCTGTCAGCTTATCGTAGTTGATGCCGATCGCCTTCAATGCCGTTCGGATCTTCTTTTCATCCGCAGACCCTTCAAGTTTCTGTGCATCCTCCAGTTCCTTCATCAAGTTATCGACCATTGCACCATCCGAAGTGGTCTTGTCCTTGCGGTGTTCCGTCTTGATGTTCTTCAGGATATCCACCAGTTCATCATACAAGACCCGGCCAAAGTACTCATCTTCATCGATCTGCCCCAGCTTCAAGGTGCTCATGTACAGATCATTTTCATCTGCTGCATACTTCTTTTTCAGCATTTGCCGCGTTGCTTCCAAACCGGCATTGAGGTTTTGAATGTTTGCGCTGACATATCCATCCACATAGATTTCCAGATCGGTCATGAACCGCCGGAAATTCTCATGCACGATCAGCTCGCACAGCAGCCGATGATTGAATTTTCCATTCCTTAATACGTCCACTGCGCCATCGCTCAGATGCAAGTCCGAAAGGACTGCATCTGGGCGTTTTTTGTTTTCCGTCACACCCAGCAGGTAGTCGGTGGTCACGCCATAAAACTCAGCCAGTGTTGTCACGGCGTAAATGCTGAGGTCGGTCACATCGTCGCTCTCATACTTCGACAGTGCCGATTTGGACAGACCTGTCTGCTCTGCCAGAGCTTCCTGCTTCAGATTCCGCTCCACACGCAGGTCTTTGAGCCGTTCTCCCAGTGTCAGCTTGATGTTCATGGTCGCACCTCCGATGTTTTTTGCACAGTATACCACTTCCGGCGGTTCCTGTCCATAAGCGTGGAATTTTGCAGTTTCTGCACCTGTTTTCCGACATTATGGATATACGGCACAGCGGCCATGGAGGTGCTATCCTATAGACAGAAAGAAAACATATAACTCCCCAGCAGCGAACATATTAAGGGCTTCCCGCGAAAGCCCTCTGAAATATCTTTCATACCAGAACCTTGAGAACAGAATGACCGTCCGAACTGCCCAGACCGCCAAGACCTCCCATCGGGGGAGCGAGCGCCCTGCATGGGGCCGACACAGAGTCCAAAAAGATTTCCTATCGGGAGGCAGCAAGGGAGACCGGCTTCACCGAAGTTCCCATTTGGGGAACACCGGTGATCTTGAACGTGGCAGGGATCAAAATGATCCGTGCCAGAACCTTTGAGCAAAGGAGAAATTTTGAGTTTATATCAAAAGATCAAGTCCGCTATCACCGTTCGGCAGGTGGGAGAGATGTACGGCATGGAACCCGACCGCCATGGCATGGTGTGCTGTCCGTTCCATTCCGACAGCGACCCCAGCATGAAGTTGAACGACACCTATTATTACTGCTTTGGCTGTGGAGCCAATGGAGATGCCATCGACCTCACCGCCAAGTTGTTCGACTTGAACCCCCGGCAAGCCGCCGAGAAGCTGATAAATGACTTCGCGTTTGCGAAGCAATGCAGTCCCCAGTGGGGACTGCAAGTGACAGAGCGGTCTTGCGTCAGCAAGATGGAGGGGCCCCGCCCCGACAAGCTCTGGCTTGACCCGGACAAGCCGCCCGCCAATGCCATCGCTCTGCCGCCGCCCAAGCGTGGCCTGACAGACGAGCAGTGGGCAGACATCGCCTACTGCCTGCGGGTGCTGACCGATTATCTTG
>OGJF01000308.1_pt1 | contig 23668 bp, 20 predicted proteins | sample 1572001 | NCBI WGS metagenome assembly OGJF01 (sample SAMEA2582113, study PRJEB24529) | metagenome | biome: Human gut stool | place: China | collected 2011
ATTTTCTCAATTGTACTTTTTATTGGTCACAAGACAATGAAGCCTGTTCGCAAAGTCGTGTTCCCCGTCAACGGTCTCGGCACCCGCTTTCTTCCCGCCACGAAGGCGATGCCCAAGGAAATGCTCCCCGTGGTCGACATGCCCCTGATCCAGTACGCAGTGGCGGAAGCCGCTGCGGCGGGCATCACCGAAATGATCTTCGTGACCGGCCGCAACAAGCGCGCCATCGAGGACCACTTCGACTCCTATCCCGAACTCGAGCGCGAGCTTGAGGAAAAGGGCAAGGACGAGCTTCTCGAGCTCGTGCGCGGCATCGTTCCCGCCGGCGTCAAGTGCATCTACATCCGCCAGCCCAAAGCCCTCGGCCTCGGCCACGCCGTGCTGTGCGCCAAGCCCGTCGTGGGTGACGAGCCCTTCGGCGTCATGCTCGCCGACGACCTCGTCGACGCTCCGAGCTCCTGCATCGGCCAGCTGACGGCCGTGCGCGAAGCCCGCGGCGGCGGTTCCGTGATCGCCGTCCAGGACGTTGCTCCCGAAGCCACGAACAAGTACGGCATCGTGAGCGTGGATGACACGAGCCTGCAGACCTCCCAGATGCGCGGCATCGTCGAGAAGCCCGACCCCAAGGTCGCGCCGTCCCGTATGGCCGTGATCGGCCGCTACGTCTTCGAACCCGAAGTCTTCGACTACCTCGAGAAGGTCACGGTCGGCGTCGGCGGTGAAATCCAGCTCACCGACGGCATCGCCTCGTCGCTCGACACGGTGCCGACCTACGCCCACCGCTTCGAGGGCACGCGCTTTGACTGCGGCAGCAAGCAGGGCTTCCTTGACGCGACCATTCACTTCGCACGCAAGCGCGGCTTCAAGATCAACTGATCCCGCCTTCCGCAAGAATGACAAAACCCGCACAGGCCGACAGCCGTGCGGGTTTTGTTGTTTCAGAGGGCTTCGGGAGGCCGTCAGGCGCCGCGGACCTTCTTCAGAAGGGCCGTGGTGGAGCGTTCGTGCTCGAACTGAACCGTGACGGTCCTGGCGCCCCAGGTGGCGACGAGCTTCGCCTCGGGGAGGTCCTCGATGCGGTAGTCGCCGCCCTTGACGTAGATGTCGGGGTGGGCAAGCTCGACGGCCTTGAGCGGCACCTTGTCCTGGAAGACGACCACGAGGGAGACGGACTCGAGCGAGGCGAGTACGGCGGCGCGGTCGGCCTCGGTGTTGATCGGACGGTCGTCGCCCTTGCCGAGCATCTTGACGGAGGCGTCGCTGTTGATGGCCACGACGAGACTGCCGCCGAGGCTGCGGGCCTGGGCGAGGTAGGTGACGTGGCCGCGGTGCAGGATGTCGAAGACGCCGTTGGTTATGACGACCGGATGCGCAAGCGCGGCGGCGCGCTCGGCGAGCTCGTCCATCGTGCAGATCTTGCCTTCAAAGGCAGGGGCGGGTAGACGGGTGCTCACGGGAGACTCCTTTGCTTGAGTTGTGCGAACCAGGGGGAGGCGACGGCGTCGGCCAGACTCCTGAAGGCCCCGGTGGCGTCCGCGGAGGGAACGGGGGCCTCAAGGCCGTCGGTGCCGAGCTGAATGCGCTCAACGCAGCCTGCGGCGCGGCCTGCCGTCATGTCGCCCGGCTTGTCGCCGAACATGATCGAGGTCGAAAGGTCGATGCCGAGGTCCTCGGCAGCCTTGAGAAGCATGCCGGGACGGGGCTTCCTGCAGTCGCAGTCCATGCGGTAGGGCGGATTCGCCTTTTCGGGATGGTGTGGACAGAAGTAGACGCCTGCGACGGGGGCGCCCGCCTCGGCGAAGCGGGCCTTCATCCAGTCGGTGAGGCGGGTGAAAGCGGCTTCGTCGTAGTATCCGCGTCCGATGCCCGACTGGTTGGTGACCACGACGAGCAGGTAGCCTGCTTCCGAGAGGGCGCGGGCGGCCTCAAGGACGCCCGGAACCCAGTCGAACTCCTCGATCTTGTGGACGTAGGCGTGATCGATGTTGATCACGCCGTCACGGTCGAGAAATGCGGCCTTTCTCATCATTCTTCCACGTTCGGGAAGGCGGCGAGGAGGTTCTGCATGTACTCGCGGGTGCCCTCCTGAACCGTGCGGAACTCGACGTCGCAGCCGGCCTTGCGCAGGTTCTCGAGGTTGGCCTGCGTGAAGGCCTGGTACTTGCCCTTGAGGGCTTCGGGGAACGCGATGTACTCGAGCTCGCCCGTCGCGACGGCCTCTTCGAGCGTGAGCTGCTGCCTGCCGTCGTGTTCGCGCAGGGCGTTGATCACGGACAGGGCGACGTCGTTGAACGGCTGGGCTCGGCCCGTGCCGCAGTTGTAGACGCCGGAGACGGGCTTGTCGAGGAAGTGCATAAGCACCTTGCAGACGTCGCCGACATAGACGAAGTCGCGGGACTGCTCGCCGTTGCCGTAGCCGAGGCAGCCTTCAAAGAGCTTGACCTTGCCCGTGCGGCGGTACTGGAAGTACTGGTGGAAGGCGACGGAGGCCATGCGGCCCTTGTGCTGCTCGTTCGGGCCGTAGACGTTGAAGTAGCGCAGGCCGATCACGGGAGCGCGAAGGCTCTTGAGTTCGCGGCGAAGCACCTGGTCAAAGAGGTACTTGGAGTAGCCGTAGACGTTGAGCGGGCCTTCATAGCGGACGTCCTCGATGAACTCCTGGTGCGCGCCGTACGTGGCGGCGGAGGAGGCGTAGATGAAGGGAATGCCGAGTTCCTGGGCCCAGCGGTAGAGCTCAAGCGTGTAGCGGTAGTTGCGCTGCAACATGCATTTGCCCTCGTCCTCCGTCGTGTCGGAGCAGGCACCCTGATGGAAGATCGCCTCGGGCTTCGGAGCGGAGCCGTCACGCACGCGGGCGATGAAGTCGTGCTTGTCGAAGTAGTCGGAGATGCTGCACTTGGCAAGGTTCTGGTACTTTTCGCCGCGCTCGAGATTGTCGACGGCGATGATGTCGGTGATGCCGCGCTCGTTGAGGGCGAGAACGTTGTTGCAGCCGATGAAGCCGGCGGCGCCGGTGACGAGAATGCTCATGGCAGTCAATCCTTAAAAGAGTTCTTCATAAGAAACGGTGGCGGTGCCGAGCTTGCCGACGACCACGCCGGCGGCACGGTTGGCCGTGCGGACGGCCTCCTCGACGGTCATGCCCGTGGCGAGCATGGTGGCGAGGATGGCGATGACGGTGTCGCCCGCGCCCGAGACGTCGTAGACCTCGCGCGCCTGAGTGGGCACGGTGATCTGGCCGCCTTCAAAGTAAAGGGTCATGCCTTCCTCGCTGCGGGTGAGGAGGAGGTACTTGAGGCCGAGCTCGGCGCGCAGGCCCTGGGCCTTGGCGGTGAGCTCCTCCTCGGTCCTCCAGGAGCCGACGACCTGGCGGAGTTCGGAGCGGTTGGGCGTGAGCATCGTGGCGCCGCGGTAGCGCGAGTAGTCGTCGCCCTTGGGATCGATGAGGACGGGGATGCCCGCATCGCGCGCCATGGCGATCATGGAGACGATGTGGGAGAGGCCGCCCTTGCCGTAATCGGAGAGAATCAGGGTGTCGTGTTCGGTGAGCAGGGCGCGGAACTTGTCGAGGTGCTTGTTGAGGACCTCCTCGGCGGGATGCGACTCGAAGTCGCAGCGAAGCATCTGCTGTTGGCGGGCCACGACGCGCAGCTTGACGGTCGTGTCGAGCGATTCGTCGAACTGGAAGTGCGGCGTGATGCCCTGTTCGCGCGCAAAGCGTTCGAGCGTGCGGCCGGGTTCGTCGTTGCCGACGACGCAGAGCAGGGAGGAGCGGCCGCCGACGCTGGCGATGTTGACCGCGACGTTGGCCGCGCCGCCGAGGCGCTCTTCGGTGCGGCTGATGCGCACAACGGGAACCGGCGCTTCGGGGGAGATGCGTTCGGCGTCGCCAAACCAGTAGCGGTCCAGCATGGCATCGCCCGTCACGAGAACGCGGGCTTTGGAAAGAGTCTGTTTGTCCATAAAACTTGCGGGCGGCGCAACGGCCGCCATGGTGGTAGACGTGCCCTGATTGTAATGGTTGGCGGGCCCTCGCGTCGGCGCGGCCGTGCGTTTGCCAACGGTTGCAATCGGGTTTTGGGCGGAAGTCACCGATTGGCTACAATTATCTAATTACCTGAAGCAGGCGCAGGCCCCGTTCCAGCGCCTGCGGACTAATACGAGGAGAGAAATTATGGCGCCCGACGCCTCTATTTTTAAGGCTTATGACATTCGCGGCATTGTTGACAAGACTTTGACGGAGGATGCCGTCCGCCAGATCGGCCGGGTGCTCGGCACGATGGCGCACGAGGCCGGCAGGACCTCGTTCTGCGTCGGCCGCGACGGCCGCCTGTCGGGCGAGAGGCTCGCGGGCGCCCTGATGGAGGGCATCACTTCCGCAGGCGTGGACGTCATCGACATCGGCATGGTGCCGACGCCCGTTCTCTACTTCGCCACCGTCCACTTCGGCAACGGCACGGGCGTCGCCGTGACCGGCTCGCACAATCCGCCCGAATACAACGGCCTCAAGATGATGATCGGCGGCATCACGCTCTTCGCCGACCAGATTCAGGGCATTCTCGCCCGCATCCGGAACGAGGACTGGCGCACGGCCGAGGTGCCGGGCACGATCCGCCGTGAGGACGTGGTGCCCGCCTATCTCGAGCGCGTCCTTTCCGACGTGCGCCTCGAGCGCTCAATGCGCATTGCGATCGATGCGGGCAACGGCGTCGCCGGCCCCGTCGCCGCCAGGCTCTTCAAGTCCCTTGGCTGCGAGGTGACCGAACTCTTCACGGACGTTGACGGCACCTTCCCGAACCATCATCCCGATCCCTCCAAGCCCGCCAATCTCGAGGACCTCAAGAAGGCGGTTCTCGAGGACGGCATCGAGCTCGGCCTCGCCTTCGACGGCGACGGCGACCGCCTCGGCGTCGTGACGAAGTTGGGCGAGATCATTTATCCCGACCGTCAGATGATGCTCTTTGCGAAGGACATCCTTGCGCATCATCCCGGCGCCCAGATCGTCTACGACGTCAAGTGCACGCGCCGTCTGGTGCCCTGGATCGAAGCCTGCGGTGGCGTCCCGACGATCAGCTGCACGGGCCACTCTCTCGTCAAGGCCAAGCTGCGCGAGACGGGCGCTCCGTTCGCGGGCGAGATGTCGGGCCATCTCTTCTTCAACGACGGCCGCTGGCCCGGCTTTGACGACGGCGTTTATGCCGGCGCCCGCATCCTTGAAATCCTTTCCCGCGAGGCGGATCCGTCCGCCGCGCTTGAAGCGCTCCCGAGCGCCGTCAACACGCCCGAACTGCAGATCCGCATGGCCGAAGGCGAGAACAAGGCCTTCATCGCCCGCCTGCAGAAGGAGGCCCGCTTTGACGACGCGCTTGACGTGATCACGATCGACGGCGTGCGCGTCGAGTGGAACGACGGCTTCGCGCTCGCCCGCTCCTCCAACACGACGCCGGTCGTCGTGCTTCGTCTCGAAGGCGACACGCCCGAGGCGCTCGAGCGCATCAAGAAGACCTTTGCGGAGGTGCTGCTCAAGGTCGAGCCGTCGCTTGAGCTTCCCTTCTGATAGACCGCGTCAGGAATTTTCCTCATGACTGATTCGAACAACTGGACCCTGCTTCCCTTCCTGCGCGACAGCGCAGGCGTGGACACCATGGTGACCGCCTGCGGGATCCGCCTTGACATCTCCCGCCAGCGCCTGACGGGCGAGGACCTCAAGCGCCTTGTCGACCACTGCCGCACGCGCGGCGTCGAGGAGGCGCACCGCCGCATGATGGCGGGCGAGATCGTCAATCCGAGCGAAGGGCGCGCAGCGCTTCACACTTCGCTGCGATCCTTCTCGGCCGGTGCGCCGAAGTTCGCCGAGGTCGACCGCGAGCGTCGCCGCATGCTCGACTTCGCGCGCCAGGTGCGCGAGGGCATCCGCCTCGGCTGCAGGGGTGACCGCATCACCGACGTGATCAACGTCGGCATCGGCGGCTCCGACATGGGGCCGCACGCGGTCTACCATGCGCTTCGTCCCTCCAATCCGAAGATCCGCGTCCATTTTCTCTCCACCGTCGACGGCGTGCTCCTTGAGCGCATTCTCGACGTCTGCAATCCGCTGACGACCCTCGTCGTCGTCTCCTCGAAGAGCTTCGGCACCCGCGAGACGCTCGTCAACGCCGCAGCCGTCGACCAGTGGCTGCTCAACCACGGCATCGTGGGCACGGACCGTGCGCACCACATGGTGGTCGTCTCAGCCAACCCCGACGCGGCCGCCCAGATGTGCCTGCCCGAGGAGAACTTCTTCCGCATGTGGGACTGGGTCGGCGGCCGATTCTCCGTCTGGGGCGCAGTGGGCCTGCCGCTCGCACTCTCTCTCGGGCCCGAGGTTTTCCTCGAGTTCCTGCAGGGCGCGGCCGAAATGGACCGCCACTCGCTGACGGCGCCGCTTGAGAAGAACCTTCCCGCGACGCTGGCCATGATTGCGTTCTGGAACGCCAACCGCCTCGAGATCAGCACGCACTGCGTGCTGCCCTACGACGAGCGCCTGCGCGTGATCGTGCCCTGGCTGCAGCAGCTCGAGATGGAGTCGCTCGGCAAGAACCACACGCCTGACGGCCGCCGCATCCCCGGCAGGACCGGCCAGGCCGTCTGGGGCGCAAACGGCAACGAGGCCCAGCACAGCTTCTACCAGTGGCTTCGCGAAGGCACGGGCCGCGCCAGCATCGATCTCCTCTGGAGCGAGATGCCCGGCCACCGCTATGCGGAGCACTACCGCGTGCTGCTCGCCAACGCCCGAGCTCAGGCCGAGGCGCTCATCATGCGCGATCCCGACAATCCCTGCTTCAACGCCGTCTCAGCCATCGTGATGGACGCCGTGACGCCGCGCCGCCTCGGCGCGCTCATGGCCATGTACGAGCACAAGACGACGATGCTCGGCACGCTCTTCGGCATCAACCCCTTCGACCAGCCCGGCGTCGAGCTTGGCAAGCGCCTGAGCAAGCGCGCCGAACGTGGCGAGGATCCGATGACTGCAGTTGCGGAAGAGGTGAGGTTTTAATTGAAGATCCTCGTCATCAAGTCCTCCTCCATGGGCGACATCATTCATGCGCTGCCCGTGGCTCATGACATCAGGCAGGCTCTGCCCGAGGCCGAGCTTCACTGGGTTGCGGAAGAGAGCTTCCGCGACATTCCGACGCTCGCCCCCGCAGTCTCCAAGGTTCACGTGACGGCCTTCCGCCGCTGGCGCAAGGCCATTCTCTCGGGTCCCGTCCGAGCCGAAATGGCGGACGTGAAGAATGCGCTTCGCGCCGAACACTACGACGTCGTGCTCGACATCCAGGGGCTGATGCGCTCGGCGATGGTCGCCCGCTGGGCGGGCGTGCCCGCCACGGGCTACAGCTGGGGCACGGCCCGCGAGCCGATCGCCTCGCTCGCCTATGCCCGCAAGCTTGATCTGCCCGCATCGCTCGGCGCCGTGCGCCGCTACCGCATGGCCGCAGCCGAAGCTCTCGGCTACGAGATCGATCCCGAAAGGCCCGTCTTCGGCCTGCAGGCGAATGCGGAGCCGTCCGTGAAGCCCGCCGGTCCCTATGCGGCGTTAGCCGTCAATACGAGCCGTGACGAAAAGCTCTGGCCCGAGGAGTACTGGACGCATCTGGGCCGCAAGTTCGCCGGCGCAGGCCTCAGAAGCGTTCTCTTCTGGGGCAGCGACGTCGAGCGCGAGCGCGTGGAGCGTCTGGTCAGGACCATTCCCGGCGCCGAAGTGGCTCCGAGGACCACTCTGGCGACGACGGCCGCCACGCTGGCCCGTGCCGAGTGCGTCGTGGGCGTCGACACGGGGCTTGCCCATCTCGGGGCGGCGCTCGGTCGTCCGAGCGTCGGCATCTTCGTCTCCACGCCGACCGAGACCCTGAAGCTTGTCGGGGACGGTCCCGTGCGCAGCCTCGGCGGCATCGGACAGTGTCCGGACGTCGACGAGGTTTGGAAGGCGCTCGTCGCCGTTCAGGGAGAACGCTTGTGAGAATCACTCCGTCCATGTACAGGGCGGTGAGCGTCGTTGCGCTCCCGCTCGCCAGTCTTTATCTGATGTGGCGCTCCCGCCGCCAGCCCGCTTACCGCCAGTTCTGGGACGAACGCTTCGCCTGGTCGAGCTTTCCGCTCAAGACGGGGCGTCCGCGCGTCTGGATCCACGCCGTGAGCGTGGGCGAGACGAATGCCGCTAAGCCGCTGCTCGAGGCGGTTCTCGAGCGCTGGCCCGAGTGCGACGTGCTGCTCACGCACATGACGCCGACGGGTCGCGAGGCCGGCGCCAAGCTTGTGGCGCTTGCGCCCGACCGCATCCATCAGTGCTATCTGCCCTACGACGCGCCGTATGCCGTCGAGAAGTTCTTCCGCCAGACCCAGCCCACGATCGGCATCATCATGGAGACCGAGGTGTGGCCGAACCTCATGAGCGAGGCCAAGCGGTGCGGCGTGCCGATGGTGCTTGCCAATGCGCGCGAAAGCGAGAAGTCCCGCGCTCAGGCCGAGAAGTTCCTCGACGTGATGGGCCCCGCCTTCGGCAGCTTCACGGCCATCCTCGCGCAGAGCGAGGAGGACAAGGAGCGTCTTGAGAGCCTTGGCGGACGCAACGTCACCGTCTGCGGCAGCGTCAAGTTCGATATCCGTCCGAACGCCTCCCAGGAGGCCGCCGCGCGTGCCTGGAAGGCGTCGCTCAGCCGCCCCGTCGCGCTCATCGCCTCGACCCGTCAGGGCGAGGAGGTGCTGTTTGCGAAGGCCATGGCCACCCGTCCCGAACTTCTCAGGCGTGCGCAGTTCTGGCTGGTGCCGCGTCATCCGCAGCGCTTCGACGAGGTCTTCCGCACGCTCACCGGCGCAGGCCTCAAGGTCTGCCGCCGCTCGCAGATTGCGGAGCCCGCCGACGTGCCCGCCGACACCGACGTCGTGCTCGGCGACAGCATGGGCGAAATGAGCTTCTACTGCGCTCTGGCCGACATGACGGCCATGGGCGGATCCTTTCAGAACCACGGCTCCCAGAACGTGATCGAGCCCGCGCTTGCAGGCTCGCCCATCGTCGTGGGACCGTCCATCTTCAACTTTCAGAAGGTCATCCGCGACGGCCTGTCCGCCGGCGCCATGGTGCAGGTCGAGACTCCCGAGGAGGCACTCGACCGGTTCGAGCACTGGCTTGACGTTCCCGAAACCCGCGTGAGCGCGAGCGAGGCTGCCCTCGGCTTTTCGAGGCAGTATGCGGGCGCGACTCAGCGAATGATGACGATATTGGAGGTCTTGTGGCAGAAGGCACAGAAAACAGCATCCCTAACGTCGTAAGCATCGCGGGGGTGGACCCCTCGGGCGGTGCGGGCGTTCTCGCCGACGTCAAGGCCATGAGCGCCTGCGGCGCCTATGCCTGCGGCGTCATCGCGGCCCTGACCGCTCAGAACACGCAGACCGTCACGGGCGTCATGCCCGTGCCCGCGACCTTCCTCAAGGAGCAGATCGACACGCTCTTTGACGACGTTCGCATCGACGCGGTCAAGATCGGCATGCTCGGCACGGTCGAGCAGATCGAGACGGTGGCCGACGCGCTCGTGCGCCGCAAGCCCCGCTTCGTGGTGCTCGACCCCGTCATGGTCGCCAAGGGCGGCAGCCGGCTGCTTGCGGCTGACGCCGTCGACGCCTTGAAGGAGAGGCTCCTGCCGCTCGCCACCATCATCACGCCCAACCTGCCCGAAGCCATGTGCCTTCTCGGACGAGAAGAGGACGTGACGGAGGAGGAGTTCCCCGAAGTCGCCCGCGAGCTCTGGAAGCTCCTCGGGCGTCGAAACGCCTGGGTCTATCTCAAGGGCGGCCATCTTGAGGGCGAGTCCGCCTACGACCTGCTCTTCAACAACGTCGTCTCGGTTCCCTTCACGGCTCCCCGCGTACCGACGAAGAACACGCACGGCACGGGCTGCACGCTTTCGTCCGCCATCGCGGCCTTCCTGCCGCAGTCGGTCGACGTGCCCGAGGCCTGCCGCCGCGCCAAGGAGTACCTGACGGGCGCCGTCCGACACGCAGGCGAGCTCGACGTCGGCCACGGCCACGGTCCCACGAACCACTTCTGGCGCCTCTGGAAGGAGGTTGTGTAAAAATTTGTAACGTCTTCTTGACGGGTGATTGGGAAGGCTGCATAATCTCAATCCTCAACGGCGCATTAGCTCAGTCGGTTAGAGCAGAGGAATCATAATCCTTGTGTCCGCGGTTCGAGTCCGTGATGCGCCACCAGATTTCAAAAGCCCCGCCTTCTCCACTGAAGCGCGGGGCTTTTTTCTTTCCCGGCCGCAGGCCATGGTCCTGCGGCTCTAAACATCGTCCCCGGATCTAAACCGTGCAAGCGAAGAAACTCTATCTGCGCAGCTTCGGCTGCCAAATGAACGACTACGACAGCGTTCTCAACGCCGAAATGGGCTATGAACGCACCGACGTGCTTGAGGAGGCCGACCTGGTCGTCGTCAACACCTGCTCCATTCGTGAAAAGGCCCAGGAGAAGACTTTCTCCGACCTCGGCCGCATCCGCGAAGTCAAGAAGACGCGTCCCGGCATGCTGATCGCCGTGGGCGGCTGCGTCGCGAGCCAGGAGGGCGAAAACGTCATCCGCCGCGCGCCCTGCGTTGACGTGGTCTTCGGACCGCAGACCCTGCATCGTCTGCCCGACATGCTTCGCGCCCGCGTTGAGACGGGCCGTCCCCAGGTCGACGTGAGCTTCCCCGAAATCGAGAAGTTCGATCATCTGCCCGCCCCGAAGGCGCATGGCGCCGCCGCCTTCGTCTCGATCATGGAAGGCTGCTCGAAGTACTGCTCCTACTGCGTGGTGCCCTACACCCGCGGCGAGGAGATCTCGCGCCCGATGGTGGACGTCCTCATGGAGGTCGCCCAGCTTGCCGATCAGGGCGTCAGGGAAGTGACGCTTCTCGGCCAGAACGTGAACGCCTATCGCGGCAAGATGCCCGACGGCTCGATTGCGGACTTCGCCCTGCTGCTTGACTACGTCTCCGAAATCGACGGCATCGAGCGCATCCGCTACACGACGAGCCATCCGCGTGAATTCTCCCAGCGCATCATCGACGCCTACGGCCGCCTGCCCAAGCTCGTCAACCACGTGCACCTGCCCGTGCAGGCGGGCTCCGACCGCGTGCTCGCCGCCATGAAGCGCGGCTACACCGCCGCCGAGTACGTCGAGATCACGAGGAAGCTCCGAGAGCTTCGTCCCGACATCTCGATCGCGACCGACTTCATCGTGGGCTTCCCCGGTGAAACCGCCGAGGACTTCGAGGACACGATGAAGCTCGTCGAGGAAGTGGGCTTCGACGCCAGCTTCTCCTTCATCTACAGCCCGCGTCCCGGCACGCCCGCCGCCCGTCTTCCCGACGACACGCCCTATGACGTGAAGCTTGCGCGCCTGCAGCGCCTGCAGGCGACGATCGACGCGAACGCGACCCGCATCAGCGAGAGCATGCTCGGCACCGAGCAGCGCGTGCTCGTGCTCGGCCCCGCGCGCAAGGGCGAGGGCTTCCTCATGGCCCGCACGGACAACAACCGCATCGTGAACTTCGAGGGATCGCTCTCGCTTGTGGACACGATGGTGCGTGTTAAAGTGACGGATGTGTATCCGCATTCGCTTGGCGGACAACTTCTGGACTGACTACCGACCTATGGCTAGTGAAAAGACCGTGCAGCCCGAAACGCTGCGCTACTCCGCAGATGCGGGAAACGCCGAGCTTTCCGCGCTCTGCGGCCCGCTTGACGAAAACCTGAGGCAGATCGAGACGATCCTCAACGTGCGCGTCAGCCGCCGCGGAGACGTCTTCCGCGTGACGGGCGAGCTTGAGGCCGCCCGCCGCGCCGTGACGGCGCTCGCAGCCCTGATGACCCGCGTCAAGAGCACGGGCGAGGAGCTGAGCGTCGACGACATCCAGTGGCACTTCGTCGGACATGACGACGAGTACCGCAGCGGCGCCGCGTCCGATCCCGAGGGCGCCGTCGACGACGTCGACCTCAAGGTCCGCCGCCGCGACCTCCAGGGCCGCACGCCCAACCAGCGCCTTTACCTCAAGGCCATCATGGGGCACGACATCAGCTTCGGCGTCGGTCCCGCCGGCACGGGCAAGACCTTCCTCGCCGTCGCCGCGGCCGTCGACGCCTTCGAGCGCGGCACCGTCGAGCGCATCGTGCTCACGCGCCCCGCCGTCGAGGCGGGCGAGCGTCTCGGCTTCCTGCCCGGCGACCTGACGCAGAAGGTCGATCCGTACCTGCGTCCGCTCTACGACGCGCTCTTCGATCTGATGGGCTTCGAGAAGTCACAGCGCCTCATGGAGCGCCAGTCGATCGAGGTGGCGCCGCTCGCCTACATGCGAGGCCGCACACTCAACAATGCGTTCGTCATCCTTGACGAGGCCCAGAACACGACGCCCGAGCAGATGAAGATGTTTCTCACTCGCATCGGCTTTGGTTCCAAGGCTGTGATCACGGGCGACGTGACGCAGATCGACCTTCCGAAGGGCGTTCCGAGCGGCCTGAAGCATGCGATCCGCATTCTTGACGGCGTGCGCGGCATCGAGATCACGCGTTTCACGTCCAAGGACGTGGTGCGCCATCCGCTCGTCGCGCGAATCGTCGACGCTTATGAAGAGGCCGCCAAGCAGGATGAGCTTGCGGCCAAGGCCAGAAAAGAGGTGAAAGAATGAGCGAACCTGCAGTGAAGTTTTCGTTCCAGAACGCGGCCGCTTTCCCGCAGCTGCCTTCGCGCTCCGTGATGATTCGCTGGATGACGCGCGCCTGCGAGCTTCCGACGATGATGACGGTCCGCTTCGTCGACCAGGAGGAAGGCTACGAGCTCAACCACTCGTACCGCCACCGTGACTACGCGACGAACGTTCTGACGTTCAACTACACGACCGAGCCCGAGGTGACCGCCGACGTGGCGATCTGCGTGCCCGTCGTCGAGCGTGAGGCAGCGGAGCAGAACAAGGAGTTCCGCGCGCATCTCGCACACCTGCTCATCCATGCGGTTCTGCATGCCCACGGGTATGATCATGTTACGCAGGAAGAGGCTGAGGTCATGGAGGCTCGCGAAACCGAGCTCATGCTCTCCCTCAAGTTCCCCAATCCCTACAGCGACCGCATCGGCATGGTGCACGACTGACTCTGACCAAGTTGAAAACAAGCTGTTCCGGCAAATATGTCCAGTTCCTCTGAACCTCCCAGTCCGACCTTGGGCCGTACTTTTCTTGACCGTCTTACCTCCGTCTTCCACGAAGAAGAGCTCAACGACCGGGCCGACGTGCTCGAAGTGCTCGGCGAGGCCCGCCGCCGCAATGTGATCGACGACGAAGTGTTCTCCATGATGGAGGGCGCGATGGCCGTTTCCGAAATCAGAGCGGGCGACCTGATGGTGCCCCGCTCCCAGGTGCAGGCCGTCGACTTCTCGGAGCCGCGCGAAGTCTGGCTTCCCGCCCTCATTGCCTCGGGGCACTCCCGTCTGCCCGCCGTCGAGGACGATCTGGACAACGTGCTCGGCATCCTGCACGCCAAGGACCTGCTGCAGGTGCTTATGAATCCCGCGGTTGATCCGAAGACGCTTCTGCGTCCCGCCCGCTTCATTCCGGAAACGCAGCCGATCAACGTGCTGTTGCGAGACTTCAAGGAGACCCGAAGCCATCTGGCCCTCGTCATTGACGAGTTCGGCAGCATCTCCGGCCTCATCACCATCGAGGACGTGCTCGAGCAGATCGTGGGCGAGATTTCCGACGAGTTCGACCATGACGAAGAGGGTAGCAACATCGTCGCCGACGGCGAGGGCCGCTGGCGCGTCAAGGCCATCACGCCAATCGAGCAGTTCAACGACTACTTCAAGTCGAACCTCGAGGACCAGTACTGCGAAACGATCGGCGGTCTCGTGACCGACCGCTTCGAGCATGTGCCGCACACGGGCGAGACCATCGAGGAGAACGGCTTCCGCTTCCGCATCCTCGGCGGCGACGACCGTCAGGCTCGTCTGCTGAGCGTCGAGAGGATCAAGTAGCGTGAGCGAGGCGTCGCACTGGTGGGAGCGCCGGCCCGAAGCGGCGGGCGCGCTCGGCGCCTTGGGCATGGGGCTTCTCTTTGGCACGGGGTTTGATCCGCTTGGCTGGCAGTGGATGTCGCTCATCGCGCTCGTCGGCTTCTTCCTCGTCTTCGCGGCGCGTCCGACGCCCGCCCGAGCCGCGCTCGTGGGTTTTCTCTTCGGACTCGGCTGGTTCGTGCCGGGACTCTCCTGGACGATGAACTCCATTGCGGTCTACGGGCGCCTGCCCTGGGCTGTTGCGGCGCTTGCGCTTTTTGTACTGGGCGCCGTCCTTTCTCTCTTTCCCGCCTTCGCCTGCTGGATTGCGAAGAAAATCGGCGGCGGAAGGCTCGCCACCGAGCTGCCAGCGCTCGCAGGCGTCTGGACCCTTGCGGAATGGCTCAGGGGCGACGCGCTCGCCAATTTCGGCTGGCTCATGCCGGGGTACGCCGTCATCGACACGCCGCTTGCGGGCTGGGCCCCGCTGGGCGGCATCTACGCGGTCACGCTCGCACAGCTTCTCTTCGCGGCGCTCGTCGCCGTCGCGCTCAGCTGTCGCCTTGCCTGGCTTGCGGTGCCCGTCATCGGTGCAGCGCTCATTGCTGGCACGGGGCAAGTCTCCCGACAGCACGCCTGGTCGGAGCCGTCCTCCACGGTGGACGTGCGCATCATTCAGCCCGCGCTGCCCGTGGTCGACGCCTATACGCGCGCCAATCCCGCACAGCGCATCGAGGCGCTCTTTCCCGCCGCCTTCAAGCCGTGGCCCGCATCCGACAGGCCCCGACTGCTGCTGACGCCCGAGGGCATCGTGAACGTGCCCGTGAGCCGTCTCGGCAGGGAGGCGGCAGGCAGGCTCGTGCTCCTTCAGGAGAAGACCGAGGCAAGGGTGCTCTTCAACGGCTTCCGCAAGGACGGTCAGCGCTTCTTCAACACCTCCTTCGTTCTGGACGAGGGGCAGATCGCCTACAGGCTCGACAAGCGTGAGCTCGTGCCCTTCGGCGAATACGTGCCTGCAGGCTTCCACTGGTTCGTCGAGATGATCGGCATTCCGATGTCGGACCTGATGCGGGGCGACGCCGTGCAGCCGCTCCTGTCGCTCGGAGGGGCCGATGCGGGCATTCTCATCTGCTACGAAAACCTCTACGGCAGCGTGGTCCGCACCTTCTGGCAGTCCCGCTCGCCCGACTTCCTCATCGTGACGTCCAACCTCGGCTGGTTCGGACGCTCCGTGCTCGGACAGCACCTCACGATGAGCCGCATGCGCGCGATGGAAAGCGCAAGGCCGCTGGTGAGCGTGAGCAACACGGGCATGAGCGCCCTCGTCAATTCGAGGGGCGAGATCGCGGCCATGCTCAGGACCGATGGTCCCGATGCCGCGACCATGCCGCTTCTGGGCGCCACGGGCTCGCCCACGCCCTATGTGAGGCTCGGCAGCTGGCCCGCGCTGCTCGCATCGCTCATTCTGGCGCTCTGCGCCGTGCTCGTCCGCTTAGGGACAGCCAGAATCCGAGCGGGCAAGGTAAAGGGCTTATAATTAAACCTTTGAGCTCCCGTTTCCGTCAGGAAAGGGAGGGCTCCCTCATTTTTTGAATCAACAGGCGCCGACAAGAATCGGCGGCATAGAGAATGATTACCTTTCAGGAAGTAATCCTGCGCCTGCAGGAATATTGGAACCGCCAGGGCTGTGCTTTGCTGCAACCGATCGACTTGGAAGTCGGTGCCGGCACGTCCCATACTGCGACCTTTCTGCGGGCTCTGGGGCCGGAACCCTGGCGTGCCGCCTACGTTCAGCCCTCGCGTCGTCCGAAGGACGCCCGCTATGGTGAAAATCCGAACCGCCTCCACCAGCACCACCAGTTCCAGGTCGTGCTGAAGCCGGCTCCGACGAACATCGTCGACCTCTATCTGGGCAGCCTTCGCGCGCTCGGCATCGACACGGAAGTCAACGACATCCGCTTCGTCGAGGACAACTGGGAAAACCCGACGCTCGGCGCCTGGGGTCTCGGCTGGGAAATCTGGATGAACGGCATGGAAGTGACGCAGTTCACGTACTTCCAGCAGGTGGGCGGCCTTGAATGCAAGCCGATCACCGGCGAAATCACGTACGGTCTCGAGCGCCTGACGATGTATCTGCAGAACTGCGACAACGTCTTCGACCTCGTCTTCACGACGTGGACCGATCCGGACGGCACGGAACGCAAGCTCACCTACGGCGACGTCTTCCATCAGAACGAAGTCGAACAGTCCGTCTACAACTTCGAGGCCAGCGACTGCGAGAAGCTTCTCAAGCAGTTCGACTACTTCGAAAGCGAAGCCAAGCGCCTGATGGACCTGAACCTGGCCCTGCCCGCCTACGAAATGGTGCTCAAGGCCGGCCACACCTTCAATCTGCTTGACGCCCATGGCGCCATCTCCGTGACCGAACGCGCCGCCTACATCGCCCGCATTCGCAACATCTCCCGCTCTGTGGCCCAGAGCTACTACGATTCCCGTGAACGTCTGGGCTTCCCGATGCTCGCCAAGTCCGCGGAATAATGCGAGTGGAGGAAAAGAAGAAAATGACGAATTTGCTCGTTGAACTGCAAACCGAAGAACTCCCGCCGAAGGCCCTCGAAAAGCTTTCCGAAGCTTTCGCCGCCGGCGTCGAACAGCATCTTAGGAACCGCGGCTTCCTCGCCGAAGGATCCGTCACCACGGCCTACGGCTCTCCGCGCCGCCTCGCCGTGCACATCTCGAACGTGCTTGAAAAGAGCCCCGACGAAGCCTTCACGCAGAAGCTCGTCCCGGTGCGCGTCGGCCTTGCCGCCGACGGCTCCGCCACGCCGGCTCTCGTCAAGAAGATGAACGCCCTGGGCATCACGTGCGACGTCGCCGAGCTCAAGCGCGTCAACGACGGCAAGAATGAACAGCTCGTCTTTGAAGGCGTCCGTCCGGGCATCGTGCTCGCCGAAGGCCTCCAGACCGCTCTCGATGCCGCCGTCAAGAACCTCCCGATTCCGAAGGTCATGACCTACCAGCTCGCCGACGGCGAGACGACGGTCGCCTTCGTCCGTCCGGTCAAGCATCTCACCGCCCTCTACGGCGAACAGATCGTTCCGGTCAAGCTCTTCGGTCTCAACGCAGGCCGCATCACGCGCGGCCACCGCTTCCACACGACGGAACCGGTCACGCTCTCCTGCGCCGACGCCTATGACGCCGAGCTCAAGGCCGCCAAGGTCATGCCCTGCTACGCCGAGCGCCGCGAACTCCTTCGCAAGCTCCTCACGGAGCGCGCCGCCCAGATCGGCGGCACGGTCATCATGCCGGAAGACCTTCTCAACGAAGTGACCGCCCTGACCGAATGGCCGATCATCTATGAAAGCTCGTTCGAAGAAGAGTTCCTCGCCGTTCCGGAAGAGTGCCTCATCCTCACGATGCAGCTCAACCAGAAGTACTTCGCGCTTCGCGACGCCGAAGGCCGCCTGATGAACCGCTTCCTCCTCGTCTCCCAGCTTGAGGCCAAGGACGGCGGCGCCGCCATCTCTTCGGGCAATGCCCGCGTCGTGCGCGCCCGTCTTGCCGACGCCAAGTTCTTCTACGATCAGGACCGTCAGGAAAAGCTTGAGACCCGCGTTGACGGCCTCAAGCACGTCGTCTACCACAACAAGCTCGGCAGCCAGGCCGAACGCATGCTCCGCGTCAAGACGATGGCCGGCCTCTTCGCCGACCTGATCGGCGCCGACCGCGCCAAGGCCGAACGCGCCGCCATGCTCGCCAAGGCCGACCTCCGCACGCTGATGGTCGGCGAGTTCCCCGAACTCCAGGGCATCATGGGCGAGTACTACGCCAAGTATGACGGCGAAGCAGAGGAAGTGGCGCTTGCCATCCGCGAGCACTACCAGCCGCGCTACGCCGGCGACGCCCTGCCGTCCACCCCGGTGAGCCTCGCCACGGCCCTCGCCGACAAGATGGAGACCCTGATCGGCCTCTTCGGCATCGGCCAGATGCCGACCGGCGAAAAGGACCCGTTCGCGCTTCGCCGCCACGCCCTCGGCGTGTTGCGCATGCTCATCGAAAAGGCCCTGCCTGTCAGCCTCAACACGCTGATCGATGCCGCCTGGGAGGCTGAAAAGGCTGTTCCGGGCGTGACGGACCACCGTGAAGAGCTTCGCCAGTTCTTCCAGGACCGCCTGCGCGTCATGCTCCGCGATGCCGGCTACACCACGCTCGAAGTGGACGCCGTCCTCGCCCTGAATCCGGAAAAGCTCGACGAGCTTCCGAAGCGCCTCGCCGCCGTCCGCGCCTTCATGGCGCTGCCGGAAGCCGAGGCCCTGACCGCCGCCAACAAGCGCATCGGCAACATCCTCAAGAAGATCGAGGGCGAAGTCCCGACGGTCGTCAACGAGGCCCTTCTTGCCGAAGACGCTGAAAAGCAGCTCTTCGCCGCCATCAACGACGTCGAACCCAAGGCCCTTCAGCACTTCGCCGCCGGCGAATACGAGCAGATGCTCGCGACACTTGCCGTTCTTCGCGGCCCGGTCGACAGCTTCTTCGACAACGTCATGGTCAACGCCGAGGATCCGGCCCTGCGCGCCACGCGTCAGGCCCTTCTGAAGCGCCTCTACGACGTCATGAACAAGGTTGCTGAAATCGCCCGCCTCGCCAAGTAAGCGGCGTGCGCCGAAACGGCCCTTTCGAGGGCCGTTCAACAGGGATCCAAAACGGTATGATTTCGTTTTGGATCCTTTTTTTATCCGGCTCTGCAGGCCGGACATTCCAACATGAATCTTCTTCGAGGCTGGCTCTTCTACATCGTCCTGAGCTTTTCGATTCTGGTCCTTGCGGTCTGCGTGCTCTGCACGACGCCCTTTGCGAGCGTGAAGTGGCGCTATGAGGCCATCTGCCGTCCGTGGGCGAAGTTCGTGCTCGCACTGCTTCGCGTCATCTGCGGCATCAGGCTCGAGATGAAGGGCATGGAGAACCTTCCGCCCGCCGACACGCAGGCGGTCGTGCTGATGAAGCACCAGTCCGCCTGGGATCCGTTCTGGCTCGGCGCCTATCTTCCCGCGCCCGCCTGCTTCATCTACAAGCGCTCGATCAACTGGATTCCGGTCCTCGGCTGGGTGGTCTGCGCCATGGACATGCTGGCGATCGACCGCAGCAAGGGCCGCTCCGCCTTCGAGGCCTTCATGAAGAAGGGCCCCGTGAAGCTCCGCGAGGGCTTCTGGATCAGTCTCTTCCCCGAAGGCACCCGCGTGCCGCCGGGAGAGCGCGTGCGCTACAAGACGGGCGGCGCCCGCTTCGCATGCCAGAGCGGGACGCCCATCGTGCCCGTCTGCCACAATGCAGGCCACTGCTGGCCCAAGAACTCCATCGCCAAGCAACCCGGCACGATCACCGTGAGCGTCGGCCCCGTCATCGAGACGAAGGGCAGGGATCCGCATGAGGTGACGGCCGAAGTCGAAAAATGGATTGAAGATGAGCTTGAACGAATTGATGCCTGAAGCCGGCAGGGGGCTGTCTCTTCGATTGACGTCGCACCAGAGGGCCGTGACGGCGGAAGACGGCGAGCGCATCGAATATCTGTTCCAGCCCTCCCGACGCCACAGGACCCGCGTCATCCTGAGCTACGATGGCAGGCAGGACAAGCCCGTGGTGACGGTTCCGTACCGCTATGCCGGTCCGCAGATGCTGAGCGATGAATTCGTTCTTCAGCGGTGCGATGAAATCATTCTTCAGAAGAGGGAGTGCGTCAGGTGGATGCGGGCGCAGACGCATGCAGTTCTGGACGCTGCGTACTGCATTGCAGGCGGCAGCGGGTACATTCTCTACCGCGGCAGGAAGACGGCCGTTGCGGTCGACGCGACGGCGAAGACTTCGTACGTCGACGTGACGGGAGACGACGCCGTCATTCGTCTGGCGCTGCCGCAGACATGCTCGAGGAAGGAGGTCGACAGGGCGTTGCTAGCCCTTTTCAAGGCGCAGGCCAAAACGGTGCTGGGCGACCTGATGGAGGCCTATCGCGGCAGTGCGCGCCACTGGCCCGCGTCGTGGAGTCTCTCAAGCGCGAGGATGAGATGGGGATGCTGTACGACGAGGAATACGATCAGACTCTCCTGGAGGCTGATCTTCCTTGATGATGCGGTCGCCTCCTACGTGATCGCGCACGAGCTTGCGCATCTCGAGCATTTCAATCACTCGAAGGTCTTCTGGAAGGAGGTGGAGAGGCTCTGCCCGGACTGGCGGGTACAGCTCGCCAAACTCAACGCGGCGAAGGTGCTGCCCGAACTGGAGGAGGTCGGGCAGTGAGGCTCAGACGGCGTCGGCGTGATGCGGCAGATTGGCCGCCTCGCGTGCCAGTCGCACGAAGGCCGCCACGTCGAGCGTTTCGGCGCGTGCGGCGGGATTGACGCCCGCGCGTTTGATCGCGGCGTCATCCATGAGGGTGGAGAGCGCGTTGCGCAGCGTCTTGCGGCGCTGCTGGAAGGCGAGCGCGACCACTTGGGAGAAGATCTCCATATCGACTTCGGGAAGCGACTCGACGGGGCGCGGCACCATGCGTACGATCGAGGACGTGACCTTGGGCGGCGGCACGAAGGCGCCGGGCGGCACGTCGAAGAGCTTGTGCATGACGTAGCGGTACTGGAGCATCACGCTCAGACGGCCGTAAGTCTTGCTGCCGGGTTCGGCGACCATGCGGTCGACCACTTCACGCTGGAGCATGAAGTGCTGGTCGATGACGCGGTCCGCAGCGCTCATGAGCGCGAAGAGGAGCGGCGAGGAGATGTTGTAGGGCAGGTTGCCGATGATGCGCAGGCGGCGGCCCTCAAGGACGGTCGTCCAGTCGAGTTTCAGGGCGTCGGCCTCGATGAGCGTGAGCTCCTCGGGGGAGAACTGCTCGCGCAGAAACTGGGCGAGGTCGCGGTCGATCTCGACGGCGGCTTCGTGGCCTGCGCAGGCGATGACTTCGCGCGTGAGCGCGGCCTGGCCCGGGCCGATTTCAATGAGAGCGTCGCCCGGCTTCGGGTCGATGCCGCGCACGATGCGCTCGATCCAGTGGCGGTCATGAAGGAAGTTCTGACCGAAGCGTTTGCGGGCCTTGTGCCCTTCAAGCCATTCTTGTTTCACGGTTCTTCGATAAAAAGTGTGCTAATCGGAGGGCGGAGATCATGCTCGTGTCGTCCGCCTTGCCCTGTCCTGCGATGTCGAGCGCAGTGCCGTGGTCGACCGAGGTCCTGATGTAGGGAAGCCCGAGCGTCACGTTGACGCCCTCGGCGAAGCCCACGTGCTTGAGGACGGGAAGTCCCTGATCATGGTACATGCAGAGCACGGCGTCGTAGCGGTCCCAGTGGCCGGGCACGAAGGCCGTGTCGGCGGGCACGGGACCGTCGGCGTGAATGCCGCGGCTGCGCGCTCTTTCCAGAGCGGGCGTGATCGTGTTGATTTCCTCGTGGCCCATGTGGCCATTTTCACCTGCGTGCGGGTTGAGGCCCGTGACGAGGATGCGGGGCTCGGCCAGACCGTAGTCGCGTGCGAGCGCCGTGTTGAGCGTGTCGAGCACCTCGTCGAGCAGCTCGCCCGTGATGGCCTCGGAAAGCCTGGCGATCGGCAGGTGAGTGGTGGCGAGGGCCACCTTCATCGCGTCCGTGCGGGCGTTCGACGTGAGCATCATGACGACGCGCCTGACGCCGCAGAGATCCTGGAAGAACTCGGTGTGGCCTGTGAAGGGCACACCGGACTCGATGATGATGCTTTTCTGAACGGGCGCCGTGACGACGGCGCTCCATTCGCCTGCGGCGGCGCCTTCATGAGCTGCGCGCAGGATGTCGAGCACGTAGGCCGAGTTGCGGGTGTCAAGCCTACCGGGTTCGGCAGGCGCCCGAAGCTGCACGTGACGGATGGAGACGTGCGCGGGCAGGGGCCAGGCGATGCCGAGGCGGCGGGCCTCGGCTTCAAGCAGCGTGCGGTCGCCGATCAGGAGGATCGGGTCGGACACGGCGGCTGCGGCCTTGAGCGAGACTTCCGGTCCAATGCCGGCGGGCTCGCCGGTCGTGACGGCAACGGACCGGAGTTCAGTCATGGTTCGCCTCAGTAGTGGCTGTCACGGATTTCAACGTAGGCGCGATCGCGGAGCTCGCGCTGCCAGTTGTAGACGGCCTCGCCGAGCTTCTTCTCGCGAAGCTGCTGTCGGGCGGCGATGCGCATGCGCTGCGGATTGCCGTTCTTTTCCATGCGGCGCTCGATCACCTGGATGAGGTGGTAGCCGAACTGGGACTTGATCGGTTCGGAGACCTCGTTGGGCTTGAGCGAGTTCATGGCCTTTTCGAATTCGGGCACGGTGTCGCCGGGCTGGAGCCAGCCGAGGTCGCCGCCGCGGGTCGCGCTGTTGTCGACCGAGTGCAGGCGAGCCATCGTGGCGAAGTCGGACTCGCCCGCGTCGATGCGGCGCTTGATGTCGTTGAGGCGGTGGATCACCTCGCCTTCGGGCGTGATGTCGCTCACGAGCATCAGGATGTGGCGGGCGTGGGTCTGTTCGACCGGGCCGCCGGCGAGCTTGAACTGAACGCCGTCACGGGTGTCGGAGACGCGCATGACGTCCCAGGAGTCCTTGCCCTTGATGATGTAGACGCCTTTCCTGGGGGATTCCTTGAGCACGTCGGCCATGACGTTGGGCAGCGACTGCAGGTTGCGCCAGCCGATGTCACCGCCCTGCAGCGCGTCGGAGGCGCGCGAGTAGGTGGCGGCGAGCATGGCGAAGTCCTCGCCTGCGCGGGCGCGCTCGGCGATCTCCTCGGCATGCTTCTTGAGCTTTTCGGTGTTGTCGGGATGGTCGATCGGGATCAGGATGTGCTGGATGTGGAATTCCGTCGTGTTGCCCGTCGTGAAGCCGGCCTGCTCGGCGAGGTAGGCGTCGATTTCACTTTCGGGAATCTGGATCTTGGCGTCGACCTCGCGTTCGCGCAGGCGCTGCGTCGTGATTTCGTCGCGGATCTCCTCGCGGAAGGAGGAGAAGGAGACGCCGTCGGCCATCAGACTCTGACGGAGCTGGTCGACCGACAGGTTGTTCTGACGGGCGATCTGCTCGATGGAGGCGTTGACCATCTGGTCGTCGATGCGGATGCCGGTTTCGCGGGCGCGCTGCTTGATGGCGCGTTCGAAGATCAGGCGTTCAAGCACCTGGGCGCGGAGCTGCTCCATCGGCGGGAGCTGGATGTTCTGGCGGCGCAGGTTGATGGCGACGACGTGCGTGCGCTCCTGAAGCTCGCGGTCCGTGATGACGTCGTTGTTGACGACCGCCACGATGCGGTCGAGTTCGACGTTGCCGGCCTGCGGCTGGACGACGGGAGCCGCCTGCGCAGATTCGGTAACGGCCTGCTCGGCGGCGAAGGCGGTGCTGAGGGCGGCCATGCTCATCGTCAGCACGGCAATGGTCTTGAGCTTATTCATAGTAATCGTACTGTCCAATCTTGTCGGGAACACGGGTGGTGGTCTGATAACCCTTGATGTTCCTCTGGAGTTCAGAAAGCGGGCTTGTGCCAATACTACCCAAGCCGTTGAGCTCGAGTTGTAAGAAGAAGTTGGTCTCGTCGTTGTTGGACGCTTCGTTTTGCCGCACAGCGCTACACA
>OGJF01000343.1_pt1 | contig 21677 bp, 8 predicted proteins | sample 1572001 | NCBI WGS metagenome assembly OGJF01 (sample SAMEA2582113, study PRJEB24529) | metagenome | biome: Human gut stool | place: China | collected 2011
GCTGCGGCGAGAGATAGGGGCAAGCCCCTATCCTGGAATATGAGCCCCTTTCAGGTAGGGCGTTCAAAATCTAGAAAAAATCCGATGTTAAAATTGCGAGATTTTGGGCTTGTCAAGTTACTGGCATTTAATGCTTAAAGTCGGAAAATAGTTCTTGAAAAATTTGCACAACTCGCTGATTTTTAGTAAATTTACACAAACAATACATGTGATATTTATGAAAAAATCAGCTCAAGATAAGGAAATAGAAAAGCTCAAAATGCAGGTGGATAAACTCAAGAAAGAGAAGGTGTCTCTCCAAAGAGACAAGCGCAATCTCATGGGAAGGTTGTCTACCGCCCAGTCAAGGAACGCTAAATACCGTTCGGCGCTTAAAAAAAAAGAGAAACCGAATGTTGGCTTGGACCAGAAAACCTTCGAGCAAATGATGAATCTATTAGACGACATCATTACTCCAGTTTGATGGTTGCACTGAGTGTGGCTTTCTATGCGCGTTTGTCTGTTGGCTCACGCCAGATAGTTGAGATATTCAACATCTTGAACGAGTTTATGGGCAACATTTTCGGTAAAGTCCCAGCCTATACAACAATTGGCTATTGGACGCAGGAACTGGGGCTTAGCGTATACAAGGAATCGTGCAACCTGCTCAAAGACAAGCGATATGCTTTGATTGTGGATGAAAGCATGATGATTGGCAGTGAGAAGCTTCTGCTCACACTCGCCATCCCTGCCAACAATGCCGGTTCTGCAATTACGGAAAAAGACGTAACCATTGTAGATATTTCCATTGCAAAAGGCTGGAACGCAGCGGCCATCAAAAATGTGTTGGAAAAGGTAGTAGACAAAATCGGGCACGAACCAGAATATGTAATCAGCGACAATGCTTCTTCCATACGCAAGGCAGTAAGAGAAGCCGGCTACTCCCATCATATGGACATAAGCCATACTCTTGGGGTGTTTCTTGAAAGGGCATACAAGAATGAAGCTGATTTTCAAGAGCTTTCTTCTAAAGTACAGATGGCCAGATTGAAATACAACATGCAGGATGTAGCTTATGTGCAACCGCCTTCACAACGTAGTGTCGCACGTTTTATGAATATGTCAATATGGATTGGTTGGATTAACCGTTTGCAATACGTGTATCATACTCTCCAGGATGACATAAAGAGCATATATGCCTTTATTCCACAAAACGCCTCTCTTGTCGACGAACTATCTGAAACGATGGACTGTATAACTAAGATCGAGAAAGACGTTAAGAATAACGGGTGGTCTCATGATGTTATCTCTCGGTGCAAGCAACTCGTGAGAACAGGTTTAATGTCTGGAAATGAACGACAACGCAAAGTCGGTTCATTCATATTGGATTATGTAGACCGCGAACTGGCCTTCGTTAATGAAGGAGAGCCGCACAATGCAAGTTCCGATCCGGTAGAGTCATTGTTTGGAGTGGTAAAAAGCAGGATGTCTGATGATAAACTTGCAGGGGTAACCCCCATCATTCTCATGATGCCTCTTCGTCTCCATTTATCCGACAAGGACAGACGAATTAACTTCGATTTCAAAGAAAGGCTGGAGGATGGAAGACACCGCCATATTAAGGAATGGACGGTTGAAAATCTTTCTCCTAACTTGGTAGTCAAACGCATAAATACTATAGGCAAAAAATGCGTAGGATTTTGAAGCGATTTTGAACACCCTACCTTTCAGGGGCAGCAGCGTCCTCGCTGCGGAGATTTGCGCTGGCCAGCATAATCGTCTGTTGCGGCGCCAGCATTGTAGCTCACTTTGCTCGCAAAGTGAGGGCCACGGACACGTCGCGAAAATGCTTAAGTCCGCTATAGGTTCGCCACAATCTTCGTCCCCCTCACTTTGCGAGCAAAGTGAGCTACAGTGCTTCGCCTCAGACCTTCGCCGAATGTTCGCGCGATGCCGCTGTTGCAGCGCTGCAACCGCCATGCTATTTGGCTCAAAACTATGCTAAATATTTTAAATAGACAGCCAGAATCATTTCTATCTGACCACCGGCTCAGATTTCCGTCTTCAATTCATTATACAAGTCCACTGGCCCTAAATGCCAATAGAGCGTACTTGCTGTAGATAATTTCTTATACAGTTTCGAATGATATATGCGATTAAGGCTCTCTTGCAGAGTGAAGCCATAATCTTCTCGCAGATATTCCACCAGCCAGCAGATTTTCCCTGGCAAAAGCAGGTGAAGGTTGTCTTGATTTATCTGAACCATAAGCAGGTATTCAAAATTACTATATAATCTCTATGCGGGGGGCTATTTTTTACCTCTCCATTTTAATCGCTTCAACGAAACGCAGGGCGGCCAATGCGCTTTCGGTGTGAAACAGGTATTGGTCGACCAATTTATAGGTTTTGAGCTCACGAATAAGCGTCTCAATACCGATTACCCCACTTTCATACAATCCAAATTGCAAATAAACCCTGTCGTTTGCCACAGGACCATACACGATGTCATAATCGTGGGTAAAGTCTTTCTGCGTTCTGTTGGCCATGACAAATTCCGCCCATTCTTTCGTTGGTTCAGAAAACAGAAGACATTTAAGTTCTTGCATTTTCCTGTTGTCAAACTCATAGATGTTGACGTAGCCACCATTGGCCACTTGCTCACGCATACGCCTTTTAACCCATTCCTTTGACTGCTGTTCTGAAGTAGTAGTGTAGAATCCTTTGCCATAATCCAATAGGCGATTGGACTGAAGTATCATTGGATGTTCTACGATTTCCAAACTACCATGATATAGTTTCATTGCTCCTTCTTTTTTCTGATTTCTATAAACTCGTCTATTTCTTCTATCAACCATTGACGCCCCTGAGTGTGAAGGACTTCGTAAAACTCGCTCAGATAGTCCACCAAACCATACTTTGAGAACAAGTCATGCACCTGTTCTCCAGACATCTTTTTGGCTACTCCATATTCTTCTATGCAGAAAGCAACGAAGAGGGCCACATCTTTTTCGTTCCTGCTCATTGTTATTCTCCTTTTTGTGGCTCTGCCACGTATATTTGCCTTGTCGCCGCACCGCTTATCAAATTTGTGCACGACAAATGTAGTTTTTTTTATTGGTATATACAAATTTATAGGGTGTTCAAAAGCGCAAAGCCCCCCATAAAACAAAACGTCCCGCCCTGAATGGTGGCATGCGCAAAAGGCAGTGCCGCCAATCGGGCGGGACGATTTGTTTCAGCGATGTTCCATCCTCACTTCACGAGGACTTTTATGTCTCCGAAGAGATAGAGGCCGGGAGGGAAACCGCTGTAGGTGGCAGTTCCGGGATGCACGTCAAGCACGCGGAAGAGCTGTCCGGCCGTTGTCACCACGTTGAGCCTTGCGGCAACGGTGCTCTCAACACAGACGCGCTGGTTGCCGATGGCGCGGATGGTGATGGCGTTGCTTGCCGGCGTGTCTTCTTCGTCCTGCGTCTCTGGCAGGATGAGGCCGCCTTTCTGCTGCGCGATGTTTATCACCGCACTGTAAGGACGGGACGAACCAGCGGGCGATGCTGCTGGTGCCATGTAAGTGCGGAACGGCGTAACGACCGAGAGGGAAGAGGCATCGCTGAATGCCGTGCCGCCCTCGTTCATGCCATACACCTTTCCTTCGTCCACGTGGAGGGCAGCGAAAGTGCCGCGGTGTGCGTAGTTACCAGCGGTGGCCGTTGCCATGTCCGAAGTGACAGGAATCGTGACAGTGCCGTAAGTCGAGGCCCCATCCCTGTCTTTGCCGTAGGCATTGAACGTGATGGTCTGTGCCTCCTGCGCCCCACCGAAGAGGTCGTTATAGAACGCGCTGGAGAGGTCGAACTCGTAATAGCGGTTGCCAGGGAAACGCACGATATACGGCACGCCAGCCGTCAGGCGGGGATAGTCGGGATAAGTGTGTGACGCTGCCGCATAATACGGATTGTCTTCCTTGTCATAAAGCCGGTCTCCGTAGTGGTCAACGAAGAAGGTGTTGGAGAAGACATAGGCCACCCCGCTGGTCAAGACATTCCCCGAAGCATCTTTCGGCACAAAGAGCGCTTCGCTGCCCGCCGTTGTCTGCACGGCAGTGCCAGAGGCCGCCACACTGGCTGGACGTTGGAACACGGCCGACGGCACATTGTTCTCCGTGGCGACAGCGGTCAGTCCGCGCAACCAATACTCATGGTGGAGCGTATGGACATTCTCGCTGGGACGTTCGTTTTCCTCATCGGAGGGAACACCATAGAAATGCGTGATTTCCCCGTTCAGCGTGGCCACCGCCTTGTCCGCCGTGAAGGGCAGACAGATACCCTCCCAGGCATCGTTGTTGTCGTTGGCATAACGCAAAGGTTTGCGCACATACCAGGCACGATCCGTCACAGAGAAGGCAATCGGCACAGAGAGGTCGTTGTTGACGCAGGTCTCGCCTTCGCCGTTCTCGTCGTTGGGCGTCCGCTCAACGAGGTGGAAGAGCGGCGTGGTGTAGCCCTTCCCTCCGAGAACGATGTGGTGTCCTTTGATAATCGACTCCCTCGTGGTCTCGTCGTAGGCAAGTGCCTTCTTCACGACGTCGTGGGCTTCCGTATCGGTCTCCGCGTTGTCCTCCGCCGTGTAGACAAGAAGATTCTGCGTGACACCGGCATCCGCCTTCACCACGAAATCGCTAAAGCGTGTGGCGTTGTCGTTGACTGGCGCATAGAAGATGCCGCTACCGCCCATTCCTGCCGCCGCAGGGAGGTCATTGTGACAGGTGAAGTCGACAGCCGTTGTGGCAGGGTCATGAACGTAGGTGCTCATGGTGGTGGTGCCTTGGTTGTAGGCATTATAGTGGAAGGCATCGAGCTGAGCGTTGCCATAATAGGCCGCAGTTCGGTAAACGCGGTTGCTCATGGCCTCCACCATGTGCGAACTGATCTCGTTGGGATAGTCGGCGGGAAGCGACTGCAAGGCCTGTCCCCAGAAGAGGAAATCGTTCATGAGCTCCTTGCCGCTCTTGTTAGCATTCAGCAAAGGCGCGTAAACCGCTGGCGACCAAAGGCCGCCGGAGAGCGTCGGTGCCTTGACCAGACGGGCCTCATCGAGCGGATGCGTCTTGTCGTGGCGCGTCTCCACCTGCTCATAGTTGGGGATGTCGCTACCCTTGCCAATGCGCAGATAAGTGATACCCGTGGTCTTGCCTGTGACGGCATCAGCACGGCAGGCATACTGATAGTCGCCGTTGGCATAATATCCGTAGACATATTTCAGCACCTCGGCATCAGCCCCACCCCGGGCAAGGAGGTAATATTCGTTGAGATCGTATGCCACCCTGCCATAGCGGAAGTCCTCACGCGTGTAACCATGAGCTGGCGTGCCATTCCACCGATAGACAACGGGCGCCGCCTCACTGCCCGAAGCAACCGGGGCATATTCAAAGCAGCAATGGAAGTTGGCCGTGCCGCCGTTGACCTCATCGCTGGAAATTTTCCCCGACAAGAGACCGAGGTTGTAGATGCCGGCCTCTTTCGCAACACTCCCGAAGAGCGCCTTGCCCGAGTCAACGCCGCTAACCACATGCCCGTTGCCATGCAACGTGCCTGCGAAGTTGGAGATGTAGGCACCATTCTTGAGCGCCACGGCGCCCAAGGAGAGATCGTTTTGCAGGACAAACTGGGCAGAGGCGCCATAACGCGGCGCCTTGCTGCCACTGCCGATGGAGTCGACAAAAGCCGCAAAAGCCGTGAGGTCGCTCTGGTCGGCGAGGTAAATGCGCGGTTCGGCCAAGGGATTGGAAACACCAGCCCCCGCCAAGTTTTCCTCATGCGCCCGCGCAATCGCCTCAGCAAGGTGGAGGTTGATTTCTGGCTTATGGGGGTCCATGCGGTGGTAGTTGTGAACCACAAAGCGGTCGTTGTCTTGCATGCCGACCTGCATGATGTCGTTAACCCCCGTCACGGCAACGCCCAGCTGTATGCCATAGTCGTTCATATAATAATAGACTGGGATGTCGAGATTGTCGTCCGTCTTGTCGTAACGGCAACCTGCGAAAAGTCCCCTACCCTTCTCATCGGTCTGGCAGAAGGTGTCGTAGCCCTTGGCCACGGCGTCCTTGATGTTGTCCTTCGTCCACGGCGTGGTGTCGCAGAAGCGCCATTTTCCGTCGGGCCCCATCTCGCGCTTTCCGATGCGCCAATAGTAGCCACTGACGGCAAACGACTGGTCGGCGCTGACCACGATGCTGTCTTTGGCAACGCGCACCATTTCGCCAGGTAGGGCGCAGTTTTCGATGGTGACATGGCCGCTAACCGTTGGGCCTTGCACATATTCGATGGTGAGGTAAATCGTGTAGGTGTATTCCCGCGGCACATAGTAGGCCTCTGGATTGTTTTCATCAATCGTGACGTCAGAGAGGTTGTCCACCTTTTCATAGCGCTTCGCCAGCGTGTTGTAGGTGAAGAGGTCTTCAACCTTCACAAACTCGTCGGTCTGCGGCTGATAGTAAGTGTTGGCCGCGTCGAGTTTCCCCGATTCCACCAGTTCGTAGCCCTCTCCCACCTTGCGGTAGAATTTTCCCGCGTGGGTGTAGATGGGTTTGTTGTCGGTCTCGCTGACATATTCCTCATAGGCCGGCGCTTTGAGCACGAGCGTTGCCAAGCTCTTGCGGGCAAGGTGCTTGTTGAAATAGTCGGGCTCTGCCTCGTTGGTGTTGTCCACCATATCCACCAGGCGGAAGGCGATTTTGGCGTCCTCTTTCAGTCCGGCAGGGAGCACGTTGTTGATGAGCGTGGCTTCGTTGTCGCCATCCTTCCTCATCGACAGCAAGGCCGAAAAGCCCTTGTCGGCCTTGTCTTTGTCGTCTGCCGAAGTAGCTCCCGAGAAAAGGGTGCTCGCGCCGCCGCCGACGTAGAGGCGGTATCCTCCAGAAACCCCATCAGAGTAGAACTTCTTGTCGGTCGCGTCCGTCTCGTTCCCCGTGAGGTAATTGCGGTATTCCAAGTCGCTCGAATACGTGTTCTTGTCGTCGGGATGCCCGCTGCGCATCTTCCATTGCTGGATGCGCACAGGCTGTGCGCTCTTCAGGCCGGAGAGCACGGTCAGTCCGTCCTTATTGTTGCTGTTGAACATGAGCGGATGCTCCTCCGAGGACTTGAACGTATAGCCCGTGATGTTGACATTATAATAATAATGGAAGCCCGTGACATACCAGTAGTGTACCTCCATGTCCTCCGCCGTCTTCCCCGAACCTTCGCCCGTGAGGGTGTAATAGCCCGTTGGGAAACAGTCGTCAACGATGTAACGCCCCTTGTGGTAGGGGAAGACGAAGTTGCCCGTCGTCTCCAGGAAGTCCTCCTTGTGCGTGTCGCCTGGCTGACGCTTGTGGTTGTTGTCGGCATACACATAGCCGCCACCCTCGTCCTCACGGACATTGATGAGGTTCATCTCCACCACGCCGTAGATAGGGCCGTAGAGCTTCTTTTCCACCACCTTTCCGTATTCCGCGTCATAGATCTCCTGGCAGAGCTGAATCTTCATGGCATAGCCCGAGGCGATGCCAATCATGTTTCTCGCCGTTCCGTCGTTTCGCTTCTGGAACGTGGTGTAAACGTCTTCGGTGTTCTCCTTATTCTTGCCGGCCTCATAGTCGTCGATGTATTTCTGCTTGACCTTCTGATACGACATATCAGCAAAGGCCCCCTCTGTGCCGCTTCCTGCATCCGCCAGGCGGCCACTGCTGTTGCGCCAAAGTTCGCTGTAGAAGTCCACGTTCGACGTGAGAGCACCGACATAATGGATGTTGTTGGAGAAGCCCATATAGTTTCGGGCCTTCGTGCTGTATCGGAAGTCGGCCTCGTCTGCCTTCGCCTCCAGCGCCCCGTCTGCGCCAACGCGCACTTCGTTGGCCACCATCTTTATCTCCCCGACGCGGGCAATGGAATAAGGCGACTTGTCGACTTCGTTGACCGTGTAATCGCGGGCGCCGAGCAAGGAGAGGCAGTTGTCTTCCAGACGAAGGATGTCGAGACGCTGGAAGGTGTTGAGGATTTTTGGATTGTCGATGGTGTGCGCCGCAAATCCGTAGCCCGTGACGTCGGCGCTGCGGAATCCCTGTGCATAGGAGAGATGGCCGTCGCCGAAGATGCCGCCTTCGCTGTCGTATTCATAGAAGACGTTCTCCTTGATACCCACAAGTCCCTCCGGCGGCGTGGTGCCGCTGCGGTAGAAGAACTTGTCTTGCAAGGAGACGTAGCGGTAAGTGTACACATCGTTGGCCACCGCCGCCTCACTGTCGTAATGCTTGTAGTAATACCCATAGAGGTCGGTGCCATCGGGCAATGCCACCGCTCTCATGTCCTGGCGGGAGATGGTGACATGCTCGCTCTCCTTGTTGTCGCCAACGAGCACCACCGTGTTGCCGCCGAAGCCCACCGTTGAATCTCCTGGCAGCCCTTTCAGTTCCTCAAGCTTGTCTGCGGTGGTGGTGGAGGCATTGTCGACGTTGTATTGGCTGGTGAACTTCAGCACCGTCGTGTTGTTGGCCAACACCGACGAGCCATGAGAAATGGAATAACCACCGCCATACACGGCCTCGTCGATGCGGATGCACACGTTCTCCCACCCAACGGCCGGCGTTCCAGAAGCCACCTTCGTGAAATAGTAGTCGCGGTTGCTGTCGGTGATGGCAACGCACTGGCCGTTGCCGTTGTCGATGGCCACAATATCTTCGAGGGTGCCCTGCGACACCCATTCGTCGGAGAGCAAACAGATGGTGTCCTTGACAACGGGCGTCTTCTCCGTGCCGTTGTCGTTTTGCAGACCGAGATGCTTGCGGTCGGCCCGCTGCAGCACATATCTGCCGCTGGCATGGTGTTCGTTGCTGACAATATAATAGGTGGGGTAGCCCACTTTCACCTGCGTAGAACCGAACACATAGCCAGAATAAGAACCGCCCGTGACGGCGCGGAAGATGTGGCCATTGAGCACCTCGATATTGGTGAGGCCGATGACATTACCTTGCTGTCCGCCGCCGTAGATAAAGTTGGCAGAGACACCGAGGCCCTCGGCATTGCCTTCCGTGTCGGCCACACCGCAAGGCAGGAATTTCCCGCCGCTCATCCGTGGCTCGCTGCACTTCGTCGTCTGTCCCATCACCACGCGGTTGTTGCCGTAAACGTAGCTGTCCATGCCATAGCCCGCACCATAGATGTTAAGGGCCGAATATTCGGCATCCTTCGTGAGCAGTTCGTTGGATTTCTCCAACATCCCCTTGTCCTTGCCCGCCAGCATGTCGCTCTCGAAATTGATGAGGACATCCCCGCGGATGGTGCCGCTCTTGAAGCAGCCGCCATAGACATTGCCACCGACGTAAGCCCCGTTCTTCACCTTGGGCTGGAAGCGGTTTTTGACGTTGAGCTTGATGAAGGGATATTCCGAATGGACGATGCCGAGCAGATAGCCACCCTCGTGGGAAGCCTTGCCCTTATAGTTGTAGTTGGTGTTGTTGCAACCCGCCACAATCTTTTCCGTGATGGTCAGTCCCGCAGGGAAAGTATATTCCAGCACGTTGCCAATCTTCTTCTCCGTATCTCCCTCCGCGAAATCCGCCGCAGTTTTCGGCGTGACGTTCATGTTTCCACGGTTGCCGCCGCAGCAGAACGTTCCCACGATGCAGTCGGTCAGTCCCTCTCCCGTCTCGCTGCCGTTCCATTTCAGCGTCCCCTGAATGTCGGTCTCCACGGGGTTGAAATAGAGGTCGATGAGGTGAGGATAAACGAGCGGACGCTGGGCATTTTCCGTTGCGAGATACATCGTACTGATGCCTGCATTGACCGCGTTGCCCACCCAGTCGATGGTGTCGGCGAGGTTGAGTTCCTTGGTCGCGTCGTCAATGTCGCCGTTGAGCTTCTGGAAGATATTCATGAAGTTGTTGTCTTCCGACGTCTCAAACAAAGCGTCGCCGTTACATCCCATAAAGACGCCACCGATGCGTACATGGCTGCCAATGTTGACATTGATGTCGCCGACGCGCTTACCCTCGGCCGCTTCGGCCGTTTTGTCGTTGGCCATCACGCGCTTCACGGTGGCGGAGTTTCCGCCGCCGTAGACATTACCATCGATGCGCACCGTGTCGGTGGTCGAAGCGCCCTGGATGGTGATATTCACCTTATTGGTGAGCGGACGCCAGGAATTGATGTTCACGATTTTCGCCGCGTCGGTGGCCTCCTTGAGCGAAGGCATGGTGCGACGCATCGGCACGGTGTACACCAGCGCCACCTTCTCCGAAGCGGGGTCGGCGGGGTTGAGCGGATAATGCTCGTTGACCGTCACTTGGGTGTTGCCGTTGCGGTCGTTGGCATAAAGATAATCACCATTGCCAGCACCATAGACGTCGCCGAAGAGATGGCCGCCAGCGATGGTGATATTGGTGCCGTCGCCGCCGTTGTCCATGAAAAGGCCCTTCGCGTTCAGGCCGACGTTGACATAGCCCGAGACGTCGTTGCCGCCATAGACATTGCCGTGGATGAAAATATCTGAATTGCTGTAAGGCGATGTGGGGTCGGGCGTATGACTGCCGATACGCACCGTGGTGCTCTTCAGCACATCGCCCATAAAACCGCCGCCAAAGATGTCGCGGCAGTCAATGGCTCTCAGTTCCACATCGGTGGAGCGCACCGAACTGTAAGTGCCGCCGCCAAACACACGGCGGCAGAACACGCCGCCCGCACCGATGATGTGCGTATCGCCGCCCACCTTTCCTGAATAGCCGCCGCCAACGATGTCCATCAAGGAATAGCCAGTGAAGAAATGCCTGTATTCCTTTCCAGCAACGATGTCAATGCCCTCCAGAACACTGCCGCGGCCTTCCATGTCGACGTTCACATACGTGTCGCCGTTCACAATGGCACCCTCGCCGTAGCCGCCGCCGAAGACGCTGAAATGGGGCGAACCCGTCTTATAGTAGATTTCCCGCCATTCGTCGCTCTCGAAGAAATTTTTCCCATCGTCTCTCCCCGACACCATCTGGGTCGTTTTGTAGAGCAGTCCCTTCGTCATGGTGGTGTAGGTGTTGTGGCCAACGGTGCAGGCCACGTTGCCTCCGGCGTAGATATTGTGGTCAATCTTGAACTTCAAGGCGGCGTGGTCATACTGTGGAGAATAGACCACCCCGTCAACGATGTCGGCCGGCTGCCACGAGCGCGTATCAGTTTTCCAATAAGATTTCAGCAGCACCTCGCCGCCCATCATGAAGAAGTTGGTGTTGCCCGTGACGTCGGCGGAAGTGGTGTCAGCTTTCTCGCCGCCGTTTTCCGACTGCGTTGTGGCCACATTGCCATAACCGCCGCCATAGACGCTGCGGGCGTATTTCCCGTCGTAGAGCGTCACGAGCGTGTTGCCAAACACCGTTCCGTTTTGGCAACCGCCGAACACCTGCCCCATGAGCAAGGGATAAGAATTGGCGTTTACACCGTCGGCCGGATGCGCCATGTTGGCAGCGTCGTCGGGAGAGAGATAGTCCTGCTTCGCATCGTCCCAATAAGGATAGTGCATCACGGGGCGGTCGGCGATAAAGCAAGTGTTGCCATAAACGCCACCCAGTTTCGTATAGTCGCCACACACCGCTTTCAGGCGTCCCTTGCCGCCGGCAAACACCGACGACATCAAGGCGCCACCACGAACGTCAACCAGCGTGGCGCAATTGGCAAGCTGCGTATAGTCCGTGCGCGAGAACACGGCTGAATCGGCCTTCGTTCGGCCCACGTTGGCCGCGTCGCCGCCGCCATAAACGTTGCCGTAGATGCGGGTACGCTCAATTCGTCCGAGATTATTTTGGAATGAGAACGGTCTACCATAGATATGCACCGCCGTCTGTTCGACGCGTGCCATATCAGGGAAGTCGACAAAGCGACCGTCTTTCCAGACCGACTCGATGCCGGCGCCGCCGCCAAAGACATCGCCGCCAATGTTGGCGGATTTGATAAACACCTTCGCCTTGCCGCCGACCTTGCCGAAGTCAAAGCCGCTGCCGTCGGTGAAGTCGCCATAGGGCATCGCGCCCAGTCCGGCACCATAGAGACTGTGGCAAACGAGTTGGCAGTCGGTCTCCACGTAGGTGTTGCCTCTGACATATCCAGCGAAACCGCCGCCGTGGATTTGCTGCAACACGAACCCCGAAGCGCCCATCATCCATGCCAATCGGCTGGCATGGTAACGGCGGAAGACATCGGGGTCTTTGTCGCTGCCGTCGAAGCTGCCGTAATAGAGGCGCTTCTCTTCTTTCGTCACTTTGAGATAGTCGTCGTAGATGGTCTTCTCGAAGTCGACATAGATCTTGTAGTCGCGGGCTTGGTTGAGATAGCGGTACTTCGTGCCGCCAACGGCAATCATGCCATTGTCGTCAACCTTCGCGCCGGGCTGTACGTACACCTCGGCCTGCCCCACTTCCGTGTTGGCACCATAGCCAGCGCCAAACACGGAAAACTGCGGCCGCGAGGCATCCGTGACACAAATCGCCCAGCAGAGGCTCTGCGGAGAAGTATAGTCAAACATGCTGATGGTCTTCCCCTTCTCGTCCTTGAGGTCTTCGAGGGGCGAATGGTTGACCACCACGACGGCCTTGCCCGTGGTGGCATCGAGCGCCGTGCCCACACGGCAGGCGCGGTTGCCGCCGCCGAAGATGTTGTGGCCATTGGTGAAGAGGCGCTTGTCAAAGTCAAAAAACGCCTGCGTGCTTTCGTCGTTCCTGAGCTTGTCGAGTACGGCCTTGGCCGCAGGGTCCGTCACGTCGTTGAGCGACGCCACGCCCTTAATGGCAAAAAACAGACGGCGGGCTTCCTCAAGACTGTTGCAAAACGCCTGGTTGCCAGCAGAAGCCGACGTCCAGGTGAGGATATTGCCGTCGATGTCGGCCTTGCGGTTCCAAATCCATGTACCGCCGTCCATCTGCACCTTCGTGTTGCCGAGCACATCGGCGTAAGTGCCGATGCCCGAAACGTCCTTGCGCCCGAGCACTTCCTCATCGGGCTCAGAGACGTTGTTGATGATGATGTCGCCAAAGCCGCCACCGAAGACATTGCTACCCAACATGCCGCCCTCGATGTGTACCATTGTGTTGCCATCGACCGTACCATACGCGCAGCCGCCGTAGACATCGCCCCATACGTAGGGCACAACGTTGTTCCAACTCCCATTCCCTGCGGGCTGGCTTTCGGCGATGTGAACGAGGGTGTTGCCGTTGACGCGGCCCACGTCGCTATAATCGTTGGCCTCAGCCTTCGTCAGTCCATTGCCGCCGCCAAAGACATCGCCGAAGATGCTGCCGCCACTGATGTTCACGAAAGAGCGGTAGCCGTTGGCGGTATAAGAGAGGAAAGAGCCATCGGATTGGCTGAGCGTAGAGGCGCTCACCGGGAGAGCCTGGGAGAAATAATCCGCAGGCTTCGTGGCGACATAGGGGCCCACATTGGCGTTGTCGCCGCCGCCATAGACACTGCCGTAGACGAGGGCATTGTCGGAGATGTCCACCTTCGAGGTGCCCACCACGCGTGCCACATCCACAAAAGGAGCAGACGAGGGATTTGCGGGTTTGAGACCCACACCGCCGCCGAAAATGTCGCCGTGAATCTGGCCGCCGCGCACATACACTTCCGTGTTGCCGCCCACCTGTCCCGTGGTGTTGTCTTCAACCGATGCCAAATCGCCGAAGCCGCCGCCGAAGACGCGGTGGATGAAGGGCTTGCCGTCGATTTCCACCTTGGCGGAACCCGAGACGATGCCGGCATATCCGCCGCCCAACACGCCCCAGACGGTGAAGTTGGGGATGCCAACGGCGGAAGCGTTGCCGCCCTCTACCCCATTTTCGCCATATTCTCCTTCGATGTCGACGCTGACGCTGGTGCTGCCCACCTTCGTCAAACGGCCGTAGCCGCCGCCAAACACGCTGAAGTGGGGGTTGTCGTCATCGGCATACGCCTGTCGCCATTCGTCGGTCTGCAGCAGTTCCTTGGTGGTCATGCCTTTCTGCAAAACCACCGTGGCCTGCCCGGTGCCTTCTGCGGCCGTGGCGGTCTCGTTGCCGTCTTTGTCCTTATAGGTGCCGACACGGCAGGCGAGGTTGCCGCCGCCATAGACGTTGTGGGGGTTGAGGAACTGGCCGTTGGCAAAGAATTTCGAACCATCATAGATTTCCTCCTCCGTGGCTGGCTCGTCAGCGGGGTCCTTGATGTTAGGGTCCCAGACGTAGAAGATGCCTTTGTCGGCGTTCCACATCCTGTTCCAGAGGATATTGATGGAGAAGAGACTGTCGGGTGCCGTCACGGCATGCCCCGACCCTGCGCCACCGTCCTGCGCCACAACGACACTGGTGTTTCCGAGCACGTCGGCAGAGGTGACAGTGGCGCCGTTGATGTCGCCGTTGCCACCGCCAAAGAGCTGGCCCGCGAAGTTGCCCGCGAAGATATGGACGGAGGTGTTGCCCGCCACCTGTGCCAGATTGCCGCCACCGAAAATGTTGCCATACACACTGGGCGCGGCGCCTGCCGTGCCCATCATACTGACGTTGGCATTGCCGATGACCAAGCCCACTTGGTCGGGGCGCTGCGTGCATCCGTCGCCGTAAGCATAGGCCTGCGAAGCGGGACGCTGCCGACGGCCGTTGCCGCCCGCAAAGACGCTGCCGCGGATGTCGGCCTTTTCGCCAACGGTCACGTTGGTGGCGTTGCCCGCCCATTCCACGACGGCCATGTCGCCGCCGCCATAGACGTCCTTATAGAAAAGACCGCCTTGAATGTTGACACTCGACTGTCCGTAAACGCGGGCCATGTTAGAGAGCGTCTCCACCTCCGACGTGCCCTTGGCCTTGGCATCGGCCACACCATAGCCGCCACCAAAGACGGGACAATGGAAGATGCCGCCACTGATGTTGAGCTCCACGTTGCCATAGGTCTTACCAAGTTCCTTATAGTCGGCAGGCACACCGCCGTAGGCATCCGTCGAGAAGAAATATTCCGTGCCGCGCCCGCCGGCGAAAATGCCGTGCAGACAATGGAACTCACCGCCGTTGATGGTCAGGGAGGCCACGACATCGCCCTCGATGCCGCTGCCATACACATTGCCGCCATACTTGTTCGGCTTGGCGCGGCGCTGCGTCCAGAGGCTTCGGCTCATAAAACCGCTGCCGCCGGCATAAATGCCATCGATGGGGGCCGACTCGTAGCCAAAGTCGCCACCGTTGATGATGATGACTGAACTGGTCTCGCGCGGGTCAACCTGCGTGATGTCCTTGGTCATGGTGTTGTAACAATGGAACGTCACCAAACGGTCTTTGGCAACGGCATACGGGCCGTAGAGCATCACGTTCCTGTCTTTGTTCCAATAAGGAATGTTCTCGTCGGGCGTATGCGTTTCGGCCGCATCTTCGCCGTAGCCGATGCCGTTCATACCGCCCGCTCCCGCACCGAAGATGCCACAGAAGATGCGGTCGCTCTGCGTGTTGTTTTCTGGCAGAATCTTAAACGTGCCGCCGTCGATGGTGACGCTGCTAAGCCCATAGAAAGGATTGTTGACCTTTACGTCGCCCGTGTGTCCACGCCCCGTACTGCCACCGTAAAGTTCCGTCACGACGACGCGGCCGTTGACGTAATCATCGGTGTTGTATTGAGATTCTTCGGGCACGAGATAGACGTTGGCGCGGCCCATGAAAGTGTTGCAAGGCACATCGTAGAACGCCCCCTCATAGGGCAGAGTCAACTCGGTCTGCGCTCCCAACGTTCCGTTGACCACGCGTGCCACCTTTCCGCTCTTGATGACGATGTCGACGTCGGCATACATGGCACCCTCGTGGCTGCCTGCGAGCACCACGCCGGCATCGTAGTCGTTGGCGCTCTCAATGACGGTATTGTCGCTCAGCGTAACCATTCTGCGCTCATTATAGCGATCGTTCCACGCGCGGTCGATGTCGATGTCGATGGTACACTTCAGTGGTTGCTGCGGCGTGCCCATCACGCCGTTCAGTTTGGGCGGCTCGGCCACGCCGTTGTTGTTTGTCGTCACGACGGTCTGTCGGCCTCCCGCACTGATACAAGAATAGAAGCCCGACTTGATGATGATGCTGAAGCCCTCTCTGCCATGCGGCATCGACTTGTTGTAGGCCGCGATGCTGTCGGGATTGTTGAGAGGATAGAAGCGGCCGTCGTTGTTGATGCCGCCGAAGATGTGGAGGGCGTTGGTCACAGCGCCGTCAATCGTTCCGTAGTCTGGCGAATTTTGGTCGAAGCCCTTCATCTTGAGCCCCTCGCCCATTTCGAGGTTGTGGAATTGGCAATAGATGATTTTGTAGAATTCTTTGCCGACACCTTTGGTTCTAACAAAGGTGAGTTGCTCAAAACGGGTGTCGCCCCAGATGGGCAGACCCCTCGAGGAACCAGCGATTTCAATCTCTCCCAGAAAATCCTTTTCCCAAACCCCGGTGATGGTGGTGTTGCGGAAGAGCTGGGGATCTTTTTGCTTTGCCTGAGCGAAGTCGTCGGCCGTCAGGAGGTTTTCTCCCTGATAGTTCTTGGTGAGGTTGAAACCGGCCAAAGTGGTAGCGGCCGAGCTCGTTCCCATCAACACGATGGTATTCTCGTCCCACGAGCCCGTGGCCGAGAGCTTTTTGTAGGCCCCTTTCCAGGTCAGCATGGGCTGTTCGGGGGAATAGCCCCATTCGTCCCACGCTGGATTGTTGTCTTTGGTATTGGCAGGCTTGTTGGGATCATAGATATGGTCCTCGCCATGCGCATATTTCTTGCCGTCGGCTGTGGTGACGCCAACGGGACAGAGATACACCACCACGGCGGCGCTCACCGTCTTTTCGAGGAGGACGGACGTGCCGCTCTTGACGGTGACTATGCAATAAAACTTATGGCTCTTCGACGCGTCGTTGGGGCGCGGCAGTTCGTTTTGCGAAGTAGGCACATCCGTCAGGCGCTCCGTGCCGTCAAACCATTCGTAGGTGATGTCAAGCCCCAAGTCTTCGTTGCTGATTTGTCCTTCGACATCGTTGTCCACCTTGACCACATAGGACGTTTCGCCCGTTGTCATCTTGGCCTTCAGCCCGATGGCCTTCACCAAGAGGGCGCTGGTGCGCTGATGGCCATCGGTGGCATAGACATACTGGTCGTAGGTCTGGCGGGGAAGGACGAAGGGGTTACATTGGTCGGCATTCACCTTTACAGCGGCAGAACTTTCGGTTGAGACATACCAATCGTAGACTTTGGCGTCAGCGCTACCGTCTTCGTCCACCACGGTCAGCACGTCCGACGTTCCGCGTTCAAGCTTGAGGCTGATGGCGCTGAAAGTGAAGTCTTTGTCGGCTTTCACATACGTCCAGCTTTCCTTCTCGAGCTTGTTCTGCCCGATATATTGGTTGGCGAGGTCGGCAAAGGTGTTGCCGAAGGGCTTGCCCGTGGCAGCGTCAACGGCGTCGATGGCCCGCTCCACGCCGTCGCCATAGTGGGGCTTTCCGCTGACGGCGTTCTTTGGCGAGAAGAACAGGGTCGAGAAGTTGGACTTCGGGAATTGGCTTTGATAGCCTTCGCTATAAAACGCAATCACACTGCCCTTGACGTTGCGGTCGGCGGTGACAACGGCTGGGCCATGCACATAGATGTTGGTTGGCAGGATGGCATCGCCGCCGCTTGTCAATTTCGTTACGCAACCGAGGCCACCAGAGATGGTCACGGCTTTGTTGCTCATGAAGCGGGCTTTCCTGTGCATATTGACCGCTACGTTGGCAGAGATATTGAAAATTCTGTGGGCAGCACCATTGACGTAGCCCACGATGCCGCCAATTCGGCAGACACCCTTGACTTCATAAACTTCCTCATGGTCGGTCAGTTGGGAATTTCGGATGATGATGTTGCTGATTTCTGCGTTCTGCGTTAGGTCGGCCGCCAGGACACCGAGTTTGATGGTACCTTCGCCCCTGGGCGCAAAGCCCTCCTTTTTCTCCACACTGGCTTTGTCGATGACGAGATTGGTGACGACGGCAAAACCGGCCTCGTTGTTAGCTTTTCCGTTCAGACGCGAAAACAGACCCCACGAGGCTTCCTGTACGCTGTCATTGGTCCAGCAAATGCGCATGTTGCCAACGGAATGGCCGTCGCCATCGAATTTACCCGCGAAGAAATGCCCGTATTTGGGATTCCAACTGCCAATGGGCGTCCAGAGGCCCCGGCTGAGGTCGATGTCCTTGGTCAGTTTGAAATATTTTCCAGAAAACATCTGTGTCACACTGCCGCTATTCACGTCGTGCGCCAGTTTGGCCAACTGCAAGTCGGTGGCGATGAGAAACGGTTTTTCCTTCGAGCCGTCGCCCTGCGTCCCGTCGGGGTATGCCTCATAGCTGTCGGCATAAAACGGCACACCATTGTTGAGGTCGCCATAGGTTTTCGGCTCGATGCTGAAGCTGAGGGTCTGGCTCTTGCCGTCGGCAGTGCCGATGGTCAGTTCGCAGGCACGGGTGCGGCTGGTCAGCGGCAGAGTGATGGTGGAGCCGCTGGCCGATGCCGTGGCCGCAGTTTCCCGACCGTCGATTTTCCACACGCAGGTGCTGCCGGCGGGAAGGCTGGCAGAAGGCAGGGTGTAGGAAACGGTGCCGGCGCTGACGTCCAGCGTCTCCGTCTTTTTGATGTCGTCAGCGCTGGCATTCTGCGCCAAGGCCACTTGGAGGCCAGCGAAGAGCAGCACCAAGGTGGCAAGGAAATATCGGGTGAAGTTGTTGAAGATGGATGCTTTCATATTCAATCACTTAAGAAACAGAATTATATCAGAGAATGGAAGGGAGGGGAATTTCAGAATCAGCGTGGACGACGCATTTCAGTCAATCAGCAGATGTCCCGTATAGGCATCCTGGTCGGCCAGGACATAGAGATAACGGGGCTGGATGAGAATGCGTATGGGATTGAGCATTGCTGTTTTTCCCGTGGCGAGTTGGCTGAAATTGGTTTTGTTGAGGGCGATGGACGAGGTGACGTCCTTTCGCGTGACGAGGGTGGTGCCGTCTTGCGCCGTGAGTTCCACGTCGTAGGTCACTTGGATGACAGGCTGGAACTGCGCGTCGGGGATGGTGTAGAAATCGCGTCCCCATTGCGTGGTGGCGGCGGCAGTGACAAGGGCCGTTTGCGTCTTGTCGTCGTAGGCCGCCGTGCCGTGGCCCTCGTAGGGAAGGAGGAAGGGGGTCTCGACAAACGCCTGCCGGCGGAGGTTGCTCCACGCGATGCTGGCGGCGCTCCATCGCTGTTTGTCGGCCTGCCAGGTATAGGTGCGGGAAATGGTGCACGAGGTGGCGAGGGTGCCGGAGAGGGAGACGCGCTTGATGCGGAAATGGCGGATGGCGTTCATCTTGGTGTCGAGGATGAAGAGGAGGCGGTAGGCTGTGAGGGTCTGATCGAACTTGAAGTCGACAACGCGGTCGGCACCGTCGGCCGTCACGTCTTCCTTGTGGTTGGGGAGGGCGCAGATGATGGGGGCATCCGTTTGGTTGAAAATAACGGGGGCGGGCCCACCGTTGCTCATGGAAAAGGGGAAGGAGAGCGTGTAGGTATCGGTGGCGGTGCGCACGAGCGTGGCGCCATCGGTGTGGGGCATGTAGGCAAAGAAGTCGAAGGAGGTGGCGGCGGGATAATCGGCCCAACGCTTGGGGACGGCCGTCGTCCAACTCAGCGTTGCGGCGTCATGGGTGGCCCGCTCGTTGAAAAAGACAGCATTGGCATCGGCCGCGCCGCCAGAGAGGGCGGCACTCTGGGAGAGGTCTTGAAAACCAAACGCTCCCATGCTGCCAGGGTGGCGCTGCGAATCGTAGGCCTCGTAGGGGTTGGTGCGCGTTAGGCGTTTTTGGGGCTGCGCCGAAAAGACGATGTCGGCATAGCGGTCGGGGTGCTGCAAGGGGATGTCGGGACTTTCGCAAGCGAAAAAGGTTGCGAGAGTAAAGAGGAATGCGATGTATGTTTGATGCTTCATGCTTTGTCTGATTGAAATTGCGGTGTGCCACCTGCAAGTATGGTGTTGTTAGGAAATAGGCCAAGGACGTGGGGCGTTCAAGATAGATTTGTGCTGGCCCGCATAATCGTTTGTTGCGGCGCCAGCATTGTAGCTCACTTTGCTCGCAAAGTGAGGGCCACGAACACGTAGCGAACATGGCCAGCGCGTCGGGCCTTGACTTTGTTGGATTTTCAGTGCTTGGCCGCCACAATATTCGTCCCCCTCACTTTGCGAGCAAAGTGAGCTACAGTGCTTCGCCTCAGGTGTCGTGTTCCCCGTTCCTGCGCCCTACCAAGAGCGCCGGAATCCCCAAAACGCGCCCTACCAGTCTTCGGTGCCAGCGCCCTCGTTTTTGATTTCGGGAGCGGGAAGCCATTGCTCCACCTGGAGGTCGGAAAAGGAGATATTGTCGCCGACGTCGGAGAGTTTGAAGATATAGGTGTATTGATAGCCGGCCTTCCATTGCATATACTGCGCGGGTACGGTGGCCTCCACCTTCTTGCCGCTGATGCTGACACTGATGGTGTATGGCCCTTGCTCATAGGGGATGTTGGCAAAGGGCGGCACGTAATACCATTTCTGGTAGAGGGCTGGGTCTTTGAGGATGTGGAGGGCGTCGGAAGCGTCCTCATAGGGGACGGAGAGGAGGAGGAATCCCGTGGCGGCTTGTGCAGGCGTCATCGCGAGACTGGGGGCCGTGGCGGTGGGGAGTCCGGTCAGGGGATAAGTGGCCGTGAGGGTGCCGCGCAGAGGGGTGTCGGCGGTTGTGGGGTCGGCTGCAAAGCGGCTGTCGCAAAAGCGGATGTTGCTGATGGAGAGGCGCTTGGTGCCATTAGGATAGGTGAAGCGAAACCGCACCTTGGCGATGATGGGGGCGAAGGTGAGGGTGACGCAGGAGCCGTAGGCGGCAGCGGGCGTCGTGGTGTTGCCCAACGAGGTGGAGGTGGACAAGGGGGTGGCCAACCAAAGATGGCTGGTATATGGGGTGGATGTGGCAGTTGCCGCATCAGAATATTCAAAGGGAAAAGAGAGGGTGGCCGTGGCGGAAGAGGCTGCGATGGCGATTGTTGTCTTCACATCGGTGGTGAAGGGAGCATAAGCAAAGAAGCGGTAGCTCGTGGCGGAATAGTCCCAATATTTGATGGTTTGTGGCGTGGCAAGGAGCGGATTTGCGATGCCAGCATATTCCCAGTCGGCGGTGTTCGTCACGGTGTTTCCGGCCGAGCCTGAGGTGTAGGCCATCTTATATCCGTCCATCACGATTTGCATCGACGACGGGTCGTCGATGTTCGCCGTGGTTTTATATCCCCAAGTGCGGAACGACTTGAAGAGGGATTCAAGGCCGCTGGTGGCGGCTTTGGTGGCAGCCTCCTGCCATTTGTTGTTGGAACTGCTGAAAGCGATGCTTGTTGTCGTGTCGGGATTGGGCACGATGGGCTCGTCTTGCGCCGATGGGGAGCAAGCAAACAAGCAGAGGCTGAGGATGGGGAGCAGCGGAAGGAGGATGCGTGGTGTTGGCATAAGTTTTGAGGGGGAAGGAGATAGGGGGAAATCCAGAAAAACAAGTAGGTAGAGCGGCGACAGCGCCCAGGAAAGGTAGGGTGTTCAAGATTGAAATATCAAAGGTTAGCAGCAGCGCCCTCGCAGCGGAGATTTGCACTGGCCCGCATAATCGTCTGTTGCGGCGC
>OGJF01000349.1_pt1 | contig 21602 bp, 21 predicted proteins | sample 1572001 | NCBI WGS metagenome assembly OGJF01 (sample SAMEA2582113, study PRJEB24529) | metagenome | biome: Human gut stool | place: China | collected 2011
TAATTGCCTTAATTCGATCTGCCAAGCCTGGATGTTTTTTTCCTGGTTCAAATACAAAGAAAAATACATTCTTATGCTTTGCTCTTCTCCATTTACATTTAGAATAGTATTTCCCTTTTTTTATATATGGTAAAAAAGCATACTTGATGCTTCTAAGAACAGTTAAGAATTTAGGCATGTTCAAACCTTCTGTGTCTTTTCTCATTTTTTCACTTTTTTATTTTTTATTTTTTTATTATACCCAAAATACACAAGCCTGTTAACCGGTTGCTACGTAAAACAAAACTAACAATCAAACAAAAAGCCATAATTACGATAGAAACACTTAAAGCCAGCAATATTTCTATAGCAATTTCTTGTTTGCAATTTAGATACGGGAACACAAACGACAAATCTGGAATAAAAAAATAATGAATAAGATAAATATCAAAAGTTCTTTTTCCAATAAAATTTGATAGTCTCGCAATAAATTGATTCCCATTCCAATATTGTCCAGTTTTTATGAATAAACTAAATACAAATATAACTCCACTCACCCGTAAAAGGAATTGGTCTGACAATTTAACTAAGAGACCATAAGCATATGGTTGATATATGTAAATCATACAGACAATGAATGTAAATATAGCTATACCTCTAACTCTTTCATTGCAAAAAATCCAAGCAAAAATGTTTTTATACTTACTTACTAACAAACCGAATATAAAAAAGTACATATTCATAAAAGTTTCCCTTAACACAAATACCCTATAGAAAATGGGTTCATGGTCAACAAAGAAACATAAACATCGCGTTAAACAAGCCATAAACAATAATGGAATAAATAGTCTGCTAGAAAACCTATTGCACAACGCAGAAATTATACCATATACAACCAACATTTGGAATAAAGCTTGACCGAACCAATATTTATTTACTCCTGTATTATAAAAACAGCTTAAAACATCTCCTGAGTTAATCACCGTCGCTGTCACAAAAAAAAGATATGTTGGCAACAGCAATTGTACAGATTTTCGCTTTATATAATCAATAAAAAAAAGGAAAGACCATTTTTCTAAAGGTTTATAGCTGACAAAACCACTCAAGAAAAAGAATAGAGGCATATGAAAAGAATATATTAATCTATGTAGGAAATGATTTTCATCATAGTTGTTCATGCCAATATTTAGGACATGTCCCAATACGACTAAAAATATAGCAAATCCACGTGTAGCATCTATATATCTCAGTCTATTATCCTTATTACTCTGATATTTAGGGGGGGATATTGTACATATAAAAATTCTCTTTACCGTATAAAAATTAGAACCAAAAGTTTGGAAACAAAATTCTTAATAAATGTCTTACCAGACATTTCATTCTAATTGATAAACTATCCTGTCGATATTTGCCTGTAGCCAATTCATCAGAAGTACGCATACCTGTTATTCCATTAAACAAAACTTGATGGCGAAATCTAAAAATGAAACGTGAATCTCGCTTATACTTACGAGCCATGCGAAGCAAATAATGCTCGGCCCATTTTCCGTCTTCACAATCATTCATTTCAAGATAACAGTTAAGCATATTCGTTTTATAATAATCTACAGAAAACACCCAAAAACGACTGTCCCCCCAATGCCCATAATTTTTAGATCCTATCCACTGATACAGATTTGTGTCTTTTATATCACCCATAAAGACCTTGTTGATTGCTCTTTTCTCTATTTCAGCAGCCATAGTCAATATATTAACCATCGCATATCTGCCTGTAATCTTTAGAAAATGTGAGCAAAATTTCAACTTCTCAGAACGCAATACGCCCTCCTTGATCATTAAATACTCATTATAGCTTTTTCCTTTAGCAGGATTAAAAGGCAAATTCTCAGAAGGCAATAGTTGAATCCACTCTATATCCAACAATTTGTCAAATTCCTTTTTGAAATCAGACAAATCATAATCTGAGTTTTCAAGAAAAACTATAGGGTACTTTTTACCCACAACATTTGCATAATAACGTAGTGTATCAGCATACATTTTTGCACGTTCTTCTACACTAAAGTTACCTCCAACTCCCTGCACTTTAACAGTAGCTGTAAGTAATATTGCTAATTTCATAAACAAATACTTTAATTAAATTATATCCAAACAAGATTATTTCATTTATTAGTTTTAATCTTTCCAAACAACAATCTATCCATGAAAGGTAGCTGTTTCAAGAATAGGCTTATCATTATACACAGCAAAGCTAAAAAAAGAGAAACCGAACCAACAACAATAAGTTCTATTATACTTGAATAAGTATGACCGTAACTATTCGCAATATAACCAGAATACAGGTAATCCGACACTGATTGTGGTAATTTAAATAACAACAAAAAATGTAAGAAATATATCTCAATAGAATATTGACCTATACATGAAAACAATGAGAAAAAAGATTTCGTCATCTTTTTTACAATGGCCAAACAAGTCTCATACGTCATATTCTCTTCCATTTTTCTTATTGAGAAGATAACGACAAAACAAGATACACTACTAAGAACAACAGAAGGTATGTAATTGGTTTTAAAGCCTATAACCAATATTGCAAGTAAAGCAAACTGAACCCTTTTATTTGACAAACACATCACATACATATTGTTATTCATCTTACACAATACACCCAGAAGAAAAAACGGGAAATATGTAAAAAGTCCTTTTAGACAGAAAATGTCCATAACTATTGAATTCATATTGACGATCTTAGTCATCATATAAGATAACAATGCAATGGATAAAACTGCGATGCTTTTATGTCGTGTATTATGAATCCGATTAACCACATACATTACAAAACTATAGACGATCTGCATCTCGAACAGAACAATGGTAAACCAGTACCCCCCCCCTTAGAAGATGAGAAAAGCATGTCGTCAACTTTTGCATTAACACATAATATATAAAGGGAAATGGCACTTATCGTCGGAATAAGAATTGTCTTGATTTTCTTTTTCAGGAATGAGCTTACAAAAAACAAATTCCAATCATTCCTTTCTCTATATCCAACATATCCAGATATAAAGAAAAACATGTGTAAAAACCATAATGTTAAAAAGCGATGTACTGTTGAATAATCGCTATATGGAAGCGAAAATTGAACAACATGTGTATATAAAACAATAAAGATGCATATACCTCTCAAGACATCTATATATACCAATCTTTGTCCCATTCTTTTTATTTTAGATTTCTCATGAAATTATATATTTTTAGATAAATCAACAGTATCTGATTTTTTTGATGAACTGTCAGCCACAACATAATAGCTGCAGGGGTTGGAATCCAAGAACATTTGAAATCTTTCATTATTTCATTCCAGATCATATCCTTAGAAATGTTTTTCAATACAGCTTTCTTGTTAAAACAATCTACCTTTGCAAGTTGTAATATTTGTGTGCGTATCATTCCTATGAAAAACCTGTTTACCCTATATATACCATCATTTCCATATACATTTAGCCTCTCCTTCAGGTACTTGTACAAGTTTTTATATCTTTCAAATTTTTCTGGAAGATATTTTGCTGTCAATGAATTTCCATTTAAGCAATAATGATAAAAACACTCGGGACGATAAACGACAGTTTTACACTTTGACAAATAATCAACGTCGAATGGCATATCTTCTGAAGCGATCTGTCGCTCAGACAAGAACCTTATATTATTATCTTCAATTATTGAACGTCGATAGATTGCATGCCATACCGACATCTGACATATCCTCTCAATATGAACCTTTGGCGCAGAAGCAACAATATCAAGCATAAAATGCTTGACATCAACACCTTTGAAAATCCTTCGTTCGTTTATTTCCCTACAATAAATCCATTTCCCTTTCTTGTCTTCTCGCTGCATATTGCAGAAGACAACATCCGCATTTTCACATTTTGCATCTTCATATAGAGTTTTGAACATGTCTATTTCGACAAAGTCATCGCTGTCAACAAATGCAACATACTCTCCTCTTGCAATATCCAGGCCTGTATTGCGCGCGAAACCCAAGCCGCCATTTTTTTTGTGAATAACCTTTATTCGTGAATCACGATTTGCGTACTCATCGCACATTTTTGGCACATTATCCGGACTTTCATCGTCAATAAGAATTATCTCTATATCTTTGATTGTTTGGTTGACCAAAGACTTAATACATCTATCAAGATATTTCTCAACTCCGTAACATGGTACAATAAGAGAGATTTTAACACTTCTTTGATTCATATTTTTTGTTTTGTATCTTTATATTCTCATTAATTGCTATAAAACAGAAAGCTAAGAATATGTAATAAATATTATAATTCAATACTGGAGTGGAATTATACCACTGAAGAACAAATGTACTCAAACATCCCAAGATGCCCATAGAAGCCCAGTATTTGACTTCAAGATTATAATTATTTTTCTTATAATAATTATAGAATCTCAACATCATTATAACATATATTGCGATAAAAAGAACATATCCTATCACACCAACCTCTACCATAATATAAGAAGGGGTAAAGAGATTAAAAAAAGTTGCTCTATACTCCAGTCCAACACTAGATTTAAATTGCTCAGATATAGATGATGCACCTATTCCATATCCCAAGGCTTTATGATAATTATCCTTTAAAATTAAATCTTCTGTCATTATAATCGCCGTACCTCTATTCATAGCGTCCTCGCTTCCTACTATATAAGAATGGGTTGTATAGTCATCTGTTGTATCTTGAGTAAAAACAGTTTCTACATATTCTTCATCATAAAAGAAGGACAGTGAATATTTCATTACAGGCTCAAAAAACACCAATAATAAAACGGCAACAATGATATGAGCAAAAGAAAAACGTTTTAATAGTACATATGATATGTATATAAAAATAGGAATTATAATATAAAAAAGTTTTATTTCACCTATAAACGCCAAGAACATTGAGCTTGTCAACAAACAAAGAAATGTTGCTTTTGATTTTCTATTAAAGAAATAATCACCTGAGACCATAAACAAGACAGGCAAAAGAAACAAAACCATCTCAGAATTACCTCCTGCAAATATGCCTCCTACACAATCGCCTCCTCCCCAAAATTTCCATTGGTATAAACACATTAGAAAATTAGGGATAATAGCTACATACATTATATGTTTATATTTATCGATATCTGCATAATTCATCGTTTTAAAAAACACATAAAAAATAACTGCTCCTCTTAAATAAAATCTTATATTCCAAAAATAGGGAATTGTCTCAGCACCATTCACTATCATCTGTAATGAGCCTATAAACAACAACAAGCCTATAATTAACGGGACATAAGCACCTACATACCTAGAAATGGTTGCTTTATTTTTTCTTTTTGCAACTAGAAATAGCAGTATTGTCAAAATTATATCCGGAACGACATTAAACGCAATATTGCGAATTAAAAAATGCTGAATCAGTCCTGAATATAAAATCCAATATAAAAGGAAAAATGCGATTTTCTTATCACTCATCTCTTTGTAAATTTTCTTTTTATTCGTTTTAAGAACATCTGTAACTGCAAATGACTTTTGCAAGGCTTTGGAATCTGGTTGAAATTATTTATCGTAACTTCACTGTATTTCCAATATCTAAACTCATCAGGGATAATTTCAAATTTGTATTCTTGCAAAATAGTGCGATCTATTTTCATTTTTCGGTTTTGAAAATGCATGTATAAAAAATCCTCTTTCTTTAAAGTTCCGTCTTCCACATAAAGTCTATATAAGTTGCCGTCATTCCAAACATAAAGCGATTCTTTATATTTTTCAAATTTATATCCATTAATGTCATTAACTCTATCACTACCAACGAACTCTATTCTTCTGAATCTATTATAAGCACATGCTACATTGAATGATAAATCTTTCTTGAAAATACGTTTGCCTACGGATTCAAAGATTCTACATATATTTGAATTGTCTTTCCATTCTTCATCAAACGTATAAATTGATGGGGTTGCCAATACTTCCTTATACACCTCACATCCTTTGTATGTTGTCATAAACAGACGATTATTCTCATGTGTGTTTCGATAGATCGTCATGTGTCCTAAACAAAACAGCTTATCATATTGATCAAGAAATTCGTCTGTAAGCCAATGTTCCAAGTTTCCCATTATAGTATCAACATCACAATGCCCCCAAAATTTATAATCAGAAAGATAGAATTCGAAGATGTAGCCATACATAGGCTTCAAATCGCATAACTTGTAAGGCATATTCAAATTTACATCACAGTCAAACTTTGACTTAACCAATGCCTTACATTCTTCAAAGGACATAAGGATTCGTCTAACATTGTCGGGATATCCATAGTCCTCCTTATCATCGGTAAATACAAGCCAATTAAAATGTGGATTTGTTCCACATGTCTTCAAGAACAGAGGAAAATAATTGGGAAATTTACCGAAATATGGTATAATAAAACACAATCTCTTCATTATCTGAATTTATATATAAAACTAACAATTTTACTAGCAATCCAATAAGGCAGAAATTTATTGAGTTTATTTTTCCAATTACGCGCTTCCAAATCTTTATCAGATGCCCAAGAAACGGTAAAATGATGGATACAGAAGCTTTTGTCAAGAGGATACAAAAAGCGATCGGTCACATTACTCTTTGGACAAAAGTACTCCGGAGAATATGCTATACATTGGGGTAACCTTTGAGTTTTATTATTTGCGATTAATCCGTGTTTAACAAGGACTTGCGTTTGATATCTTGGACAAGCAATTAAATTAAGAGTTCCGTCAGCATTATAAAAGCTCAACGATTGATATAAATCCATTAATTCTTTTAGATATGGATGACCTTTCTCTGCTCCATATCCAAGGCCTAAATTCACGGAATACTCAATTGGCATATTCTTTTTTAAACCCACAGAATCTCTACTTTCAAAACCACAGAACATTTTTTCCGTGAGTAATTCATCAAATGATCTTATTACCTCAACATCAGTATCTAGGTAAATACCACCCTCTGTATGAATGATGTCTATACGCGCGTAATCGCTTACAAAAGCCCATTTTTTTTCCTTATAGGCGTCGGCCATATACTTACAGCGATTAATGTCATAGTTTGATTCGTCCCATCTTTTAATTATGTAATCAGGACAAAACCTTCTCCATGACGCAATACATTTCTTTACTTCTTCCGGTTCTGGTTTGCCTCCAAACCAGCAATAATGAATTATCTTTGGAATCATAATAATATCATTAATAATGAATTAATTTACTTGCAACTCTATTAAAGCCCATTGACAAACAGAAAAAACCTATTTTCCATTTTAAGCTTTCGAGATTTTTTATTTCGTTTCTAAAACGTATCAAGCCTTCTTTAGCTTCATCATTAGATAAAACATTAAACATTACAGCTTCTGTAAAAACACTAAAAGCAGCCTGTTTTTTTTCGTTTTTATAACCAGAACTTAATACTTCGTTAAGTTTGGAAACATATTTCAATCGCATTTCGTATGTTGAACGAGTATAGTGTCTTGTAATAGAACTCACATTATTATAGTAATGATAAAAGGCTTTTGGAAGATATGAAACTTTCACATCAGTATGTTGCAAAAGCTGTGCCCAAAACAACAAATCCTCACAATGTGTAATGCTTTTTGGAAATCTCACATTATACTTGTTGTAACAAGCTCGTCTTACGAGCTTGTTACAACAGCTGCCATGCAGCTGTTGGAACAATTCTCGAAGAACTGATTCGGCTTTTAATTTCGATGGCTGTTGCTTACAAAGTGTTTGTTCTGTGTCTGTGTTACTGAAAAAATCACATATCACAACATCCGCATCGTCATTTTCTGCTTTTGCATACAATTCTTCCAACATAGTTTGGTCGACCCAATCGTCACTATCCGCATGAATAACATACTCTCCTTTAGCCAACTCTATACCAATTTGACGAGCTGCACTTACACCACCGTTTTGTTTATGAACAACTTTAAATCTATTATCAACATCAGAGTACTCATCTAAAATTTTCGCAGAGCCATCAGTACTTCCATCATCAATTAATAAGGCTTCAAAATCAGTCAACGTCTGTATCTTTATACTATCAAGCAAACGTTTTACTGTTTTGGAAGCATTGTAAACTGGTATTATTATAGAAACCTTTAATGAATTGTCTTTCATAAAAAATTATATAGATTATTGTCTGAATACTTTTTTTAACATTCCTATACACCTGTCTTTCACCATTTTTTTATTTTCATTTTCTAGACCAAGATTGTATATCGTAGCAAACGTACAAATAACAGAAGCACTACATACAACAAAGAAACGCACAACACCTTCGTCCATCAAACATCTAAGGATAAACGGCATAATACTTGCAACAAGCACCAACAATGTTGTTCTTAGAAAGACGTGAATAAAGAATGAAAGACCTGGAAAACCGGTATATTTTGTTAAAATATAAATATTTACAAGAAAGCACAAGCAGGGTGGAATTGTTGCTAAACTATATGAAACGCCCAAGTTCATATTTGTTTTCAATGCGAAATAAAAAAGAGGCAATGTCAATAAGTATAGCGGTATTGACATCGTATTTAACGCTTTAACCTTGCCAATAGCAATTATACCATTCTCGACCATCTGATTTCCTTTGTAAACCAAGTTACATATCATTGTGATTCGTATAAAAGTGGAAGTATATGGAGGAACATTGTCTCCAAGCCATAAGCCAAGGACGTAATCAATTTCCATTATAACAGGAACACCTATAATAGCAACCAGAAATAGACTATATTGGGTAACATTAAAGATTAATTTATTAAAACGATCCATGTCACCTTTACCATAATATTTTACAAGCTGTGGTTGGGCTGCAACCATAAAGCCTGTAATGAACTGAGTGATGACACCAAGAACGGTATTTGACAATCCACGAGCAGCGTTTAAGACAGTATTATAAAACAAATTCAGAAGAATAGAAATTCCTTGTCCATTTATCGTAAATATTAACTGTCCAAAAGCTGTCCATCCAGAGAACTTCAACATCTGTTTACATAAAGCTTTGTCTATTTTTAAAGAAAATGTACACTCTTCAAATTTAACATTACAATACCAGTTATATATAGTTCTACCCATTAAAGTAACTACTAATTGCAATGCACAATAAACAATAAGTTTATCATAAGGCAAATATACCAAAAGAAATAAAACCAAGATTTTGGCTACCACATCAAATATGCTCATGTAAGCATATATACCAAACTTTTCATGAGCCGTGACAGCAGCACTATATGGAGTTTGCGTAATTGATATAAAAGTTGATAGTACAGAAATCTGGAAGACAATATTTGCTGCGAACATTCTGTCTTCTACGATGTTAAGCCGATAGTTTAGGAACCAAAGTCCAAACGATTCCAAAGCAATAACAACGACAAGTGCTATAAACAAATGAATAACAACAGCCGTGCTAAATGTCAACTTCGCTTCTTTCTCATCACCTTTTCCTATAGCCAGTGCCATGTATCTACTCGTTCCAGAGTTTAGTATTCCATTGAGAATGGCGAACATACTGACAAATCCTGCCACAAGATTGTTTACGCCATAGTCACTTGCTCCAAGTTTATCCAAAACGATACGCGTTGAGATAAAACTCAATGCCATTATAATGAATTGGCGAATGTACAGGTATATTGTATTCTTTACTATTCTTTTATTATTTTCTTCCATATTTTTTAAGCAGATAAGTTCATAGCAATGCATTAGTCAAGAAACGTAAAGAACTTTTTCTTATTTCAGCTAATTTAGCATCCTGAGCAGTATTATTCACTAATGTGAACTTCTCAGGAATATTAGCATTAGGACACAGCAGCCGATTCTCTAAGCATAAAGGCTTTAGTAAATTTAACATTCTACTATCTTCTTCTTTTGAAAGCATGATAAATTCTTTGTGAAATATCAAACTAAAGGCAAGAAGATGGAAAGAGTTTCCTATATTAATGACAGAATGTCGAACTACATTCAAGAATTCTCTTGGACCACAGTCCAATATCCTAATAATATTATTACCGATATATTCCTGATGCGATTGGGTAACAACAATCTTAAGGTCATACAATTGTGCATATCTCAAAGCAAATGCAAATGTGCCATTCTCTTCTCGAGGTGTATAATAAAACAAATAAGGTTCTTTCATTATGGGTTCGTCGTTGCACAATTGGTTGTAATCACTTTCAGAGAGGAGCAGTGTTGGGTCTAATACCGTTGCGCACTCCTTTCCTGTAAGTTTCTCCACATATTCCGAACCACGAATCTCTCGTGTTGACAAGCAATCAAAACGACTCCAACATCTTTTTAGAAGCTCCGTATATGTTTCAGACATTTTTTCAGGATGAGAGCCCAAAGAAGGGGCATAAGCTATACGTCGAAAATCTTGGTTGAAATCAAGCACATAAGATCTATCAAAATCCCAACAATCAACATTCCATATTTGATCACTTCCAACTATGATTGCATCAAAGTTTGCTTCTGAGATGTAATTACTTACCTCATCCGTATTATGCAGTTCTTTAGAGCAACACAGATCGTGATTCAAAAACTTTTCAAATCTATTATATTTCTTTTGAAGCTGAAATGTTCGTTTCGGATATTTTAAGACTTTACTTAATGTTGCACGAGGATGTTTCCAAATGATTTCTGGAGAAATAAGTCCCTTTTGTACATCAGTGCGAAGATTAATTATCTCACACTCATGTCCCATCTTTTGGATTGTGGCTTGCAAGGCATAAGCCTGCAACATTGATCCGTAATTATGGGACGCATGAAAAGTCAAGATGCCTGTTTTCATTTATGTCGATGTAATTTATTTTTTATTCGGCTCCAATATTTTTTTTGCCACACATGATCAAGTTCGCACAAAAGGTATGCTTTTTTTATACCCATTATCGGAAATAAGCAATCAAACAGCTTCTTCCTAAAATCTTTTGTTACAGGATGTCTTAATTGGGCATTGCCTGCGACAACCTCTTCTGTTGGCCTTTCAAACAAAAACAAATCACTTGTCTGTAATAATTCCATTCCTTTCCTTGTATTTGGCAACATACATGAGCAACCATTAATTGTATCATAATTGAAATCGCTACCTATTCCCCAAAAATCACCTATGGTTATATCTGATACTCTTTGAGGACAAGCATATTTACATGTATAACAACTGTCACGATATGTATATCCATCTATGAATGTGCTAAAATATGCATCACTAAAACGATTTCTCCATAAACTGCAATAGTAAAGTGTCGTGGATTTTTTCATAACACACAGTCCAAAATCATTTCCTTTACGGAAACTCACAACACTACCTTCAAGCTCTGCTACTTTCTCTACATGTTTTCTTAAAGAATACAAAGAAGGAGTTCCGTGACAGATAAGATCAACGGTTATAAGGTTGTCGAAATCTTTACGCAAGAATTTTTTCAAACCACCGATTTGACATGGTGTTCCTATAAACAGTACCTTTTTGCCTGCTTTAAGATCTTTTTGCGCTTCAGTATACGAATGCCCGATTGTACTTTGCACATATTTACTTCCTTTTAACAAATACAAATTATCCTCTTTGTCTATTCTGACATGTTTAATGTCAATACCTTCCAGGCAAGAACAACCATAGACGACACCCCCTTGCCTAATAATGTTTTGGGATATTGCAGTTGCGGCACCTCCGGAATTACAACTGTGGTATTCGTCTGTTTTTTTGTGCCATCCTGCAAACGCCTTTAATGACGGAACCAAATCTACAGGACGGTTTACCTGACAAATTCTTTCACACAAATTGCAATTGATACATTTCGATTCATCAACAACGGGATAAAGATGATGCTTTCTTCCTAAAGGTAGCATTGAGATGCATTGTTTTGGGCATGCATTTACACAAGCATAGCACCCTGTGCATTTATCTAATGAGCATATTGTCTTCATCTATATATAACTAAAAAACAATTGATTTTATTTAATTAAATTCATTAAAGCATCACCAACTTTCTGACTCCAGACATTCCAGTTTAGAAGCTCTTTATACCGATATACAGCTCCTTTACTTAACATATCTAATTTATGATCAGCAATACAGCTGATAATGCTTTCTGCAAAATCTTTTCCTGTAGAACTGAGAGATAGCATATAACCATTTTCCCCATTTTCCACATAATTTGCTGTGCCTCCCGTGTCGTAAACAAAACAAGGAAGTCCAAAGCCGTTAGCTTCGCATAAAGCAATACTGCTACACTCAGCCTTGCTTGGGAATAAGAATAGGTCTTGCTCTCGCATTATGGATATAAGCTTATTGTAAGATGTCTTGTCATTTTTACTTAGGAAACCATAATTATGAATGTAAGGCTTAATTGTACCATCAGCTTGATAGCATTCTCGAGGTAGTTCTTTCATACCAGTTATATTAAGCGATATGTCATAACCTTGTCGCAATAACTCCTCACAACATTCCAAAGCTATATTTCCTCCTTTTCGTTCCCAGTTTACTCCTGACCAATAGATATTGAAGTGCTTTTTATTGTCAAGTTGCTTAGGCAAAGCAGGAATGTCAGACATGTCAAGATTAGCACCAAACTCGACAACCTTAATTTTATCAGGATTGCAGCCATACTGCCTAATTGCATTCTGCTTGCACCAATCAGAAGACACTATTAATAAATCAGAACGTCTGAAAGCCCGTTTTCCAATGATGTGTGCCTCCCAATAGTTATTAAAGAGCAAATTGGAAAACTCATTATAATAATTGAACAAGGAATCTACTGTCGCATCTGCCAAATGTACGATCTTTGCCTTTGTATGTTTTGGCAATGCGTAAACAACAGAAATAAATGTATCAACAAAAATTATGTCATATTGTGTAAAATCGAATCTTTTGAATGTATTACGATAACGAAAGACTTCATAGAAAGACTCATCCATACGTGATTTCTTGCCAAACAATTGAGGTACTCTTATCCAATACGTTACCATCAATTTGTTCCAAAAAGACTGTTTGTAGTCGCGGTCGGCCTTCAGATAATCGACCTCATAACCAGCCCTCTTAAGTCCTTGTATGGTTTGGTATATTGTACCAGACCAAGCACCCTTATCTTCCGCGTACGTTTTGCCTATAAACAATATTTTTTTCATTTCTTAGCGATTAAAGATTACATCATGCAATTATTCTTTCACCTAAAGCGTAATCTTGTCTTTTTTATCCTTTTTTTCCAAACACCCATCTCATTACCATTGGTTCCCGCTGGAGCACAAACTTAACTCCTAAAGAAAAGGCAACAGCTAAAACTGTTGGAACCATAGCTATCAACAAATCAATCGTAATATTGGAATAATGATACAGAAAACTTGCAAAACAAGTTGTCTTCATTATTTGCAATGCAAAATAATGGAATACATATATATATAATGTATTTTGCCCTATATAGACCCAAAAGCGGTTTGCCCTAAACCCAGCATCATCTATCTTCTTGCAAATGTTCATTATCACCAATATGATTGCTGTTGTCACAACATAATTGCTATATCTGAATGAAAGGAATGAAGCACACGCCCATATAAGTGCAGACAAAAAGAATACACAACTATTACTAAATGTCAAGTCATGCAACTTATAACGCTTGACAACATTACCCAACAAATAATAGGTGTAGTAACTCACCATCAACTGAAGACTTGCTGTATCTCTTGTCCATGCTGAAACCTTTGAAACATAATGACTGGCTACAAACCATATTATGAAAGCAATAAGATATTTCCATAATTTACCCCCCCCCAATACAGATTGGATAAGTTATAACATAGAAGACAAACAAGACCCAAAGATACCAATATCCAAACTTCATCTCTGACAGAACAAAGTCTAAATTACCATATCGCCACAAAGAATAAAGACTACCGATAACGAGAAAAGGAACAAACAACATACGCACCCTTTTTATAACATCATTCAACACTACGTTTTTTTGTATCGCAGTTATCGAGACTAAACCTGATAGGAACATAAACAACGGCATGTGGTATGAACAGATGAAAGACATCAATAAAGACTGTTTCCATACTGTATCAAAGCCATACAAATCGTATGCCAGCACATGACCTAAAACGACGCTGACAATAGCCACACATTTAGCAATGTCTATATAACCAATTCTCTTTAAAGTATCTTTTCCCATTGCTTAATTGTATTGTCCATATTAAACTTAGATGCACTCACCAACGCCTGTTTCTCCATTTTATACAAGATATCATGATTTGTCATCAAGAGCCGAACTTTATCCGCAAACTTTTTTATTTCATTATTCGGGGTTAAGAATCCATTAACACCATCAGAAATAATCTCAGAGAACACAGGACAACTATCCATAACGATAGGCACCACTCCACGCTGCAATGATTCGGTAAGGGTCAAACCCCATCCTTCTTTATCGGAAGTCATAAGAAAAATTGAAGAATCTTTATAATAGGTTTCTGGGGTTTGACGTCCTTTAAAGCATACATTATGAAGATGATTTTTCTGCACATAATCTTTATAATCACAAAGTGAAGGACCATCACCAACTATCACCAAGCGCCAATCTTTTATATCTTGCAAAAATCCCCATGCTTTTAAGGCTAAGGATATACGCTTGTAAAACTCATCCATACGGGCAACAATGAGTACCTGCTTCTTTTTCTTATACAAAATTGAAATGTCGGATATATCATCGAATGTCAAAGGGTTATTTATCGCCACCATTTTTTCATAACTGGTGCGTTTCATTACTTTATGCAAGTATGCGAAATGTGTCTTTGACAAACATACGAAAGAATCAGATTTGTCGTACAGCTCATTATACAACTTACCAGCTTGATTATCCTTCTGATTTTGATAATATGAAGAAAGAAGTTGCAATTTTGTTATTATAAACCAATCCTTAAGTGTCTTAGATTTCTTGGACAGGAAAAGTTTTATGACAGAAGGGGCATCTGGATCAAAATGAAGACATGTTATTATTTTGCCTCCTTCTCTTTGCCAACACAATCCGCCTTTATTAAGGAAAACATTTAACACCTTATTGGTTATACCGTCTTGATTGATGATTGTGTCTACATTGTTCTTTTTCAAAAATTCAAAAAGATCATGTATCTGCTCACCCTCATATGTAATCTTTTCCGTCTCAGGATTTACAACTAGCATTTTCATACAGTCATATCCTCTCCTCAACAGTCCGTTACGTATCAATGAAGTGATGCGCTCAGTTCCTCCTGCCTCAGGCACCAACGGCATATTATATAGCCATAGTATTGTTTTCATTTATAAGCAATTGTAACCATCTATATTTCCACACACTCTCTGAACCACCTATTAGAATCCATTTTAGGGATATATGATGTTAGTACTCAATTTAGGGCATAACCCTCTGTATAGGCACTTTTGCAAGTGCCTATATATTGAGTTGTTAAAAATTTTACTTGTTTATTAACTATTTCATACATTTTACACACAAGTGATTTTCGGCTGCACTCGGCATAGCTCAAACAAGTTTGGCTCTGCGCTCGTTTGCATGAAAATTCTTCGCTCGACAATTTTAAAGCAAGCTTTTATTGTTATCACTTATCGAAAATATTCCAAAACCTCACTTCTATACATTATTCAATGTTTAAATTCAGCAGCGAAGTTGCTTCTTTCTAATTTAAGACCTAATTTGAATGCTTACTGACATATTAAAAATTAGACAATTAATGCTCAAATTATTGTATGGAAACAGCCCCTGTATCAATTGTTCTATTTGAACCATCTGCATAGAAAATATGCACCCTTGTCATCTCCTTTGGAATACGCTTATAAACCTCAATAGGGAAAAGGTGAACACTACCACAAAAACGACAGTATTTCTTTAGCAAAACATTGAACTTATAGTATATTGGATTGCTTTCAAAAACTTTTTTAACAGCCTGTTTTCCATCCTCTATACCTTCTTGAAGTTTATACGTTTGCGTTATCTTCTTTTTTTGTGTTACAGAAAGAGACAGCGAGCTATCAATATGACTTGTAACAACAGTATCCAACTGACTCTTCAAAGAGGCAAGTTTTCCTGCTTCTATCACCACGTTTGCACTCTCTTTGAATTCCGTTCCAGCCATTACCTTACATTCTTTTGTATATTCATAGGAATACTCTTGCGTTTGCTCTGATGAGACTAAAGCTAACTTTGTTTTCCACCCCTCCTCAAAAGTGAAGTTTTTATCCACCAATTCTACGGAACCTATTGTATAACGATAAAACCAAGTTTGAGGTTTTAGAGGATTAAAAATATTCAACAATTGCTCTTCATTAGATTTATTGACTATGCAAGCTTCGTATTGAGTGTAAGCTACCAAAACCTTTCCTGGAAGTTCGGATATATTTGATTTCTCCAAATAATCACTATATCCTAATTTAGCAGCCTTCATGATGTCTAAGCGATCTGCTTCCCCCGTCAAAAGCACAGCTTTGATGTTTGGATTAATCTGATGTATCTTTTTAAATAAATCCGTACCATTCATATCTGGCATACGCTCATCCAAGACTGCCACTTTTACAGTACCCGTTCTAACAACCTCCAAAACTTTTTCAAGGTTTGAGTAAGCTTCTGTACGAAATCTGTATTTTGTAGCAATAAGTTCTGAAAAAGTCTGAGCAGCCGTCAAATCATCGTCTACAACCAGTACTTCTACATTTTTATCCATAATTAATGTTTTATTTGATTGGTATTTCAAAATAAACCCTATTATTCTGCTTATAACACTTTAGTTTGCCTAATTTTCTTGTAGACAACAGATGCCTTACGGTATATAACCCAAGTCCATAATGTTCAGGTTTACTAGAATAACCATCTACTTCCATCTTATCTATGTCAACATCATCAACATAGGTATTAGATATTTTGACAACACCATTGCTTTCTATAAGTTCTATGGTTGCGTTTTCAGAAGAAGCAGTTACCGCATTAGAAAGTATAGGAAGCAACAAAGACATCATAAAATAATTACTATAGGAAGGATATGAACTTTGAATGTTTGTGTTCAATACTAACTTTTTATGTTCTCGCTCCCTATATAATTCGAAAGTCTCTTCAATCAACTCTCGCAATCCGAACTTATCATCACTTTTTGAGCAGAGATAGATTTCACGATAAGTTTCCAGAATACCTTTACATATAGTAAGACTCGTCTTAATTCTATCTATATAATTAACGAGATTCTTATCAGTCTTCTTCTGGTTCAAGGTTTTTCCTAAAAGCTCTACATTACCTTCAATATTTGCTAAAGGTGTTGCTATGAAATGGGTTATTTCTCGTATAAGCATTATGTTTGAATGAGCCGAATTATTTACAGGCACTCTCATGGACGAAACATCCATGAGGGCATCAACCTTGGATGATAATTGTTGCAAGCACTCATACATTGTCCTGTCAAAATTAGGGGGTGTTTTTTTTTCATCACTCACCACATTATTTATTCTAACACTATTTATTTCATTAAGCAAATAAGCTAAGTGAGCCTCTATCTTGTCATTTTGCTCTGCTAATCTCTCAGTAAGTTCTTCTATGCTTTTTCTCATTAAGACATTTCCAAATGAGTTTTCTATATTAACTGTTTTTGGTGAACTGTTCTCTTTTGGTATCTCTACATAATTAATTTCCTTTCGTCTAAGCATTAATGCAAATAAAGCCAATATCACGGCAACAGGAAGCCATATAGAATAAAGAGATTCTGGCATCGCAAATGAAAAATTGCCATAATAAGGTAAGTCGTGTTTTAGCCGCATATTTGTATGTGTAAACCACAAAGTTGCCAAAATACCCAAAGTCAACAATGTGCTAAACAAATAGTGAGTATTTCTCTTAACATGAAATATAAAAATCAAGAAAAGAGTTACTCCTATTATACCCTCAGCTATCCAATAAGACAGACTTAGGATATCTACGGGCAATACATTTCCTCCCACAACAGGTACCAATCCCAACAGCAAAGCAGACAAAGCCATTAAATAACTTGCACTACCTGCATCGTCATCCTCATCATTGAAAAAGGCAATATAAAAAATCATAGCAGGAGCTATAGCTATTATACACACAATAACAAACAATATCCAAAAATATATAGTATCTATCATTATCTTTATTTTATCGCCAAACAATCAAAAATGCCTCATAACTTATTATCAAGAGCATTCGGAAGTAAAGTAGCAGTGTCTTCTTCGCCATTCACTTATTATTATCTGATATTTGATTTGACATTTACTCTACTATTGTAAGTGTTCACAAATAAAATTCAAAGGGCTAATATCTGATGATGTATCTATATTTTTTGACAAATATTCTTTTGTCGATGGAGTTAATGGTACATCAGTTTCTCGGAAGACTTCAAAACCTTTTAACTGTTGCTGATATTTTTGAAGTTTAGCATTCTTATTTGTCAATATAAAAACAATTGCACTCGCTACAGTATCAGCAATTTGTATCCCCAAATAATCAGTAGAACTTGCTAACAGAATCTTACCTATAGGTAATGGATACACATGTTTTCTATCATCATAACCCACTTCTGTTTCTTTAACAGGCATGTCTCTTAACTTTTCAATCAAGTCTTTTTGAAAAGCTATAGGTTTAGAATTATCAAATATTATATCATCTTTTGCTTTTGTGTCAGAATACCATTTTCCAACCAATGCAACAAATAAGGACAACGTATTATCCAAATAAAAAGGATTATCATTTACCAACGCATCTTGAACCGTTTCGTTTGTTGAAATAATCATAAACAACAACTCTTTAAAGCTATCGGTCGTTGCCGAATCATTAATCAATAAATCTACAGATTGATAAAACTTCACAATTGCATCTTGGCTGTGTTTACGTAACATTTCCACAAAAGCTTTCTCAAAATTGGATACTAACTCTTGATTTTTATGGTGAAGAGAAAAAGCATAAAGGATATTTGCTAATTTATTGTTATTTCGATTTTTATATAAATCTATACCATTGCTATAAAGGTATGTCTCAATAATCGTATCGACAATTTGAGCATAGATACAGAATCTTTTTAGTGCAACACCTGTTTTTATATGTTTTTTATCTAGAAGTGGATGAGAAAACAACTTGTCCAGCAAGTTTCTTCCTTCACAATTAGTATGCATCTTTTTAAAATGCATTTCCGTTGCATAGGCATCCAAGCCTATATCATTTCGTATTGTAGCAAGTTCTTCTTCCGTAAAGCGAACCGATGCCAATGCAAAATATGGTTGAGACACATTCGTTAAGTCTGCACCTGTATAACCTGCTTCATCAAAAAAAATATTATTCATAAGTCCCAAATATACTATTTCCCAAACTCCTTGATTCTCTGCTCCTCTTTTAGCTCGCAAACCAAAAGTTGTCCGTGCTTCTCGGCTATGATGTAGCCATCCAATCCCTGAGCTACGACCTTGGTCTCCTCGTCGGCGTGGACCACACAGTTCTTGCAATCATAGAGGCGGATGTCTTTGCCTACTTTTGCATTGCCATCTTCGTCCTGCGGGAGGAGGGTGCGGAGACTGTCCCAGCTGCCAAGGTCGCTCCAACCGAACTCGGCAGGGAGGGTGTAGATATCTTTTGACTTTTCCATTACGGTGTAGTCGATGCTTATTTTTTCGCAGGTGGGGAAGAGTCGGGCTACTTCTTCTTTCTCCTTGTCGGTGTAGAAGGAGGTGGACATTTCGTCCATGATGGCTGCAAGGTTGGGCTGGAATGTGCGGATGGCTCGGCTGATGGTGTGGATGTTCCACACGAAGATGTCGGCGTTCCTGTAGTAGTTGCCGGCGGAGAGGTAGTGCTCGGCGGTGGTGAGGTCGGGCTTCTCCTTGAAGGCTTCTACCTTATATATCTCATCCATGTCCGTTGGCTCGGCTGCAGCTATGTAGCCATAGCCTGTCTCTGGACGGCTGGGCTTGATGCCGATGGTCACAATGGCTTCTTTGTCGGATGTATAACTTAATGCCTTGCTGAGAACACGCTGATATTCTGGTGTGTTTATAACCAGGGCATCGGATGGGGTTACAACGATGTTGGCATTGGGATGCTGTTTCTGGATTTTCCAGCAAGCGTAGGCGATGCAGGGGGCTGTGTTGCGTGCCTCTGGCTCGGCGAGGATGTTATCTGTGGGCATGTCAGGAATCTGCTCCTTGACGATGCTGATGTATTTCTCGTTGGTGACCACCCACATATTCTCTACCGGACAAATCGGTTTCAATCTGTCAACGGTGAGCTGTATGAGCGAGCGTCCCACCCCCATCACGTCTATAAACTGCTTGGGATACTCGGGAGTGGATATAGGCCACAAGCGGCTACCTACGCCGCCAGCCATAATGATGATTTGTATGTCGTTCAATTTGTTTATCATTAGTTGTTGCATGGAGAAATGGGGATTAGTCTAAAAAAATCACATCTCGAATTGAGCAGAACTACTATAGATACCTTTTTCATATATTATTATTATTATTTAAGCCTTCGTTTCTTTAACGATGGTACAATATTAACCTTGCAGTTGTAAAGAATATAGGGTTTCTGAGATTTCTTTTGAGGTTTCTTCTGAGGATCCTTCTGAGCTTTTTGTTTTTTCAGCCTTGATTGTAACTCAGAGTTTTCCTTTTGCAATTTCTCTAAAGCTATTGTCAACTGCTCATTTTTCTCCAATAATTCTGTGTTTTTATCCCCATCTTTTTCTTCTTCAACAATAGGAATTATCTCAGAAGGAATTCTGGGCAATCCCTGCCTATGGACATACAATCCATATTTCTGTGTTATATGTGTAATAAAAGGAGGAAGAATTCTACCTATACGTTTGTCTTTTATATCTTTAAAATCATGAATTTTAATATTCTTAAAACGAAATTCTATAAAGTCAGAATTAACAGGACCAACAATCGCAGTATTAGATTGTTCAATAAAATTACCACACTGACTATTGAATTTTTTTATAATATCATTAGGTTCTAAAATTGTTCCTCTAATTAAATACACTTCGTTTTTTTTATTGCGTCCAACACAATCACACATAGGACGTATGTTAAGATAATAAATATTTTGATCAAATGCATATAAATCACCAGTGGAAGAAGTCTCCCTTAAATTTGCATTGTTGATAAAACGCTGCTTATTAAGGATTTCTGCCAATGCAACAGAATCACAAGTCATATCTAAATCCAGTATTTGAGAATCAAAAACAACAGGCTGTATTCTTGAAAGGATATTCTGGTTTATTAAACTCGACAATTCTTCTGATGGATCCACACCATCTTTAACATATGATTTCCATAAAATACTAGGCCAATTAATTGACGATTGACTTAAATCTAAGGCCATAGAATTAACCGCGGCAAAGTATATCTCTTTCCATTTTTGAACAACGTATATTGATGGTACAGTTTTCAACCACTTATATACAAGATCAAACATTATACATTTTCCATTTCCGTCAAACAATTCATCCTTGGATTTTATAAAGATTGGTAGACTTTCAGCAATACTCTGTTAATTCTTATGTAATCGATTGAAAATGAGAGAGTTAATTAACGT
>OGJF01000355.1_pt1 | contig 21214 bp, 17 predicted proteins | sample 1572001 | NCBI WGS metagenome assembly OGJF01 (sample SAMEA2582113, study PRJEB24529) | metagenome | biome: Human gut stool | place: China | collected 2011
CCATCTGGTCGTGCATGGCCTTCCATCTCGCCCAGCCTCCCTTCTCTGCCGGCAGCGACAAAGTGGGCATGCTCGGCCTTTGTGGCGTTGCCGGCGCCCTTGCCGCCAGCCGCATCGGCAAATATGTCCACCGTTTCGGCGTCCACCGTTTCAGTCTCTGCGGCGGCTGTCTTCAGATTCTGGCATGGATGGTGGCCTACGTCTTCCGCGACTCCTATGTGGGACTGATTTCTGCGGTCGTCATTGTTGATGTCGGCACGCAGTGCCTGCAGCTCAGCAACCAGAGTGCGTGCATTCAGGAACTTCCCCAAGCCTCCAACCGTGCCAACACCCTTTTCATGACCACCTACTTCATCGGCGGTTCCCTCGGCACCTTTTGCGCTGGCATCGCTTGGGAGCGCGGTGCCTGGCCTGCGGTGTGCCTTGTCGGTGTGGTCTTTGCCGCCGTTTCGCTTGCCCTGACATTGATTGACGGGTGGCGGCGGCGCGCGTGAAATCTCCCTTGCCTTCATCGTTTGAAGACCCCTGCTTTCATGCAGCAAGCGTCAAAGTCCTGATGCAGTCGATGGTAATGCCTCCATGGCCGGAAAGAAGTAATCGATTCGCGGCCGCTGGTAGTGCTGCTCGTGGCCGCTGGTAGCTTTACTCGCGGCCGAAGGTAATGCTACTCGCGGCCGCGAATCGATAACTTGTCATAGCCCCTATCATAACTTCTTTCCTTTGGCGTCGGAAACCGCTTGCATCCCTTTCCTTTGACAGTTGGCCTGCAGAGCGGCCCAATTAACTTGGTGGGCACTGCGGTTGACTTGGCGGGCGGCGGTGCCTTTCGCGAAATGGCAATAGAAGTCCCGTTGGCGAACGTGTAAAAAGAAAAGCAGCGAAGCATCGGCTTGTTTCCGATTCTTCGCTGCTTGGTTTTATGCGTGACGGGCTTTGGTTTGCCCCCTTTGGTCTTATTCCGGGTCAGTTGAGAATACCTGGTCGAAGATTTCGCCGTATTTCTCGCTGATGTTGTCGAGTCCTGGGAAATCAAAGGTTGGGATGCCACATTGCTTGGCATATTCTGTCAGTTCAGGCTGCGCACCCTCTTCTCCCTGGATATATCCGTCGGCAAATTTGATGGCCAACTGTCCGATAGATTCTGGTTTGCTGAAATCGATGCCCGTTCCTTCGATGATTTCCATCTTCGCGTTGCGGAAAGCCAGACATTCTTTGAGGTTGGGCACAGGTGCGTCCTTCGGCATTTCGTTGTAGGCTGAGAACACCACCTTTGAATTGATGAACGATGCTTCGTCGCGGTAAGCCGTCTTGATGTAGAGTGGCACAACGGCCGACATCCATCCTTGGCAGACGATGACATCTGGGCTCCAACGGAGTTTCTTCAGCGTTTCGAGCACGCCGCGGGCATAGAAGATGGCGCGTTCAGCATTGTCTTCATATTCCTTTCCGTCTTCGTCGGTCATCATGAGGCGCTTGTGGAAGTAGTCGTCGTTGTCGATGAAGTAAACCTGCATGCGTGCAGCCTGGATGGAGGCCACTTTGATGATGAGCGGATGGTCGGTGTCGTCAATCACGATGTTTAGACCAGAAAGGCGGATGACTTCGTGGAGTTGGTTACGTCGTTCGTTGATGTTGCCCCACTTGGGCATGAATGTGCGGATTTCTCTTCCTCCGTCTTGAATGGCCTGCGGGAGTTTGCGTCCAGCTGTTGCCAGGGCGCTCTCGGGAACGTAGGGCAAAAGTTCTTGATTGATGAAGAGAATCTTTTTAGCTTTCGTCATTTTTTATGTGAGTATATTTTCACTGCAAAGTTACGAAAAAAAATGGACATGCGTGGTTATTAGGGCTTTAATCCTTTCTGATATGTTAAAAAAAGGATTTCTTGGCTCGGTTTTGAAGCTATATGGATATAAATCTGTTATTTTGCAATTCAATTCAAAATTTATCAGCACAATGATTGTTGCAAAAACTGTAAAAGAACTTGAAAACAGTCTGGCTTCTGCCCGTGAAAACGGCCAGACGGTTGGACTCGTGCCCACGATGGGCGCTCTTCATGCAGGCCATGCTTCATTGGTGAAGCGCAGTGTGGGCGAAAACGACGTGACAGTGGTCAGCGTGTTTGTCAATCCCACCCAATTTAATGACAAGACCGACTTAGCCAACTATCCGCGCACGCCCGAAGCCGACTGTGCGCTCTTGGAAAGCCTCGGGGCCAACGTGGTGTTTGCGCCGAGCGTTGAAGAAATCTATCCCGAACCCGATACACGTCATTTCAGTTATCCGCCCATCGACACCGTCATGGAAGGCGGACGTCGCCCGGGACATTTCAACGGGGTGTGCCAGATCGTGAGCAAGTTGTTTTATATGGTGAAACCAACGCGTGCCTATTTCGGCGAGAAGGATTTCCAGCAGATTGCCGTTATCCGTGCGATGGTGAAAGACCTTAACCTTCCTTTGCAGCTCTGCCCGTGCCCCATTGTGCGCGAAGAAAGCGGACTGGCATTGAGCAGCCGCAACGCCCTGCTCACGTCGGAGGAAAAGGCAACGGCTGTGAACATCTCGAAGGTGCTCTTTGAAAGCGTCGACTTCTCGAAGAGCCACACGGTGGCCGAGACCCACGACGAGGTGGTGAACCGTCTCAACGCCATTGACGCCCTCGAGGTGGAATATTTCGAGATTGTTGACGGCATCACGTTGCAGCCCGTCAGCGATTGGAACGACACGGATTACATCGTGGGCTGCATCACCGTTTATTGCGGTCAGCGCCCCGTTCGTCTCATTGATAATATGAAATATCGCGGATAAAAAAACAGGGTGTTCGGCATGCGTCTGAAACATCCGTTGGATCTCTTAGGCGTTCAATTCCAAGCATTGAACGCCTAAGTTGGCTTCAATATTTACCCACATTATAAAGAAAAAACATGTTACTGAGTTTCCTGAAATCAAAGATACATTGCGCCGTGGTCACGGAGGCCAACCTCCACTATATGGGCAGCATCACCATTGACGAAGACCTCATGGACGCCACTGGCATCCTGGAAGGCGAACACGTTCACGTGGTGAACAACAACAATGGCGAGCGCATCGAGACCTACGTCATCAAAGGGCCGCGCGGTTCGGGCTGCATCTGTCTTAACGGAGCTGCTGCACGCAAATTCCAGGTCGGCGATGAAGTCATCATCATGTGTTTCGCCCTCATGACGCCGGAAGAGGCAGCCACCCACAAGCCGAAGGTGATTTTCCCCGACGGCGACGACAACCGCATCTGATAGCCGCTCCGACGTTTCCACTTGTTGCCACGATAACCAGTCCGCCATGAGTTTCGTTGTCAGTCTGTTCAAGAGCTGGAGAAATCTCCAAATGTTGTTTGCGCCAAGGCGATGCTTCGTGTGTCGCCGAATTTTGCGCCGCGACGAAGAAATTCTCTGTACGGCCTGCTTGTCGGACATCCAGCAAACTGGCATCTTCGGCGAACCAGACAACGTGGTTGAGCGCCTCTTCTGGGGCGTGACGCCCGTGGAGCGTGCGGCATCGTGGTTGAAATATACGTCGGGAAGCAATGTCGGAGAGATGATCCATGCGCTGAAATACGCCGGCATGATCAGAATTGGCCATCTGCTGGGCCGAGCGATGGGCCGTGCGATGGACCACTACGGTTTCTTCGACGGCGTTGACCTCATCGTGCCCGTGCCGCTCCACAAACGCAAGGAAGACGAGCGCGGCTACAACCAGAGTGCGGAAATCGCCTATGGCGTGTCGGAGGTGACGGGACTGCCCGTCTGCACCACGGCCGTGATTCGCGGCGTTGACACGCCGACCCAGACGCTCCTTTCGCCCGAAGCGCGGATGAAGAACGTCAGTGGCGCCTTCGTCGTGGCCCGTCCGGAAGAAGTCATGGGCAAGCACATCCTTTTCATCGACGATGTCCTGACCACTGGTGCCACCACCATCTCCTGCTTGAAAACCGTGAGCGACGCCCCTTGGTTTGCCAGTAGCCACACGCGCATGAGTGTCCTCACCCTCGCCTTGGCAGGCCAGCACTTTGACGGGGCGACGGGCTATCGCCCGTGGAACCAATTCGAACCTTCGTTGAAGGAAACCTCTGTCGGCATTTTCGGCAATTGCCTGAAGAAAGACGAGGAGCGGAAGGACTGAAGGAGTGCTCAATAATGCGCTTCCTGGCAGGCGGTATGAAATGGCGGAAAAGTTTTCCTGTTGTGTTTGGGGAGTCGTATTTTTTTGACGGCAGTTGGCAGACGCGACGATGCCCGGAAAGCCAAAGGGTAGTCCTTGGTTTTCCGGGCATCGTCGTATCTATTGAGAGGCCGTTTGGCTCGTTGGCGGAAGTCGCTTGCTTATTCAGCAGGCAAAGTCTGTTCCGAGAGATTCCATTGCTCGATGAATTTGTCGATTATCTCCGTGCCTTTCTCCGTGCAGCATCCGCGCAGCATCACCATGATGGTGTTGACAAAAATCTCCCTGATGGTGTAGCCTTCAAAGATTTCGTTGTTGATCAGCATGTCCATTTTGCTTTGCATGAAAGGCACCACAATCTCGAATTTGATGTTTTTCTTGAAAATCCCCTGTTCGATGCCCTTTTGCATGAAGGCAACGCCTTCGATGGCGTGCTTCTTGCTGACTTCACGATGGTAGGCCACGATGTTGGGATATTTACGCATCTCGGTGAAGAACTTCGGGTTGACGTGGCGGACATCGTCGAGCGACATTTTGAAGAACTTCAAGAGAATCTCCAAGACATTGTCGGTTTCGCACTTGGTCTTTTCAACGAAAAGCCGCTCCTCCTCCTGATGTTTCTTGATGCAGGCCAATAGCAATGACTCCTTGTCGCGAAACACCTGATAGAGCGTTCGCTTCGACATAGACAGCAAATGCGCGATGTGGTCCATCGTGACCGCCTTGATGCCGTCTTTGTGGAAAGCCTTCACGGCAGCCTCTATGATGTTGTTCCGTACTTCTGTGTTGTTAATATCTTCCATCATTCCTATGTTTTTGCCATTGCAGAGCATGGGGTTATCGACTCGTCTTTCAGATTACATAAAGTATTGGGACAGGGTTTTATCCAGCCGCAGCGTTGAAAAACCAGCGACTGCTTCCTTGGAACCTCGCCAAGTTCCAGGTCTGAAAAACGTCTATCTGTTTATCAGCTACAAAGTTAGCAATAAAAACTTATCAACGCGCATAAGTTTTCTTGTTTTTTCAGCCTTTCTTGTTGCCATTGGGAGAAATGGCAAGTGGGCTTACAAAAAAAACGGGGCAGGCGCCCAACGTGATGTTGGAAATTTTAAGTATGTCGAAAAACAAATTCCAGAGCGGCATTTGGGCGGGCGGCATCAGGAGGGGAGCTATTATTATACTTGTAAACTAATTATGGGGCGCCTCGAAACAATGGTTTCAAGGCGCCCCATAAATCATTTGCGTTCCAGTTCTTGCAGGCTCTCCATCTTCTTGTTCTCCAAGAATTCATAGATGCCGCAGAGATGTTCGCGCACGCGTCCGTGTCCAAATTCATAGACCTTCGTGACCAGTCCGTCGAGGAAGTCGCGGTCGTGTGAGACACAGATGAGCGTTCCATCAAAGTCCTTCAGCGCCTGCTTCAGCACGTCTTTTGTGCGCAGGTCGAGGTGGTTAGTCGGTTCGTCGAGAATCAGCAGGTTGACGGGTTCCAAGAGCAGTTTCAGCAACGCCAATCGCGTGCGCTCTCCGCCCGAAAGCACCTTCACCTTCTTCGTGCTCGCTTCGCCGCCAAACATAAACGCGCCCAAGAGGTCGCGGATTTTGTTTCTGATTTCGCCCTTCGCCACGTCGTCGATGGTTTGGAAAACGGTCAGTTCGCCATCGAGCAGCGAAGCCTGGTTTTGTGCGAAATAGCCAATCTGCACGTTGTGGCCGAGTTGCAGGGAGCCCTCGTGCTGCAGTTCGTTCATGATACACTTCACCAAGGTGGACTTACCTTCGCCGTTTCTTCCCACGAAGGCCACCTTGTCGCCGCGTTCAATCGTGAGCGACACATTGGCGAAGATGCGCTTCTCGCCGAAGGCCTTGCCAACGCCGTCCATAATGACCGGATACTGGCCGCTGCGCGGCGACGGCGGGAACTTGAGACGCAATGCCGAGGTGTCTTCCTCGTCCACCTCCACCAGTTCCATTTTTTCCAGCATCTTCACGCGGCTCTGCACCTGGAAGGTCTTGGAATACGTGCCTTTGAAGCGCTCGATGAAATCCTTGGTCTCCTGAATCATCTTTTGCTGTTCCTCATACTGCTTCATCTGCTGTTCGCGGCGTTCCGCTCTCAGTCGCAGATATTCAGAGTAGTTGACCTTGTAATCGTAGATGCGTCCCATCGTCACCTCGATGGTGCGCGTCGTGATGTTGTCAACGAATTTGCGGTCGTGGCTAATCACCACCACGGCCTTGCCGCTCTGGATGAGGAAATCTTCCAGCCATCCGATACTCTCGATGTCGAGGTGGTTCGTCGGTTCGTCGAGGAGCAGTACGTCGGGATTTTGTAGCAGCATCTTGGCCAGTTCGATACGCATGCGCCATCCGCCAGAAAATTCCGACGTCTGGCGGTTGAAGTCCGTGCGCTCAAATCCCAGTCCGAGCAGCGTTTTCTCCACGTCTTCCTCGAAGTGGGTCATGTCAATCGCATAGAACTTCTCGCTCATGGTGGCCACCTGCTCAATCAGTGCCATATATTCATCGCTCTCGTAGTCGGTGCGCTCCGCCAGTTGCTTGTTGATTGCCTCAATTTCCGCCTCCATCTTGTGGAGGTGTGCAAACGCTTGCGAGGCTTCTTCAAACACCGTGCGTCCGTCTTCCGTCATGAGGTGCTGGGGAAGATAGGCAATCGTTGTATCTTTCGGGGCAGAGACCGAGCCGCGCGAGGCTTGGCGCACGCCTGCCAGAATCTTGAGCAACGTGCTCTTTCCCGCGCCGTTCTTTCCCATCAGGGCAATGCGGTCTTTGTCGTTGATAACGAATGAAATGTCTTTGAAAAGGGTGGTGCCGCCAAACTCGACGGTCAATCCATCAACTGATACCATGTATGATTTGTATTTTTTTAAGGCTTTTGCTTTGGTTGAAAGGGGGTGAGAATCCCGGTAAAGGGTTTTGAACGTGCAAAGGTACAACATGTTTTTCAATAATATACGAAGTTCAAACCGAATAGCTCGTCTGAAAAACGTAATTTTGTCTGTGGAGAATGGCCGTGGGAGGGTGATCAGAAAAAATCTGTCCTATCAATGCCGACGATGTAGCGTCTTTTTCCTGCTTGCCAGGCGGCCGTTGCTGCCGTATTCGCTCCGCTTCCAGAATCCATCCCTTCTCCGCTTTAAACGATTAACCAACTATCACAAAATACCGATAAGAAAATGCTGACACAAATTCTTTCTTTTTTCCGAACGAAGGCCCTCTCTCTGATGGCGCTTGCTGCTTGCACATGGCTTGTGCCGTCGACCGCATGGGCCGAGGAATTTACGATTTTGCAATGGAATATCTGGCAGGAAGGCACGAAGGTTAAGGGCGGCTATGATGCCATCGTGGAGGAGATTGTTCGCCTCAAGCCCGATTTTGTCACGCTCAGCGAAGTGCGCAACTATCATAACACCAACTTCACCCGGCGGCTGACCCAGTCGCTGCTTCAGCGCGGACTGACCTATTACAGTTTCAAAAGTAAGGACACCGGATTGCTCAGCCGTTACCCCATCACCGATTCCCTCACCGTTTTTCCTGAACACAACGACCATGGTTCTATCTACCGTCTGCTCTGTGATGCCAAGGGCAAAAAAATGGCGGTCTATACTGCCCATCTTGATTATCTCGATGATGCCTACTACAACGTGAGGGGCTACGATGGCAGTTCGTTTCGCGAGATACCCATTCCCCGTACCGTTGAAGAAGTGCTCGACCGCAATGTCAAGTCGCAGCGAGACGATGCCATCCGCTGCTTTATCGAGCAGGCCAAGAAAGACGAAGCAGCGGGATATACCGTTGTCATTGGCGGCGACTTCAACGAACCTTCGCATGAAGACTGGACGGAGGCCACGCGTTACCTTTATGACCATCACGGTCTGGTTGTTCCTTGGACCGTGACGTCGCTCCTCGCTGAGGCTGGCTTTCGCGATGCCTACCGCACCTTCTATCCGAATGTTTTGACGCATCCCGGCTTCACCTTCCCCGCAGACAACCCAGACGTGTCGCCTCAAAAACTGACGTGGGCGCCTCTGGCCGACGAGCGCGACCGCATTGATTATCTATGGTATAAAGGAAAGAATGAGCGGGTGACGGACTGCCGCATCTTCGGTCCTGAAGGTTGCATCGCATACAGTCGCCGATGCCCGAACCCAACGCGCGAAAATTTCATCAAGCCTCTCGGCGTGTGGCCAACCGACCATAAGGGCGTTTGGATGAAGCTGGAGGTGGAGTGACGGAAGGATGAGGCAGTCGCGTAGCAGGCCCTTCCGCGTGCAAAATCACGGAGAAATCAGTGAATTAGGAAAAAATAGTAATAAGAAGCCACCGCGTTTCAAAAATGCTACGTAAATTTGCCACGCAAAAGCATAGCCATTCGGCTTCCCATAACAAACAAACCAACTCAACGTGAAAAAAATATTCAGCAAATCCATTCGCCTTTTCATGGCTGTTGCCATTTCTGCGGTGTTCTTCGCAGCCTGCGATGACGACACGGCTGCCATTGGCTCCGGCGTTATGCCCGACCAGGACGTGGTGGCAAGTTCCCAGCAGACGTTTAGCGTCAAATCGCGCACCGTGCTTTCAGACTCCGTGTTGGCCAACACCAACAACAGCTATCTTGGTTGCGTGGTTGACCCAGAAACGCGTGCCAAGACCACGTGCAACTTCATGGCGCAGTTTAATGTGCTCGAAAACACCATCTATCCAGAGCGCAAGAAGATGCTGACCGATGCCGAGGGCAAACTGATTATCGACTCCTGTGCCATCCGCATTTTCATCAACGACTATTATGGCGACTCGCTGCAGACGATGAAGCTCGCCGTGCAGGAACTTGATACGGCCAAGGTGATAAAGGAAAACGAGAATTTCTATACCAACCTCTCGCCCGAAGACTATTACACGCCGGGCAAGGGCCAGCGCACCACGCTGAGCTATGCCATCAAAGACCTCAGCCGTCCGGATTCCATCACGTCGCTCAGCCGCAACATCGTGGTGCGTCTGCCAGAGGACTACGGACGTTTCCTCGTTGAGAAATACTACGAGAATCCTAAGTTCTACAGCAATTCCTACCAGTTTATCCATCACGTCTGCCCTGGCTTCTATTTCCAGATAAAGGGCGGCGTTGGTTCGATGGCACAGGCGCGTACTTCCACGCTTGACATCTTCTTCCGTTACCACAGCACGGAAAAGGGCAAAGACACCATCGTCAACGGTATGCAGCGCATGGCTGCCACGCAGGAAGTCATCCAGCAAACCATGATCGATAATACGATTCCGGCTTCGATGCTCAACCCCGACAACGACTACACCTATATCAAGTCGCCAGCCGGACTTTTCACCGAACTGGAACTGCCGATGAATGAAATCGTTGATGGAGCGCATTACAACGACACGATTAACGCGGCCTCTGTCACCCTGACCACGGTCAACACCAACAACCACACCGCCAACGCCATCGGTGCGCCGGAGCGCATCATGCTCGTGCCGAAGAACATGGCCTATTCGTTCTTCGAAAACAGCCGCGTCACCGACGATTCCTATTCTTTCCTGGCAAAATACAACACAACCTATAACGCCTACTCCTTCTCAAACATCTCGCGCCTTATCACCAATCTGAAGAACAAACGCGATAGGGAAGCTCGCGTTACGCCGCAAGACAGCGAGGCCGTTCGCAAAGCGAAATGGGCCGCTTGGGAAGCGCAAAACCCCGACTGGAACAAGGTGTACCTCATTCCGGTGGATGTCGTGACCACGACGTCGACCAACAGTTACGGCGTTGTCTCCACCGTTATTCACAGCGTGAAAAACCAGTTGGGAATGTACAGCACCATGCTTAAGGGCGGGCCGCAGGGACTCGTCAAGATGAACGTGGTCTACAGCCGTTTCGAAAATAAGTAATGGCTTACCATTACTAAATAAAAAACTCATCGGCAGCAGGTCCAACCGCCGTTTGGAAAGCCATAGAAGGTGTCCTGAAAATAAGGATTTTGAATCTCGCAGATTCAGTTCCATATTTTCAGAACACCTTTTTCTTTTCCGCGTGACACCATCTGCATTTTTTTGTTTAACTTTGGAGACTGAATAGGCTATTTGTTCAGCTTGATTTTTGCATACAAAACACAATTACACACTATACGCAATGAAAAAAAATCGCAAGAACCTCACAGGGCGCTGCGCCGCCATCGCTTTGGCGTTGCCGCTGACCCTTGTTGGCAGTGCTGCGCTTGAAGCCAAGCCCCTGCCGTTGCCAACCACAACGCAGACGGCCGGCTCGCAGCTCATTGCCGATGTTCGGCAAATCAACCCGACAACCGTTGAAGTCATCTATGCCGATGGCAAGATGATGATGTTCGACTTCTACGGACCAAACATCGTGCGCATCTTCCGTGACGACAACGGCGGCATCCTCCGCGACCCGAAGGCCAAGCCTGAAGCGCAGATCCTGACGGCCAACGCCCGCCGCGCCACTGGCGGTGTGACCGTGAGCAAGCAAAACGGCACAGTCGCCATATCCACCTCACGCGCTGCCATCAATATCAACTGCACCACGGGCCTTTTCTCCGTCGTGAACAAACAGACGGGCGAAACGGTGGTTGACGAAATCGCACCAGTGGTTTTCGATAAGAGCAAAACCAAACTGACTTTTGCGGCGCGTCCTGATGAATATTTCTTCGGCGGCGGTGTGCAAAACGGACGCTTCTCACACAAGGGCAAGAGCATTGCCATCGTCAACACCAACAACTGGGTTGACGGCGGTGTGGCTTCTCCAACGCCTTTCTATTGGAGCACCCGTGGCTACGGCGTGATGTGGTACACCTTCAAGCCGGGCCGTTATGACTTCGGCGCAACGGAGCCAGGCAAGGTGGTGCTGACGCACGACGAGGATTATCTCGACGCTTTCGTCATGGTTGACAACGGTGCCGTTGAACTCCTCAACGACTTCTATCAGCTCACCGGTAATCCCGTGCTCCTGCCAAAGTTTGGCTTCTATCAGGGCCACCTCAACGCCTACAACCGCGACTACTGGAAGCAAGCGGAAAACGGCTTCATGCTCTATGAAGACGGCAAGCGCTACAACGAGAGCCAGAAGGATAACGGCGGCATCAAGGAAAGCCTCAATGGGGAGAAAAACAACTACCAGTTCTCTGCCCGCGCTGCCATCGACCGTTACCTCAACAACGATATGCCTCTCGGATGGTTCCTGCCTAACGACGGCTACGGTGCTGGCTACGGCCAGACCGGTACGCTGGACGGCAACATCCAAAACCTCAAGCAGTTTGGCGATTATGCCCGCTCAAAGGGCGTAGAGGTGGGACTCTGGACCCAGAGCGACCTTCATCCGCGCGAAGGCGTTGAAGGATTGCTCCAGCGCGACATCATCAAGGAAGTGCGCGACGCTGGTGTCCGTGTTCTGAAAACCGACGTTGCCTGGGTGGGCGCCGGCTATAGCTTCGGCCTTAACGGTGTGGCCGACGTTGGCGAAGTGATGCCCTACTATGGCTCAAACGCCCGTCCGTTCATCATCTCTCTCGACGGTTGGGCTGGCACACAGCGCTATGCTGGCATTTGGAGCGGCGACCAGACTGGCGGCGACTGGGAATACATCCGCTTCCACATCCCGACATTCATCGGTTCTGGACTCTCCGGACAACCCAACATCACGTCGGACGTCGACGGTATCTTCGGCGGAAAGAACGTGCCTGTCAATGTGCGCGAATTTCAGTGGAAGACCTTCACGCCGATGGAACTCAACATGGACGGCTGGGGCAGCAACCCGAAATATCCGCATGTGCTCGGCGAACCGGCAACGAGCATCAACCGCTCTTACCTCAAACTGAAGTCGGAACTGATGCCTTACACCTATAGCATCGCTGCTGAGGCCGTTGACGGCAAACCGATGATTCGCGCCATGTTCCTCGACTATCCGAGCGACTATACCCTCGGCACGAAAACTCAGTATCAGTTTATGTACGGTCCTTCCTTCCTCGTGGCTCCAATCTATAAAGACACCAAGATGGACAAGGAAGGCAACGACGTGCGCAACGGCATCTATCTGCCAAACGGCAAGTGGGTGGACTACTACACGGGCGACGTTTACACTGGCGGCCGCATCATCAACAATTTCGACGCGCCGCTCTGGAAGCTCCCTGTCTTTGTCAAGGCCGACGCCATCATCCCGATGACCAACCCCAACAACAATCCGAGCGGCATACGCCAGGATTTCCGTGCCTATGAAATCTATGCCGATAGCGATGCTGAGTTCACGGAATACGACGACGACGGCACGACGCAGGAATACCTTTCCGGACGCAACACGCGTACGCTCGTTCATACGCATGTCGACAAGCAGAAACTAACGGTTAGCATCGCTCCGACCATTGGCGGATACAACGGTTTCGTTCGCGAAAAGGAGACGGAACTGCGCATCAATGTTTCGGCACAGCCCAAGAAACTCACCGCCAAGGTGGGAGGCAAGAGCGTGAAGCTCACCGCTGTTTCTTCGCTTGAAGACTTCGAGAAGGGCACCAACGTTTACTTCTACAACGCCGCTCCCAACCTCAACCGCTTCTCAACGCCGGGCACCGAAATGGCCAAGGTGGTGATCAAGAAGAATCCGCAGTTGCTCGTCAAGCTCGGCAAGGCCGACGTGGTTGAACAGGGCGTGGAAGTCGTTGTCAACGGCTTCGAATTTGCACCTGAAAACCGTCTCGCCGTCAGCAGCGGCAGTTTGCAGGCACCGAAGGCTGTTGTCACTGAAAACGGCACCGGCGTCTTCACCCTCACCCCCTCTTGGGAGAAGGTGGCAAATGCCGACTTCTATGAAGTGGAATTTGGCGATATGCTGTATTCAACCATCCGCGATACGGAATTTACCTTCGACGAGCTCCAGCCTGAAACAACCTACAGTTTCAAGGTGCGTGCCGTGAACAAAGACGGCTATTCGCCTTGGACCACCGTCAGTGGCACCACCCAGAGCAATCCGCTCGAATGGGCCGTCAAGAATATCAAGGCCACCTGCACCGCAGAAGGTCAGGGCGGACAGGGCGTGAGCAAGCTCTTCGACTTCGACGAGAAGTCGGGCTGGCACACGAAGTGGGGCGCCAAAGCTGTTCCGTTTGACATGACGCTCGACCTTCGCGCCGTGAGCGAACTCGACCGCATCGAATACATGCCGCGTGAAGATGCTGCCAACGGTACGCTCCTCAAGGGTTCTGTCTCTTACAGCACCGACCGCCAGACTTGGACCGCGCCTGTGGCCTTCACTTGGAAGCGCGACAACACCACGAAGACCTTTAAGTTTGAAGGCATGCCGAAGGCACGCTACGTGAAGATTGCCATCACGGAAGCTGTTGGCGACTTCGGTTCCGGTCGTGAAATGTATATCTTCAAGAAAGAGGGCAGCGAAAGCTTCATCCAGGGCGACATCAACCACGACAAGCGTATCGACGAAAACGACCTCACCTCTTATATGAACTATACGGGTCTGCGTGCCGGCGATGCCGACTTCGACTACGTGAAGGACGGTGACATCAACCAGAACGGACTCATCGACGCTTACGACATCTCTGTGGTCACCACGGAACTCGATGGCGGCGTTCGCAACAGCAACGACAAGGTGAGCGGCTCGCTCGTGCTCACGCCAAACAAGAAGACGTTTGCCGCTGGCGACATCATCGAAATCAAAGTGTCGGGCAAGGACCTCCACTATGTGAACGGCTTAAGCTTCGCTTTGCCTTACAACGTCAACGAACTGGAATATGTTGGCACAACGCTGGTCGGCATGAAGGAAATGGATAACCTCACCTACGACCGCTTGCACACCAACGGCCAGAAGGCGCTTTATCCGACTTTCGTCAACCGTGGCAACAACTTCCTCCTTGACGAAGGTAGCCACGAGCTCTTCACCATCAAGTTTAAGGCCAAGAAGGCTGGCAAGTTCAACCTCAAAGCCCAAGATGGCATGCTCGTCGACCGCAACCTCGGAACGGTGAAGTTCTGATAAACCGCAAAAAACGGCTGATGGCCTCGTCGGCGGCAACGCCCTGAGGCCATAGCAACACATAATAGTCTCTCTGCTCCTTTCGCCCCGCCAATACAGCAACGGAAGGTGGCAGGTAAACGATAAGCCCCGCGGCATTCCTTGTTTCATCAAGGAGCGCCGCGGGGCTTTTTGTATGCGACCCAGTGGGAAACTCACGGTTTTTTGGGGTATAAGTGGGTGTTCAAAATTCAGAAAAATCAAGGTTGGCAAGGAGGCGCTGCGCGAACATTCGGCGAAGGTCTGAGGCGAAGCACTGTAGCTCACTTTGCTTGCAAAGTGAGGGGGAACGCATATTGTGGCGGACAAACACGGCTAAAATCCAACAAAGTCATGCTCCAAAGCGCTGGCCATATTCGCTACGTGTTCGTGGCCCTCACTTTGCAAGCAAGGTGAGCTACAATGCTGGCGCCGCAACAGACGATTACACCTCAGCCTAAGGAGAAAAACTATAGATTCCTTACTTGTCAGCGAACGCGGGACGAGGTACGACCGCACGTGGGACGAGACACGACCGCACGCAGGGCGACGTTTGGTCGTGCTCCGTCCCGCGTTCGCTGGCAAGTATAGGGAATGGAGCAAGAAGCGTTATTCCGCTTTTGTTATATGTCGCTGCGAGAGACTAACTTACCACCTGCTTATTGTATATGGATTACTCTCTGTTGATTCGTGTCACCAATTCATTTGGTGTTAGTATTTCCATCTTTGAGAAGCCGAACCATTTTTTGCCCAGGTCTTTGATGGATGCTCCAATGTGATAAACATCGTCGTCAATACAAAGGAAACGGTCATGCGATAGACGAAAAGTGTTCACTTCTACAGGAGCATATTGAGCATTATGGCGGTCTATGTCAAGTTGGAATTGACGGCCTATCTGTTGGGTATAGATTACAGCGGATACTTCTGCTCCCCTTTTGTCAAGCAATGTCAATACTGTTTCATCCACATAATTATCTATAAGGACAATGCGTCTCTTCGCACACTTAATCCGTTTTCCGTGAATACATAAGACCTGTATTTCAAGTGCTGTCCACGTCCTTCGTTTAAGGTCGCAAATTGCGACCTTAAACATTCCTCCTTGGTCAAATGAAACATGAAATCCTCAGGAAATCGTTTGATGTTACGTTTTACTTGTTCATTAAGACGTTTTGTTGCAACACCATAAAGTGTGGCAAGATCACGATAAAGCATAACTTGTTGCCCTTTATTAGAGTTTTTTTTGCGCCATCGCGTAACAACAAAATAACCGACTGACTTTAAGAACGAACTTAAAATCAGTCGGTTTTTATATAACAATATTTTTTACCACCTACTTACCATTAATAAGGTCCTCCTCATTCCGCCGGGTGCTTTTTCAACACCTTTTGGAATTGCCAGTAAAAGAGTGGGGCGGCGGTGAAGAGGCCGAGGGAGATGGCCAGGAAAATGCCCGTTGTCTTGAGGTGGCAGGGGAATCCGAGGAAATATCCTGCTGGGATGTTGACCACGATGTAGCTCACGAAGGCAATCCACATCATTGACATCACTTGCGACGTGCCGCGGAGGGCGTTGGCGTAGCAAATCTGCATCGCATCGCCAAACTGATAGATGATGAGCGGCACGATGAGCGAAACGGCGATGCCGACAACTGTGGGGTCGTGCGTGAAGAAGTGGATGAACGTGGGGCCGAGGATGAGGAAGGTGAGCGAGGAAAGCGTGGCCATAGCGCAGAGGATGTGCTGTCCGGCACGCGTGGCGAGGCGCACTTGGTGCCAGTCGTTCAACCCGACAAACGTGGCCACGCGGATGCTCATTCCCGAGCCGAAGCTATAGTAGAAGAGGAAGCCGAGCGTTCCGATGGTGAGCATCACCTGGAAGGCGGCGAGCGACGGGGCGTCAAACCAGCCTGCCATGATGCAGCTGAAGGTGAAAGCACCGCTCTCCATGCCCATCTGCAAACCGATGGGGAGTGATTTGGTGTTGACAAAGCGTGTGGCTTTCCACGATAGCGGGGTGGCGTTGAAACCGGTGCGGTAGGCGGTATAGCGCTTGCGGAAGGCCACGACGGCAACGATGGCTAATGCCATGTATATGCGCGAGAAAAGTGTGGAGAGACCAGCGCCGAGCAAACCGAGTTCGGGGAACGGGCCGACGCCGTAGATGAGCAGGACGTTGCCGACAATGTTGAGCGCATTGCCCGTCAGGAGAATCCACATGCCGGTGGCGGTGTCGCTCGTGCCGTCGGTGAATTGGCGCACGGCGTTGAAGAGGGCCACGAAGAGCATGGAGATGCCGATGACGATGTAGTAGGGGCGGATGTGGGGCAGGAGTTGCGGCGGCTGGCCCATGCGGTCGACATAGAAATATAGCACGGTCATGATGGTGAGTAGGACAAGCGTGAAAAGTCCGTTGGCCATGAGCGCCTGCTTGAGCAGACCGCCAGCTTCGTGCTTCTCGCCGCGGCCGCAATGGGCGCTGACGAGCGGCGTGAGACCGTAGCTGTATCCCATGATCAGAAAGGAAATGAGGTTGAACACGCTGTTGACAAACGACGCCGAAGCGAGGGCGTCCGTGGCGTAACGGCCCACCATCATCGTGTCGGCAAATCCCATGATGATGACGCCGATTTGTCCGATGGCAATGGGAATGCCCAGGCGAAGGGTGGCTTTGTAGTGGGGGAGTAGTTTAGACATAAATTGTTGTGTTGGGATAGTGTTTGGAGGAGCGGCGGGCGTTGGAGATTGGCAGTGTCAGCCTGTGGAGTTGGCGGGCGTTGTGTGTTGGGAGATGCTGCCGCTGGACGTTTTGGCAGGAAGAACAGACTTTACTGCCAGCATGTTTTTCTTTTCCATAAAAAGACCGCGCAACTCCGGCATGGCGCAGAGTCGCGCGGTCTTTTATGGCTTCTTATGATAGCGATAAAAGAATCGTTTCGTGGTGTGTTTCAGTGGGGGAAGCGTGAGTGGCGTTTCAGAACGCCTGCTTACCTATTTGTTCTCAGAGAGAAAGTCTTGAGCGTCACGCGTTGCCGCTTGTCGCCAAATTGCACCGTAAAGGTGACGAGGTCGCTCTTCAGTTTTGAGGGGGCGATGATTTCCACTTTGTAGCGGAATCCCTGCCCTGGGGCCAGTTCGCTGACGATGGCCGTCGGCGAGATGACGACGCGGCGGTTGTCGCAGGTGATGATGGGCGCGATGTCGTACATCATGTTGTCGCTGCGGTTGTAGATGTCCATCGTGACACAGACATGCTCGTTGGGGTCCAGCCGCTGATTGTGGTTGGGGTCGATGAGTCGCACGTTGGTGACTTCCAGGTAAGACCATTGCGAGAGGCTGGCCGTGGCGCGTGAAGAGCGGCGCGACTGGTAGTCATTGTAATATCCTTGGACGTCGACGGGTTCTTCGTTTCCGTATTTGGAATTGGCCTGCCCTGTGATGGCTGCGCCTGCAGCTCCTCCAGCCACCATGCCGATGAGGCTGCCGACGTCAGAGCCTCGCGGGCCGCCGATGATGCCGCCGATGCTGGAGCCCAGCATGCCGCCCATGCCGCTTCCTGTGGCAACGGCGGAGAACTGCGAATAGTTGCAGCCCGACAGCGTGAGGAGCAGGCACAAAGTGATGATGAGGGGGTGCTTCATCTTTGTTTAGGAGGGATTATCTTACGAGGATGACCAAGTAACGGCTCACGCTCCAGAAAGCATCGGGGTTGGTGATGCGCAGCGTGTAGTTCTCCTGTGCGTCTTTGTCAAGCGTGTAAGAACCAGCAGGGTGGCTCGTGAGCAATGTTGCTTTCTTAGAATAGAGAGGAATCTTCTGCGTGACGCGGATGTCGATCTTCGTGAAATATTCCTTGTTGAAGTTCGATGAGCGCATCACGTCGCCTCTTTCGAGAATGTGTTGCTCGCGAAGTTCCTTCTTCGTGCCAAACACGTACCATGCCGTGTGCAACTGCTGATCTTGGCGCACCACGGTGCGTTCCTTCTCCTCGTTTTTCGTTGTGAGATCTTCCACGTTGTCGCTCAGCTGGTCAATCTGTTCGCTCTGCTCTGCAATCTTGATGTCTTTCTCAGCCAGTTGCTTGCGCAGCTCTTCAATTTCGCGGCTCTTGCTTTCGAGCTGGCGGTTGAACTCTTCCACCATGGCTTCGTAGGCGTTTTTCGTTTCCTTACTCGTTTGGCTCGCGTTTCTCAGCTGCTGCTGGAGGTCGGCGATGCGGGCGCGGTTGAGGCGCAACGTCTGCTGGATGAATGCCATGTTTTCAACGATGACTTGCTGGTTGGGCGTTTCGGCGTTTTCTTGCGTCACGCGGCCTTCAGCCTCATTGATTTGGCGGAAGCCCTCGCGGATTTGCTGGATGGTCTTTGCCAAGTCTTCCGACTCCGAATTGCTTTGTGCCAACACCCGTTGCAGGGAGTCGATGACTTCCTGTGAGCGGTCGGTTGTATTTTCCTTCTCTCGTTTCGACTGGCAACCGCCGAATGTCAGTGCTACGGCAACCAGTGCAAGAATGGTGAATCTCTTAGTCATTGTGCTAATGGTATTTTAGTTGAAAAGCCATCTGCCGGTCTTCCAAATGGTATGGTCACGCACGTGGCGCGGAAGCTACCCGTTATTAATAGGAATGTATATCTGTACTTAGGAATGTGCCTACACAGAAAAGGCATGTACCAGCATGCGAACGGCATGCGTCTTTAGTAAGATATGTGTGGCCGGCAAAAGAGTTTTCTGGTATGTTATGTCGTTATTAGAAATCTGTTGTGGAATCTTCTTCTTCGCTGTCTTTCCGTGCGCGTTCGCGGCGTGCCTTGCGTGCCGACTGTTTGGCCGTTTCCGCGCCTTCAACAACGAGGACAAATTCGCCGCGTGGGGCGTTTTCCTCAAAATGGTGGAGCACTTCGGCAATGGTGCCTCTGACGCTTTCCTCGTGCAACTTGGATATTTCGCGGCAGGCCGACATGCGGCGCTCTGCTCCGAAAGTCTCGACAAATTGCGTCAAGGTTTTCACCACACGGTAGGGCGATTCATAGAAAATCATGGTGCGCTCTTCTGTTTGTAGGCTCTCTAGGCGCGTGGCTCTGCCTTTCTTTTGGGGCAGAAAACCCTCAAACGTGAAGCGTTCGCAGGGCAGGCCAGAAGCCACCAAGGCTGGTACGAAAGCCGTTGCGCCTGGCAGGCATTGCACCTCCACGCCGCGTGCCACGCAGGCTCTGACAAGCATAAAGCCAGGGTCGGAGATGCCGGGTGTCCCGGCGTCGGAAATGAGTGCCATCACTTCGCCTGCCGCCATGCGGGCGGCAAAGGCGTCGGCCGTTTGGTGTTCGTTGAATTTATGGTGTGAACACAGCCGGTTCTTTATCTCAAAATGCGCTAAGAGGATGCCCGACGTGCGAGTGTCCTCAGCCAAAATAAGGTCGGCCTCCTTCAAAACTTTCAAGGCCCGGAGCGTGATGTCCTCCAAGTTTCCAACAGGCGTTGGCACTAAATAGAGCTTTCCCATGTTGCAAATATATAGAAAACTCAGGCAGGGAGCAAATAAACCGCCTTTTTTTTAAAATAGTTTTGATTTTATTTGGCGCTCTCTGAGGCTTGCGCTACCTTTACACTCGTGTTTTTATGGCATCGCCCGCCATGCGACAGCCTTGGCGGAGTGCCTTAGAATCTCTCAGAATTTCTTAGAATCTCTCCTTATTAAAAAGATACATCATTGTGAAACCGATTACTTTCGACCGCTTTGCGCGAGGACTTGTCTTTGTTGCCGTGCTCTTCGCCGCCTATGGATGCTTCAGCTATCTGAGTCCGGTGCTCATCCCCTTCTTGGTGGCAGGCGTGGCCGCTTATCTGCTCAATCCCATTTGCGATTTCTTCCAGCACACCTGTCGTTTGCGCTTCCGCGTGGTGAGCGTGATACTGACGCTGGTGCTGGCCATCGGCGGCATTGTGGGTGTCTTGTGGCTCTGCATCCCGCCCATATTCGACGAGTGTGGCCATCTCAGTGTGGTGTTGCGCCATTATTTTGAGTCTGAGGCCGATAAAGAGTCGGTATCGTACGTTGTGCGCAATATCTTCAAGGAGGGCGCTCGGAGCACCAATCTCATGTCGTTTGTGGAGTCAGACGACTTCCGCGCCGTGTTGAAAACTGCCTTGCCGCGCCTTTGGAATCTTCTGATGTCGACAGCCGGTCTTGTGGTCAGCTTCGTCTCCTCCTGCATCGGCTTGCTCTACCTCTTCTTCCTGTTGCTCGACTACAACCGTTATGCCAAGATATGGATTACGTTTGTTCCACACCGCTACCGCACCTTTGCGCGGCAGTTTTTTAACGACGTGACCTTCTATCTCTGCGGCTATTTCCGCGGCCAGCTGCTCATTGCTTTGAGCAACTGCGTGCTTTTCACGTTGGGCTTCTTCCTCGTGGGTTTCCCCATGCCCATCGCCTTAGGCTGCTTCATCGGCATCATCAGTTTCGTGCCTTATTTGCAGGTGGCCGGCCTCCTGCCTTGCGCCCTCCTGGCCCTGTTGCGCACCGCTGAGACCGGGCAGAACTTCTGGTTGCTCATCGGCGGCGCCCTCGCCGTTTACCTCGTTGTGCAAATCATCCAAGACGTCATCGTCACGCCGCGCATCATGGGCCGCATCATGGGCCTCTCGCCCGCCATCATCCTCCTTGCCCTCTCCGTCGGCGCCTTTGTTGGCGGCATCGGCGGTTTGATAGTGGCGCTGCCAATCACCACTTTGGCAATGGCCTATTATAAGCGCTACGTGGTGAAAGAACCAGATTCCGACCTCCCTTGCGGCGAAAAAGCATAGGAGAGGTGCAGGAGTTGTGATAATCGAAATGTGCTCGGTCATCTGCTTAAGTAGGTGTTCAAAATTATTTTATACTATCCATGCAGGGACAAACCAAATTAATATTGCCTTGCCGCATTCTTTTGTCCCTACAACTGTCTTTCATCAGTCACGTAGCCCGCTACGCTCCTTCTTCAAGACA
>OGJF01000362.1_pt1 | contig 21099 bp, 5 predicted proteins | sample 1572001 | NCBI WGS metagenome assembly OGJF01 (sample SAMEA2582113, study PRJEB24529) | metagenome | biome: Human gut stool | place: China | collected 2011
ATGAAGTTGTCGTAGTAGGTTACGGTGTTCAGAAGAAAAAGCTGGTGACGGGTGCTACCGTTCAGTTGAAGGGTGACGACATCGCCAAGCTTAACACCACCAACCCTCTTTCTGCCATGCAGGGACAGACACCTGGTGTTAACATCGTTTCTACTTCTGGTCAGCCAGGTGCAGCCATGAGTGTTACCATTCGTGGTTTGGGTACCGTAGGAAACTCTCAGCCTCTTTACTTGATTGATGGTGTGGGTGGTGATATCACAACCTTGAATCCTGCCGACATCGAGAGCATCGACGTGTTGAAGGATGCCGCTTCTGCCGCTATTTATGGTGCGCAGGCTGCCAATGGTGTAGTCCTCGTTACTACCAAGAGCGGTAAGGAAGGTTCTTCCAAAATTACATACGATGGATATGTAGGTTGGCAGACTCTGGGGCGCCAGATAAGTATGCTCAATGCCTCTGAGTATATGACAATTATGGATGAGGCTCGCCTCAACTCAGGTATGTCTCCTGTTGATTGGATGTCTTTGAGGGGTATTCGTAATGCAGAGGGTGTTATCAATAATACAGACTGGATTGACCAGGCTGTAGATAATGGTGCATTGACCACAAGCCACAGTTTGGCCTTTACCGGTGGTAGCAAGACTTCTACTTATTCTATTTCTGGTGGTTATACAGGACAGGACGGTCTCATTGGCGGTTCTGACGTTTCTTATTATAAAAGGTATAACCTTCGTGCCAATTCAGAGCATAAAATGTTCAATGGTTTGGTTACTGTAGGTGAGCATGTAGGCTTTGTTTATAAGGATAGCCGTGGTATGAACACAGGTAATATTTATAACAATAACCTTCGTGGTGCTTTTACAACCTCTCCTTTGGTTCCTGTTTATGATGCCAATGGTAACTTTAATTCTACAGAGAGTTCTGACTGGAATGTGAATGATGGTAACCCTTATGGTACCATGATGATGAACCGTTACAATCAGAGCAAGTCTACTTCTGTTGATGCAAATGTATATGTTCAGATTGAGCCTATCAAGAACTTGAAGTTTAAGACAGTCTTTGCTGTTAATTACGGTGGTTCAGACTATCGTTCTTATTCTCCTGTTTATAAGTTTACTCCACAGAGTGGTAATGGTATCACTAAGGTTAGTCAGAGTGATGGTAGTGGTATCTCTCTGGTTTGGACTAATACCCTGACTTATGATTTCAATATCAAGGAACATCATATTAATGCCTTGATTGGTAGCGAGACTTCTAAGTATGATGGTAGCTCTTCTGGTAGTACCGGTTATGGCTTGACAGCTGGTTTCAATGATTGGGATCATGCTTATGTCAAGAACACCGACCAGAGTTCAAGCGACCGTACCATCAGCGGTGCTCCATATAACCCTACTCGTGGACAGTCTTTCTTCGCTCGTTTGGGCTGGTCATGGAAAGACCGTTATATGGTTAATGCAACCATGCGTGCCGATGGTTCTTCTAAGTTTGCAAGAGGCAACCGTTGGGGTTACTTCCCATCTGTTTCTGCAGGTTGGACATTGACAGAGGAAAAGTTCATGAAGTCTACTGCTTCTTGGTTGGATTTCTTGAAACTCCGTCTCTCTTGGGGTCAGGTAGGTAATGCCAATGTCAACTGCTTCCAGTATTTGGCTCCTGTTACAACATCCAAAACCAACTACAACTTTGGTGCTACCGGTGGTACAGATGCCTGGGTAATGGGTGCATACACTAGCCGCTTGGCAAATGAGAAAGTGAAGTGGGAGACTTCTGAACAGTACAATCTCGGTATCGATGCACGTTTCCTCCGTCAGCGTCTTTCTCTGACATTCGATACTTATATCAAGAACACCAAGGATTGGTTGGTACAGGCTCCAGTATTGGCAACAGCCGGTACTCAAGGTCCAGTCATCAATGGTGGTGATGTAAAGAATAAGGGTGTCGAACTTGGTCTTTCCTGGAATGATCAGATTGGCAAGGACTTTGTTTATAGTGTAGGTGCCAACTTCGCTTACAACCACAATGAAGTAGGTAATATTCCTACATTGGATGGTATCATCCATGGTGCTACCAACCAGATTTATCAGAATGCAGAAGAGTTCTATCGTGCAGAGAATGGTCATGCAATCGGTTACTTCTGGGGTTACAAGACAGCAGGCATCTTCCAGAGCCAGCAGGATATCAATAATTGGATTGCTGCCGGTAATGGTGTGCTCCAGTCAAATGTACAGCCTGGTGATGTAAAGTATGTTGATGTTAACCATGATGGTGCTATCAATGCTAATGATAAGGTTGATCTGGGTAATGGTCTTCCTAAGTATACTTTCGGTTTCAATTTTACCCTTGGTTATAAGGGCTTTGATTTGAGTGCAAACTTCACTGGCGCTGCCGGTTTCCAGATTGCACAGTCTTATCGTGATCCTAGTGGTTCACAGGGCAATTACAGTCATCGCATTTTAGGCAGATGGACAGGTGAGGGTACAACCAATGAGATGCCTCGTGTTACATACGGAGACGTAGGTAACTGGTTGTTCTCAGACCTCTATTTGCAGGATGGTGACTACATCCGTTTGCAGAACCTTACCTTGGGTTATGATTTCAAGAAACTTATCTCTTGGAAGGGCCTCTCTAAGTTGCGCCTCTATTTCCAGGTACAGAATCTTTTTACTTTGACCAAGTATGATGGTATGGATCCGGAAATCGGTTCATACAATGGTACAGATGGTAACAGTAGCGACTCTTGGGTATCAGGAGTTGATATGGGTTACTATCCACACCCACGTACTTTCATTGTAGGTGTAAATGTTGCATTCTAACTCTAAAATTGAAAGTGATATGAAAAGAAAACATATATTCATGAGTGCGTTGATTTTGTCAGCTTTGACACTTACTTCGTGCGATGATTTCTTAGATACAGAGTCCAAGACCGACCTCAACTCAGAAACTGCTTACAGTAATGCTGAGACAGCAGAGATTGATCTCGTGGGCTGTTATGATGGATGGCAACGCACCTATACAGATGCGGGTGTCGGCATGTATCTGATGGCTGAGTTTGCTTCTGATCAGGCTTTTGCAGGTTTGGGACTCTCTGATGCCAAGAATAACAATGTGATAGACCAGTTTGATATTAGCATCGCTCCTTCGTATAACGACTTGTTTAATACAGACTGGAAGAACTATTATGCAGCTATCTTTCGCTGTAATCAGTTGATTGCTGCTGAGAATACCATCAATTGGGGTGGTAATGATAAGGTGAAGGGTCGCATTCTCGGTGAGGCTCGCGCCATCCGTGCCATCCTGTATTTTGATATGGCTCGTTTGTTTGGTGATGTGCCTTTGCTGTTGACACCATCTGAGGAAAATATTCCTCGTACACCAGTTAAGGATGTTTACCAGGTTATCTTTGATGACTTCAAGTATGCCATCGCCAATATTCCTGCTGATGCTTATCCGCTCGATAATCGTGATAGCAATGATGGTCGTATTACCAAGTATGCTGCCGAGGCTATGATGGCTCGGGCGTACCTCTATTATACAGGTTACTATGGTGAGGAGCATCCTGCTTGCTCTAAGTCTGATGCTGTTGTAGCAATCAATGATGTGGTTGTAAATGGAGGATATGAGTTGGAGGCCAACTACAAGGATCTCTGGATGCCTGCTTGTACCAAGGATGCTTCTTCTAACGGAGAGTATGCATGGAGTACAACTTATGCCGGAAAATGGTATGATGGCAAGACCTGGAAGGCTGGTCAGGGTAGTCTCTCTAAGGAGATTGTGCTCAACATGAAGTTCAATTCTACTCACGACTATAACGGAAATGGTGATGGTAATACCTTCTCTGTTTATCTGGGTCCTCGTAACCGTAGCGCTGCTGATATTTGTATTGCAAGTGGATGGGGTGCCTGCACTGTTACTCCTTCTTTCGTAGAGCAGTTTAAGAACGACACTCGTTTCTCTGCTTGTGCATGGAGCTGCAAGGAAGCAGGATTCTCTCCTGACTTGAATGATACTTACGAATACACTGGTTACTATACCCGCAAGTATGCACCTATGTGTTTTGCAGATGGTACTCGCCAGGAGGTAGGTTTCAAACTCGGTGAACAGCATCAGAATATCACCTACTATCAGGATTATACCATTATGCGTTATGCAGATGTACTCTTGATGCAGTCTGAGTTGACGGGTTCTAACTCTGGTTTGAATCAGGTTCGTGCCCGTGCTGGTGAACTCCCAGAGGAGTATAGTATTGAGAATATCCGTAAGGAGCGTGCTATCGAGTTTGCTTTCGAAGGCCTTCGCTATTGGGATTTGATGCGCTACGAAAAGGATGGAGCTTTTGCTGCTAAGACAATTGCTGAGGCTCAGAATGGTGCTTCTGTCCAGAATGGTGGAGCAGCTGCAAAGACCAAGTTCGTGGAGTCTAACTTTACGACCAAGAAGGGCTTGATGCAGATTCCTAATACTCAGATTACACTTTCTGGTAATGTCTTGACACAGAACCCAGGATGGTAATAAGTATAGTTGATTTTAATCATTTAAAAATCGGAAAATATGAAATTATTCAATCATATATATATGGTACTTGCCATATTTGCTACTTTGTTGATGGCGGCTTGTTCGCCTGACGACTTGAGCATGGGCGGCAAGGCTTACTCTCCTGAGGAATTGGTGGAGGGCAAGGCTTATACCGTGACCATTAATGGCAATGTTGTGACCTTGACATCCAATATTCCTGATTGTACGGCTCTTTGGGTTACTCCTTCTGGTCGTTCTCAGAAACCGGTTCAGAAGTTGGAGTTGCCTTTCGCTGGTGACTACGAGGTTACTTTTGGTGTTGAGACCAATGGTGGTGTGGTTTATGGTGAACCATACAAGTTTAATCTTCCTCAGAACGACTTCTCGCTCTTGAACGATAACAAGTGGTTCTATCTGGCTGATCAGGATTATAAGGGTGGTCAGTTCCCTGATGCGGAGACTTTGGCTGCTGGTGTCAAGAAAAAATGGATTCCTTGCTATGCAAGTTTTGGCATCGGTCAGTGTTCTGGTCCTGTGATGTATGCTTTACCTTATGACCCTGATGGTGATGGTAAGGGATTTACAGAGGATGACAAGCTCGGCAATGTTTACAAGGATATTCTCTTTGAGAACTTTAAGCCTAACTGGGATCCTGGATTCCAGAGCTGGTTGATTCCTGAGACTGACCCTTATATGGATTCATATATGGAGTTCAGTATGGATGCCAAGAATGGTTGCGTGGCTACCATGTATCGTGGTGAGGCAGGAACAAAGGGAGCTAGTACCGGATCTAATCTCATTGGTAAGTTTAACATGAATTTAGAGGAGAAGACGATGCCTAAGATTTCGTTCTCTGATTGTTATGCTATGCACAATGTTGCCTTTGATGAAGTTTGTTCTAACTATACCCAGGATATCTCTATAGTTGAACTGACTCCTTATATGCTTCAGTTGGCTACTCGTCGTACCAACTCTGAAGGTAACTGGTATATCATCTGGAACTTCGTTTCTCAGGAAGTTTTGGATACTAAGGGTAAATGTATTCCTGCTGCCGACAAACTTTTGGATGTTGTATCTCCTAAACTTCCAGAGTATCCTAACTTGGCAACAGATTTGTTCACTATCGAACATAATGATGTTTCTTATGTTGGTAATAAGGCTACATTCATTCTCGATTCTGAGAAGCCTTACGATATCTTGTGGTGGAACAATTCTCCATTTACTTACGAAACATCGAATGCTAATGGTGTACCTAGCAAGCAGGAGATGGCTGTTCAGAATGCTGCTCGTTGGAAGTCTGTAATTGGTGATAAGTATAACGAAACATGGGCTCCTAAGCCTGCAGATGCTGTAGTGGATAACTTCCAGCTTTCTATTGAGAAGATTACGGGTCAGGATTTCTACAAGTTCTCTTGCACAGACTGCGAAGGTCAGGAACTCGAAGGAAGAATGGAAATCAAGGATGGTAACAAGTTGGTATTCAATAAGTATATCAATATCATTGCAGCTTCTAGCGATAAGCGTACTATCAAGTTGAGAACTCGTGAGTTTACAGTCTTGGGCGAGGATGCTGCTGGTCAGTTGATGATTGGTGTTCCTGAAGCAAAAGATGCTGACGGTAATGTCAATACTTATCTCGTAGCTTGCCTCAACCATAAGGCTATTGGTGGTGGACAGACAGGTCCTACTATCGTGGGTATTGATGCAACCAAGATTCCTGACAAACTTTGGACCGAGAATGGTTGTCTCCGTTTAGGCTTCTGGCATTACGGAGCTTCTGGTTCTGGTATCTTCAAGGATGAGATTGGCAAAATTAAATTGAAGAAGAAGCAGACTATCACAGTTGTCTTCAAGATTAATAGTGGTATTACGTGGTCTGCTACTCCAAAGTGTGCTCTTATTACTGATAATAAGGATATAGGTGGTATTTGGGAGCCAAAGCGCTTTGAACAATCTGATGCAGTTGAACTGAATACTAATGGTGAGACAACTGTCTCTTTGACTAATACGTCAGGTTCTACAGTTACCTTTACTGGTACTTGCCTCGACCTTTCTATACAGTTGGATGGTTATGGCACATTGGATGGTGATGCCTCTGCTGTAGGTGTGGAGATTGTTTCATGTACGATTCAATAACTTTAATAGAATTCAATTATGAAGAATAAAATATTATTTGGAATAATGGCATTTGTCATGAGCATCTTCTTCGCAGGATGCTCTGACGATGACTATTCTCCTAGCACAACCCCATTGCTGGATGAAAATTCCGTTGTTACGGGGTCTGCTGACGTTACAGCCTCTTCCGCTATCTTCCATGGTACGGTGAAGGGACTCGAAAGTCAGTCGTCCGGATCTTACACTGTAGGATTCATGTATGGTGATGCCGAGGACAATCTTTCTGAGAAGGTAACCGGCGAAAGCACCTCTGAGTTCAGTGCTTCTATCTCTGGCACTCCTGGTCAGGTGGTTTACTATCAGGCTTTCGTTACCTTGCAGGGGCACGTTACTTATACGGGTACTGTCTCCAGTGCAGTCTTAACCGATTCCAAGGCTATCACTGGTGAGGTAAAAGATCTGACAGCTACCACTGTTACTTTCCAGGCTTCTTTGGAGAAAGCTCCTGCTGATGCCGTAAGCGGTATTATCCTGTCACCTGATACTAAGACAGAGAAAATCCGCAAGGGTGTACGTATTCAGGCTGATGGTATCAACGACAACTATGAAGTAAAGACAGAGGGCTTGTTGCCTAATACTACTTATCACTATACAGCTTACCTCGACTTGGGTAATGGTGTTATCTATGGTGAGGAAAGAGAGTTTACAACTCCTGAGTCTAACTTTAATCCAGATAATGATCTTGTAGACCTTGGTCTCTCTACCAAGTGGGCTAGGTATAATGTTGGTGCTACCAGTGAAACAGAGTTTGGTGGTCTCTTCGGCTTTGGTGATATGACTGGCTTCAAAACCAGCGTATTAATGGAGGATTATGCTTCTGCTGACATCTATAAGACTGATCGTGATGTTGCCAATAAGGCTTATGGCTCTTGGTTGACAATGCCAACTGTGGAAGAGTTTGAGGAGTTGTTTAATGAGTGTAAGAAAGAATGGGTAGAACAGGCTGGTGTAGCTGGTTACAAGCTTACAGGTCCTAACGGTAATTCCATCTTCTTGCCAGCGGCAGGTTCTCGTACTCAGCAGACTGTTTCCGGTCAGGGTATCAATGGTCTCTATCTCTCTGGTTCTATCAATCCTGCTGACAAACAGTTTGCTTTGGGCTACAGCTTCGACCGTAATTCAGATCGTCGTACTTCTACTCCTGTTTATCAGGCATTGGCTATCCGCCCTGTATCTGTGGCTAAGAACGTGAAGTTTGTTAAGGAGAAGTTGTATAATACTTGGGAGTTTGACTTGAAACCAGATGAATCTCATTATAAGTTTGTTGGTCCTGTATTCTTCTATGGCAAGGATGCAAGTTGGGCTTCTTATACCAATAACCAGCCTGTTGTAGGTGAAACTACCGGTTGGGATGCAGAATATGCAAATATTAAGTCTTGGGCTATCACTGATCCTAGCCATTGTAATGGTACAATGACATTCTATCAGGATGAAGATGGCAATGATAAGGTAAAGGTTCATCAGGTTCAGGCTGATGGTTCTTATAAGGATTCTGAAGGTACATTTACCGTTGATGAGAAGAATAAGACAATCACAATGACCATTGACCCTCTGAATGCAGTTGAGTATATCGGTGATATCACCCGTACTGATGAAACCAAGATCAAGGTGATGTCTCTTTCTGACGAGGCACTTCAGTTGGGTGTAATCCGTTCTAGTGATGGTCAGTTGATGATTTATAACTATGTAACCTCAGATGTCAAGAATGGCTATGTTGCCAAGTTGACTGCTTGGGGTGATGGTGGCAACTGGGATGGCGCTTCAACTGTCGTTTCTGGTGGCTCAAAGGCTGTTGGTCAATATACTGTAAAACTTGAAACAACTGAAGCCCGCACCAATGGTAAGGTTTACGTCCTTGATCTGGAAGGCTTTGCTGCAAAATACCCTAAAGCATTGGTTCGCATTGATGCTATCAAGGCTGATGGACAGGATTTGAAGTTTGATGCCAACAAGTTCCATTATGGTGATATCGAAGATAACGGCAACTATCGTATAGAGTTGTTCAATATCTGGGGTTCAGGTACTGCTCAGAATTCCCCATTCCGTGCTAGTGGAGGTCCTGGTGAAGCAGGTGAGCCTGCTCTTGCCTTCAATAAAACCTTGGAGGTAACATTCACTGTAGTTTCTACAACTAGTGATGGTACTGGTGTCTACACTCCTACATTCAATGCCGTTCGTGGCTGGGGTGAAGGTGAAGCTCAGTTGTGGGGATATAACGATGGTTCTACTTTGAAAGTTGTTAAGAGTGACAAGGGGCAATACTCTCTCGAGAACAATCAGTTCGATATGACTTATGAAGGTTCGGGCTTTGAAGGTGGTACTATCATGACATTCGTTGAGATTGCTGACCTTTATGGTTTCTTCCCAGGCACACACAGTACTTTGGATGAGTTCTATCTTGACGGTAAGGCTGTTTCTTACGATAAGTCTAAGGTGATTGACGCCAATGAGAATCCTAAGTATCGTTTGGAATTATTTAATTGCTATGCTGCTACAAAGGATAATTGTGCATTTGGTGTCAAGGATGGTGATTTGATGCGAGAGCTGGGCTTTAATAAGTCTATGCGCGCTAAGTTTACTGTCCATAGTCTTTTCCCTGTACCACAGTGGTAAAAATAAAGTACTACGTAAAAATATACGATTATGAAGAAAGTAAAATTGATATTTGCAACCATGCTTGCCTTATGTTTCTGTTTCGTGATGGCGGCATGTAGTGATGACGATAATGATGTTACTGAAATCTTCCATGTTGAGGGCACTGAGTTTGCCCTCAGCAACGAAGCTGCTACAGAAACATTCTCGGTGACGGCATCCAGTAAACCGCTCGTTGTGGTCAGAGACAAGGATGACGCCGGTAAGAAAGTGGATGTCTCTTGGCTTACCTTGACAGAGGGTAGTGCAGAGGGAAATGTATATAACTATTCTTTCGCAGTGACAACAAACAAGAGCGAAAGTCCACGCAGCCTTCTCATCAAGGTGACACAGGGTACCAATATGAAGGAGATTTCTATCACTCAGGCTGGTGAACCTCTTGTTGTTCCTGAAGGAGAAATGGCTCACAATGCCAAGGAACTGGCAAGCATGATGTATGCCGGTATTAATCTGGGTAACCTGATGGAGGCACCTGGAGGTGAGGGCTCTTGGAGAAATGGTAAGGTTTCTGAGGAGTATATCAAGAGTTTGAAGAATGCTGGTTTCAATACCGTCCGTATTCCTTGCGCTTGGGCTGCCCACTTTACTCATCGTTCTACAGATCCAGCATACACCATTGATACCAATTGGCTTCATCGTGTAAAGAAAGTCATCAGCTGGTGTGTTCAGAATGATATGTATGTTATCCTCAATTGTCATTATGATAAGGATGGAGATACCGAAAAAGATGGCGGTTGGCTTGAAGACCATATCTTTGATGATTTGTTGGAGCCATCTATCATTGCAAGACAGAAGGCTATCTGGACTCAAGTGGCTTCTTACATGAAGGACTTTGATGAGCACCTCCTCTTTGCAGCCTGCAATGAGCCAGGTATGAACGAAACTTCTGGTAAGTCTGATATGTGGAAAGATAAATATGCTGTGGAGCGTGTGGTTAGATATGAGCAGACCATGATTGATGCTGTTCGTGCTACTGGTGGTAATAATGCTTCTCGTACCATCATTGTTCAGGGACTCGGTGCTGATATCTCAAATACCTGCAACTATATGGACAACCCTGATGAGACTGAGGTGGCAACATTCCCTACAGACAAGGTGCCAGACCGTCTGATGGTAGAGGTTCACTTCTATGAGCCATATCTGTTCTGCTTGCTGGATAAGGATGGAAATGATGCATGGTCTAAGTGCTACTATTACTGGGGCAAGGATAATAAACTTGCCCCAGTAATAGTAGCACTTAGACCATGCATCATTTCCATCCTTATCCAGCAAGCAGAACAGATATGGCTCATAGAAGTGAACCTCTACCATCAGACGGTCTGGCACCTTGTCTGTAGGGAATGTTGCCACCTCAGTCTCATCAGGGTTGTCCATATAGTTGCAGGTATTTGAGATATCAGCACCGAGTCCCTGAACAATGATGGTACGAGAAGCATTATTACCACCAGTAGCACGAACAGCATCAATCATGGTCTGCTCATATCTAACCACACGCTCCACAGCATATTTATCTTTCCACATATCAGACTTACCAGAAGTTTCGTTCATACCTGGCTCATTGCAGGCTGCAAAGAGGAGGTGCTCATCAAAGTCCTTCATGTAAGAAGCCACTTGAGTCCAGATAGCCTTCTGTCTTGCAATGATAGATGGCTCCAACAAATCATCAAAGATATGGTCTTCAAGCCAACCGCCATCTTTTTCGGTATCTCCATCCTTATCATAATGACAATTGAGGATAACATACATATCATTCTGAACACACCAGCTGATGACTTTCTTTACACGATGAAGCCAATTGGTATCAATGGTGTATGCTGGATCTGTAGAACGATGAGTAAAGTGGGCAGCCCAAGCGCAAGGAATACGGACGGTATTGAAACCAGCATTCTTCAAACTCTTGATATACTCCTCAGAAACCTTACCATTTCTCCAAGAGCCCTCACCTCCAGGTGCCTCCATCAGGTTACCCAGATTAATACCGGCATACATCATGCTTGCCAGTTCCTTGGCATTGTGAGCCATTTCTCCTTCAGGAACAACAAGAGGTTCACCAGCCTGAGTGATAGAAATCTCCTTCATATTGGTACCCTGTGTCACCTTGATGAGAAGGCTGCGTGGACTTTCGCTCTTGTTTGTTGTCACTGCGAAAGAATAGTTATATACATTTCCCTCTGCACTACCCTCTGTCAAGGTAAGCCAAGAGACATCCACTTTCTTACCGGCGTCATCCTTGTCTCTGACCACAACGAGCGGTTTACTGGATGCCGTCACCGAGAATGTTTCTGTAGCAGCTTCGTTGCTGAGGGCAAACTCAGTGCCCTCAACATGGAAGATTTCAGTAACATCATTATCGTCATCACTACATGCCGCCATCACGAAACAGAAACATAAGGCAAGCATGGTTGCAAATATCAATTTTACTTTCTTCATAATCGTATATTTTTACGTAGTACTTTATTTTTACCACTGTGGTACAGGGAAAAGACTATGGACAGTAAACTTAGCGCGCATAGACTTATTAAAGCCCAGCTCTCGCATCAAATCACCATCCTTGACACCAAATGCACAATTATCCTTTGTAGCAGCATAGCAATTAAATAATTCCAAACGATACTTAGGATTCTCATTGGCGTCAATCACCTTAGACTTATCGTAAGAAACAGCCTTACCGTCAAGATAGAACTCATCCAAAGTACTGTGTGTGCCTGGGAAGAAACCATAAAGGTCAGCAATCTCAACGAATGTCATGATAGTACCACCTTCAAAGCCCGAACCTTCATAAGTCATATCGAACTGATTGTTCTCGAGAGAGTATTGCCCCTTGTCACTCTTAACAACTTTCAAAGTAGAACCATCGTTATATCCCCACAACTGAGCTTCACCTTCACCCCAGCCACGAACGGCATTGAATGTAGGAGTGTAGACACCAGTACCATCACTAGTTGTAGAAACTACAGTGAATGTTACCTCCAAGGTTTTATTGAAGGCAAGAGCAGGCTCACCTGCTTCACCAGGACCTCCACTAGCACGGAATGGGGAATTCTGAGCAGTACCTGAACCCCAGATATTGAACAACTCTATACGATAGTTGCCGTTATCTTCGATATCACCATAATGGAACTTGTTGGCATCAAACTTCAAATCCTGTCCATCAGCCTTGATAGCATCAATGCGAACCAATGCTTTAGGGTATTTTGCAGCAAAGCCTTCCAGATCAAGGACGTAAACCTTACCATTGGTGCGGGCTTCAGTTGTTTCAAGTTTTACAGTATATTGACCAACAGCCTTTGAGCCACCAGAAACGACAGTTGAAGCGCCATCCCAGTTGCCACCATCACCCCAAGCAGTCAACTTGGCAACATAGCCATTCTTGACATCTGAGGTTACATAGTTATAAATCATCAACTGACCATCACTAGAACGGATTACACCCAACTGAAGTGCCTCGTCAGAAAGAGACATCACCTTGATCTTGGTTTCATCAGTACGGGTGATATCACCGATATACTCAACTGCATTCAGAGGGTCAATGGTCATTGTGATTGTCTTATTCTTCTCATCAACGGTAAATGTACCTTCAGAATCCTTATAAGAACCATCAGCCTGAACCTGATGAACCTTTACCTTATCATTGCCATCTTCATCCTGATAGAATGTCATTGTACCATTACAATGGCTAGGATCAGTGATAGCCCAAGACTTAATATTTGCATATTCTGCATCCCAACCGGTAGTTTCACCTACAACAGGCTGGTTATTGGTATAAGAAGCCCAACTTGCATCCTTGCCATAGAAGAATACAGGACCAACAAACTTATAATGAGATTCATCTGGTTTCAAGTCAAACTCCCAAGTATTATACAACTTCTCCTTAACAAACTTCACGTTCTTAGCCACAGATACAGGGCGGATAGCCAATGCCTGATAAACAGGAGTAGAAGTACGACGATCTGAATTACGGTCGAAGCTGTAGCCCAAAGCAAACTGTTTGTCAGCAGGATTGATAGAACCAGAGAGATAGAGACCATTGATACCCTGACCGGAAACAGTCTGCTGAGTACGAGAACCTGCCGCTGGCAAGAAGATGGAATTACCGTTAGGACCTGTAAGCTTGTAACCAGCTACACCAGCCTGTTCTACCCATTCTTTCTTACACTCATTAAACAACTCCTCAAACTCTTCCACAGTTGGCATTGTCAACCAAGAGCCATAAGCCTTATTGGCAACATCACGATCAGTCTTATAGATGTCAGCAGAAGCATAATCCTCCATTAATACGCTGGTTTTGAAGCCAGTCATATCACCAAAGCCGAAGAGACCACCAAACTCTGTTTCACTGGTAGCACCAACATTATACCTAGCCCACTTGGTAGAGAGACCAAGGTCTACAAGATCATTATCTGGATTAAAGTTAGACTCAGGAGTTGTAAACTCTCTTTCCTCACCATAGATAACACCATTACCCAAGTCGAGGTAAGCTGTATAGTGATAAGTAGTATTAGGCAACAAGCCCTCTGTCTTTACTTCATAGTTGTCGTTGATACCATCAGCCTGAATACGTACACCCTTGCGGATTTTCTCTGTCTTAGTATCAGGTGACAGGATAATACCGCTTACGGCATCAGCAGGAGCTTTCTCCAAAGAAGCCTGGAAAGTAACAGTGGTAGCTGTCAGATCTTTTACCTCACCAGTGATAGCCTTGGAATCGGTTAAGACTGCACTGGAGACAGTACCCGTATAAGTAACGTGCCCCTGCAAGGTAACGAAAGCCTGATAGTAAACCACCTGACCAGGAGTGCCAGAGATAGAAGCACTGAACTCAGAGGTGCTTTCGCCGGTTACCTTCTCAGAAAGATTGTCCTCGGCATCACCATACATGAATCCTACAGTGTAAGATCCGGACGACTGACTTTCGAGTCCCTTCACCGTACCATGGAAGATAGCGGAAGAGGCTGTAACGTCAGCAGACCCCGTAACAACGGAATTTTCATCCAGCAATGGGGTTGTGCTAGGAGAATAGTCATCGTCAGAGCATCCTGCGAAGAAGATGCTCATGACAAATGCCATTATTCCAAATAATATTTTATTCTTCATAATTGAATTCTATTAAAGTTATTGAATCGTACATGAAACAATCTCCACACCTACAGCAGAGGCATCACCATCCAATGTGCCATAACCATCCAACTGTATAGAAAGGTCGAGGCAAGTACCAGTAAAGGTAACTGTAGAACCTGACGTATTAGTCAAAGAGACAGTTGTCTCACCATTAGTATTCAGTTCAACTGCATCAGATTGTTCAAAGCGCTTTGGCTCCCAAATACCACCTATATCCTTATTATCAGTAATAAGAGCACACTTTGGAGTAGCAGACCACGTAATACCACTATTAATCTTGAAGACAACTGTGATAGTCTGCTTCTTCTTCAATTTAATTTTGCCAATCTCATCCTTGAAGATACCAGAACCAGAAGCTCCGTAATGCCAGAAGCCTAAACGGAGACAACCATTCTCGGTCCAAAGTTTGTCAGGAATCTTGGTTGCATCAATACCCACGATAGTAGGACCTGTCTGTCCACCACCAATAGCCTTATGGTTGAGGCAAGCTACGAGATAAGTATTGACATTACCGTCAGCATCTTTTGCTTCAGGAACACCAATCATCAACTGACCAGCAGCATCCTCGCCCAAGACTGTAAACTCACGAGTTCTCAACTTGATAGTACGCTTATCGCTAGAAGCTGCAATGATATTGATATACTTATTGAATACCAACTTGTTACCATCCTTGATTTCCATTCTTCCTTCGAGTTCCTGACCTTCGCAGTCTGTGCAAGAGAACTTGTAGAAATCCTGACCCGTAATCTTCTCAATAGAAAGCTGGAAGTTATCCACTACAGCATCTGCAGGCTTAGGAGCCCATGTTTCGTTATACTTATCACCAATTACAGACTTCCAACGAGCAGCATTCTGAACAGCCATCTCCTGCTTGCTAGGTACACCATTAGCATTCGATGTTTCGTAAGTAAATGGAGAATTGTTCCACCACAAGATATCGTAAGGCTTCTCAGAATCGAGAATGAATGTAGCCTTATTACCAACATAAGAAACATCATTATGTTCGATAGTGAACAAATCTGTTGCCAAGTTAGGATACTCTGGAAGTTTAGGAGATACAACATCCAAAAGTTTGTCGGCAGCAGGAATACATTTACCCTTAGTATCCAAAACTTCCTGAGAAACGAAGTTCCAGATGATATACCAGTTACCTTCAGAGTTGGTACGACGAGTAGCCAACTGAAGCATATAAGGAGTCAGTTCAACTATAGAGATATCCTGGGTATAGTTAGAACAAACTTCATCAAAGGCAACATTGTGCATAGCATAACAATCAGAGAACGAAATCTTAGGCATCGTCTTCTCCTCTAAATTCATGTTAAACTTACCAATGAGATTAGATCCGGTACTAGCTCCCTTTGTTCCTGCCTCACCACGATACATGGTAGCCACGCAACCATTCTTGGCATCCATACTGAACTCCATATATGAATCCATATAAGGGTCAGTCTCAGGAATCAACCAGCTCTGGAATCCAGGATCCCAGTTAGGCTTAAAGTTCTCAAAGAGAATATCCTTGTAAACATTGCCGAGCTTGTCATCCTCTGTAAATCCCTTACCATCACCATCAGGGTCATAAGGTAAAGCATACATCACAGGACCAGAACACTGACCGATGCCAAAACTTGCATAGCAAGGAATCCATTTTTTCTTGACACCAGCAGCCAAAGTCTCCGCATCAGGGAACTGACCACCCTTATAATCCTGATCAGCCAGATAGAACCACTTGTTATCGTTCAAGAGCGAGAAGTCGTTCTGAGGAAGATTAAACTTGTATGGTTCACCATAAACCACACCACCATTGGTCTCAACACCAAAAGTAACCTCGTAGTCACCAGCGAAAGGCAACTCCAACTTCTGAACCGGTTTCTGAGAACGACCAGAAGGAGTAACCCAAAGAGCCGTACAATCAGGAATATTGGATGTCAAGGTCACAACATTGCCATTAATGGTCACGGTATAAGCCTTGCCCTCCACCAATTCCTCAGGAGAGTAAGCCTTGCCGCCCATGCTCAAGTCGTCAGGCGAACAAGCCGCCATCAACAAAGTAGCAAATATGGCAAGTACCATATATATATGATTGAATAATTTCATATTTTCCGATTTTTAAATGATTAAAATCAACTATACTTATTACCATCCTGGGTTCTGTGTCAAGACATTACCAGAAAGTGTAATCTGAGTATTAGGAATCTGCATCAAGCCCTTCTTGGTCGTAAAGTTAGACTCCACGAACTTGGTCTTTGCAGCTGCTCCACCATTCTGGACAGAAGCACCATTCTGAGCCTCAGCAATTGTCTTAGCAGCAAAAGCTCCATCCTTTTCGTAGCGCATCAAATCCCAATAGCGAAGGCCTTCGAAAGCAAACTCGATAGCACGCTCCTTACGGATATTCTCAATACTATACTCCTCTGGGAGTTCACCAGCACGGGCACGAACCTGATTCAAACCAGAGTTAGAACCCGTCAACTCAGACTGCATCAAGAGTACATCTGCATAACGCATAATGGTATAATCCTGATAGTAGGTGATATTCTGATGCTGTTCACCGAGTTTGAAACCTACCTCCTGGCGAGTACCATCTGCAAAACACATAGGTGCATACTTGCGGGTATAGTAACCAGTGTATTCGTAAGTATCATTCAAGTCAGGAGAGAATCCTGCTTCCTTGCAGCTCCATGCACAAGCAGAGAAACGAGTGTCGTTCTTAAACTGCTCTACGAAAGAAGGAGTAACAGTGCAGGCACCCCATCCACTTGCAATACAAATATCAGCAGCGCTACGGTTACGAGGACCCAGATAAACAGAGAAGGTATTACCATCACCATTTCCGTTATAGTCGTGAGTAGAATTGAACTTCATGTTGAGCACAATCTCCTTAGAGAGACTACCCTGACCAGCCTTCCAGGTCTTGCCATCATACCATTTTCCGGCATAAGTTGTACTCCATGCATACTCTCCGTTAGAAGAAGCATCCTTGGTACAAGCAGGCATCCAGAGATCCTTGTAGTTGGCCTCCAACTCATATCCTCCATTTACAACCACATCATTGATTGCTACAACAGCATCAGACTTAGAGCAAGCAGGATGCTCCTCACCATAGTAACCTGTATAATAGAGGTACGCCCGAGCCATCATAGCCTCGGCAGCATACTTGGTAATACGACCATCATTGCTATCACGATTATCGAGCGGATAAGCATCAGCAGGAATATTGGCGATGGCATACTTGAAGTCATCAAAGATAACCTGGTAAACATCCTTAACTGGTGTACGAGGAATATTTTCCTCAGATGGTGTCAACAGCAAAGGCACATCACCAAACAAACGAGCCATATCAAAATACAGGATGGCACGGATGGCGCGAGCCTCACCGAGAATGCGACCCTTCACCTTATCATTACCACCCCAATTGATGGTATTCTCAGCAGCAATCAACTGATTACAGCGAAAGATAGCTGCATAATAGTTCTTCCAGTCTGTATTAAACAAGTCGTTATACGAAGGAGCGATGCTAATATCAAACTGGTCTATCACATTGTTATTCTTGGCATCAGAGAGTCCCAAACCTGCAAAAGCCTGATCAGAAGCAAACTCAGCCATCAGATACATGCCGACACCCGCATCTGTATAGGTGCGTTGCCATCCATCATAACAGCCCACGAGATCAATCTCTGCTGTCTCAGCATTACTGTAAGCAGTTTCTGAGTTGAGGTCGGTCTTGGACTCTGTATCTAAGAAATCATCGCACGAAGTAAGTGTCAAAGCTGACAAAATCAACGCACTCATGAATATATGTTTTCTTTTCATATCACTTTCAATTTTAGAGTTAGAATGCAACATTTACACCTACAATGAAAGTACGTGGGTGTGGATAGTAACCCATATCAACTCCTGATACCCAAGAGTCGCTACTGTTACCATCTGTACCATTGTATGAACCGATTTCCGGATCCATACCATCATACTTGGTCAAAGTAAAAAGATTCTGTACCTGGAAATAGAGGCGCAACTTAGAGAGGCCCTTCCAAGAGATAAGTTTCTTGAAATCATAACCCAAGGTAAGGTTCTGCAAACGGATGTAGTCACCATCCTGCAAATAGAGGTCTGAGAACAACCAGTTACCTACGTCTCCGTATGTAACACGAGGCATCTCATTGGTTGTACCCTCACCTGTCCATCTGCCTAAAATGCGATGACTGTAATTGCCCTGTGAACCACTAGGATCACGATAAGACTGTGCAATCTGGAAACCGGCAGCGCCAGTGAAGTTTGCACTCAAATCAAAGCCCTTATAACCAAGGGTAAAATTGAAACCGAAAGTATACTTAGGAAGACCATTACCCAGATCAACCTTATCATTAGCATTGATAGCACCATCATGGTTAACATCAACATACTTTACATCACCAGGCTGTACATTTGACTGGAGCACACCATTACCGGCAGCAATCCAATTATTGATATCCTGCTGGCTCTGGAAGATGCCTGCTGTCTTGTAACCCCAGAAGTAACCGATTGCATGACCATTCTCTGCACGATAGAACTCTTCTGCATTCTGATAAATCTGGTTGGTAGCACCATGGATGATACCATCCAATGTAGGAATATTACCTACTTCATTGTGGTTGTAAGCGAAGTTGGCACCTACACTATAAACAAAGTCCTTGCCAATCTGATCATTCCAGGAAAGACCAAGTTCGACACCCTTATTCTTTACATCACCACCATTGATGACTGGACCTTGAGTACCGGCTGTTGCCAATACTGGAGCCTGTACCAACCAATCCTTGGTGTTCTTGATATAAGTATCGAATGTCAGAGAAAGACGCTGACGGAGGAAACGTGCATCGATACCGAGATTGTACTGTTCAGAAGTCTCCCACTTCACTTTCTCATTTGCCAAGCGGCTAGTGTATGCACCCATTACCCAGGCATCTGTACCACCGGTAGCACCAAAGTTGTAGTTGGTTTTGGATGTTGTAACAGGAGCCAAATACTGGAAGCAGTTGACATTGGCATTACCTACCTGACCCCAAGAGAGACGGAGTTTCAAGAAATCCAACCAAGAAGCAGTAGACTTCATGAACTTTTCCTCTGTCAATGTCCAACCTGCAGAAACAGATGGGAAGTAACCCCAACGGTTGCCTCTTGCAAACTTAGAAGAACCATCGGCACGCATGGTTGCATTAACCATATAACGGTCTTTCCATGACCAGCCCAAACGAGCGAAGAAAGACTGTCCACGAGTAGGGTTATATGGAGCACCGCTGATGGTACGGTCGCTTGAACTCTGGTCGGTGTTCTTGACATAAGCATGATCCCAATCATTGAAACCAGCTGTCAAGCCATAACCGGTACTACCAGAAGAGCTACCATCATACTTAGAAGTCTCGCTACCAATCAAGGCATTAATATGATGTTCCTTGATATTGAAATCATAAGTCAGGGTATTAGTCCAAACCAGAGAGATACCACTACCATCACTCTGACTAACCTTAGTGATACCATTACCACTCTGTGGAGTAAACTTATAAACAGGAGAATAAGAACGATAGTCTGAACCACCGTAATTAACAGCAAAGACTGTCTTAAACTTCAAGTTCTTGATAGGCTCAATCTGAACATATACATTTGCATCAACAGAAGTAGACTTGCTCTGATTGTAACGGTTCATCATCATGGTACCATAAGGGTTACCATCATTCACATTCCAGTCAGAACTCTCTGTAGAATTAAAGTTACCATTGGCATCATAAACAGGAACCAAAGGAGAGGTTGTAAAAGCACCACGAAGGTTATTGTTATAAATATTACCTGTGTTCATACCACGGCTATCCTTATAAACAAAGCCTACATGCTCACCTACAGTAACCAAACCATTGAACATTTTATGCTCTGAATTGGCACGAAGGTTATACCTTTTATAATAAGAAACGTCAGAACCGCCAATGAGACCGTCCTGTCCTGTATAACCACCAGAAATAGAATAAGTAGAAGTCTTGCTACCACCGGTAAAGGCCAAACTGTGGCTTGTGGTCAATGCACCATTATCTACAGCCTGGTCAATCCAGTCTGTATTATTGATAACACCCTCTGCATTACGAATACCCCTCAAAGACATCCAATCAACAGGAGACATACCTGAGTTGAGGCGAGCCTCATCCATAATTGTCATATACTCAGAGGCATTGAGCATACTTATCTGGCGCCCCAGAGTCTGCCAACCTACATATCCATCGTATGTAATTTTGGAAGAACCTTCCTTACCGCTCTTGGTAGTAACGAGGACTACACCATTGGCAGCCTGCGCACCATAAATAGCGGCAGAAGCGGCATCCTTCAACACGTCGATGCTCTCGATGTCGGCAGGATTCAAGGTTGTGATATCACCACCCACACCATCAATCAAGTAAAGAGGCTGAGAGTTTCCTACGGTACCCAAACCACGAATGGTAACACTCATGGCTGCACCTGGCTGACCAGAAGTAGAAACGATGTTAACACCAGGTGTCTGTCCCTGCATGGCAGAAAGAGGGTTGGTGGTGTTAAGCTTGGCGATGTCGTCACCCTTCAACTGAACGGTAGCACCCGTCACCAGCTTTTTCTTCTGAACACCGTAACCTACTACGACAACTTCAT